>Ga0209506_1002744_pt1 | contig 15202 bp, 8 predicted proteins | sample AD_JPNHG2_MetaG_FD_184409 | JGI IMG/M metagenome (GOLD analysis project Ga0209506, IMG submission 184409) | Active sludge microbial communities of municipal wastewater-treating anaerobic digesters from Japan - AD_JPNHG2_MetaG (SPAdes) (version 2) | ecosystem: Engineered > Bioreactor > Anaerobic >...
GTTTCAATCCTTGATTTAATGGACTGTAGAGTAAAAACCCTCTAATTCTGTCACTAATGAGCGGAAATGAGTTGAGTTTCAATCCTTGATTTAATGGACTGTAGAGTAAAAACCATTTTATACATCCTTTTAGAATTTTTTCCCTATTAGTTTCAATCCTTGATTTAATGGACTGTAGAGTAAAAACTCCATATCAATAGGAATTGTCCCGTTTGTTTCTAAAGTTTCAATCCTTGATTTAATGGACTGTAGAGTAAAAACTTGCGTCCACCTAACATACAGATTCATCTGTTTGGAAGTGTTTCAATCCTTGATTTAATGGACTGTAGAGTAAAAACTTCCAATAGTTTAACTTTTTTTCCGCACTATATATAGTTTCAATCCTTGATTTAATGGACTGTAGAGTAAAAACTGCTCCCTGCTTCACTGCCCACATTATCGCTACCAGTTTCAATCCTTGATTTAATGGACTGTAGAGTAAAAACAGTAATTTTTCCCGCCACTGTATCTTATATGAGTGGGTTTCAATCCTTGATTTAATGGACTGTAGAGTAAAAACGCAACCCGCTATATGACATACACTTATACAAGTGGGTTTCAATCCTTGATTTAATGGACTGTAGAGTAAAAACCTTCTCTGCCAAGCATTATTCAGCTCCGCATTGTATTTGTTTCAATCCTTGATTTAATGGACTGTAGAGTAAAAACCCCAGGTCTATCCAAACCCAAACATTATCTACAAGGGGTTTCAATCCTTGATTTAATGGACTGTAGAGTAAAAACCTTTGCTATCAATGATGAGAATTGAAACCTGATAATGTTTCAATCCTTGATTTAATGGACTGTAGAGTAAAAACACTCACTGTTTTGGGTCTGGCTTTGGCTGCCGCAAAGTTTCAATCCTTGATTTAATGGACTGTAGAGTAAAAACAAGGTTTCAATATCACGAGATTGCTTTCCTACAATATGTTTCAATCCTTGATTTAATGGACTGTAGAGTAAAAACCGGGCGGGGTAAAACCCCTTTTGAGCAGGAATCTCTGTTTCAATCCTTGATTTAATGGACTGTAGAGTAAAAACCGCCTATTTTCCCACTTAAAAACGCCACTGTAGGTGGTTTCAATCCTTGATTTAATGGACTGTAGAGTAAAAACAAGTGATAGAGCTTACAGCCCTTATGCTATTTTTGTGTTTCAATCCTTGATTTAATGGACTGTAGAGTAAAAACTCTATCCTGTGGAACACAGAAGTCAGCGAAGCATAGTTTCAATCCTTGATTTAATGGACTGTAGAGTAAAAACAGATGTTCTGCGAGAAAGAGGTATCCTTCAGCTCATGTTTCAATCCTTGATTTAATGGACTGTAGAGTAAAAACATTATAAAAAATTAAATATTTATATAATAATATTTATAGTTTCAATCCTTGATTTAATGGACTGTAGAGTAAAAACAGTGATAGAGCTTACAGCCCTTATGCTATTTTTGTGTTTCAATCCTTGATTTAATGGACTGTAGAGTAAAAACTTATTTATCAAGCAGTTAAGCCCGATTTTTTAGAGTGCGTTTCAATCCTTGATTTAATGGACTGTAGAGTAAAAACCACAATTTCATCAATCCGTCTGGTAATTCAATAGGAGTTTCAATCCTTGATTTAATGGACTGTAGAGTAAAAACGCGGACTTCCTGTATCTACAACTGCCCCATTCAATCCAGTTTCAATCCTTGATTTAATGGACTGTAGAGTAAAAACCCGACTGAAACTGACGAAGCATATTCTCACTTCTCAAGGTTTCAATCCTTGATTTAATGGACTGTAGAGTAAAAACCATATCAATTCCCGCATAGCACGCCCCGCATATATAAGTTTCAATCCTTGATTTAATGGACTGTAGAGTAAAAACCGGGCTTAATAGACCTGTTGCTTTTTGTCCTTCTGTGTTTCAATCCTTGATTTAATGGACTGTAGAGTAAAAACATTTGCCACTGCTTCAATGTCTCTTTCCCGAAAGGGAAGGTTTCAATCCTTGATTTAATGGACTGTAGAGTAAAAACTATCTATGAATTTAGGACGACAGTCGGGATAGAGAGTTTCAATCCTTGATTTAATGGACTGTAGAGTAAAAACTATATTCGGGTCAAGGTCTGAATCTGTCGGTAGACCGTTTCAATCCTTGATTTAATGGACTGTAGAGTAAAAACAGAGTGTTCAATCGGGATCGTATGGTATTGAAGAAGGTTTCAATCCTTGATTTAATGGACTGTAGAGTAAAAACAAAGTCAATCCTTTTGGCAATGCTTTGCTATATATCGTTTCAATCCTTGATTTAATGGACTGTAGAGTAAAAACTCAATATCCAGAAATAATTGCTCGTATCTGATTTCGTTTCAATCCTTGATTTAATGGACTGTAGAGTAAAAACACCACATTATTTTCAGTCTCTTTGATTTTTACTTTGGTTTCAATCCTTGATTTAATGGACTGTAGAGTAAAAACCCATTGCTCTTGATTATTGTGTGAAAAAATTTAGAGTTTCAATCCTTGATTTAATGGACTGTAGAGTAAAAACCCTACTGCGCCTGCAGCAGTGACCAAATCTACCCCCAGTTTCAATCCTTGATTTAATGGACTGTAGAGTAAAAACTCAATGCGTGCATATAACGCCCCTGCTTGTCATACTGTTTCAATCCTTGATTTAATGGACTGTAGAGTAAAAACATCTGCTGATTGAGTTAGAGATCGACCAGTATTCTGTTTCAATCCTTGATTTAATGGACTGTAGAGTAAAAACGGTAAGAAAGAAAATATAACAGTGATGCTAATTGTGTTTCAATCCTTGATTTAATGGACTGTAGAGTAAAAACGTTTACTGCCTTTTTCTGCCGCTTCATCTATCTATGTTTCAATCCTTGATTTAATGGACTGTAGAGTAAAAACGATGCACCTATCCAACAGGGCAAACCGCTACGGTTAAAGTTTCAATCCTTGATTTAATGGACTGTAGAGTAAAAACCTATCGGTGGTGCTTCTGCCTCCGATATTACCGTCAAGTTTCAATCCTTGATTTAATGGACTGTAGAGTAAAAACCTATGAACTGCGTCTTACAAATGAGGAAGTGGAGATGTTTCAATCCTTGATTTAATGGACTGTAGAGTAAAAACCGCTTCGGGATAAAACTGGTAATTGATTATGAACACGTTTCAATCCTTGATTTAATGGACTGTAGAGTAAAAACGAGGAGAGCCATCGGAAAGAATAGCTTTGCGCAAAAGTTTCAATCCTTGATTTAATGGACTGTAGAGTAAAAACTTTGTCTCGGCTGATTACATCGCTATCTTCCCTGGGTTTCAATCCTTGATTTAATGGACTGTAGAGTAAAAACCGGGGTGGACAGTATTAGTTGGGGCTCAAGGATCAAGTTTCAATCCTTGATTTAATGGACTGTAGAGTAAAAACCATAATCCCAAATACCAAAGCTACTACTATAATCCCGTTTCAATCCTTGATTTAATGGACTGTAGAGTAAAAACAGCATTGGGATATGCTGTTTTCGGAACAAGATTACATCGTTTCAATCCTTGATTTAATGGACTGTAGAGTAAAAACCGGGCTTAATAGACCTGTTGCTTTTTGTCCTTCTGTGTTTCAATCCTTGATTTAATGGACTGTAGAGTAAAAACCCCAATCACCTTGCGAATCCTTCACATTGGGCTCGGTTTCAATCCTTGATTTAATGGACTGTAGAGTAAAAACGAAGCGGAGAAGACCTTAGCCGAATTAAGACGAGAGAGTTTCAATCCTTGATTTAATGGACTGTAGAGTAAAAACAGAATTGTCGTTGATAACGAACCCAGAGATATTATGTTTCAATCCTTGATTTAATGGACTGTAGAGTAAAAACCCAATTCATCTTTTCCTATTTTTGGGATTTTCAGGTGTTTCAATCCTTGATTTAATGGACTGTAGAGTAAAAACTTTCGGTTCGTGGCTTGTATGATGTATCGCCAAGGTGTTTCAATCCTTGATTTAATGGACTGTAGAGTAAAAACTCTATTGCATTGGAATAGGTAGTTGCCGCCTCAGTGTTTCAATCCTTGATTTAATGGACTGTAGAGTAAAAACCGGGAGTTGTAGTGTTGCCAACGCAAGCATAGATGCGTTTCAATCCTTGATTTAATGGACTGTAGAGTAAAAACTATATTGAGATAGAGATAAGGTATAAAATTGAGTATTAGTTTCAATCCTTGATTTAATGGACTGTAGAGTAAAAACGTGAGATTGTTTGTAATTTATTGGCTAACATTGAGAGTTTCAATCCTTGATTTAATGGACTGTAGAGTAAAAACAGACGATCTGATCGTGGCTTTGGTGAACAGAGCTTTGTTTCAATCCTTGATTTAATGGACTGTAGAGTAAAAACTCCTTCCTGTTGACGCTTTCTTTGATAACTTCTTCGTTTCAATCCTTGATTTAATGGACTGTAGAGTAAAAACCCGTTGAAAAGGGCGATATTAACAACTATAACGATAGTTTCAATCCTTGATTTAATGGACTGTAGAGTAAAAACCGTCCCAAAGCGCTGTATAATCCGCGGGAGAGATGGTTTCAATCCTTGATTTAATGGACTGTAGAGTAAAAACGATACCAGCCACAATTCTTTCACCTGTAGAGGATTCTGTTTCAATCCTTGATTTAATGGACTGTAGAGTAAAAACTCACAATGCGGCAGTTTGAAACAGGTACTTTGGTTGGTTTCAATCCTTGATTTAATGGACTGTAGAGTAAAAACCCTAAAACACCCCTCACGCCTTTATCCATCAGCAAGTTTCAATCCTTGATTTAATGGACTGTAGAGTAAAAACTTATTGGCTTGATGATATGCCAGATGGCTATGATGAGTTTCAATCCTTGATTTAATGGACTGTAGAGTAAAAACCAGGATGGGAGGAGCATAACTTGCGGGCATATATGAGTTTCAATCCTTGATTTAATGGACTGTAGAGTAAAAACAGTGATGGATTATATCCGGATGCACCTTGATAACCGTTTCAATCCTTGATTTAATGGACTGTAGAGTAAAAACGATATATTATCTGCCATCCCGGACAATATCTCTGGAGTTTCAATCCTTGATTTAATGGACTGTAGAGTAAAAACGATGCTGACCGAGATGCCTAAAGCGGAGCGGATGGAGTTTCAATCCTTGATTTAATGGACTGTAGAGTAAAAACCTGAATGTGGACAAGAGCACGGTATATAGAATGATGTTTCAATCCTTGATTTAATGGACTGTAGAGTAAAAACTATTTACTTTTTGGGTAATTGCCAATCTTGTTTCCCGGTTTCAATCCTTGATTTAATGGACTGTAGAGTAAAAACTCGCCTATTTTCCCACTTAAAAACGCTACTGTAGGTGGTTTCAATCCTTGATTTAATGGACTGTAGAGTAAAAACAGTGATCATATAGACGCCTTCGCCTATTTTCCCACTGTTTCAATCCTTGATTTAATGGACTGTAGAGTAAAAACTGGAAGGGGGGTTTGGGGGGAGGGAAGAAAGGGCGGTTTCAATCCTTGATTTAATGGACTGTAGAGTAAAAACCTTTATAAAAAGCTGTATACATTAGCTGTATAAAGGTTTCAATCCTTGATTTAATGGACTGTAGAGTAAAAACTCTCTGCATAATGCTTCTTCTCCACTTCATAATTCAGTTTCAATCCTTGATTTAATGGACTGTAGAGTAAAAACTAGAATATCTTTTTTTCACCTTCCGCTTCACCAGTGTTTCAATCCTTGATTTAATGGACTGTAGAGTAAAAACATGGTCATTTTGCCTCTCCCATCGCAACTTTTTTACCGTTTCAATCCTTGATTTAATGGACTGTAGAGTAAAAACGAAGTTGCCAATTTCAGGCCAGAAGGTATCAATATTGTTTCAATCCTTGATTTAATGGACTGTAGAGTAAAAACACGAAAAAGATTACCATTCTAAACATTGCAAATTGGAGTTTCAATCCTTGATTTAATGGACTGTAGAGTAAAAACTCTTATCTGCAAGAAATGGAAAAGGCGAACATATACAGTTTCAATCCTTGATTTAATGGACTGTAGAGTAAAAACACTGCTCATCAATCTTGCCCTGATGGTGGATTACCGTTTCAATCCTTGATTTAATGGACTGTAGAGTAAAAACGAAAATGACAAACTTTCTCTAGATGACATTAAAAAGTTTCAATCCTTGATTTAATGGACTGTAGAGTAAAAACTCTGCATTTGCCTGCGAATGGTATCAATGGAGCAATGTTTCAATCCTTGATTTAATGGACTGTAGAGTAAAAACTTGATTTCGTCAGAGCGTCACAAGTGATGTATTTTGCGTTTCAATCCTTGATTTAATGGACTGTAGAGTAAAAACTATCTGCATTGTAGCATTCCCCTTCATTGCGCTTTGTTTCAATCCTTGATTTAATGGACTGTAGAGTAAAAACAATATATTTCGTCGTCTAGAGACGATGGCAGGGAAAAGTTTCAATCCTTGATTTAATGGACTGTAGAGTAAAAACACATTAGGCAATCCTAAAGGCTTCCCTGGATTATATGTTTCAATCCTTGATTTAATGGACTGTAGAGTAAAAACAAATCTTTACCTGTTCAGAAAAATTTCCGTAAGGAGTTTCAATCCTTGATTTAATGGACTGTAGAGTAAAAACTATGAACCTAAAAAGGTCTGCTTCCATAGATTCGCGTTTCAATCCTTGATTTAATGGACTGTAGAGTAAAAACGCAGAGATTTTTCTCCACTCTTGATAATGCTTCTGTTTCAATCCTTGATTTAATGGACTGTAGAGTAAAAACAGAATTACTTAAGATGGCATTATTGAAACCTACTGGTTTCAATCCTTGATTTAATGGACTGTAGAGTAAAAACATTGATGAAGACAATCAAACCTATGCCATCTACGAGTTTCAATCCTTGATTTAATGGACTGTAGAGTAAAAACTTTGTCTCGTATCATATCTATCGCTATCATTCCACGTTTCAATCCTTGATTTAATGGACTGTAGAGTAAAAACTTTCTGGCAGTCCTGGCGAAGCAATCCGCTATGAAGTTTCAATCCTTGATTTAATGGACTGTAGAGTAAAAACTGCTTCATTCATAAAATTCGGGAATAATTCTCTAAGTTTCAATCCTTGATTTAATGGACTGTAGAGTAAAAACAAAAAGTGATTTATTACCGCAGTTTGGGCTTGACGGTTTCAATCCTTGATTTAATGGACTGTAGAGTAAAAACCCGGTGTGCAAGGGAAAGGGCACATTGACGGAAAACGGTTTCAATCCTTGATTTAATGGACTGTAGAGTAAAAACCCTGAGATTGACCCGTGGACGCAGTATATGCTGAGCAGTTTCAATCCTTGATTTAATGGACTGTAGAGTAAAAACTCATCTCTGGATCCCGATGATCTTCTGCATCTCACGTTTCAATCCTTGATTTAATGGACTGTAGAGTAAAAACCGGCAAGTGCGCTCAATTTTGAATCTATCAGAAACTGTTTCAATCCTTGATTTAATGGACTGTAGAGTAAAAACTATATAATTGCTGCAGATAGAGTCCGCCTTCTCGGGTTTCAATCCTTGATTTAATGGACTGTAGAGTAAAAACTTGATTGAATTTTTCAGCTTGGGTGGCATCCTCATGTTTCAATCCTTGATTTAATGGACTGTAGAGTAAAAACTATATGACGCCCAAGACCTTTGCGGTGAGTTTGAAGGTTTCAATCCTTGATTTAATGGACTGTAGAGTAAAAACTTTTACAGAACAAAGAAGCATGGATATTTGAGCAGTGTTTCAATCCTTGATTTAATGGACTGTAGAGTAAAAACGTGCAGCAGTTGAAGAAGGAATTGAGCGAGATCCAGGGTTTCAATCCTTGATTTAATGGACTGTAGAGTAAAAACCTGGAGAAGGTGCTTGCCTTCTTACCCCGGAAGGTGGTTTCAATCCTTGATTTAATGGACTGTAGAGTAAAAACCGCTTGCCTTCCGATCAGTTCTGGGCTATAAAACGGGTTTCAATCCTTGATTTAATGGACTGTAGAGTAAAAACAATACATTGAGGCGCAGGTGGAAAAAGAACTGGTAAAGTTTCAATCCTTGATTTAATGGACTGTAGAGTAAAAACCGCTTGTAGATGGGAAGCATAAGAATTCCGATATTGGTTTCAATCCTTGATTTAATGGACTGTAGAGTAAAAACTGGATAGTGCAAGAGATGCTCTGTATAGGTATTCAGAAGTTTCAATCCTTGATTTAATGGACTGTAGAGTAAAAACCCTGATACCGAACCTCTTTTACCACGCATATTTTAGCGTTTCAATCCTTGATTTAATGGACTGTAGAGTAAAAACACATTATTATATGGTCAATTTGCAGTTTAAGAAGGGTTTCAATCCTTGATTTAATGGACTGTAGAGTAAAAACTTGGCGGAAAGGAGCGAATGGAAAAGAGGAGAATTAAGTTTCAATCCTTGATTTAATGGACTGTAGAGTAAAAACCAACTGGATTATCAAATAGATTGTATTTAATTGGGGGTTTCAATCCTTGATTTAATGGACTGTAGAGTAAAAACATATTAGTTTTGGTCGGAGCTCGTTTCACACTGAGGTTTCAATCCTTGATTTAATGGACTGTAGAGTAAAAACTTGTTTGTGTTGTTCCTGATTTTCCTGAAGTATGCGCTGTTTCAATCCTTGATTTAATGGACTGTAGAGTAAAAACAAAATTAAAATAAGACAAGATTCAATTATTGAAAAGTTTCAATCCTTGATTTAATGGACTGTAGAGTAAAAACCAATATGCTATCCTTTGGTGTAGGTGGCGATATCAGTTTCAATCCTTGATTTAATGGACTGTAGAGTAAAAACTAAGGTTTTCAGCCCTAAAATCCTGTAGTTTTTTCAGTTTCAATCCTTGATTTAATGGACTGTAGAGTAAAAACTCTATCAAGATGAACTTGCTTGTGCTGATATAGTAAGTTTCAATCCTTGATTTAATGGACTGTAGAGTAAAAACCTATACTTTTCTTATATTTATAATGATTTATATAAAGTTTCAATCCTTGATTTAATGGACTGTAGAGTAAAAACCATTGACACACGCTGGAGAAACGAGGCGAAACACTGGTTTCAATCCTTGATTTAATGGACTGTAGAGTAAAAACCCGTGTCACCCGCAATAATGGTCTGATTGCCAGACGCGTTTCAATCCTTGATTTAATGGACTGTAGAGTAAAAACGGAAGAGTAATCTATCATCGGAAGCCTGCTGGACAGTTTCAATCCTTGATTTAATGGACTGTAGAGTAAAAACATACTCGGGCTCGGGCACAAACACACCCGTCTCAAGGTTTCAATCCTTGATTTAATGGACTGTAGAGTAAAAACCACAATCATCCAGCCTTGGTCAAGCAGAGCTAGTGAGTTTCAATCCTTGATTTAATGGACTGTAGAGTAAAAACTGCTCTACAAAGTTGCCGTCCACGAAGTCGCCACCCAGTTTCAATCCTTGATTTAATGGACTGTAGAGTAAAAACTCTGGAAAATAGGCAGGAAAAAAAGATGGTTATTGGTTTCAATCCTTGATTTAATGGACTGTAGAGTAAAAACCCTCGGGCACATTCTTGGTCGGGTTGAAGTGCGTGAAGTTTCAATCCTTGATTTAATGGACTGTAGAGTAAAAACGGTCTTGAATGCTTGGTGTCTCAATATGGAGGTGGTGTTTCAATCCTTGATTTAATGGACTGTAGAGTAAAAACAAACTTTTAGCCGTATCTGCCTTCTTTGCTGAATAGGTTTCAATCCTTGATTTAATGGACTGTAGAGTAAAAACGGATAGAGCAGAAAGAAAAAATTACTCGTTTCTTCTGTTTCAATCCTTGATTTAATGGACTGTAGAGTAAAAACCCAGTTCAATATAGTTTTTAATTTCTTTCACCCTAAGTTTCAATCCTTGATTTAATGGACTGTAGAGTAAAAACCGCGCACAGCGCCAATTTTAAGCTGATTTTCGTCAATGTTTCAATCCTTGATTTAATGGACTGTAGAGTAAAAACTAAAACTTGGATACGGTTTTGACGAAATCAAAATGAGTTTCAATCCTTGATTTAATGGACTGTAGAGTAAAAACTCGGGATACCAATTGAAGTTGAGCAAAATTGACATCATGTTTCAATCCTTGATTTAATGGACTGTAGAGTAAAAACCTCATCCAGCGCACCTTGTAATGCAAGCTGGTGCTGTTTCAATCCTTGATTTAATGGACTGTAGAGTAAAAACTGTAGCCCGATACTATTGTCGGGTCTTGACTTACTCGTTTCAATCCTTGATTTAATGGACTGTAGAGTAAAAACTATTGCCAGAAACGAAGACGGGAGTATCTGTTTGGGTTTCAATCCTTGATTTAATGGACTGTAGAGTAAAAACAAAAAGGACAATGTAAATTACATCCGTGAAACCGGGTTTCAATCCTTGATTTAATGGACTGTAGAGTAAAAACACTTACATCTTCATAGGAAGGAAATATAAGAGAAAAATGTTTCAATCCTTGATTTAATGGACTGTAGAGTAAAAACACGAAGGCACATCTCCCTCAAAGGGAGTTAAAGCACGTTTCAATCCTTGATTTAATGGACTGTAGAGTAAAAACCCCGGTTCTTCATTTTGCCCTTCACCGGGGAGCTGAGTTTCAATCCTTGATTTAATGGACTGTAGAGTAAAAACAAAATCTTTACGAACAAAGAAGGCCGATTGACCTGAGTTTCAATCCTTGATTTAATGGACTGTAGAGTAAAAACAGCCGATTATACCTCTTTGTGGGACGACTTGATGACGTTTCAATCCTTGATTTAATGGACTGTAGAGTAAAAACTATCGGCGTGGTGAGTTTTATCTTCAGTATCGTAAGTTTCAATCCTTGATTTAATGGACTGTAGAGTAAAAACTATCGGCGTGGTGAGTTTTATCTTCAGTATCGTAAGTTTCAATCCTTGATTTAATGGACTGTAGAGTAAAAACTTATGGCTTAGGCAGTCAGACGCCTATTATGCTACGTTTCAATCCTTGATTTAATGGACTGTAGAGTAAAAACACCTGTGCCTGAATATAGACACCCGTTTCTGTTGTGTTTCAATCCTTGATTTAATGGACTGTAGAGTAAAAACTGTCCTGTAATCTGTTTTCCAGCCACTTCTTACTATGTTTCAATCCTTGATTTAATGGACTGTAGAGTAAAAACTCACTGATCGTATTTTTGTATCCTGCGGAGCTACTGTTTCAATCCTTGATTTAATGGACTGTAGAGTAAAAACCAAATGATAGATGCGGATATAGATCATTATGCTCAGTTTCAATCCTTGATTTAATGGACTGTAGAGTAAAAACTCTACCAGTTTTATACTTAATGCGAGTGCGGTAGGGTTTCAATCCTTGATTTAATGGACTGTAGAGTAAAAACTATCCCAATATAGATAATGAGATTATGAAAGATAAAAGTTTCAATCCTTGATTTAATGGACTGTAGAGTAAAAACTATATTAGTTGAAAATAATTATCAATCTGATCTGAGTTTCAATCCTTGATTTAATGGACTGTAGAGTAAAAACTGAAACTCCCGAAAATAAAACAAAATGAACTCAATTTGTTTCAATCCTTGATTTAATGGACTGTAGAGTAAAAACTCGGATACAGGCATCAGATTGGAGATGGGCGTCTACGTTTCAATCCTTGATTTAATGGACTGTAGAGTAAAAACCAGATTAGGTGTAGCAGGTGCCAGCGAAGATGCACTGTTTCAATCCTTGATTTAATGGACTGTAGAGTAAAAACATTGAGCTATTCGTGCTCCCATCCCTCCAATAACGGTTTCAATCCTTGATTTAATGGACTGTAGAGTAAAAACAAATTGCCAATTTCTATTCTATAATATCCAGATGTGTTTCAATCCTTGATTTAATGGACTGTAGAGTAAAAACATAACGAGGATTGGCGTTACTGGTCATCACTTGGAGTTTCAATCCTTGATTTAATGGACTGTAGAGTAAAAACTACCTGCCGTAGTTTATCGGTGTTGAGGAATTCTTGTTTCAATCCTTGATTTAATGGACTGTAGAGTAAAAACAATGTCCCATAAGCACTTTCAGGCACAAGCAGTGTGTAAGTTTCAATCCTTGATTTAATGGACTGTAGAGTAAAAACTGCGGGCAATTCGGTCACGATAGGGAAGGTATGCTGTTTCAATCCTTGATTTAATGGACTGTAGAGTAAAAACTCAGTTCCAGTAGTGTAAGGAATTCATTTCTAACAGGTTTCAATCCTTGATTTAATGGACTGTAGAGTAAAAACATATTGGATAGCCATAAGGGCGCAGAAAGAAGAAGGTTTCAATCCTTGATTTAATGGACTGTAGAGTAAAAACTGTAGTTAGGTCAATGTGCACTGGGTCCGACATCAGTTTCAATCCTTGATTTAATGGACTGTAGAGTAAAAACCTTGGCGCCCCCGCAGGCGTTACTATTTGGGGGGAAAGTTTCAATCCTTGATTTAATGGACTGTAGAGTAAAAACTTTCTTCTTTTGTCTTGGTCTGTTTTGCAGTCAATGTGTTTCAATCCTTGATTTAATGGACTGTAGAGTAAAAACAGTGTCTGCGCTCAGTAGAGAGATGAAACTTCTGGGTTTCAATCCTTGATTTAATGGACTGTAGAGTAAAAACAAGATTGATGATATGATCAGTTCTTTGTCCATCTTGTTTCAATCCTTGATTTAATGGACTGTAGAGTAAAAACTCAGTAGCATTCGGAGACAGAATGCTCGGATAAGGTGGGTTTCAATCCTTGATTTAATGGACTGTAGAGTAAAAACTTAATGCGCATTTTATTGCTCCTTTCTTTAATATCGTTTCAATCCTTGATTTAATGGACTGTAGAGTAAAAACTTTTGTGGTGTCTAATCCTTCGTTTTCCAAGTATGACTGTTTCAATCCTTGATTTAATGGACTGTAGAGTAAAAACTGTAGCACCGATAATCGCTTCCTCCAATCAAAACAGTTTCAATCCTTGATTTAATGGACTGTAGAGTAAAAACCTGCTTCGGAGGATTTTCATCCAATTCTATCACGGGGTTTCAATCCTTGATTTAATGGACTGTAGAGTAAAAACCATTTCTTTCTCCTTTGGAAGCAAGGCAGGGCGAGGTTTCAATCCTTGATTTAATGGACTGTAGAGTAAAAACTTGTTCTTCGTCCCGCATAACTGCTTTTGTCTCGGGAGTTTCAATCCTTGATTTAATGGACTGTAGAGTAAAAACTTTATTCTCCTTTTTTTACTTCTTTTTGTTCTTTGTGTTTCAATCCTTGATTTAATGGACTGTAGAGTAAAAACAAGTATTTGCTCCACCTTCATATTTTATGGCAACTAGTTTCAATCCTTGATTTAATGGACTGTAGAGTAAAAACCCTGAATAAGTCCACTTGATATTGTCTCCATACAAGGTTTCAATCCTTGATTTAATGGACTGTAGAGTAAAAACACGGACAATCTTAATGAAGTTTCACTGGGATAGAGTTTCAATCCTTGATTTAATGGACTGTAGAGTAAAAACAGAAGAATAATTGCCAATGATATGATGATGATTAGAAGTTTCAATCCTTGATTTAATGGACTGTAGAGTAAAAACTGACTATTACCTTGCGGGATTCATTAGATATATGGAGTTTCAATCCTTGATTTAATGGACTGTAGAGTAAAAACAGGATTTTATACTCATATCTATTATCTATCTGAAAAGTTTCAATCCTTGATTTAATGGACTGTAGAGTAAAAACTCAATAGTGTGATGGCTGCAGTTCTGCCATATATCTGTTTCAATCCTTGATTTAATGGACTGTAGAGTAAAAACCCTCATTTCTGTATCTGATACTTTTGTTATAGTATGTTTCAATCCTTGATTTAATGGACTGTAGAGTAAAAACTCAGACCTACAATAGGTGCAACGGATGGTACGGTTAGTTTCAATCCTTGATTTAATGGACTGTAGAGTAAAAACAATTCCTGAGCATAATCATGATTTAGCAGCAGTTACGTTTCAATCCTTGATTTAATGGACTGTAGAGTAAAAACTGTAGTTAGGTCAATGTGCGTTGGGTCCGACATCAGTTTCAATCCTTGATTTAATGGACTGTAGAGTAAAAACAGCCGACCACGAATTGCCACGATATTTCGTCTTAGGTTTCAATCCTTGATTTAATGGACTGTAGAGTAAAAACATAATCCCTTTGGTTTCATCTTGCTTAATTCCGAGAGTTTCAATCCTTGATTTAATGGACTGTAGAGTAAAAACTCCACAGCCACATTTACACGCAAACTCTGAGCTGTGTTTCAATCCTTGATTTAATGGACTGTAGAGTAAAAACCGCTTGATTTCAATGAGATCGAATTTTCTGATGGAGGTTTCAATCCTTGATTTAATGGACTGTAGAGTAAAAACATATTGCCATTGGCGCAAATCCTACCGCTACTACTTGTTTCAATCCTTGATTTAATGGACTGTAGAGTAAAAACATAGAACACTGGCATCGGATTACCATTTTGATCTGGAAGTTTCAATCCTTGATTTAATGGACTGTAGAGTAAAAACAGACATTCTTCATATTTCCGATACCAGCGATGGAAAGTTTCAATCCTTGATTTAATGGACTGTAGAGTAAAAACTGTCTGATATTTTAGTATTTAATTTTCCCCACGCAGTTTCAATCCTTGATTTAATGGACTGTAGAGTAAAAACAGGCACATCCGAAACAGACCCAGGTTGGGAGAACGGTTTCAATCCTTGATTTAATGGACTGTAGAGTAAAAACGACGGGATAATGATCTATCCGAGATATGAATATGGGTTTCAATCCTTGATTTAATGGACTGTAGAGTAAAAACACATCTGCTTCAGCGGCGACCGCTGCAGTCATCGATGGTTTCAATCCTTGATTTAATGGACTGTAGAGTAAAAACCATTTCTGTCGTTCCATAGACGAATTTTACTCCGCGTTTCAATCCTTGATTTAATGGACTGTAGAGTAAAAACATTTGATACCGCCAAACCCAATTGTTTACACCGCCGGTTTCAATCCTTGATTTAATGGACTGTAGAGTAAAAAC
>Ga0209506_1002761_pt1 | contig 15050 bp, 14 predicted proteins | sample AD_JPNHG2_MetaG_FD_184409 | JGI IMG/M metagenome (GOLD analysis project Ga0209506, IMG submission 184409) | Active sludge microbial communities of municipal wastewater-treating anaerobic digesters from Japan - AD_JPNHG2_MetaG (SPAdes) (version 2) | ecosystem: Engineered > Bioreactor > Anaerobic...
AGATAAAGAAGTTTTAAGGCAAAAAATCAAAAAAAGATTGGAAAAAAGATTAAAAGAAGGAATGATTAAAGAAGTAAAAAAATTAAAACAAAAAGGGGTTTCTTCAAAAAGATTGGAAGATTTTGGTCTGGAATATAGATGGGTTAACCGGTATTTAGAAAAGAAAATCGATTACAAGGAAATGAAAGAAACATTAGAAAAAGAAATAATTAAATATGCCAAAAGACAAATGACTTGGTTTAAAAATAAAATAAAAAGGGTAAAATGGGTACAGTTAGAAAAAGAAGCTATTATTCTAGTGAAAAAATTTCTAGAGAAGAAAAATTAAGTTTTAAAATAACGTTCTTTCATTGCCTCTTCTATAGCGTACTTTTTTAATTTCCTTTCCTTTTCTAAATTCTTGATTTCTTTTTGTATTTCTTCCTGTTTCTCTTTATCTATAACCTTTAACAGTTTTTGTGTTAAAACGGTTATTCTATCTTCTAAATTTTCTACCGCTTTAAATAAAACTTCTATATCTGGCGGATACTCGGGTAAATCTTGAGGGGTAATAATTTCTATCTTATCTTCATCAGGATTATTATTTTCTGCCTCTTTGTTTTCAAATAATTTCTCTTTAAATATATTTATCATGTTATTAATTGTTATATTTTTGTTTATAATTTTATTAAATTTATTTTTTAATTTTATTTTCCATAATTTTGACCAATTCTTTTGGGTCTGCTGCCCCTTTTAATTTTGCCATTGCCTGACCAACCAAAAATTGAATGGCGGTTTCTTTCCCTTTTTTATAATCTTCTACTGCCTTAGGATTATTTTTAATAACTTCTTCTATAATTGGATTTATTAGGTCTATATCTGATATCGTTTCCAGACTTCTTTCTGTGATTAATTTTTCAGGGTCTTGACCAGTTTTAATTATCTCTAAAAGAATATCTTTTGCTACTCGCGAAGAAATCTTATTCTGAACTATATTTTCAATAATTTTAGAAAAATTTAAAGGAGTGATTTTTATTTCCTGATAAGTTAATTTTTCTTTTTCTTTAATTCCCAAAATATCGGTTAAAAGATAATTTTTCGCCAAATTTGTAGCTTTTTTGATATCTAAATTTTTGGTTTTTAGAATTTTAATTGTTTCTTCTAAAATTTCTAAAACTTTTGAATCTTTTAAGAGAATATCGGCTTCTTTCAAACTCAAATCATATTCTTTTATAATTCTCTCTTTTTTAAGCCAAGGGAGTTCTTTTAATTCTTTTTTTAATTCTTCAAAATTAAAAAGTTTATAAACATTAAGAGGCGGCAAATCCGGCTCAGGAAAATAACGATAATCCTGAGCTTCCTCTTTCGTTCTTTGGGGGTAAGTGACCTCTTTTATCGGGTCCCAGCCCCGAGTTTCTTGAATCACTTTTTCGCCCTTTTCTAAAACTTCTGTTTGTCTTTTAAGTTCATATTCAATTGCTTTTTCCACTGCTTTAAATGAATTCAGGTTTTTAATTTCCACTTTAGTACCCAATTCTCTTTGGCCGATTGGTTTTAAACTGATGTTAACCTCGCACCTCATTTGCCCCTTTTCCATTTCTGCCTCAGAAACATCTAAATCTTTTAGCAAAATTTGCAATCCCTGACAAAACAATCTGGCTTCTTTGCCATTATGAATGACCGGTTCGGTTACTAATTCCATTAAGGGCACTCCTGCCCGATTAAAATCTATTAAGGTTGATTTGCCGTCTTTTGGATGAATTAATCTTGCGGTATCCTCTTCTAAATGAACCCTGGTAATTTTTACTTCTTTCTGGTTTTCGTTCTCCTCGTCGCTCAAAAACAATTTTAATTTTCCATCTTTACAAAGCGGATTATCATATTGAGAAATTTGATACCCTTTTGGTAAATCAGGATAAAAATAATTTTTTCTATCAAATTTAGAGTAAGATGAAATGTTGGAATTTAAAGATAAACCTACTTTTAGCACTTTCCTTAGGGCTTCAATATTAATTACCGGCAGAGTGCCAGGATGACCCATACAAACTGAACAGATATTCTTATTAGGTTGTTTTTCCTCTGATTCATTTAAACAAGAACAAAACATTTTAGTTTTGGTCAAAAGTTCAGCGTGAATTTCTAAACCGATTGTTGTTTCATATAGCATATTGTTTTAATTCATTATAAAATAAAAATGGAATTTTTGCTAATTCTAACATCAAATAAAAACAATGTCTTTTCAAAAAATACCCTTGACATAATGCTTATTTAATGATAATCTTACCACAGTTCTTTTACAAAAATTTGGATTAAGAGTAAAATTAAACAAAAAAAAGGAGGTTTTATTATGAAAAGAGGGATTTTTATAGTCCTTGAAGGAGGAGAGGGAACAGGTAAAAGCACAATCGGTAAATGGCTTAAACAAAAGTTAGAAAAGCAAGGAAAAAAAGTGTTTTTGACTCGAGAGCCAGGAGGAAACGGAAGTCCTGTCGCAGAAAAAATAAGGAAAATCATTCTTGATAAAGACAGTAATGTTTTGCCTTTAACTGAAGCATATCTTTTTGCTGCCTCTCGTGCCCAACATGTAAGGGAAGTTATTATTCCCCATCTATTAAATGATGAGATTGTCCTTTGTGACCGTTTTGTTTATTCTTCTTATGCTTATCAAGGGAGTGGCAGAAAATTGGGAATAGAAAACATAAAAAACATTAATGCTTTGGCTGTTGATAACTGTCTACCAGATCTAGTCTTAGTCTTTGATCTAGAGCCAAGGCTAGGAATTCAAAGGAAACAACAGGCCTGTCAAGATTTTAACCGTTTAGATAACGAGAATTTGAAATTTCATCAGATAGTAAGAGAAGCATATCTTGAACTGGCAAGAGAAAACTCAGATTTATTTAAAATTATCGAAGTAAATAAGCCACTAGAAGAAGTAGAAAAAGAAGTCTGGCAGCAAATAAAAAATAAATTAAATTTTTAGAGAAAGGAGGAAAAAATATGGCCCAGATTGAAGTAGTTAAACCAAAGTTCATAATTGAAACTAGAATCTCTTCTAAAAAAATTCTTCAAACCATTGAAAAATTTGGTCGTGTATCTCACAAAACCGAGGAGAAAATGACCAAAGACTCTTATAAAGCATTTATTAAAAAACTTTTGAGTTGGGGACACGAAAGTGTTTTAGAACATCAAAGTATTTCTGTAAGATTCATCTGTGACCGGGGAGTTACTCATGAATTAGTCCGTCATCGTATTGGTGCCTATACTCAAGAATCAACTCGTTATTGCAATTACTCTGGAAAAATTCAGTTTATAAAACCCCTGTTTTACAAAAAGGGTTCAAAAGAATACAAATTATGGTTTGAAGCCTGTTTTAAAGCGGCTGAGGTATATCAAAAACTGATTGAACTGAAAAGCACTCCAGAAAAAGCCCGTTCTGTTTTGCCTAATTCTTTAAAAACAGAAATTGTCGCTACTTTTAATTTAAGGCAGTGGCGCCATGTTTTTGAAATGCGGTGCCAAAAAGCCGCTCACCCCCAGATGAGAGAAATAATGATTCCTCTTTTAAAAGTTTTTCAGAAAAAACTTCCTGTAATTTTTGATGATTTTATAATTTGTGAAGATAAAAATCTTTCCTATCCATATTACGCAATAAAAGACTTATCTTATTGGGTAACAAAATAAAAAAAACAGCCCTTCTGGGCTGTTTTTAATTATTCTTCAGTCAACCACCTCTATTCCCATACTTCTGGCAGTTCCTTCTATCATTTTAATTGCCTCTTCTAAATCTTTGGTATTTAAATCTGGCATTTTTCTTTTGGCAATTTCTTCAACCTGAGCCTTGCTAACTTTTCCAACTTTATCTTTTAAAGGACTAGAGGAACCTTTTTCCAACCCGGCTGCTTTTTTTAATAAAGAAGAGATTGGCGGCTGCTTAAAGATTAAATCAAAAGAACGGTCCTGATATATAGTAATTTCAACTGGAATTACATCGCCAACTTGATTTTTTGTTTGTTCATTAAAACGAGTGCAAAATTCAGAGATATTAACTCCATGTTGCCCCAAAGCAGGACCGACTGGCGGCGCTGGATTGGCCTCACCAGCCTTTATTTGCAAACTAATTTTTGCTTTTACTATTTTTGCCATTATTTTTTACCTGTCTAAGTTCCGCTCTTTTTTCAAAAAGGGCGGAATTTAGACAGTTTAAATTATATTTTTTTAACTTGTAAAAAATCCAAGTCAACTGGTGTATCTCGACCAAATAAAGGCACCATTACAATTACTCTGCCTTTTTCATAATTCATTTCTTTTACCTTCCCTTCGCTATCTTTAAAAGGACCATCAGTAATTTTTACCAAATCCCCTTCTTTAAATTCTATTTTATAACGAGGTTCGCTTTCTCCTAATTTATTTAAAATCTCTCTCATTTCTTCATCTTGAACCGGCCGAGGAGTAGTGCCGGCGCCAACAAAACCAGTTACCATTGGCGTATTTCTGACTACATACCACGAATCATCGGTGACAATCATATCAACAAAAACATATCCAGGATAAATTTTTTCTTCGGACACAACTCTTTTTCCGTGTTTGATTTTTATTTCTTTTCTTTTAGGCACTAAAACATTAAAAATTTTGTCTTGCATTCCTAAACTCTCAATTCGTTGTTTTAAACTTCTTAGAACCGCATCCTCATACCCAGAATAAGTGTGAATTACATACCAATTTCTTCCTAAATTTATTTGCTGTTTCGGCATATTTTTCGGTTATTTAATGAGTTCTCTCATTAGTTGCATTAAGCCATAGTCAATCAAACCCAATACTAAAGCAACTAAGAAAGCCAAAACCAGAACTTCCATAGTATATTTAGCCACTTCTTTTTTAGTGGGCCAATTCACTTGTTTTAACTCTTTATAAGAGCTTTTAAAATATTGCTTTATCTTTTTGAACATTGAATTTTTGTTTTTTAAAATGCCCTTTCGGGCACCCTTTCATTTTAGCAAAATCAATCTTACTTTGTCAACCTTTATCATTTTAATTTGACTTTTTTTGAGTTTTGCTTTATACTTTTTAAAGGCTAAAATGATTAAGAGATTCTTTTGGAGTTTTTGTGCTAATGCATTGGCTCTTTATCTTTGCCAAAAACTTTTTCAATATCTTTTAAACGATTTTTATTTTACCGGCACCATAAAGCAATTTTTAATTCTAACTTTAGCTTTAACCCTATTAAATCTCTTACTTAAACCAATTCTTAAATTTTTCTTTGCTCCTTTAATTTTTTTAACTTTAGGGATTTTTTCCCTGATTATCAATTTAATTATTTTAAAAACTGCCACTTATTTTGTTCCTCAACTTGAAATTAAATCATCACTTACTTGGTTAGGCGCTTCAATTTTAATCAGTTTTCTAAATTCCTGGCTCGGTTCAATAAAATAAACTTTTATTCTTTTTAAAATGAGTACTAACTTAATAGGCATTTTACAGATTATTACTGGAATTATAATCATTATTTTAGTCCTTTTGCAGCAACGCGGCGGGGGCTTAGGAGCAATCGGCGGGCTTTCTACCCCTTTCTATGGTAGCCGCCGGGGATTAGAAAAAACTATCTTTATTTTAACCATTGTTTTAATAATTCTCTTTATTTTTTTATCAGTTCTCTCCTTTATTATTTAGTTAATGAAAAGATTGTCTTCTTTTTTAAAGAAAACTTGGGCTAATTTTTCTCTTCTGGAGAAAATCCTTTCAATTTTCTTCATTTTTAGTCTAGTTGGTGGATTAATTTTTCTTTTAAATATTGTTACCCATAAAATTACTGAAGAAATTCCCAAAAGCGGTGGAACTTTAAAATTGGGATTAATTTGCCGGCCATCTTTAGTAAATCCCATTTATGTTTCAACTAATGAATGCGATAGAGATTTGGTGGAATTAATTTTTGACGGTCTTTTTTCTATTGATGGCAAAGGCAAAATAACGCCTCGATTAGCGGAAAAAATAGAAACATCCGATGATCTTAAAACCTACACTGTCTTTTTAAAAAATAATCTTTTTTGGCATGATGGAATGCCTTTAACAAGCGAAGATATTGTTTTTACGATTGAAGCAATCCAAAATCCGAAGATTAAAAGCCCTTTAAGACTCAACTGGGAAGGAGTGGTAGCGGAGCCAATTTCAAACTCTGTCGTGCGCTTCAATCTTAAGAGCCCTTATGAACCGTTCTTAAATAATTTAACATTAAAAATTCTTCCTAAACATATCTTTGATAATATTGAGCCGGAAAACTTTGCCTTAGCAGAATACAATCTTAAACCAATTGGCAGTGGTCCTTATCTTTTTGAATCATTGGAAAAAGACAAAAACGGAAAAATTTTAAGTTACTCTTTATTGGTTAATCAAGATTATTACCAAGAACCGGCAAAAATCAATAAACTTATTTTTAATTTCTATGATTCTTACGAGAATGCCAAAAAATCTTTTCTTAAGCAAGAAATTGAAGGATTTTCTCCAATTGCTTTAGAAGATTTTGATTTTTTTCGCAATAAAAAAGGAGTTAATTTAAAAAAATTAATCCTCCCTGGCTACTATGCGGTTTTTTATAACTTAAAAAATCCTCTTTTTACCCCAGAAGTACGCCAGGCTCTAGAATTAGCAATTGACAAAGATAAACTAACTTCTGAAATTTTCAAAAATCAAACTTATCCTCTTAACAATATTTTTTTTCCGACGTTTTCGATAACAGAAGAAAACAAACAATCTGTTTTTTCTTTGGACAAAGCCAGAGAAATCTTGAATAAATTAGGTTATAGCGAAGAAAAACCGCTGAAATTTAAACTCTACATCCCTCAGAATCAGGAAATGATTAATGTTTCAAACTTCTTAATTAATTCTTGGCAAAAAATATCAGTTGAAGCAGAACCAGTAATTTTAGAAGCGAAAACATTAACTCAGGAAATAATTGAGACGCGATCTTATGAGGCGCTACTTTTTGGAGAAATCATCGGTCAGGGAGCTGATATTTATTCTTTTTGGCATTCTTCCCAAGTAAATTCCCCTGGTTTAAATTTATCCCTCTATGAAAATAAAACTTTAGACCAATTAATAGAGGAAAATCGGTTAATAGTAGATGAAAAGAAAAAAGAAGAAAACTTCAAAAAAATAAAAGAAATTTTCCAGAAAGACAAACCCGCGCTCTTTCTTTATAATGCTTATTATCTTTATCTCTTGCCGGCAAAAATTAAAGGTTCGGATATTACGGTGGCTAATTTCCCCTCGGAAAGATTTGCCGATATTCCAAACTGGTATATCTATACCCGGAGAAAACTAAAATAACTCGGGCAGGTGGCGGAATTGGCAGACGCGTAGGCTTCAGGAGTCTATAACCATTTTGGTTGTGAGGGTTCAAATCCCTCCCTGCCCACAATCGAGAATTATGGATTGAGAATCAAGGAGAATTATGGAAATTCATTGAAATTTATTGAAATTCGTAGAAATTTGCTGGTGAACTATTTATTTCTATAAATTTCTACCGTATTTTTATCTATCTCCAATTATAAATTCTAAATTCATAATTCATAATTCTAAATTCTAAAAAATATGAGAAATCCTAAAAAAACATCTTTTAAAACAAAACCTCAGGAATTAGTTAAAATTATTCCTTTGGGCGGCTTAGAAGAGATCGGTCGCAATATGACTCTGGTTGAATATCAGAATCAAGTATTAATTATTGATATGGGGCTGCAATTTCCTGACGAAAATACTCCCGGCATAGATTTTATTATTCCCAATATTGAGTATTTAAAAATCCATCCGGAGAAAAAAATCTTGGGTATTTTAATTACTCATGCCCATTATGACCATATCGGCGCTATTCCTTATCTTATTTCCCAACTAAATTATCCGACAATTTATGCTACTCCTTTAGCAAAGGCGATTATTTTAAAAAGGCAGGAAGATTTTCTTTACTTAAAAAAATTAGATATTGAAAACTTGGAAATTGATCAGGATAAACCTTTAATTCTTGGCGCTTTTAAAATAAGAACTTTCCATTTGAATCATAATATTCCGGAAACGATCGGTTTTGCCATTGAAACACCGGCTGGAAAAATCATTTATGCTACTGATTATAAGTTTGATTTTCAGCCTATTGCTGATATTCCTGCTGATTTAAACCGAATCGCCGAAATTTCCTCCGATGGTACGACCTTGCTTTTATCCGATTCAACCAATGTTGAAATGACAGGCCATTCCTTATCGGAAACAATGATTATGGAAAATCTTGATACGATTTTCGCCAAAGCAAAAGGAAGAATTATTATGGCGACTTTCGCTTCGCTTATCAGTCGCTTACAGCAGGCTATTACTCTTTCGGAGAAATACAAAAGAAAAGTGATTGTTGAGGGTTTCACAATGAAAACTAATCTTTTAATTGCCCAAAGATTGGGCTATATCCAAGCAGCTAAAGATACTTTCTTGGGTATCAAAGAAATGGCTCGATTAAACCCAAACCAAATTACAGTACTGTGCACCGGCGCTCAAGGAGAAAGCGAAGCAACTCTTATGAAGATTGCCAATAAAGAACACAAAAATCTTAAAATCCAAAAGGGAGATACGATTATTTTCTCTTCTTCAATTGTCCCGGGAAACGAAATCACTGTTCAATCTTTAAAAGACAGTTTGGCTAAACAGGGGGCGATTATCTATCACTACAAAATGCTTGATATTCATGCTTCTGGTCATGGTTATCAAGAAGATTTAAAAATGATGATTAGTTTAACAAAACCGAATTTTTTTATGCCAATTCACGGACATTATTCTAAACTAAAGTCCCACGCCCAATTGGCAGAATCCTTAAATATTCCTCCTTCAAATATCATCACTGCTACTAATGGCCAAATAATAGAATTATACAAAGACAGAATTATTGCAACAGAAAAATTCGTTCCCACCAACTATGTAATGGTTGACGGTTTAGGGGTTGGCGATATTTCGGAGATAGTTTTAAGAGATAGGCAAATTTTAGCCCAAGATGGTATTTTTGTCATTATTGCTCCGGTTGACAAAAGAACCGGTTTCTTAATTAAAGAAGCAGAAGTAGTAAGCCGCGGTTTTGTCTATATGAAAGAATCTAAGGATTTAATTAACGAAACGAAAAAACAAATTCAAAATATTGTCAGCCATTTAGCGAAAGAACAGATAATAAATGACACTTATCTTCGTAATACCTTAAAAGAAGAAATCGGAATGTTCCTCTTTAAAAAAACCAAACGTCGGCCAATGGTTTTACCGATTATTATCAGGGTTTAATTTTATTCTAAACAACTCTAAGGTATTTTTAAAAGTCTGATTTTCTACTTCCTCAAAAGTTAAATTTTTTAAATCAGCAATTTTTTTTATCACTTCTTTTACATACAAAGGTTCGTTTCTTTTACCTTTATAAGGAAAAGGAGCAACATAAGGTGCATCCGTTTCAACCAAAATTCTTTCTATAGGAACTTCTTTTATTATTTTATCGTATTTATCAGAATAAGTAATTATTCCTGAAAATCCTAAATAATACCCTTCCCTCAGAATTTTTTTTGCTTCTTCTAAGGTGCCACTGAAAAAATGAAAAACTCCGCCTCCTGTAAATTTCTCTTCTGATAAAATCTCTAATGCTTCTAAGTAAAGGTTGCGCAAATGAAAAATCATTGGCAATCTTTTAACTTTGGCAACTTTTATTTGGGCCAAAAAATTTTTCTTTTCTTTTTCTTGATATTCAATTTGTTTTTGGCTGGAAAAATTTTTAAAATAAGAATAATCCAAACCGCATTCCCCAACTGCTATTACTTTATTTCTATCTAAAAGCTTTGAAAATCGCTTATCAAATTCTTCCTCTTTTAAAATTTCTGATGAATAATTCATCTCTTTTTCGTCTTTTTTAGATGGAAAGGTATGCGAAGGATGTAGGCCAATACTTGCCCAGCAATTTGAATACTTTTTGGCTAACTCTGCCGCTAAATAAGAAGTTTGATAACAGGTGCCCACATTAATCAAAAAAATACCTTGTTTGAGGTATTTTTTTATTAAACTTTCTCTATCTAAATCAAAAGCAGCCAAATTTAAGTGAGTATGAGAGTCAAAAATCATTTTTCAATATTCTTACAATAATCTTCTTTGAGGCAGATAACTTTGGAGTCTGCCAGAGCGTAAATCTTTCAAAAATTCAACAAAAGTTGCCGCTAAAGGCAAAATAATAACCACTCCGATTGCCCCAGCCATTTTTGCTCCAATCAGAAGAGAAATAATGATTATTATTGGATTTAATTTCATTGCCTTTGCTTTTAGAGAAGGAGAGATGATTCCTTCCACTATTTGAATAATAATAAAAGCAATCAAAACGACTATTCCACTAATCAAATTCTGGCTTAAAGTAGAAACAACAATAATGATTCCAGCAATAAATGGTCCTAGATAAGGGATAAAATCCAAAATACCGGCTAAAAGCCCTAAAAATTCAGCCCGTTTTATTCCGAGAATACTCAAAACAATAAAAACTGATAAACCAACGAATAGGCTTAAAAGTATTTGAGAGAAAAACCAATTCCCTACTTTTTGTCTCGCTTTATCCCAAAGATAAACTGCGTAATCTTCGTACTGCCAAGGGACTAAAAATCTAATCCCTTTTTCAATGCCATTTTTTTCTGTATTAATAAAAAAAGACAAAAGAAACACTAGAAAAACAGTAAAAGTTCCGCCTACTATTTTTGAGAAAAAAGCAACACTTTGTTTAATAAAATTAAATAATTGAGTTGAAAGAGTTTTTAAATCCTCTGTCGCTCGGCTTAAATTTAAACCAGTAATTTGAAAATTTCTATAATTAAAAATTCCGCTAGTTTCTATTTTTTCTTGAAGCCAATTAGGTAAAACATTAGATAGTTGATCAAAATTTCTAATTACAATAACCGCAGAAAAATAAATTAAAATGGAAAAGATAGTAAGGGAGATTAAATACACAACTAAGGTTGCTAACCAGCGATTTTTCCACCTCAAAGATAAATAATCAATCGGCTTTTCAAATATAGAAGCGATAATAAAAGCCAAAATTACTATTAAAAGAATACTTCTAAAATACCATAAGACAATTATTAAAATAATTGGCAGATAGAGCCTAATAACACTCTGCCAAGATAAAGTCAAATTATTTGGTTTTTTCTCAAACATGGTAATATGAGTCAAAATTTAAAAGTCAAAATTTAATTCTTGCACTATTATATTATATCAAATTTTCAAGATTTGTAAAAACCTTGATTTGTTTTTAAAAGGACCGATAACGGCTAAATTCAAATTACTCGGTTTTAAAAGGTCATTGGCTAATTTGTTTAAATCTGATGGTTTAACTTTCAAAATATTAGTTAGATAATGTTCAAAGGTTTCAATTTTATTTTTATAAAGTAGGTCAAAAGCATAATAATTCGCAACCTGATGAATATCTTCGGTCGCTAGTAATATTTTCCCTCTAATATTTTCTTTGGCTTTTTTAATTTCTTTGGGTGTAATTAAATCCTGTTTTAATTCTTTCCATTCTTTTAAGATCTTGGAAATGATTAAATTAATCCTATCATTGTCAATACCGGCAGTGATTCCCCATATCCCTCTATCAGTTGCACTTTCGACAAAACTAGAAACATAATAAGCCGCCCCTAGCTTCTCTCTCACTAACTGCCATAATCGGAAAGACATGCCGCCACCAAGTATTGTATCCAAAACATGAAGAGCATATCTTCTCGGATCAAAAAGGTTAATCCCTCTTACGCCAAGACGAAGATGGGTTTGATCAGTCTTTTTGTATTCTAAAGATAATTGAGGTTTAATTTGTTTTTCTTTTGTTTTAATTTTCTCTTTTGCTTTACCCCCTGGAATTTTTCTGAAATAATCTTTAACTAAAGAAACAATTTCCTTCGCTTTAAAATTTCCGCTTACGACTAAAACTACTGATTTTGCCCGGTATTGAGACAAACGATACGAAAATAAATCCCCTGCCCGAAACTTTAAAACATTTTCTTTAGAGCCGGCGATTGGCCAACCTGCCGGTTGATTTTTATATAATAATTCAAAAAAATTATCCCAAACTTTCTCCTTCGGGTCATCTAAATACATATTAATTTCCTCTTGTATCACTCGTTTTTCTTTTTCGACATCGCTCTCTCTAAAAACTGAATTCAGGAAAATATCAGAAGTAATGTCAATTGCTTTTTTAAAATGGTAATCCGAAACTTTAGTCCAATAACCAGTAACTTCCCTTGAAGTAAAGGCATTATAGCTTCCTCCAACTTCATCTAATTCTTGACTAATGACTAAATTAGAAGGTCGCTTTTTCGTGCCTTTAAAACACATATGTTCCAAAAAATGAGAGATACCGTTATTTCGCTTATTTTCATAATCGCTGCCGGTTTTAACCATCACGCTACATTTAAAAGAATGAACTTCTTTTGAAGGTACCATTAAAAGCCGCAAACCATTTGAAAATTTATGAACTTGGTAGTTTACCATTTTATAAATTTCTATCTAGCCACTCTTTAATATCTTTAATTTTTACTCTCACTTGCTTAGTTGTGTCTCTATCCCTAATCGTAACATCTTTTTTCTCTAAACTTTCAAAATCAACTGTTATAGAGTAAGGAGTTCCGATTTCATCTTGACTATAATACCTGCCGCCAATATTACCCCGACTGTCAAAGACCACCTGAAATTTCCAATTTTTTCTTAAATCATCATATATCTCTCTGGCCAATTTCACTAAATCAAGTTTATTTGCTAAAAGCGGGAAAACTGCCACTTTATAAGGCGCCAACTTCGGATTTATTTTTAAAATAACCCTGTCTTTTTCTTCAGTATAACTGTCGGTTAAAACCGTCAAAACACTTCTTTCTACGCCGGCTGAGGTTTCAATGATATAAGGAAGATATTTTTCTTTCGTTTCGTTATTATAATATTTTAAATCTATGCCAGAATACTTCTGATGGTTCATTAAATCATAATCGGTCCGGTTATGAATCCCTTCTAATTCTAACCAGCCAAAAGAAAAATTATACTCAATATCGGCTGCTTCTTTGGCATAATGAGCAAGTTCATTTTTTTCATGCTTTCGAAACCTAAGGTTTTCTTTTTTCACGCCTAAACTTAAATACCAATTCATCCTTTCTTTTTTCCAATAATCAAACCAAATTTTATCTTCTTTGGGAGTAATAAAATATTCCATTTCCATCTGTTCGAATTCTCTAGTTCGAAAAATAAAATTGGAGGGAGTAATTTCATTCCTAAAGGCCTTTCCTATCTGCGCAATCCCAAAAGGAATCTTTTTCCTAGTAGTATTCAGGATATTTTTGAAGTTTAAAAAGATTCCTTGAGCGGTTTCTGGCCGCAAATAAACAATATTAGCAGTCTCTTCTGCTGGACCAAAATAAGTTTTAAACATTAAATTAAATTTTTTTTCTTCAGTCAACTGGCCGCCGCATAAAGGACATTGAGGATAGCCGTCTTCTAATTCTATTTCCCCATATTTTCCTTTTTTTAAATAATCGAACCTGAATCTTGTATGACATTTCTTACATTCTACCAAGGGGTCAGAAAAGCTTGAAAGATGGCCGGAAGCCTCCCAGACTTTTGGATTTAAAATTATGGCTGAATCTAAACCAACAATATCATCTTTTTCTTTTATCATTTTATCCCACCAATATTTTTTAATATTATTTTTGAGTTCCACTCCTAAAGGGCCAAAATCCCAAGTATTTGCCAAACCCCCGTAAATTTCTGAAGAAGGAAAAATAAATCCTCGCCTTTTGCATAAGGAAACAATTTTATTCGTTAAATCGCTTTTATCTTCCAAAGGTTGATTTTTTCTCATTCTTTTTCTTATTAGACTATGGCTGGACTATTCCCTGAAAAAAATAAACAGTTGAATCCGTTAGTTTATTGGAGAGAACTGGTGGATAAACTTTGTTAATCTCTTGTAAAGTAAAAGCATCGGTTGCTTTAAAAGTTGTTTCTTCAATCAATTCAATCGCTTGATTAATTTGGCTCAATTGAGGAGTAACTCTCACTTGAAAAATCAATTCCGGAGCCTGAACAAGATAACCACTTCCAGCTTCAACGCTTTTAACTTCCCAAGTCAAAATCCGATTATTTTTATCATAATGAGGGAGATTGTCGCCATAATTGCCAGCAATCATTGAAGTAAATTCCACTCCTTGGGGTAGACTTGTCTTTATTTGAACATTATTTAAATTGTTAAAAGAATTTAAAATTTTAAAATGAATGGTAAAGTCAGTTGGTTCATCTACTCTAAGAGGCAGCTGTCCTTGGTTGGCTATTCCTGATTTAGCATCTCTAAAATAACTGGTTATTTCTAAATTACAATTGGTATTAATTTTTATATTATTAATTGAAACTGCCGTTGGCAAGCCGGCTACTGGTGCTTCTTCTGGCGCATTAGCGCTTTCAAGAGTTGTTTTAATTTCAATCATTGGATTTTTCTGAGCTGGACTTACCATTGGCCAATCTTCCTTAAGCTTAATAGAAAAATTCAAAGAACCGCTATCTTGAGGGTTTAAATTATACAAATCTTCCACCTTCGTTCCGTCCCAGCTCAAAGTGTGAGTTCTCAAAGAAAATAGGGCTTTTGGTGCTTTTAAAGTGGAAAAATCTAAAACATCGCCATTTAAAGTAGTCTTTAAATTTAGATTTCGCAAAGGGGTGGTATAATTATTTTTAAAATTGATTACTACATTTAATGTTTCCCCCCAATCCGCAACATAATTTTTCTCCCCATTGACAAGGGTGGTGATTTCCAAGGGGTTGTTAACTAAACTAATATAGGCCTCAGTTTTTTCGAGAGGCAAAAATTCTCCGCTTCTTTTAATCCCCAAAGCAAAAATGATCTTTTTTGTCTCTCCTGCTTCTCCAAACAATAAACCAGTCATTCTAATTTTTCCAGAGGCATATGGCATTATTACCCCTAAAGGCCAAAAATTATTTTCCTCGGCAGCCACAGGGTTTGATTCTACTAAATTGAAACCTTGGGGCCAACTCGCTTTTATTCCAAT
>Ga0209506_1002762_pt1 | contig 15039 bp, 17 predicted proteins | sample AD_JPNHG2_MetaG_FD_184409 | JGI IMG/M metagenome (GOLD analysis project Ga0209506, IMG submission 184409) | Active sludge microbial communities of municipal wastewater-treating anaerobic digesters from Japan - AD_JPNHG2_MetaG (SPAdes) (version 2) | ecosystem: Engineered > Bioreactor > Anaerobic...
GGCCTTCACCCGCCAGTCCTCGAACATGAAGACGCCCTTTTTCCCTTCGCCCAGGTAAATCGTGTTGCGGCAGATCTTGACCTGCTCGCCGCGCTTCTCCCCCATCCAGAGGCGCACGGTGATGTCCTTGTCGAGGAGCTTCTTTTTCTTGTTGGGCTCGAAGGCCTCGTCGGTGAAAAAGAGAATCGTGTAGGTCGGCTCCTCGACGACCCTCGCCGCGGGGTAGTCCATGAGGAGCTTGAGCCCGTAGGCGATCTGGGCGTACTGCTCGGGCATGATGAACCGCGCCGTCACGCCGTCCCGGCCGTCGCCCACCATCGTGTCGAGGCAGACGAGCTTCTCCCGGCCGAGGCGCTCCACGGCCTGCCGGGCGAGCCTCTCCTCGGGCTCGCCGAAGGGGTGGTCGACGCTGTTGCGGGTGTGCGGGGCCGAGCGGTTCATGGGTTCCGAGTCCGCTGCGACGGAGCCGACCTGTGTCTGGATCACGCCCTCGTGGCGCAGGGCGATCCGCTTGAGCTCCTCGAGCGTTCGCCCCTCGGTGAGGCGCTTTTCCTTCTTCGCGTCGTTGTAGATCCGGACGGCCGCCTTCTTGAAATCGTTCATGGTCCGCTCCTCCCGGGGTCGATGGGGTGCCTGGGCCTTGCGGTTGTCAGGGTCCGGGGAAGCCTTTCCGAACGGTCGGGAACCTTCCTGCCGCCGCTTCCCGCTGTGGGGCCCGCCCCCGATCCCATCGTCTCTTCTCGTTTTTTTTCCTGCCTTTGCAACTTCCCGGCCTCCTGGCCCCCATCTTTTCCGGGCCGGGCGACGAGGAACTGGATCACGCCCATGCACCCGTAGCGCCTGCTCTCCCCGATCTCGAGACCCGCGGCGCGCGCGAGGGCCTCCGTCCGGTGGGTGATGTGCTCCGCGGCGAACCGCACGGTCAGGCGGTTGACGAGATCCATGAGGGGGCCGATGACCGGGCGGTCGATCCGCACGTGGTCGAGCAGAAGGATCCGGCCGCCGGGTCTCGTCACCCGCGCCATCTCGCGCAGGCACGGGACGGGGTCCTGCAGGGAGCACAGGACGAAGGTCTCCGCCGTCGTGTCGAAGAGGCCGTCGGGAAAGGGGAGGCAGCACAGGTCCGCCTCGTTAAACGTGATGCGAAGCGGCATCCCGCGGGCGCGCTCCCGGGCCTTGCGGAGCATGACGCCCGAGAGGTCGCAGGCCGTGATCTCGGCGCCCGGCGGGTAGAAGCCGAGGTTGAGCCCCGTGCCGGCGCCGACCTCGAGGATCCGCCCCGACGCATGGCGCCACAGCACCGCCCGCCAGGGCCGAAGGTGCCGCTCCGAGAGAAACTCGACAAGGCCGTAGTGCCTGGCCAGGCGGTCCCAGCGCGCCTTTGTGCGCCGGGGATGATTGTCGCACGGCCGGTTTTCCATCCGTCCCTTCCGCGGCTTCTATTCTGTTGCATGCCGGCGGTAACTGTTATATGTATCATTTGTTGCCGCCTGTCCAGCTTGCATCTCCACGGCACCCTGCAACCCACTGCGAGGCTTCCCCATGAAGATCGCCTTCCTCGGCGCGGCGCGAAAAGTGACGGGTTCGTGCGTTCACCTCTCCGTCAACGGCCTGCAGTTCCTCGTGGACTGCGGCATGCACCAGGGCCTCGATTCCGACGCGCTCAACCGGCAGCCCTTCCGGTTCGACCCGAAGGCGATCGACGTCGTCTTTCTGACCCATGCCCACATCGATCACACGGGGCTCGTCCCGCGCCTGGTCCGCGAGGGCTTCAAGGGCAGGATCATCGCGACGGCCGCGACGGCGGAACTGTCCCGCGTGATGCTGGCCGACTCGGCGCACATCCAGGAGATGGACGCCCGGTGGATGACGAAGAAAAACCTCCGGGCCGGCAACGAGAAGGCCGTCGAGCCCCTCTACACCGTCGAGGACGCCATCGCCTCCATCCCCTTCTTCGAGAAGAAACAGTACGGCGAGATCTATGCCCTGGACAGCCTGATCCGGTACCGCTTCTGCGATGCGGGGCACATTCTCGGCTCCGGGACGATGGAGCTGTGGTACCGGGACAACCCCGAGAAAAAGATCCTCTTCTCCGGCGACATCGGCAAGAAGGGAAACCCCATCGTCCAGGATCCCCAACACGCGGCCGAGGCGGACTATGTCGTCGTCGAGTCCACCTACGGCAACCGCCTCCACAAGGGGGTCGAGGACAGCCTCGAGGAGCTTGCCGACGCCGTCCGGACGACCTTCAGGCGGGGCGGCAAGGTCCTCATCCCCTCCTTCGCCGTGGGCCGGACGCAGGATCTGCTCTACCTCTTCAACAAGCTCGTCCGCGAGGGTCGGCTCCCCGTGCCGCTGGACATCTACATCGACAGCCCCCTGGCCGAGGAGGCCACGAAGGTCTACTTCGCGCACCCCGAGCTCTTCGACGAGGAGGCGAGGAGCCTCTTCGGCACGAGGGTCAGGAAAACCGTGCGCGTCCACTACACCACCTCCGTCCAGGAGTCCATGAAGATCAACCAGATCCCCTCGGGCATCATCGTCATGGCCGGAAGCGGGATGTGCGAAGGCGGGCGCATCCGCCACCACCTCAAGCACAACCTCTGGCGGCCCGAGTGCAGCGTCATCTTCGTCGGCTTCCAGGCCCGCGGCACCCTGGGGAGGCTGATCGTGGACGGCGCGAAAGAGATCAACATCCTGGGCGACCGGGTCGCCGTCCGGGCGCGTGTTTTCACGATCGGCGGCTTCTCGGCCCATGCAGATCAGAAGGAGCTGCTGGATTGGCTGGGCCTGTTCCGCAACAGGCCCGAGGTCTTCATCGTCCACGGCGAGGAAGCGAGCGCCCTGGAGTTCGAGAGGAAGGTGCGGGAGACGCTGGGCCTTGTGACGAGAGTGCCGGCGATGGGGGACACCTTTGAAATCTGAAGCCGGGAAATTGCGAAGCTGTGAAATTGGGAAACGCAGAACGGGACGTCTGTTCGATTGTTCCGAGCTTCTTGGCTTCTCAGCTTCTTAACTTCCCGTCTTTTTCGGGGAAAGGACGCCGGTGCGGGAAAAGGGGAACGTGCGGTCGAAGAGACCGGCCTTCACGAGCGCCTTGCCCTCGATTCTGTAGGGCAGTTCACGGCCCGTGACATAGAGCTTCACGACGCCCCCCAGGCTGCCGAAGCGGGCCGAGACGGGGATCTCGACGGGGGCCGAGGAAGAGGCGGGGATGGAGACCTCCTTGTCGAGCGAGCCGCTGCCGGCCTCGCGCCCGTCGAGGTGGACCGTGTAGTCGAGCGACTTCAGCCGGAGCGCGTAGCCGTTGGGGTTCCGGATCTCGGCGACGAAGACGATCGACGCATCGTTCAGGGAGAGCTGGCGCACGTGGATCTCCCTGAGGGTGATGGAGGGCTCCTCGAAGAAAAGCCCCTCGCAGCCCGCGAGCAGCAACACGCCCAGCAGGATCGCACAGCTTGCCTTTCGCATGGCAAACGTTCTAGGGGAAACGGGGCGGGCTGTCAACACACAATCGGTCTTCTCGAGGTGCCGGGATGGAACCGCGCTGGCGGGCATGGCTGAAAAACGCGAGATTCGCCTACTGGCTGATCGTGTGGGGGCTCGTGTTCTTCGCGGTCGTGATCGCCATGGGGATGGCGGAGATCCTCTCGACGCATCAGATCCTGCTGATCGGCCGGGTGTACTTGTTTCTGCTGCTCTTCGGCATGGTGCTGCAGATGATCGCCAGAAGGCTCTAGACCGGCGCGGCGGCCCGGACAGCAACCCGGCGGCGGGGGGTCTGCCGGCTTCAGTCCTCCTGCAGGATCTTGACCTTGGCCACGATGGACGTGTCGATTTTTTGGTTGAGCTCGGCGTACTGCCACTCCATGTCTTCCACGTAGCAGCGGATGTTGCTGTGGCCGGGGATGCTCAGGCAGATCCGGTCTCCGTTGCGGGGCAGGACGGACGTGGGGATTTCGCAGTTGTAGAGGAAATTCCGGTTCGTGCCCGAGAAGATCACGTTGACTCTGTCGCTCATGTTCACTCCTTGCGCGGTTTCCGCAGACGGTGCAGACTGCCGGGTCTCTTGAAGGGTATATCGGCAACCGGGTCGATTTCATTAAGGATTTATTCGTGCCATCCGGGTCGGGGCGACGCACCCGGGAAGGAGGGGATCAAAATGGATCTGAGGGGCAAGGGGGCCGTCGTCACGGGCGGGGCCATGGGGATCGGCCTGGCCACCGCGAAGAGGCTCATCCGGGAGGGGTGCGCCGTCACCCTCTGGGACCTCAACGGCTCGGCGCTGGAGGGGGCAAGAAAGGAACTGGAGGCGATGGGCGGAAAGGTCTTTGCCCACGTCTGTGACGTGACGGACAGGGCCCGTGTCTACGAGCTGGCCAGGACGGCCGCCGCGGAAATGGGACAGGTGGATATCCTCATCAACAACGCCGGCTACGTCATGGGGGGGGATTTCCTGGACCAGCCCGACGAGGCCTGGGAGAAGACCATCGCCGTCAACCTCACCTCCATGATCTACACGATCCGGGCCTTCCTGCCCGCGATGTACGAGCGCAACAGCGGCCACATCGTGAACCTCTCCTCGGCCTCGGCCACCCTCGGGGTCCCCTCGCTTGCCATGTACGCCGCCACGAAGTGGGCCGTCTGGGGCCTCACGGAGTCCCTGCGCTTCGAGGCCTGGGAGCGGGGAAAGAAAGGCGTGCGGTGGTCCTCCATCCACCCGAGCTATATCGCCAAGGGGATGTTCGAGGGCGCCAAGCTCGGGTTCCTGGGCAACCTGATCGCGCCGCTGCTGAAGGACCACGACGTGATCGCCGAGGCAATCGTGGAGTCGGCCCTGAAAAAAGGCCGGTATTCCCCGAAGCGCCCCTTGACGGTCCACCTGATCCCGCGGTTGAGGCTCATGCCCGACGCCTGGTTCCAGGCGCTCGTGGTCATCATGGGCGTCACGGGGAGCATGAAGACCTGGGTGGGACGGGGAAAGAACGGAACTTAGGAAGTTGTGCAGTTAAGAAGATCGGAGCGGATGCCGATAGGTAAGTGAGGTGGTACGGTTCTTGAACCCCTGAACGGGGCTGAAGGGCCTTGCGCGTTTCGGCTTTCCCCAAGGGCCGAAATTTGATAGAAAAAGCAACCGGGCATGAACGTCATGAACCTGTCGGGTACTCGAATGCGCCTCCTTGCAAAGACCGCTCTCTGCGCCGCGGTGCTGGCCGGCCTGACGCTGGGGGCCCTTTCCCCCGCCGCGCCGGCCCGTGCCGACATCTACCGCTACACCGACGACAACGGGGTCATGCACATCACCAACCTGCCCACCAGCCCCGACTACAAGCTCTGGATCAAGGAGCGGCGCGTGATCATCCGGGCCGGCATCGACATGACGAAATACGGCCCCCTGATCCAGAAGGCCTCGGACAAGTACAAGGTCGACTACTCCCTGGTCAAGGCCGTCATCAAGGCCGAGTCGAACTTCAACCACAAGGCCGTCTCGCCCAAGGGCGCCCGGGGCCTCATGCAGCTCATGCCCAAGACCGCCTCGACCCTTCAGGTGCGGGACAGCTTCGAGCCCGAGTCCAACATCGAGGGCGGCGTCAAGTACCTGCGCTATCTCATGAACGTCTACAACGGCCACCTGCCCCTGGCCCTTGCCGCCTACAACGCGGGCGAGAAGGCCGTGGCCCGGTACGGCGGCATCCCCCCCTACGCGGAGACGCAGGGCTACGTCAGGCGCGTGATGGCCCTCTACAAGCAGTACAGCGCGGAACCGAAGGAAGGCCGGACGGCGATCGTGTCGATGCGGCCCGAGGTCGTCTCGGACTAGCGCTTCGCGCAGGGGCGAGGGTTGCGGGTTGAGGGTCGCGTGAATCAGGAAGCCCCCGATCTTCCTTTTCGAAGGATGAACGGGGGCTTTTGGGGCGGTTTCTGGTTGTGATTTTCCCCTGGTCTTTTCTCTCTGCCCTGTCCCTATGCCCTCTGCCCTTTGTTTTTATTTCACCCTCGTCCACGTGTCCGTCCGGCCGATGAGCGAGATGCCGATGAACCCGCGGACGTTGAGGATGTCGGGGGACTCCAGGGTCATCTTGCACTTGTAGTCCTTGCCGTTTTCCGGATCGTAGATCATCCCGTTTTCCCAGAGACCCTCCTTCACGAAGGTGAAGTCCCGCAGGATGACCAGGCCCAGGATGGGCTGGTTTCGCTTGGCCGCATCGGGGTTCTCCCGGTCCACCTTGGTCTTTCCCGCCATGCCCTTCTTGTCGTCGGCGGGGTAGACCGGTTCCTTCAACCACACGATTTTTCCATAGTACTTCCCGTCCGCCCTGTAGATTTCCACGTGGGCCGTCTGCTTGCCGTTGAGCCACTTGCCGATGATGGCATCCGGGCCTACCGCGTAAGCAGCAGAAGAGATGAGCGAACATGCCACGATCAACCCCAGCGCGAATCCGATCTTCTTCATCATGATTCCCCCTCCTTGAAACGGCTGATTGTCCTTGACAGGCGCCGCCCGATGCGGCAAAACACTGCCGGGTCTGTCAGGGGGTGCGCCGCCGTGCAGGCGGCGGAAAGGAAACCCCATGACGTTCGTATCGATTGACGAGAAGCATACCGAAGAAGCCCTCGAAAAGAAAGAGAAAAAGCTCAACCTGAGCGGTGCCTGGGAGATCCGGGATCTCTTCGACGGGATCGACGGCGACCTGAGGCTCAGCCTGATCCTCAACGGGCGCCTCTAGCTGCCGAACCGTCGGCCTAGCGAAAAACAAGCGGCAACACGACGGCCGCCAGGATCGCCACGGCGGTGAGGATCAGGGCCGCCATGAGGAACCGGTGCGGGACGAAGCGGACCGGGGCGGCAGGCGGGGTATTCGTCCCTTCTGCATCTGCCGCGCATCCCGTATTCCACTGCCGGATCAGGGCGAACGCGGTGAGGCCCAGCAGCAGGGCAAAGCCGAAGAAGAGCAGGGCCCCGCTGATATCGCCCGCCTGCAGGGCCGTAAAAACCATCCACAGACTCGCGAGGCCCGCAACGGCGAGCAGCATTCCCAGTCATCTCATCGGCACACCCGTCCCCCGGTTTTCCTGTCGTGCGTTGAGCGTCCGCCGGCTCTACCGGCTGTGGCCGAGACGCTCGGCGATCGCCCGCGCGGCCACGATGCCGCTTGCCGAGGCCTGCAGCAGGCCCCGGGTGATCCCCGCGCCGTCCCCGACGGCGAAGAGGTTCTCGACCTTCGTCTCGAGTTCCTTCGAGACCTCGATGCGGTTCGAATAGAACTTGACCTCCACGCCGTAGAGCAGCGTGTGGCGGGAGCTCACGCCCGGCGCGAGGCCCTCCATGGCCTGGAGCATCTCGATGATGTTCTTGAGGTGCCGGTAGGGGAAGACGAAGCTCAGGTCCCCCGGGGTGGCGTCTCCCAGCGTCGGCCTCGTGAGGCACTTGGCGATGCGCTCCTTCGTGGAGCGGCGCCCCTGCAGCAGGTCGCCCAGCCGCTGGACGATGACCCCCTGGCCCAGGAGGTTGGCAAGCTGCGCGATGTAGCGGCCGTAGGCGATGGGGTCGTCGAAGGGCTCCGTGAAGGAGCTGCTCACCAGGATGGCGAAATTGGTGTTGTCGGATTTCCTCGAGGCGTAGCTGTGGCCGTTGACGGTGACGAGCCCCTCGTTGCTCTCGGCCACCACCTCCCCGTAGGGGTTCATGCAGAAGGTGCGGACCCGGTCGTCGAAGCTCTTCGAGTAGTAGACGAGCTTGGATTCGTAGCTCACGTCGGTGAGCGGCTTGAGGACCGTGGCGGGCAGCTCGACGCGGACGCCGATGTCGACGGCGCTCGCCCGCGTCCGGATCCCGAGCGATTTGGCCTCCTCCTTCATCCACGCGGCCCCCGAGCGGCCCGGCGCCACGATCACGTGGCGGCCGTAGCGGGTCTCGCCGTCGGCGAGCTTCACCCCCATGACCCGGCCCTCCTGGGCCAGGATCGACTGCACGCGGCAATCCGTGCAGATCTCGATCTTGCCCGCGAGCGACTCGTACATCCTGCCCAGCACCCGGACGCAGTTCTCCGTGCCGATGTGGCGGATCCGGGAGGGGATGAACTCGAGGCCGGCCAGGCGGGCCTTCTCGCCCAGTTCCTCCACCGCGGGAGAGAGATCGCCGAACAGCCGGTCCGGGGCCCCGTGCTCCACGTAGATGCGGTCGGCCTCGGCCAGGAGATCGAACAGGGACTTGTCGTCGAGGAAATCGCCCAGGTGCCCGCCCACCTCCGTCGAGAGGGTCAGCTTGCCGTCGCTGTAGGCCCCTGCGCCGCCCCATCCGCACAGCATGTCGCCGGCGCAGCTGCGGCTGCGATCCCCGATCCCCTTGCCCTGCTCGAGCAGCAGGACGTCCTTCGCGTCGCCCGCGGCCAATGTCAGTGCGGCAAAGATCCCCGCAGGGCCTCCGCCGACGATGATGACCTCGTACTCTTTCATTCCGGCCTCCCGGTGGAAGGGGTTCCCCACCCTTCGCTCTGGTGCATGGACCGTGCCCGCATCGGTTCAGAAAGGGGCCGCGAGCGCCCTGACGCGGGCCGTGACGACGTTCAGCTCGCCGAAAAGGCCGAGGACGGCGCCGGGATTCAGCGTGGCTGCCGGCATGAACACCGTGGCGAAGTGGTGCCTGCCGTCCGGGGGACTTCCCGGGTTCCGGACGATTCCCCTCAGGCAGTTGATGCCGAGCCGGTCGAGAGCCGCCGCCAGGATCTCTTCCTGCGCCCCGGCCCTGAAGGGGAGGAAGATCAGGACCGACGCGCCGCGGCTGCGGGCCGCCGCCCTTGCGAGCACCCCCTCGCAGTCGTCCCAGATGTCGTCGTAGGGGTCGAGGAAGATCAGGTCGTAGGGCTCGTCCGTTTCCAGTATATCACAGCCCGACTGCATTGCCAGCAACTCGGCGTGCCCGGCGGGGAAACTGGCGAGGGCCTCGGGGTTGGTGTCGAACAGAAACGGCCTGAGACGGCCCTCCGCGGCGAGCCCGGCGAGGGTGGCGCTGCCGGCGTACTTCCCGCGGGCCAGGAAGGGCTCCTGGAGCGCGCGGAAGGTCAGGACATGAAAGCGCTCGCGGATCCGTTCCGCGAACTCCCCGCCGATGTCGTACTCCGCAAACCCGCAGAACGTGTCGGCGTACCGCAGGGTCCCCCCCTCGTTCAGGCGGTGCAGGAACCGGACGGTTTCCACGAGCCAGCCGTGCTTGAGCAGATCGCCGAGGTTGCCGGGATTGTATCGTACCCGCCTCGGTTCTTCCCCTGAGCCCTTCGCCATATGCCCTCAGCGGAGGCGCAGCCGCTAATATCCCATGTAGGCCTGTATCCACGGCCTCTTCATCATCGTGAAATAGGCCGCCAGCATGCCCCGGTGCAAGCGGGGGACGCTCTCGAAAAGACGCCAGTAGCCCTCCTGGCGCCGTTTGAGCCTCAGCATCCGGCCGAACTCGGGCATCCTGTAGCCGGGGTCGAGAAGGGCCCGGCCGATCTCCCGGCCGCTCACGAGGGCGAAGGGGATCCCCTCGCCGGAGGCCTTCGAGGCCAGTCCCGCCGCGTCGCCGGCGAGGAAGATGTTCCCGAAACGCCATCCCCGGTACAGGTGGCTGATGGTCCCCCCCCGGAGGCGGACACCGTCCGCCGCAAACCCCATCTCCTTGACGAACTGCTGGAGGATCACCTTGGCCAGTCCCGCCGTGAGCCCGTCGGGGTTGAACCCGATCCCGACGTTGGTGCAGTCGAGGTGCGGGAAGACCCACAGGAAGCCCGAGCGGAAGAGTGCAGGCTTGAATTGAAACCGGACCTCGTCGCAGAGCCGGGGGACCTCGTAGTACAGGCCGATGCCGAACCGGGTGGGGAGCCCGAGGTGTCTTCTCACCACGGACTGCGAGCCGTCGGCCGCCACGAGGTGCCGGAAGGAGAAGGCGCCCCGGGTCGTCGTGACCGTGCCGTCGGAAAGGCCGGTCATTTTCGTCCCCGCGGCGATCTCGACGTTGGGGGCTTTTTCGAGCCCGGCCAGGTGATGACGGGCCAGGTCCGTTCGGCTCACCGTCATCATCGGGTGGGTCAGCGTGATGCGCAAGGGCGGCCCGTCGTCGATGCGGATGACCTGCTCGCGAAACGATCGGGCGCGATCCCCGGGCACGCCGAAGCGGGTTGCCATGCGGGTCAAGCCGCCCGCACAGGCCTTGGGGCCGATGGTCTCGCTCTTCTCGAGCACCAGGACGCGAAGGCTCGAGCCCGCCAGCGCCTGCGCGCAGGCGATTCCCGCAGGCCCCGCGCCGACGATCACGACATCGAAACGGCTGGCCATCGATCCGCATCCGTCCGGGAAAAGGGGGTAAGAGGGTTTGAAGTTGAGAAGGTTGGAGAAGCGGCGGGCAGAAATTCAGCCACCGGCTCTTCCAACGTTCTTACCCCCTCACCTTCTGACCTTCTCGGTTTTCCCTGTTGCGCCGCCGGTCACCCGCCCGGCTTCACTCGTCGGGCTTGGAGGTATAGAGCTTCGCCCCGTCTCGCAGCGAGCCTTCCAGGCCCACGGTGAACCCGCTGGCGTCGCGCACGGCCAGCTCGCCGGCCTCGGCGGCATCGTAGAGGGACTGGTCGCAGGCGATGAGGGCGTGTTTCACCTTCATGCCCCGGTGGAGCTCGACGGCGTTGCCGTTGACGTACACGGTCATCTTGTCTGCACTCATGGCGTCACCACGATCCTTCCCTCCGTCCGGGGCGCGACGGGGGAGTGTTTCCTGAGGTAATCGAGAAACGCATCCCGCACGTTGTCCCCGATGACGGCATTCCTTCCCTCGCGGAACATCCCGAAGCGGTCCCCGCCCGCCGCGAGGAAATCATTCGTCGTCACCCGGTAGAGGCTCGACCGCTCCGCGGGTTTCCCGCCGATCGTCAGCTCCTTCAACCGGGAGCCTTCCGGGGCCGTCATGTCGTAAACCACCTTCAGCCCCGATACCTGCAGCATGCCCTCGGTCTTCGCGTTGTGCTCGAGGACCTCCGCGATCTGGGCCCCCGTGAGCTCCAGGGTCATGAGGTTGTTGTCGAAGGGCAGCAGCATGTAGACCTGCTCCAGCGTGATCTTCCCCTTGGGGATGGCCGTCCGGATCCCGCCGTTGTTCTGGATCGCCGCGTCGGCCCCCGTCGCCTCGCGCATGGCATCGCAGACGAGGTTGCCGAGGTTGGACTCGAAGGGCCGCTTGGCGAGGTCGACCCGGGTCTCCCCGACGACGCGCCCGAAGGCCTCGCGGATCCGGTCGTCGTACTGACTGACGATCCCGGCTACCGCCTCGTCCACGGGGTCCGCGGGACCCGACCGGACCTTGCGCAGGATCCCCCGCTCGGAATGCCGGACGATCCTCCCCGAGGCCGCGTCCACGGCGATCTTCAGGACCCCGAGGTGCTGCCCGTAGTAGCCCGCCTGGACGATGATCGTCGTGCCGACGACCACCGCCGTCTTCACCTCCGTGTGGCTGTGTCCGCCCACGATGCAATCGATCCCGCCGACCCTCGAGGCCATCTCCCTGTCCTCGTCGAGTCCCATATGCGACAGGACGATCACGGTGCCGGCCCCTTCCTGCCTGACCTTCGCGATGAGCGCCGGGAGGACCTTCTCGACGGCGATCACCCGGTACCCCTGGAGATTCCCCGGCTTGGTCGCGTAGTGCGTCTCGGGCGTCGTGATGCCGATGACGGCGATCTTCAGCCCCTTCTTCCGGATGAGGATGTAGGGCTTGACTCCCGGCAGCAGCGCCCCCTGCCCGTCGACGATGTTGGCCGACAAAAAGGGGAATGCCGCCGCCTGTCTCAGATCGTGAAACGCCCCGATCCCCCAGTCGAATTCGTGATTGCCCACGGTCATGGCGTCGAACCCCATCCGGTTCATGGCCTCGATGACGGGCTTGCCCCGGAAGAGATTCGAGACGGGCGTGCCCTGGAACATGTCGCCCGCGGAAAGCAGGAGCGTGCCCCCGGGGTTCTTTTCCCGCTCCTCGGCGACCATCCTTGCGATCCGGGCCATGCCGCCCGTTGCCGGCTTGCCCTCCTTGCCCGGTTTGGGGAGGAGATTGCCGTGGAAGTCGTTGATGTGCAAGATGGTGAGGTCGATCGTCTCGGCCGCCGCCGGGCCGGGGAACGAGGAGGCGAGAAGGAACAGCAACGCAGCGAGAAGCGAGGGGATTCTTTTCATGCCGTGACACCGCCAGAGGGGTAATTTCCTGAGAACCTGATGCATCGCCGATCCCTTGCAAGGGCTGCGCCGCAAGTCTCAATGTAATTGACAGGTTTCGGCGGATCAAGTAAAAAACGCCCTTATTTTCCGTACCGATTCACTGTGTTCGGAGGACAAGCCCCATGACGGAGACGAAACCGGACCGCTTCATGACCTGGATCGCCCTGAGCACGGCCGTGATGGCCGTCTTTGCCGCCATCACGACCCTATACGTCGGGAAATACTCCTCCCGCGCCGTGCTCCACCAGGGCGAGGAGACGGACATGTGGGCCTACTACCAGGCCAAGAGCATCAAGCAGCACACCTTCGAGATTCAGAAGGAGAAAATCGAGCAGGAGATTCTGGCGCAGGCGGGAAAGCTGACGAGGGAAGCCCGTGAAAAGGCCGACCAGATGCTTGCGCGCTACGGGAGGAACATCGAGCGTTACGAGGTCGAGAAAAACGAGATCAAGGAAAAAGCGGAGGCGCTCGCCAGGGAAAAGAAGGAGGCCACGGCGCGGGCGGGAAATTTCGGCTACGCGCTGATCTTCCTGCAGATCGCCATCATGCTCTCGTCGCTTGCGGCTCTGACGAAGAAGAAGCCGCTCTGGTTCCTGGGCCTCGCGACGACGGCCGGGTGGCTGTTCTACTTCCTCGACGCGATTTTTCTTTTTTACTGACGGCTACGGCAATCGTTTCTTGAGCTGCATGATCCGCCGGTAGGACTCGTCGATCCGCTCCCGGGGGATCACGCCCTTTTCGACGAGCGCGCGGATCGTTGCCGCGGCCCGCGCGGCGATGTCTTCCTCGTAGACGGAATTGTTGGCGAACAGCAGGATGTCTGCGCCCGCGAGGATCGACCGCCCGACCACCGTCTCGAGATCGTAGCGTGAGGCGATGGCCTGCATCTGCAGATCGTCGGTGATCACGACACCCGCAAACCCCATCGTGCGACGCAGCAGGCCGTTCAGCGTCCTTTCGGAGAGGGTGGCCGGCCAGTCCGGGTCGAGCGTTCCGTTGAAGAGGTGGGCCGTCATGATCATGTCGGCCCGGCCGCGGCGAATCAGGTCTTGAAAGGGCTCCAGCTCCACGGCGGACCACCGGCCCGTCACGTCGACGAACCCCTCGTGGGTGTCCCCCGCGGCGCTGCCGTGCCCCGGGAAGTGTTTCGGCGCCGTCAGGACGCCGTGGCGCCGATGGGCCTCGATGACGGCCAGGGCGTGGCGGCTGACTGTTTCGGGGTCGCGGGAAAAGCTCCGCTCGAGTTTCCCGATGACCGGGTTTGCCGGGTTGAGATCGAGGTCCACGACGGGCGCGAAGTTGAGGTTGATGCCGAGACCCGCCAGGGTCCTCGCCGTGCGCTCCGCCTGTCTTGCCGTGTTGCCGGGATCGCCTTGGGCGCCGAGCCTCTTCTGGGAAAGGGTCGGGGGGAATCCCGCCTTTTCCTTCAGCCTGACGATCCTGCCCCCCTCCTGGTCGACGGCGACGAACAGCGGGGCGGCCGCCATGTTTTGCAGGGTGCCGGTGAGCCTGCGGAGCTGACCGGGGGAATCGATATTGCGCCCCCAGCTGCGCGTGGGGACGTCATAGTCGAAGAGGATCACGCCCCCGATGTGCCGCTCCCGGATATCCCGCGCAACGGGGTCCCGGTCGGTCACGGCGAGGCCGCGGAACCCGACCATGATCATCTGGCCGATTTTCACCTCGAGGCCCGGCTCCGGCCCGGATCCGGCCGCCACGGCCTTTGCCCCGGAGAGCAGGGCGAGTGCAATGAGGACAGGGATAAGCCGCCGCATGGGTCCTTCTTACCGGAGAACCGGGCAAAAAGATAGGGGGTTGCGCGGTGATGCAAGATTTCTGTTGCCTCGGGGGGCCCAGGGATTGTAAGAAACCCTTGGCATCGTGGATCGGAGGGCCCGGGGTTTTTCATCAAGGGGGCCGACAGGACAGGTGGTCATGCAGGCGCTATCGGCACTGATCGGATCCGTTTTATTGCTGGCGGCCGCTTTTTCCGCTCCCGAGCCGGCCTGGGGTCAGGCGAAGGATATCGAGACGCTTGTGCTCGAGAGGGCCCATCACACCAACCCGGGCTTTCGCAACCCCTGGATGGCGGAAGAGCGGGTGGGCGGCATCCTGCGGCTCCTCGAGTGGAAGATCAGCCCCAACCCCTTCCGGAAGGAAAAGAGGCAGCGACCCTACTTCCCCGTCACGAAACCCGACGTGGCCGCCATCCTGAAGGCGGAGGACTCCGTCACCTACCTGGGGCATGCCACGCTCTGGATCCGGGTCAACGGCCAGAACATCCTGACGGACCCCGTATTCGGGGACATCGTGTATTTCATCGACCGCTACACGCCGTTCCCGCTGCAGCCCGAGGAGCTCCCCCCCATGCAGGTGATCCTCATCTCGCACAGTCACTACGACCATCTCGACAAGGACAGCATCCGGAAGATCGGCACGGGGCCGCTCTACCTGACGCCGCTCGGCTACCGGGAATGGTTCGAGGATGTCCTGCCCGGTGCGAAGGTCATCGAGCTGGACTGGTTCCAGAAATACACGATCCACGGCGTCACCTACCGGTTGCTGCCCGCGCAGCACTGGACGAAGCGGACCCCTTGGGACACCAACAGGCGCCTGTGGGGCTCCTGGCTCGTCGAGTCGGCCAACCGCAAGGTCTTCTTCGCGGGGGATTCCGGCTATTTCCCGGGATTCGCCGAGATCGGCCGCAAGTTCGGGCCCCTGGACGCGGCGCTGCTTCCGATCGGGGCTTACGAGCCGCGCTGGTTCATGTCGGCCTACCACATCGACCCCGACGAGGCCGTG
>Ga0209506_1002772_pt1 | contig 15012 bp, 8 predicted proteins | sample AD_JPNHG2_MetaG_FD_184409 | JGI IMG/M metagenome (GOLD analysis project Ga0209506, IMG submission 184409) | Active sludge microbial communities of municipal wastewater-treating anaerobic digesters from Japan - AD_JPNHG2_MetaG (SPAdes) (version 2) | ecosystem: Engineered > Bioreactor > Anaerobic >...
AACACTCCTGGATGCAAGATGTTCTTGCCCAACTGGGCCTCGCAGGCTATAACCAAGGACTGGACTTATCTTGCATCCCCTGCCTCTCTTATTCTAACAAACAACCAAGGACGGTTTTTACAGCGCTCAGCGGACACTAAGAACGAAGACAGGTTTTTGTGTTTACTTTGTATAAAGTGTAAGATTGAATCGGGAAAGCCATGCAAAGTAAACCAAATACCGTTATTCAATACCATCATATAAAAGGGAGGAAAAGAAATGTTCAAGAAGATCCTCGTGTTTCTTTCTCTATTCACCTTGATAGCCCTCGGCGGCTGCTCTCTATTCAGAGCTATCAAGATTGAGATTCCCGATCAGCAGGTGACAGAGGGCCAAGAACTGGTTGTTGACCTCAATCAGTTCGTATTATCATCTGTCTCCGACGGGATATCATTCACGGTAAGCAGCGGACCCGGGAGAATCGACGGAAAGAACTATGTATTTACGTCTTTGCCCGGTGACGGCGAAAACAGCCCTTTCAACGTGAGAGTGAGCGCAAGTGATGAAGGCAAGAGCGGAGTAGCAGAGTTCCTGATCAACGTAAATCCCATTCCGGAAGGTGAAAAGGCCGAGATCAAGCTATCTGGAGAGACTGCCGAAGAATCTGAAGAGATTATTGACGACTTCGTGAAGAGGAATCCTGAGAATCCCGAAGGCCACGCCATTCGTGGAGCTATGAAGGCGATTCCGGAATTACTGAAACTTCTGGAGATATACAATTCGCAGATTGGTTCTCTTGACATTGCAGGAACATTTGATCGAAGTGAAATACTGTCTGGTTTCGAAGAACTTGTTTCGAATCCAGATCAAGTTGTTCAAAGCATTTTAGCAGATATTCGTGCAAGACTGCTGAATATGAAGCTGAGATCTGCGTTGATTCTCAGAAATCCGGAGCTTCTGGTAAATTTCCTTGCTTCAAGCAGCTCCATAGCAGAGAATTCCGGTTATTCAACTTGCGGGGAGATCGGCGATTTTCAGGATGAGATGGAGGAGTACGCTGACAGCCTTCAGGAAGTCTGGGACGATATCTCCTATTTGAGTGGAGAAATGAAGATTGTTGTGAAAGTATTTCTCAACGAATTCGACTGGGACAAAGATGGAGTTGTCGAAAGCGATAGAGAGCTGATGCTCGAAGTAGTGAGCGAAGACAATTCTATGACCCACACAGAGAGCTTCCGTCTATATACGGATATTCTTTTCCTGGAGAAGGAGCCAAAGGGAGATCACATAGTCTCGATCGAAGTCGATCCCGATGGCGGAGATGCGGTGTTCGATCTCGATTTCTGGTTCATGATCTCACAGGGACTTGAAATAGAGTACGCTCCCGGATTCGATGAAAACGATTATCTTGTAATCGATGAAGGAGAAATAGCAATTCTGAAAATGCTGGTCGGCAGTGCCCTTTCAAGCGCTAGAGCATTCACCGTTTATGATCTCGAGCCATCGGAGGCTTTCATGGAGTATTTAGAAGACGCTGATGACGAGATAGATCCTCCGGAGATCGATACAAATAATGACGGAAATATCGATGCGTCAGAAGTCAAGGCATTTATCGGCACATCCTTCTTGACATTCAGGAACCCCTCCAAAAGTCCTCTATGGCTGAGTTCAATAAGGGATATCCTTTTGGAAGCACCTGAAACTACGATGCTTCTGGCAGACGATCTCTTGAGCGACACTCAGACCGAAGACAATAAGCACAACCTGACTTCACAGTGGTACATCCCGTTCAGTCAGAATGCTTACGATGCCATGGAAGAAAATGCGGACGAACAGCGGGAACTTCTGGACTACATAAGGCCGAACGGAGAAGATCTCGATACTGAGATCCCGGTCGATGAAAAGACTATCATCCTGAGACTCTACAACATCTTCGATCACCCCGAACGTTTTTCAGATCTCTTAAGCTTCTTTCCCACCCTCATAAACTATGAGATGCTCGAGGGAATTGAATTCCCTGATCCGACGTTTGGTGGCGTCGTAGTCAACCTTCCGAAGACGATCTCGCCGGATAACTGAGGTCGGACTCAATCGAGATAATTGTGGGGCAACGAGTTGTAGAAAACGGTTCGTTGCCCCATTTGTTAGAAGTAATCAAAACATGATACTGCTTGTTGAGTTTCCAAAGGAGTAATGGGTTTTCTTAAGGCTTCTGAAAGAAGATCATCGGGAGGTGTTACAATGAAGCACCTGCTACTTGTTTTGATTGTATTGAGTCTCTTTCTCTTTTCTGGGTGCGGCCTATTACAGTACTTCACCGTAGCCAAGGGTGTCGAGCAAGAGACTGTAGAAGAGTCAGTTGTTGAGAAGTTAGAGAACAGCAACGGAATCGAAGTTCCCGTTTTCAGAGGGTATTTTCTCAATGTCGATTATTCTAATCCGGAGCTGTTTTTGCAGTGTGGTCCCCAGACCCGAATCACAGATGAGATTGCCGCGATCGCCGATCAGTTTAATGACAAGAAGGATCTTTCAACAATTAAAGAGATATACGGCTGGATGATGCGAAACCTGAGGGGGGTTGAGGGAGAGAAGTTTGGTAGAACATCACACGAGATCATAACGTCAGGAGGGGTGACGGGCTGCACAGACTATGGACTAGCTTTCGCCTCGCTTGCAAGAGCAAAGGGGATTCCTTCCGTCTTCATCCAGACCGCACGGATCGACTGGATCGAGGCAAGAAAGAGCTCAAACAGCGGCATGATAGTAGGGCACATTCTTGTAGAAGTCTTTATAGAAGGAAAATGGTATCTTGTAGACTCGACTTCTGGCAGGCTTTACCTTAACTACGACAGAAACAACTTCTCACTCCCCGACGGGTACTATGTGTTTGCGAAATCCATTGAGGTATGGGATTCCGGGGCAAAAAACGAGAGAGAGAACTGGCAGATGATGATGGATCTCTTCTGGATCTTTGATCCTTCAGTCTATAACAATCCGGGATACGACTATATTGACCTCACGACAGGGGAGACGAAGTCATCCGGAGTCTTCACCGGCCACTCAACCGTCATAGGAAGCTCGGCTCTGATTTTTGGGAAGCGGAGTCCGGTTGGACTGTTCGACGATAAATTCACGGCGCATCTTTCTAACAAGAGGCTTCTCGATCTATACTTCGCCGATAAAGACGAAGTTATGAGTACTCAGAGGATAGTAGTCCTTCACTCTCTTGATCAGCCCGCCACGATGCCCGACTACATGTTGGGCATTATACCGGAGTTCTCGTCTTCGGAAACGCCCGTGATCCTGAACGAAATCAGGGACGGCAGGAGAATTGTCCTTATAATGACAGATACAACAGAAGAATTGATGAAAATAATCAAAGAACTGCCCGAGGACTTTTTGGACGGCCCGCTAAACGATGAAAATGTCCCTGATGTCGAAATAATGAAGGACTCAGTTCTAGTTTATGGAACAAGCAACTCTGTGGGAGTATTCGAAGAGAGATTCATAAAAGGATTTTCAAGAAAGGGCTTTCTGAGTCTTGGCAATTCACAATACGAAAGATTTCTGGAGACGGAACTCGTCGTAGTCCTCTACTCACTCGATTATCCCGACAAAATGCCATTTTATATCGAAGAATATCTGCCGGAGTTCTCGTCTTCGGAACTGCCTGTAATAGTGAACGAATGGAGAGAAGGTAAGCAGATAATCTTAATCAAGACATCTACCGAGGCGGAACTGATAAATTTGATCGGACAACTTCCGGATGATTTTCTTTTGAGGTAGAGAAGGATTAAGCTTCACTAATAAAAGTCCCGATACAGCGAAAAAACGATCTGTATACTGCACAGTAAGTTACTGACCAGTATACTAATTTGAAGAAACACTCGAAAACGCTAATATAAAGCGAGATACAAGTGGTTCAGGACTGCCGATTTCATGTACTTGATTAGGTAAAAGAGTCTCGGTACGAACAGAAATGGGTGACTCGACGCATGAAATCTTCACCTGTTATCGCTGCGGTTTTTCACTTCATTTCCCGGCGAACGGAGAACCGGCGGCAAACCAGTTTCTTTTGCTCTTCCTACCACCTACCCGCTCCGCCCGGCTGCGCCTTCAAAAACCGAGATCCCGTGCACAAGCATCACGGGATGACCCTGAATAGTAGTCGAAAAAAGAAATCGCAAACAGAAGCCCTGAACAGAGACCCCAAACAGAAGAATTTTGGGGCAGGCTTCAGGGCAAGCTCTACGGGATGTCGGCGTGGGGATATAACGGGATGACAACTAACAGTTATTGCAAAAAGGCTAGATTCCGTCATTCCGACAAAGCCCCTGGTCGGAATCTTGATGCTACTGCTTCATTGCCTAACGAAGAACTTGGGCGCGGAGCGTCGGAACGAAGAACTAGTTTCTTATTCGGCGAACGGAGAACCAGCCACAAACCAGTTTCTTTTGCTCTTCCAACCCGCTACCCCGTAGCTGCTACCACGGTCTTGCCGTTTCCCTCTTGCGCCCAAATAAATATCCTTGTAAAACTGAATTGCTCTCGCTTTTTTCTTTTGTTCCCTTGGTGCTAAGATTGGCATGAACATGAGTCGAAGGAGCTGAGAGAATGAGGATAGCGAAGTCACGTTCATGGGAGGCTTTCAGAACTGGAAAGGAACATGGAGTCTGGGGTTGCAACAGAAAGAGATACGGCAACTGGAAGCCCGGAGAGAGACTGGTTTTCTTCATCGAAAACAACGGCGTTGCAATTTGTGAGATAACTGGAGAGCAGTTCCAGTCTGACGAAATCATCTGGGAAGACAACCTCTTTCCCAACAGAATAAAGTTTAGCTGCTCGAATGTTCTAGAGGGAAAGAGTGGAGCCGAGCTTCAGGCTTCGATAAAGAAGATTCTGAGGGAAGGTTACGGTCCCACTTATGGAACACTAATTCTTTTCGGAACGAAGATACCCGAAGAGCTCGAGAAAAGGATCGAAGAGCTCATATAGATTTCTCCAATAAAAAACATACAGACCTTCTGCGGAAACCGGCAGAAGGTTTTTTGACTCATAGTGAATCGGGAAATCTCTTCGAATTCTGAAATCTATGAATCTGAAAACGCGCATACGTTATTCTAAATATGAGGTGCGTTCTCGATGTATTCACCATACCCCATCGACAAAGGGCCGTCGACACATCACTCATCTCTGTGCTCTGAATCTTAGATTCCCGCTTGAGCGGGGGGGACCGCTTGCGGTTGAAAGATCCGCTTGTTAGAAGAAGCTGATCACCGAGCGCTTTGAGGAGCGTTAAGGATTTTGACTGAAGCACTTTGAGAATTGTCTTTCTCTTCCTTCTGAAGGCACCAATGCGACCGCCGATGCTTTCCACCGCACTGCGTCTTATGCTTTGTTCTTCCTTCAAAAACACCCTCCATCATTTCAAGGCCTTCCTCTCTCAAGGGAGAATCGAGCTCTTATTGGGAGCGACAACAGTCTTCAAAGGGTTGCTTCACAACCAGTACGCAGGACCCTTCGAGAAATGAGTCTGACGAGCTCCGCTAGTCTGATTCTTTGCTCTCGAAAAGAACGAGATACTGAAGCGAATTCAGGCGGGGTGTGGTAGTTTTTTGCTTTCGGGTCTTTAACCTGCAACTTGGAACTGACAACTTGCAACTGCTCTTCGAAGGACGGGTCCATGATTTAGGACGGGCAACGAAGAACGGCTCTTAAGAGCTAGATGCTGAAACAAGTTCAGCATGACGCAGTGTTAGATTCTCTGAACGATCTTGATCTTCCTACATCTATCCTCAAACCTCTAATCCCGGCCTTTGCTCTAACAACTCAAAACTTGGAACTGATATTTTGCTCTTACCAACCCGCAACCACCAACCCCGAACCTCGTCATTTATGCTTGCAACTTGGAACTGATATTTTGCTCTTACCAACCCGCAACCACCAACCCCGAACCTCGTCATTTATGCTTGCAACTTGGAACTGACAACTTGCAACTGCTCTTCGAAGAACAACTCTTAATGCTCTTGATCTTAAATCCCCGCTTGAGCGGGGGGACCGCTTGCGGTGGGGAGTGTGGTCTTTGAACAGCTTTTGGAATAGGTTGGCCTTTTCGCAATTGAACTACAAATCCACTCTTCACGTTGTCTAGTCTGTGATCAATAGGTATGCTCATAGAAGCAATCAGAAATGAACATCGAACAACCGTCTCAGGGGACTATGTCGGGGCATCAACTTTTCCAAACGTTGGAGACTCACACCCTCCGCCACTTCGTGGCCCTCCTCCCTCAAGGGAGGACTTAAGATCAGGATCATCGGGAGCTAAACACAGCATTCGCGCGAGAACCAGCACATTAATGGAATTCAACTACCTAACTCATGGTTAATGATGAGCTCCCTCAAGGGAGGATTAAAATCCTTATTCAGAAGCTCAAACAGTTTCTAGAGGATCGTCCCTTGATCCGGGGCATGGACTGTTTTTTCACTGCGTGAAGCATCTTCAAACAAACACCAATCGTTTCGCCCGACGAAATCGGAATTGGCCACCGAAGGTGACTGACCTCGCCAAAGGCGGGACTGACCTGCGAAAGCAGACTGGCTTCTGAATTCCTCCCGCGGAAGCGGCATCACTTCTAATGGTCGGTCTGAGGACGGTGGACCGTTGACGGTCAGCTGCTTCTTGGTGCAACTCACAACTTGCATCTTGGAACTTGCAACTGTCCTTTTCGGGGAACGGAGAACCGTCCAACGGCTAACCAGGTCCTTTGCTCTTTCCTACCACCAATCCGCTACCCCCAGCCCCGTTTTCTAAGCAATCTCTAAGCGGCTTTTAAGCGGGCTCCAAGAAACGGGCCGTAGACTGAGAATGTACCAAAAATCATATGGAGGTGTAAGAGATGAAAAAGATAGTGTTGATTACGATAGCGGTTCTTCTGATCGGTGGAATGACATTGGCAGTAGGTTACGGAACGAAGGCAATGCAGAGAAGTCAGGATCCTACAACCTGTGAAAACTTTGTGGATGCAGACGGAGACGGAATAAATGACAACTGCCCGAATGACGGTGTAAGAGAACTAAAGAATGCCCAGGACGGAACAGGCTACAGGCACGGAGCCTCTGGCGAAAAGGGACCGGGACTCGGCAGAGGATTCGAGAAAGCAGCACAGCTGTAAGAGATAAAACCCCTACTCAATCTAGTCGAGGGCCCGAAAGGGCCCTTGTTCTTATAATGAACACATCGACTTTGACAGCACGAATTCTGAAACGCGCTAAAGAAGGGCACAATCGAAAGGGAATCCAGACGTACCACCGCATTTCAAATCACCGCGCGCTTGATTCGTTGAGTATGTCAAAGGCCCCAGACTGGCATAAGGGTTTCATTTTGAGTGTCACGTTCATTGCCCTTCTGAAAAGAGAAGCTCTTTCCAAAAAAAGGAATGAATAAGCAAGGGTTTTAGGTCTTGAATTATATTTATTTAAATCTAGGAATATCGGCAGGAAGTAATACTCTCATGAAAAATCTCGCGAAGGCTTGGGCGAGGTGTTCCCTGTACGGAGGAAGCAAACGAAGACGGTTTCAGGAAAAGCCATGGAACTCAGACGAAAAAAACCGGTGCGGGGCACCGGTTTCTATACAAGGCTAGGGGAATGTTCTTCTTCGCATTTCGCGGATGTCCCCGCGCCTTCAATAAACTGTCTGGTCATGTTGAAGTCCATGTAGATAGTGCCTGTCTTTCCGTTTCTTTGCTTGCCGACTATCGCGTGATATTCGTTCAACGACTGGCTCTTGTTGTACAGAATAGGTCTGTAGATAAGAATTACAACATCGGCGCTGTGTTCTATCGTTCCAGATTCTCGAAGATTTGAGAGTTTTGGAATCCCCTTGTCGTTCTTGCCGACTTCCCTGTTCAGCTGCGAAGCGATTATGATCGGGACTTTGATATCCATGGCAAGAGCCTTCAGCGACCCCATTATCTCGCCGATCTCTGCGTCCTTCGACTGCTTTCCCGGGCAGCTCATGAGCTGGAGATAATCTATGAAGACAACATCGAATTGATGAAGCATATTCATCAGCTTTATCCCAGCGATGATTTCGTGAACAGATCTCACCCCGCTGTCACAGAAGAACATTTTCTGATCCATCGTCCTGTCGATCGCATCGTTCAGTAGCAACCGTCCTTCTTCGCTCAGCTTTTCCGACTCTGCACTGAGGTTTATATCGAAATCCTTTTGGTGCATTCTGTTCTTAAGATCAACTACATCGATTTCCAGAGAGATATATCCTATAGTCTTTCCCTCGGCAGCCCAGCGATCCGCAGTATTCAGCATAAAGGAAGTCTTTCCCGTTGCTGTCTCTCCTGCTATTACCACAAGTTCCTTACCCCTAAGAGGGTTCAAAACCGTGTTGAAATATCTGAACGGCCAATGAAGCTTCTTGCTCTTGTTCGCCCAGACATCCGTGTGAAACTGCTTTAGAAGCATATTTGCCTGCTTCATGTCCACGTACTTGAATCCAGACGAGCTCTCATGAAGGAAGGACATGATTCTTTCGGTTGCAGCCTCAATTCCCATGCTGCCTTGTCCCATATCACGAGAGATTTGGTTTAGCAGAAACCTGAATTTCTTGTTCCTTAAAGTTTCATTGAAGTCGTCGATCAGATTGTTGGCTGCGTTTTCGCTTACCAGATCAACATCATCGACATCAAAGCGTTCTACCCTGTTATACATTTCCATCAGGATCAGAGTGGGGTCTTTGTCTCTTTTGCTTGCAATTATGTCGTAGATAATCTGCGATTCCTGGGAAAGAAACCTTCTATCTATCTCGTCAATCCTGCACCTAAGATTTATGTAGTGTATCAAAGCCTTTAGCACTTGCCTTTCGGACCTGACATCGAGAATCATCATCTCTCATAACCCCCTTCCCATAAACGACTCGCTCTCGAGAAAGCTCATAAAAAGCTTCCATAACTCTGGTTTCTTCAGGAGCGAGAAAAGGTACTTTTTCTTATCATTTGCCCTGTTTATTGCCTCGGTGAAATGTTCGACAAGCCACATGGGGAAATACCAGTCGATCTGTCGATCTGAATCTCCTATTAGCGCAGCTGCAAGTTTGTAATTGTCCTCGATTTTCAGCCTCTCTTTGATCAGACTTGCAGTTCTTTTGATGAAGTCATTCTTTCCCCACTTAGATATATCTTCACTCGCGCCTGCACGATACGAAGTATCCTTAGTAATATCATTATTTAGTAGTGACGGGTTTTCCGCCGCCGGATTATCCGCTTTTGGTTTTTCCGAAGTCGGGAAATCGGTTTGCGGGTGAACCTCGCTCAAATAAGGAGTTTCGTAAATCAGGTACCTCACCCCGTCGAACTTGCCCTTCGTTCCTCGCAACTTCACCTTCTTCACGTAACCGGCCTTCTGGAGTTCTTCAATTCCCCTTCTAATACTCTCCTTTCCATCCTTGAAATTCCTCCTGATTTCGGAGAGCCGAAACTCCCAGTCATCTGGTTTGGAAAGAAAGAAGGCGAGAAGCCCTTTCGCCTTGCATGAAAGAGAAGGATCGCTCAGAAAGTTTTTGTCGATCGCTACAAAATTTCTTTGCTTCTTTACTCTGAAAATAGATGTGGTATTAGATCTTGAGACTCTCAATTGACTCTCTCCTTTCTTCAACTACATTCGGATAGGAATCGCGATGCCTGTCATAGATCTCGTTCATAATCCTGTGGTACTCCCTGTGAACTCTTTCCTCCGAGGAAATGTTGCGGAAACGATCACGATAGGAACTAACGAATCCTCCTGTGCTAGAATTTCTTCGGGAAAAATATCCTTTGTACCTTTTCGGATCTCTTGCAGGAGATCCTTTTTTTCTTCTTACCAAACTTGCCCACCTTCTTTCGGTTTGAGATTTTTCATACGGAATCGGAACAGGAAACACCGACTGGGCATATCATAATCGCAAAGAAACCCTTATTCCAAGCACTTAAATATTCTTTAAGTTTTGTTAAGACTGTTCGCTTCAGAGGCCCTTCGAGTGCTCGAAAAGAATAACGCAGTTGAATTTCGGATCTTCTCCCTCCCTATTTATATAGTGTTCGGTTGTTTCCTACGCAGAGCTGCATTCAAAATCACCTCCTTAAGCAAAACCTGGAATCCGTTTTGAGAATATCTATCATCCAACAAGCGGAGCTGCTTTTCAAAAGAAGGACTGATTACCAAATTCCCATGAAAAAGATAGAATCCGCTGAATCGAATTCTCTTGCCACTCCTCTTGAGAGTTCAGAAAATCGAAGAGACTCTTCTTGATAATCCGAAGACCGGTCTTCGTTTATCAGTCACTATTTTATAGATGCAGAATCCCCAAGACCAAGCTCAGGTGAAAATCACCTATTTTCATATGGATGAAACCCAATAGTAATAGTATTAATTGGCAATACATTGTGTAGCTGCTATTCGAAAGCCTCATAATCAAACCAGGAAACCCATTATCTCTTTGAGGAAGTGTGGTTCACGCGAAGAAGCATACTCTCGACCGTTTTTTTCATGAGCGAGTTGTTTTCGATCCACTTCTGACGAGACCGCTGTCAACATTTCTTGTAAATACACACAAAATTCAGCTTTAATCACTGAAGCAGTATGCCGCAAATCTACTTCGTAAGACAAACCTCAGAGGTCTTCTTGACTTGTGACCAGATGACGTGACAAATAAGCGCCAGACTTTGCACTTGGTGAAATGACAATCACGTTGTTATAATCTATTTACCTAATGTGGAGGGTCTGCTATATGCCGTCAAACTCAAAAACACATCTCAACAGAGCATTCGATCATCTAGAGAATGTCATTTACATAATGGCCGAAGTTATTAAGGGAAGGAGCGCAGAGGAAATAAAACGTCATCTTGTTTTAGACGATCCCTTTTCGAACAGTTCCGAGAAATACAGAAAGGAAATATCTAGCTGGCTCATAGGAGACTACGTGAAAGGTTTCTCGCCTGAAGCTCTGAGAGTCTTCGCACGCATAATGACTTCTGAAACCATAGAGACTCAGACTAAACGAGAGATTCTCTTCTGGAAGAACTGTGAGAGAGACGAATTGGTCAGGGCCATTACACTCGAGCAGATATTTCCTGCATACCATAAAGGAGCGGCCTTTCTGCTTCGTGAAGACGTTATTGATTACATTGTCAAGGAGAAAGGCTTTACCGCATATATGTCGGACAAGAGGATAACCAATTACCTCGCCATAACCTCTAAACTAGGAATGGCGAATGCGAATGGAAGAAACATAGACCTAAGCTACTTCCGCCCGACTAAGAAGAGTGTTATGGCTATCCTTCATTTCCTCTTCAACTCGGGCCTCTCATCTTCAAAGATCCTGCACTCGGACGATTTCAAGTACCTGCTCCTAGACGAGAGGGATCTTGTTTCTTACTTGGTGGAAATGAACGCTTCGGGAATAATCGAGTTCGCTATGGCCGGAAACATAGTCAGGCTTGAACCTAAAATAGATTTCGAGGTGCTGCCAAATGCACTTGAAGAATAACCTTTCACTTTCAGAGAAGCTAAACATACTCTCTGAAAAACTCGAGAGGGTGGATTCATTGACCAGTGAGACCGAAGGCTCGAAGGCAGTTGTACTCATAGTCTCTCCCAAGGAAGAGACGACAGCCATCCGAGAACTTAAGATGCGTTTTGAGGGCAGGATGAAGCTGTTGAATCTGGGAAGCATAATTTCGGAGACGGCAACCAGTTATGGAATGGACAATCTGGCTGAGGACTTCTCCTTTCTGGGCAAGTCCTGCATAAAAGACTTCGCTCATCTCTTGCATTCAAAAATGACAGAGAGCATAGTGAAATCCTCAAAGGACAACCCTCTAACGGTTATACACAGGCTGGGAATACTCAACGGCTTCTTCGGTCTGAATCCGTTAATAGAGGAAGTGACGGGCAAACTCGTCAATCCCGTCTTGTTCATCTATCCGGGAAAGAGGAAGGAACACATACTGACATTCCTGGATGGAAGACACACCACTTCGGTTTACAGGGCATTGGTAATTTGAGATAGAAGGACTAGGGGGTAAGGGAATGAACATTAAAGAGCTTCTGAGGATAAACATCGAAGACGAAGTCCCTCTCGTAATAAAGGCCGGTGAGCAGGATCTCGCCGTCGAAGAGAAAGAAATCTCCCAGTACATAGTCACTCACCAGATAGAGAGACACCTCGAGACCTTTCTGACGAACTACAAGCTTCTCTCTACAGACAGGATAGGTGTTTGGATCTCCGGCTTCTTCGGTTCGGGAAAGTCCTACTTCGCGAAGATAATCGGGTATCTCCTTACGAACCACACACTACCTAAGGGAATAACTGCCCGTGAACTCTTCAATGAAAGATTGAGCAATTGCACGAACCCGGAATTCATAAAGGGAAACATAAAGTCACTGAACAGCATACCGAGTACCATCGTTATGTTCGAAATGACTGCCGACAGCTCCCTGAATATGGAAACGATACAGCAGTCGATCTTCAAGAAGTTTCTCGAGACCTGTGGCTACTCTTCATTCCCTAACGTAGCGATAATGGAGTATGAATTAGACACATTCGGTCACCTCGAAGAGATACGCAATTACATAGAGCAGAGTGGAAACGACTACTCGAAAGTGGCTCAGAACGTAGGTGAGTTCCGCCGCTACGCGGTAAAGGCTATGACCGAAAGACTTGGCTACTCACTGGATGAAGCAAGTGAATTTCTGAAATCCGCAGTCAACAAATACGACAGCCTGTCACCGGCCGTTCTTGCCGAACACTGTGTCGATTACACGATGAAGACCGGAAAGAGGCTCGTCTTCATAGTGGATGAAATCGGGCAGTACGTAATATCCCTCAAAGACAACGAAGACAGAATACTTGCCCTGCAGGGAGTCGCTGAGGCCTTCGCCGCAAAGGGAAAGGGATCGGTCAGGTTAATAGTAACCTCACAGGAAAAGCTTGACCAACTAATAGCCAACAGAGACTTCGACAAGAGAAAGCTGGGCAAATTGACAGACCGTTTCGAAGTGAGACTCGACCTCACGTCAGAGAACGTGGATGAGGTCGCCCGTGAAAGACTGCTTAAGAAAAAGATAGATGCAGAGCCCCTGTTCGAGAAGACGATGAGAGAAAACCAGGGGAACATAACGACCCTCAGCGACACGGGCGGAAGTTACAGGAAGACCGAAACCAAAGACGATCTTATGACCTACTACCCCTTCCATCCATACCAGTTCCAACTACTCCCCGATCTAGTTCAAAACACCATCGGCTCTACGTATTACCAGGCGACGGCCCGCAAGTTCATCTTTCTCGTAGACACGATACTGAAGAATGTGAAGGATGAAGAGTTCGGACGGGTTGTGAGCGCCACCGACCTGTTCGACGCACTGGGCCCCTCCTTCTTCGGCTCAGGAGTCACCCATCTTGTTTACAGTGCCGACGATTATATGGGAAAGAACGTGAAGGCCTCCGACATTCTCAAGACTCTCCATATACTGAAAAACCTGAATAAGATAAGCGCGAGCGAGACGGTAATTACCCGTATGCTCTGCAAGAACATCTTCGACAAACAGTATGAACTCACCAAGGAAGTCAAGGATGCCCTCGACTACCTCGAGAAGGCGAAATACGTCACACGCTACAACGGTGAGATAACACTCGTAACAGACCTCGAAAGAGAATTCATAGCAGAGATGGATAACACCGTGATAGATATCCCAAAGAGAAACGAAGAGATAGTTCGGCAACTGCTGAATATCTTCAACTACAAGGAGATCCGTTACGGTGATGGTCCCTCGATTCCCATAGAGTGGTACCTGGATAACGCAGCGATCGGCGGCAAGAAGAAGGGTCTCCAGGTCCGCATCGCTCCCTTCACTGGTGTGAACGTGGAAGGTCTCGAATTCGAGTCAATGAACCACCGGGATACTGTCTATGTAATCCCCGAGGCCGACGACACCATTGGCGATCTGGCAAGGGAGATAAAGAGCCTGGACGCTTCGCTGAACTCCTTCAGAACGAAAAAGACGGGAGAGGGCATACACGAAATCCTGACCAAGTACGGCAGGATAATGAACGACAAGAGAAACGAGCTGGGTCGGGTGTTGCGAAAGGCAATAGACTCGGGACAGCTTCTTTACGAAGGCGAATTGAACCCTACTTCCAGCCTAATAAACGAGCTGAAGGACCTGCTCAAGGAAAAGGTCATCCCCGGTCACTACACAGAAATCACCTACACAACCGCTACGAGCAAGGACACAGACGTAGTATTGAGCGGACCCCAGAACACGCTGAAGACAATCCGGCTAGATGACGACCACAGAGTATTTAACGACAACGGGGAGCTGATCGAGACACACAAGATAATCTCTCCGGTCATAGAGTATCTGGGAGAGGATCAGACGGGAGAGACTCTGCTGGAAAAGTTCTCTTCTCCTCCCTATGGCTGGACCCCGGAAACGATAATCTATTCAGTGGCCTGTCTAATCCGTGGCGGAAAGATAATGGTAAACAATTCAGACTATTACGGAAAGGCCGATGTGCATAAGGCTCTGAAGAGCGTGAGCGAATTCAAGAAGGCCAGGATACGGCGCAGCGTAGTCCTTAAGCCGTCCGACAAGCAGTATCTTATGGACATCATAAACCCGCTTATGGACGATGGGAGACTGTCGCTCCAGTCACCCAGGAGCGAATTCATATCACGGGCACTGGAAGCGATGAAACATCTCGACAAGAGAATGAATGAGCTTAAAGAAAATATGGAAAAACTCGGTGCCGATGTGAAATGGAATCTCGATACTCTAAGAACGATGATAAACACTCTCACAGGTGGCGATAGCGACTGTCTGAATGATCTGCTTCGCGAGAGAGATTCTATACGCGAACTGAAGGATACTGCCGACAAAACTGAGCAGTTCCTATATAAGAACTACGAGCTGATTCGAAGACAGAAAACCTTCCTCCACGAGCTGGAAGGTGAAATCTCCAAGGGCGCCTTCGAGAAAGAC
>Ga0209506_1002779_pt1 | contig 14979 bp, 9 predicted proteins | sample AD_JPNHG2_MetaG_FD_184409 | JGI IMG/M metagenome (GOLD analysis project Ga0209506, IMG submission 184409) | Active sludge microbial communities of municipal wastewater-treating anaerobic digesters from Japan - AD_JPNHG2_MetaG (SPAdes) (version 2) | ecosystem: Engineered > Bioreactor > Anaerobic >...
ATCGACAAAGCGAATTTCCCAGATCTGCTTGTTTGCTGAGTGTAAATGACACATACACTCCCACCGCCTCGGCGTAAGCCCGGGCGCCGGTGCCGCCGTCGCGCAGGGGGATGCGGTCGTCGGGGAGGCCTGCGGCAATAGCATCCTGTTCGGCCCGGGCCATCGCTTCGCCCACCAGGTCGGAAAAGGTGGTGAGGGCTACCAGCTGGCGGGGGGTGAAGAGGTCGGCGAAGGTTGCTAAACCAAATATTGGTGGAGAAAACCATCGAGGATTTTTTGGCATTAAAAGATCAGGCTTCCATGTTGGCTCAGCCTGACGAGCTATTACTTCATGTTCTGGCAAAGGTGGAAGGTAGACCCGACCATTATCTCCTTCCGCTACAATAGCCATCAACTTGGCGCCCATTCGTCCTGCTCTGCCTTCCGCTTTGATGTAGTCACCCTGGATGGGCTGACCAGACATGATGCACTGAAAGTTCGCGCCCCGGGCGAGTTTTGTCCCCTTCTTCGCCGCCGCCAGGTCCTTCGGCTTTCCCACCTTAACCGTAAAGCGGTAGCCATCCTTTTCGATTACCGGTTCCACGTACGCTTCCTTGCCTGCCTTGGTCGAAAGCATGAAGGTTGAAGCAAGGGGGACATCGATATGAGCAAAGGCTGGGTTAGGGCTCTTGACCGTGCGGGCCCAGATCCACGCAATTACCGTGAGTTTTCTACCACAATATTGAACCAGATCGGGCCGTTCTTGCACCATGGCCTCGGTAATTTCCACCTTTGGATACAGGTGCCCGATGCGTTTTTCCGCCTCATCTCGCATCCACTGACCATAATAGCGCACATCCTCCGCAAGCCCACGGGCACCACCCAAATTATCTGCGAGCAGTTCATCGTTATTCTTCCGTGCCTCCGGATTGACCGGCGCCTTTCCCGCAAAGCGGGGTGGAATTTCGATCATCCCCTTGTTAATAAGGACCGCCACGGGGTTAAGGTCAGAAGCCCAGGCTTCAAGACCGAGCCGCTGAGCCTCGAGCGGAAGAGCACCTCCACCTGCAAAAGGGTCGTGAAAGGCGGGTAAACGGTTACTATCAAAGAGTTCCGCTGCCCGAGGATGGTCCCTATTGGCCGCACAGGTGTGGCGCCAGCTTTTCCATAACTCATCCCTGGCCTGCTTAAGCACCGCTTCGTTACTGGTGTTTTCCCATTTCACCAGTTCTTCGATTATTTTAAAAAGCCTTTGACGCTCCTCTTCCTGGGCTTGTTCGGTAGGAAACAGATCGGGATGGGCCGAAGGATCATCCACCATCTGGGCAAAAAGCACCGCCCGTGCCGCTGCCAGTGGACGGCGCGCCCACCACAAATGCAGCGTTGACGGATGTCCATGGCGGATCGATTTTTCTCTGGCAGATGCTTCGTTAATAGACTCTAGGGGTAGAGCCACTTCTATAAGTTTTTTTGGATATTTCATGATAACCTCGTTTGATTTATAATTGTCTCACAGAGAAGGTAAACCCGAGAACCAAATGATTGGGGCCACCGATCATTCAGTGATGAATCAAGTAATTTAGCGTTCCTAATCGCTATATCAATCTGATCCACATACTCGGATGCATCATTCAAATCTTTCCGGTAATGCCTGCGAATCTTTCGCAACATGCTTTCAACAGCTTTGCATCCTTCAAGTTCATTATCATGCAATTTGAAGGAATTAAGCATATCTTCTGGAATACAATGAAGCAGTAACCATGTTTCAAAGCAAGGACGGCTGACAGCAAGTTGATAGTCTTTCTGATAAGCTTTTCTAGCAATCTGGCTGATTTTATCTTCGCCCCAGCGATCGTAATCGATTACCATCCAGTATTGATCATCTGGATGATGACCGTTTTTTTTCTTTTCTTTATCGACCATTGCTATGACATGGTCAGGTGCTGAGAGGGTCGGATCTTTTCTTTCTATTATTTCTACATGTATTCGAGAAGGAAAAGTAACATACATAAATTTCAATTCATTGAAGTATGCTGGTTCAGTTTCTACTCCTTCACATGCGATGGTAATTATGCTTGCGTCTCGTATTCCGCTTGTGCGAGTTAAGGATCGGCGCGGTTTCATGTACCCCATCCGGTTTTTTGTATGTTTTTAATTATTGGAATTCCACCAAACCTGCCCTGGAGGTATCCTTTTCGGATATCCTTGTCGTATCGGGGTTTGAATTCTTCTAGAGAGTAGAGATGGGACGCCGACGCGCTGTCTTTTTCGACAAACCAGATTTCGTCCTTGCGGAGCAGTTCCAGGTCAAGGAGATCCAGTTCATGGGTGGTTGCCAGAATCTGACTCCGGGTTGTGGAACAGAAAAAAAAATATTCAAGGAAAGCCCGTGTAAGCTGGGCATGCATGCTCCTATCAAGTTCATCAATGAGGTAAAGCTTTTCATGCTCGCATAGATCTGCAAGGGCTGGGATAAGGTCAATTAAACGCAGGGTGCCGTCGGATTCATCCTTGAGATCAAAAGGAACTTCTTCATGGGTATCGGCAGTTTCGTGGGCAATAACAATCTTATAGAGTTCGAGCTCTCCCTCTTTTGTTTTGAAAAGACGGTACCGAGATTTAGCCATACCGGGAATGATCATCTGCATACCGTTTTTTAAACCCTTCCCAAGTTCATTGATCAGTTCAATAGGGAGTTCTTTTATAGGGCTGTCGGTTTCCAGTCTATGTTCTTTAATGCCAGTAATACCAAGTCCAAGACTTTTAAAAAAATCCTGGTAAATTGAAGACGTTTTCCCTTCAGATATTGCGATTGGACCACGATACATGGCTTCAGGATAAATGATGTTTATCCCATACCTGAACCAGTTGTAAATATCTCGATATTTATCGCTATTACTTTCTACTGTCTCGGTTAGGAATGGCTGATTTGGTCTGGTACTCTGTGCAATGAATTTGAATCTGTTTTCTTCATTTTTATTTTTAAATTTTTCTTCCGGAAATGTGATTTCAGAGGATTTACTATTCCAGGTTCTGGAAAAAAGTAGTTTTTCGGAAGTGGGCAAAAGTTTTATGAGCGATTCTTCATGAATCACATGATCATCAAAGGATAGTGTGTAAGCATATATTTCGCCATCCAGATCCAGTTCAAATTCAAACCTGCTTGGTTCTTCGCTGGAATGATTGCGGAGGCGGAAGGGAGTCCTGGGTATCTGTTCATCGATGCTGGAGCCTTTGACTATGAAATTTCTGGCAAAATTAAAACATTTAATGAGGTTAGATTTTCCCGATGCATTGGCCCCATACACAATGGCTGCTTTTAATAAAGATGGTAGATTGCGATTCTGTTTTTTTACGGTGTGATCGGCCAGGACCCTGCTCTTACCTGCTATAAAACTGATTGTCTGCTCCGTATCAAATGAAAAAAGATTATTAAAAGTAGCGCGGATGAGCATGGCTGTCTCCTAGGCTATAATTGTACTCATTTTTCCAGGAAAATCAATAAATTAAAACATATTTTGCGAAAATTTCACAGAATATGCAATATTTTATTAAGTTTTCTCGTATCTGGAGCACTTTATTATGTTATGGTTGGGTTACGTTATGCACCCAGATTGCATGTGCTTCCCAGTTTTGTGGGAATCCCATGAAATTTAACAGTCGCGACTGACGATCAAATGTGTATCGACGCCATACAGTATCGAATCTGGTACCAGGATGATACTGATCCAACCTTTGTCCTTGACTATCTACTATGCGATAAGTATGCAGATATCCGGAAAGGCGATAATAATTTACTGTTTAGCATTTTTCCCGATTAGCTCGGCTTTTCAGCCTTTGCCAGGAGCTGGGCAAAATCATAGTTTTGGCTTACCACACCAAAATCGGGTTCTTTTAGAAAGGGGCGACGTACATAGTGTACCCTGTGGTTTCCATCCTCTAAGAATTCCACAATAGCCAGAATGTACTGGTCCGGCTTGTTTAAAGAATAGAGCACTTCGTTCCGTGTTACTGTAATCGTTGTAGCTCCCGAAACCCGGCCTTTTACTTCGATAAAGCGGAGTTGGCCCGTACCGGGAATGCGACTTTCGATATCGTAGCCGAGCTTCTGGGTTTCTACATCCACGGGTTCATACCCCAAGCGTCGTTCAATTTCCATTACAATGGCCCGGGCTCGGGCAGCGTTTTCCTGGGTATCCCGTGCATAGGTCGGAACCAAAGGTTGCTTACCCTCTATTTTCTGGAGAAGTCCCAGGGGAACTACAAGGAAGCCTCCTTGAACATGAGGTGGCAAGGACGAAATGTCCGCCTCCAGATCCAGTTCAATAAATCGCTTTTTTAACCGTTCCTGCAGTTTATCCGCACGGTTCATGGCCTCTTTCCAGTTAAGTCGGGCATTCGGTTTACCTGCCCGTTCCTGTTCCTTAAGCTCCTGAGCTCGACGGTCCCAGTAGTTAATCTCTTTGGTAAGTCTATCCTTAACCGCAACACGGGTTTTTTCTATAAGGGCGAGTCTTGCTGAACGGACTTCTTCCAGGTGTTCCGGGGCGACCTTTGTCACTGCATATATTTTGGCTGACTGTTCAAGATCCCTGGTAATCCAGGAACATTCAGGTTGGGATAGGATCCTATCCGGGGATGGCTCATAAGGAGAAAGGGGTCTATAGTCCAGATAGGGAGCATAATGGATATGCCAGGTTTCACGGGATGCGTTCATTTCGATATACAATACCCGTTTTGATATAATACGCCGTTCACCGGAACGGGTCCTGCTTGCATCTTGAATGGCGTGTTCAAGATAAAAGAACATTCTAGGTTCTGTTCCCATATCCTTATCATCCACAAGGATAGTACCCCGTTTCAGGAGCTCCCCATGCTGTTCAAGGGTTAAGTCGATTACCGCATCGAGGAGGGGCATCCCGGGACAGGCAAAAGCTGCAAGGGGCGCATCTTTTAGGGTAATAAGGTCTTTTTGAAAGGTAATCCGTTCATACCGTTCAAGTATAGGACTACGGACCCTCATGTACTGGTCCCTATGCCTGATGTTGGCTGGTACATGGGTAATTTCATACCGACCCGGTTCACGGTTATAGAAGGTTCCACCATGAATACGAAAGGCTTCTTTAAAAAAAGATTCGATATAATGGGGCTGGAGTCGTCGTGCCTCCGCCCGTTCCATGTCTTCACGGATTTTCTGAACCTTGCTGATATCCATAACATTGTGAACCAGGGATTTTTCCTCTAACAGTTCGCTGAGTTTACTGGGGTCAAAGGCTTTATCCACCACCTGGTTGAGTTTATCCCTAACTTCAGGCTGTTCACCGTAGCGAATTGCATCAAGTAACAGGTCCCGCAGGGATTTTCCTTCGAATTGGAGCTTTCCTAAAACATCGAAAACTTGACCACCCAGGGCATTTTTTGCTTCGTTTAATTTATCAAGCAGCGTTTTGTACACGTCCCCTTCGCGGGTATCGGTGGCGACCAGATTCCAGAGAAAACAGACTTCGGTTTGTCCAATACGGTGGATACGTCCAAATCGCTGTTCAATACGATTGGGATTCCAGGGGAGGTCATAGTTGACCATCAAATGGGCCCGTTGTAGGTTGATACCTTCTCCAGCGGCATCGGTGGCAATGAGAACTGTGACTTCTTTCTGGTATTTAAAGGCTTCTTGAGCACGGAGCCGTTCTTCTCTACCCATGCCTCCATGGATAGTCACTACCGCATCTGAACGGCCAAGGAAGGTGGTAATACGCCTATAAAGATAATTAAGGGTGTCCCTATGCTCGGTAAAAATAACGATTTTTTGGTTTGGAGAAGCCTTGAATGTGGGTCCTTGTTCTGATTTGGACCTTATGGCTTGATCTGAATCGGGCGCTAAAATTGCACCTAAAAGGCCCGCAAGCTCCCGCCATTTGGTATCGGTACCATTGCGGTGTAATAGTAAGGCCCGTGTTTCCAGATGTTTCAGGGTTACTATTTCTGTTTCCAGCTCCATGATGTTCCTGGATGCAGTCGCTTCATCGAGGACTTCGGTTTCTATTGCCTCAATTTCAGCATCTGGAGCATCGTCCAGATCATCTAAATCTAAGTCGTTGTCGCTTATTGGCCCTTTTGTTACTACTTGCAGTGAACGCTTTGCCTCTTCAAGTTTGAGCTCTAGCCGTTCCCGTCGACGCTTGAGGGACTGATATATAGCTTCCGGTGATGAAGCAAGACGCCGTTGCAACACCATGAGTGCAAACCCAACGGTCCGTTTGTGCTGTTCATTTTGCAGGGCCTCCGCACGATTAAATTCTTCACGCACATAAGTCGTTACCTGTTCGTACAACTCCATTTCTTGTTTGGAAAGCTTATAGGGCACGGTGGACGCAATACGATCGGGAAAGAGGGGTTTGCCCTCAAAGGTAAGTAGTTTTTCCTTAATCATACGCCGCATAAGGTCGCTTACATCGGTAGTATGTACCCCTTCCCGGAATTTACCTTCGAAGCGGTCCTGATCCAGGAGGGATAAAAAAAGTTGAAAATCCGCTTCCTTACCGTTATGGGGAGTAGCGGTCATAAGTAGAAAATGGCGGGTAAGATTTGAGAGGAGCCTGCCCAGTTGGAACCGTTTGGTATAGTTTATTTCACCGCCAAAAAAAGAGGCCGACATTTTATGGGCTTCATCACAGACAACCAGGTCCCAGGCTGCTTCAGGTATCTTAAGCTTTTCTTTAAGTTCCTCGTTGCGGGAGAGCATATCCAGCCGGGCGATTACCAGATCGTTTTCTAAAAACCAGTTACCGCTTTTGGAGCTTTCTATTTTTTCCCTTGTCATTATTTCAAAGGGAAGTCCAAAGCGCTGGTAAAGCTCATCCTGCCACTGTTCCACCAGGTTTCCCGGACAGACAACCATGCACCGTTGCAGGTCTCCCCGGGTTATGAGTTCTTTAATAAGAAGCCCTGCCATAATGGTCTTACCTGCACCGGGGTCATCAGCCAAAAGAAACCGAAGGGGCTGGCGTGGAAGCATGTATTCATAGACCGCAGTTATCTGATGTGGTAGGGGTTCCACCATCGAGGTATGCACCGCCAGTACAGGATCAAAGAGATGTGCGAGCCGGATTCGCTGGGCTTCGGAAACGAGACGGAAGAAGGCCCCATCGCCATCAAAACTCCAGGGCCTGCCCTGTTCAACCAAAGCCAATCGACTTTCATCCGAACGATAGAGTAATTGATTCGCCGGTCGACCCTGCGGATCCTTATAGGTTAATTCAAGGGCATCGGAACCAAACCAGGTAACACTAATTACCGTAACTGCATTTGAAGGTAGTATCCCCTGGATAACTGCGGAGGGTTTTAGATCTTCTAGTTTTAGCATATGACCTCGGCTTCTTTTATATCTAAGATGAATTGTAACCCAGGTTGATACTGTAGTCTACGGTTAGGACTTATCGGATATTTATTCCGTAGCTTAAAAGCGGGGTAGCATAGAATAAAAAAACAAAATAGTATCTTGATAAGAGAGTTTTTACAAATTGTCACTGCTATTGACAATGTGTAAGAAAATCTAAGGTATGGCTTTGCCGCTTGCTCGGCTCCCTGTTCCGTCTGCGCTGTATTCTCTGTTTATGTGTCTTTTGCCGCTTGTTCGCTCTTCATTGTTATCTGCGGTCCCTGGGCTTCCATGTCTACCTTGAGTGTCATTCCTTGGAAGATGGCCGCTTCGGCCCCTTCGTTCAGAAAGGCTGGACGGGGGAGGCCATAACGGCCCTGGTCCAGCACATAGCGGAAGACCTCCAGGGTCTCCGGGTTCGCTACCCAGTATTCACGGACTCCCCTGGATTCATAGAGGATCTTCTTTTCACTCTGGTCCCGCATGGCCGTGGTAGGCGAAAGGATTTCTATAATAAAGTCCGGAGCCCCCCGGATCCCCTCATCAATTAACTTATTTTGATCGCAGACCACCATCAGGTCAGGCTGAAGGACCAGATCGCAGTCCTCCAGGGACTCATCCCCTTCTACAAGGAACACATCCAGGGGTGCCAGGTATACCTGGCAGGGTTTGCCTTCTAAATAGCGTGAAATTTGTTTGTAGAGATTGCCAAGCAATTCCTGGTGGCGCCGGCGTGGGGCAGGACTCATCATCACGGGCTGTCCATACCAGAGTTCACAGCGGAAATCTTCGCCCCAGGTTTTATAGTCCCGGTAGGTATAGTGGGCCTTTTCGTGTACCAATTCTTTTACCGGTTCCTTTAAAGGATTTGTGCCGGGGATATATGCTGAACCCATGACTAGCCTCCGTAAAAGTGGACCTACTCCTTAAGTATACCCTTGTACTGGTAGGGGGACAAGGGGAATTTAGTATCATAGAGCATGGGTTAGTTCAGTTTTTCTGCTGGCCATTGGAATCTCCATCCCCAGTGTTATTCGCAATCTCCTGTATAATAACCTATTATTTTATCAGAAATATGATAAAATAACCTATAATTTTAACGTTTTATATTTAAAATTACCTATAATATTGTTATAATAGATGTATGAAACGGTTTGCTCTGGATGAGCTGGTTCGATGGAAAGGGGAACATAATAGAAAACCCCTCATAATCCGAGGGGCCCGACAGGTGGGTAAGACGGAACTGGTTCGGATCTTTGCTCGTCAGGAATTTGAAAGTCTTATAGAAATTAATTTTGATGAACATCCCTCTAAGGCAAGTATTTTTATGGAGGAGGATATTACAAGTATCCTCACCTTTTTAGAAATAGACGCAAATACAACGATACGGCCTGGGAAGACCCTCTTATTTCTTGATGAAATTCAAGGGGCTCCACAGGTGCTCGCCAAGTTACGGTATTTTTATGAACGGGTTCCTGACCTTCATATTATCTGTGCAGGCTCTCTGTTAGATTTTGCCTTAACTGAACCATCATTTTCAATGCCCGTTGGTCGTATAGAGTTTATGTATTTGGGGCCTATGACCTTTGGTGAATTTCTGTTAGCCCGGGGCCAGGAGCGTCTTTTTGATTTTCTTGAGGGGTATACATTAGAAAACCCTATTCCAGAAACTATTCATAAAAAACTCTTAGCCCTGCTTCGGGAATACTTTCTCATAGGAGGACTTCCCGGAGTAATTAGGGCCTATATTGAATCGGATAATAGCTTGGACTCCGTTTCCAGTGAACAACAAAGCATTCTTCAAACCTACTATGCGGATTTTAGCAAATATAAACGACGGGTACAGGTTGCTTTTTTACAAAGCCTTTTCAAAAAAATCCCAACCCACATTGAAAGCACTGTAAAATATGCCTCTCTGTATCCAGACACAAGGGCTGACATGATTCGAGAGCACCTGGATTTGCAGGAAAAAGCCCGCATTATTTATCGGATCTTTCATTCAGATGGAAATGGAATCCCCCTGGGGGCAGAGATTAATGCTCGGTATTTTAAACTGCAGTTTCTTGATATTGGTCTGGTATCGGCCCTGTTGGGTTTACGGATTACAGATTTAATGATGGACTCTGATTTTACCCTCATCCATTCGGGATCTCTGGCAGAGCAATTTGTGGGACAGCATCTTTTGTATGCAGCAAAAAGTTGGGAAGAGCCGGAACTATATTATTGGAATAGACCCAGCAAAGGCTCGACCGCAGAGGTAGACTTTTTAATTTCCCTTGATGGAACTGTGATACCTGTGGAGGTAAAGGCTGGTAAAACAGGACGGCTTAAATCGTTGCAGATGTTTATTCAGGAGAAGGGAAGTCCTATTGCCGTACGCTTTAATTCTGATATTCCTACCATATATAAAACAAAAACTTCGATTGCCCTTAAGGAACCAAAGCCCTTCACGCTCCTTTCATTGCCCCTGTACCTGGTTGAACAAACAGAGCGCCTCCTGAGGACATTCCTTTAAATCTATGAGGTGTTTGCAAAAGTCTGTTACTTTTGCAAACACCTCTTGCAGTATTTTTGCAATTTAAAAATAATTATATATATTATAAAGAATAGCAAAAATACTGCATATACATCTAAGGTAGCTCTTTCAAAACTCCCTGAGTTTTGAAAGAGCCTCCTATGTAATAGGGTCCCATGGTTCCCGTACCCACATCTCCAATCCCGCTTACCGATAGGAAAAGCTGTCGGGGAAGTCGGGGTGTTCGTCGGTACAGAGGTCCCCATCCTGTTCAAGGAGGGCCTGGATATAGGGGTAGGACGCAAAGAAGGCGGACCAGGTTTCCGGGCTTATGACCTTAAGGCCCTCAAGGCCTCGCGCGGTCATTCTGCGGCGGATTTCTTCGCTGCTCAAGTCCCGGGGGCTTGCACCTTCGGTGCCGAGAGAGGCCATGGCAAAGGACCAGAGGCCGCCGTACATGCGGATCGTGGTCAGGGCCAGGTCCACCTGGGGAAACACGGAGCGCAGGGTGCGGTGAATCCGGGCAAAGGCCTGGGGCCGCAGGTCCGGGGATTCGCTGTGCATGATAAAGCGGGACTGCCTATCCTTGAGCACCCTTGTAAGGGCAAGGAAAAACTCCCGGCTGTAGAGCCGCAATGAGGGGCCCGCCGGATCGGTCATGTCCATGATGATGATATCATAGGTTTCCTTGCTCTGTTCCACGAAACTGCGGCCATCCTGAATGTGAACCCTCGTGCGGGGATCCTCAAAGGCGCCCTGGCTGCAGAACTGAAGCATGGTCCGGGAAAAGGAAATCACCGCCTCATCAAGCTCCACAAGATCTACCTGGGTTACCGAAGGATGCTTAAGCACCTCCCGCAGAACCCCGCCGTCGCCGCCGCCGATAATAAGCACCCGTTCCGGTTTTGCATGGCAGAGCAGGGGGATATGGGCCATGGGCTCATGGTACTGGAACTCGTTGGCCTCCATCACCTGGGTAGCTCCGTCTAATAGGAGGGTTCTGCCGAACTCTTCAGTCTCTACAAGCTCTATCTGCTGGTAAGCGGTCTCGCCCGCATAGAGGGTTTTCCGTACCCTGTAAAACCAGCCTGAACTCGGACTTACCCGTTCCCGTATTTCCCTTGCAGCGTTCGGGGCCATTGGGCCCTCTGGGCTTAGAAATTTTCGCATTCGAAGATCTCCTGCATCTCCTTACGGATCAGGTCCCGAATTCGCTTCCGCTCTTCCTGACTCAGGTCTTCGATTTCGGGGCCAAAGAGGTAATCGTTCAGTTTAATTTCTTTTTTCCGCATCTTGGTGTGGAAAAGATTATCCGAAAGTATATTGATGTCATACACAAGGTAGTCGGAAAGTACATCCTCATCGATAAAGTCCTGGATTGATGAAATGTCATGGTCAATAAAAACTTTGTTGCCCTTAGTGTCCCGGGTGAAGCCCCGTACACGATAATCGATGAGGACCACATCCGAATCAAAGCAGTCTATGAGGTAGTGCAGGGCTCGGAGTGGACTGATCATCCCGCAGGTGGATACATCAATATCGACCCGGAAGGTGGCAAGTCCCGTGCTTGTATCGAATTCCGGATATGTGTGGGCAGTAATGTGGCTTTTATCCAGGTGCCCCACTATAGAGGCTTCTGGTAAATGGTTTGTAGAAACCGCGGGACTTAAAACCGGGTGATCTTCGTTGATGAGGGCGACCACACTGGCGCCCCGGGGATCGTAGTCCTGGGTGGTGACATTAACCAGCTTTGCATCGATGATTCGCGTCACCTCTTCTATGATACCCTTAAGCCGTTCCGAATCGTATTCCTTGTCAATGTATTCCAAATATTCAATCTGTGATTCCTGAGAACGGGCATAGCAAAGATCGTAAATATTAAAACTTAAAGATTTGGTAAGATTGTTAAAACCTTCTAGGCGAACTTTTCGTCCCCGGACATGTTTCAGCAATGGTCCCGTGCCTCCCTGTACAAAAAGTATCGTTTATTTTTATTAAATAAACCAGCTTCGTCAAGGAAGGTGTTCATAGGTGTACAGGCCGCTATTCCACGATTCGGCTTTTTCAGGTTATAGTGGCAAAATGATGAGATTGATGAACCTTTCAGCCAAATTGCTGGCGCCCTATCGTGGTTTGGGGCCATCCCTGTGGTCCATGTTTTTTGCCACCATGATCAACCGTTTTGGCGATTTTGTGGGCTCCTTTCTGGCCCTCTATTTATCCAGAATTTTACAATATGATGCGGCCCGTACGGGGCTTACTATTTCTCTGGTGTTTACCGCATCCATGGCGGGCTCCCTTTTTTCAGGCTGGGTTGCGGACCGTATAGGCCGAAAAGAGGCGCTTCTACTTTTTCAGAGCACCGGGGCGTTCATCAACCTGATCCTGAGTTTTTTATTTCATGCAGCCTGGGCGCCTGCCCTTATTGTGTTTGGCAGCCTGTTCCGGGGCGGTGCCCGGCCGCTTATCGGTGCGGTGCTGACCGATTTAGCTCCGGCGGATAAGCGAAAAGAAGTGTTCGGCCTCCAGTACTGGTCTATCAATGTGGGGGTTGCCCTGGGGCCCCTGGTGGCGGCGGTGCTTTTTGAACGATCCATCCCCTGGCTTTTTCGTGGGGACTCGCTTACGACGTTTATTTCTGTGGTGCTGATTGCCCGGGGTGTTAGGATGCCGCGGATTACCCATGTAGCCTCCTCTCTGGAACATCATGATGAGCGGGGTGCGATTCGGGCCTTTGTGTCCCGGCCTATACTTCTTGCCTTTGCTGTGCTTGCGTTATTATCCAGCACTACCTATTCTCAAACCGGTTTCGGGCTTCCCATGACGGTTTCCCAGGTGATGGGACAGGCCGGGCCCCGATCCATGGGGTATCTTATGTCACTGAATGCGGTGGTGGTCATTCTGTTTTCTATTCCAATTGCCCGTCTGCTGCGGTCATGGACGCCCCTTTTATGCATGACCCTGTCAGGTTTCTTTTATGTGGTGGGTTTTGGCATGCTTGCATGGCCCCTGCCTTTCTGGGGCTTTGCCCTTTCCACGGTTATCTGGACCACGGGGGAAATAATTTCTTCTATTAATATGGGTGTTTTTCTCGCCCGGCATTCCCCGGCAAACTGGAGAGCCTCCTTTCAGTCCTTTATGGGAGTCTGTTATTCCGCGGGTTGGGTGCTTGGTCCGCTAGTGGGCGGCTGGATGGCCCGGAGTGACAATTATGCCCTGTTGTGGGCTGCCACCGCTGGGGTCTGCCTATTATGGCTTGTGGCAGCCTTTTTTGTAGATCGCTGGGACCGGAGGATACTAGCCTATGAAGCGTAAGTTTGTGGACAGTGAAGGGGTGCTATTTAAAGCCTCTGGCAGAAAACCCGGAGGCGAATCTCTGAGCAGTGAAACTCTGAGCAGTGAAACTCTGAGCAGTGAAACTCTGAGCGGCGAAGCTCTGAATAGTGCAGCTTTGAGCGGCGAAACTCTGAGCGGCGAAGCTCTGAATAGTGCAGCTTTGAGCGGCGAAACTCTGAGCGGCGAAGCTCTGAATAGTGCAGCTTTGAGCGGCGAAGTGCAGCCCCTTAAGGCGCAGCGCCCTGAGGCCCTTAGCAGCAAGTCGACGGGTAGCGAGCCGCCAGGTTCCGCTACCGAAGCGCCAGGCCATGATACCGAGGCCCTTAGCAGCAAGACGACGAGTAGCGAGGCGGCAGGCCCCGCTGCCGGAGCGCCAAGCCCCGCTGCCGAAGCGCTAAGCCCAGCTGCCGAAGCGGTGCTGCGGTCCTTTATTAGGATGATTGACCTGAAGGGCCTGTACCGGCAGGGCTGGCTGAAACGGGGTGTCCCGGAAGAACGGGCGGAGTCGGTGGCAGACCACAGTTTTGGAACAGCCCTTCTCGCAGTGCTTTTGGCTGATACCCTTCGGACAGACCCCGATTTTGCCGGTCTGGATCGGCAGCGTTGTATAGAAATGGCCCTGGTCCATGAACTGGGAGAGGTCTATGTGGGAGATCTGACTCCGGTGGATGGGGTGAGCAGGGAAGATAAATACCGGCAGGAACGGGAAGCCTTTATCAAAGTGGTGGAGGGGCTCCCTAACGGGAAGGAGCTCCTTACCCTCTGGGAGGATTTTGAAACGGGTGCTTCTCCCGAAGCTCGGTTTATCCGACAGCTTGACCGGCTGGAAATGGGAATACAGGCAGCCCTCCTTAAGGCTGAGGGATATCAGCGGATGGATGAATTCCTTAAAAGCGCCCATAAGACGGTAACACATAAAAACCTGAAGGCGATCCTGAGCCTGGCCGAAGCCTACTCGAACGCGTGTGCTGACGCGTCCGCCCACACATCCGCTGACGCGTGAGCTTCAGTGAACGCGTAAACTTCAGGGTCCGCTTCAGCGCATACTTTAGCTTAGGCGTCAACGTTCGCCGAAGCCTACGCGCACGCGGCGGGGCAAACCTGATGAGGCCCCCTTTTACTTTGGCTTTTAACCGGTTATAGTGGACCTATTATGCGGGATCTGATTCAGCTCCTCCTGTTTTTCTACCTCGCATCCCTGGGCTTTCTGCGAATTCGCCGTTTTTTTACCGCTCCCCTTGCAGGTCTCGCGGGTCCAGAAGATAGTGCTATCGATACCCTGCCCCTATCTGTTATTATCCCCGCTCGTAACGAGGAACTCAGGCTTCCCGCCCTGTTAGAATCTTTAAAACATCAAAAGCAGAAAGCCCATGAAATAATCGTAGTTGATGATGGATCCACCGATGGTACTGCGGATGTGGCTCTCCGTTATGGCTGCCGGGTCATTCATCCAGGGGATCCAGCCTGGAGCGGCAAAAGTGCAGCCTGTTATGCGGGAGCCCAGGCCGCAACCGGGACATATATAGTTTTTTTTGATGCCGATGTGTACCTCTCTTGCGATGCCTTATCGTATATCTACCGGCATCGCCAGAAGGGCGGGGTATTAAGCATTCAGCCCTATCATTATATGGAAAAACCCTACGAACAATGTTCCCTCTTTTTTAATCTGGTGGCTATGCTGGGCCTCGATCTGGGACGATGGCGGAACCCCTTTTCTACAAAACTCGGTTTTTTCGGTCCCTGTGTCCTGATGGATCGGGAGACCTACCTT
>Ga0209506_1002787_pt1 | contig 14948 bp, 12 predicted proteins | sample AD_JPNHG2_MetaG_FD_184409 | JGI IMG/M metagenome (GOLD analysis project Ga0209506, IMG submission 184409) | Active sludge microbial communities of municipal wastewater-treating anaerobic digesters from Japan - AD_JPNHG2_MetaG (SPAdes) (version 2) | ecosystem: Engineered > Bioreactor > Anaerobic...
CGACGTCAGCGAAGATCGACGTGGGCGACGTCGGCTCGGCGAGGCTCTACTACGCATCGGTCGACAAGAAGGCCGACGGGCTCTACATGACCACCTCGCGGGCCATCGGCGTCGTCGGCATCGCCGCGAGCCTCGACGAGGCGGAGAAAATCGCCGAGGGCGCCATCTCGGCCGTCAGGGGTCCCGTCGATCACCGGCCCGACATCGGCACGAAGGCGCTCATCCAGCGGCGCATCGAGCACATGAAGCTAATACGTGGGTGATTGGAATATTGGAATCATGGAATACGGGGGGAGGATTTTTTCCGCAACCCATTATTCCAGCATTCCATCACTCCATCATTCCAATATTCACCAGCAGAGGAGCAACGAATGGGCAACAAGATCAATAGGGTACTCATCAGTGTCACGGACAAGAAGGGCATTGTGGAATTTGCGAAGGGCCTGAAGGGCTTCGGCGTCGAGATCCTCTCGACGGGGGGTACGGCGGCCCAGCTCAAGGCGGCGGGTATCGGCGTCACCGACGTTTCGGCCTACACGGGGTTCCCGGAGATGATGGACGGGAGGCTCAAGACCCTGCACCCGAAAATCCACGGGGGCTTGCTGGCGCTGCGCGACCGCGAGGAACACAGGTCGGCGGCCCGGGCGCACGGCATCGAGATGATCGACATGGTCGTCGTCAACCTGTACCGCTTCGAGGACACCGTGGCCAAGCCCGGCTGCACCCTCGAGGAGGCCATCGAGAACATCGACATCGGAGGGCCCACCATGGTCCGCTCGGCGGCGAAGAACTACCGTTTCGTCAGCATCGTCACGGACCCCGCGGACTACCCGAAGATCCTCGAGGAGATGAAGAAGACGGGGGGCGAGGTCTCCGAGGCGACGAACTTCGCCCTGTCCACCAAGGCCTTCCAGCTCACGGCCCGCTACGACGCGGCCATCTCCAACTGGCTGGGGACCATCGTGCCGGGAGACGGCAGGAAAGACTTCCCCGATGTCTACACGCTGCAGTTCCGGAAAGCGCAGGACCTGCGCTACGGCGAGAACCCCCACCAGAAGGCCGTCTTCTACCGGGAGGAGACCCCTCCGGCGGCCGGCATCGCCGGCGGCAGGCAGCTGCAGGGCAAGGAACTCTCCTACAACAACATCATGGACAGCGATGCCGCCTGGCAGATGGCCTGCGACTTCGACCGGCCGACGGCCGTCATCATGAAGCACGCAAACCCCTGCGGGGCCGCCACGTCCGGGGACGACATCCTCGAGGCGTACCGGAAGGCCCTCGAGACGGACCCCGTCTCGGCCTTCGGCGGCATCGTGGCCGTCAACCGGCCCGTCGACAGGAAGGCCGCCGAGGAAATCGCCAAGCTCTTCCTCGAGGTCGTGATCGCCCCGAAGTTCGAGCCCGAGGCCCTGGAGGTGTTCGCGTCGAAGAAGAACCTGCGCCTCATCGAGGTGGACACCGCCTGCACCGCCGGAAAAGCCGGGTACGACTTCCGGCGAGTCGTCGGCGGGCTCCTCGTCCAGGAGCGCGACGCCGACGCCACGGACATCCGCAAGGCCAGGGTCGTCACGAAGCGCGTGCCGACCGAGGAGGAGTACCAGGCCCTGGACTTCGCCTGGAGGGTCGTCAAGCACGTGAAGTCCAACGCCATCGTGCTCACCACGAAGGACAGGCTCGTGGGCGTCGGCGCAGGCCAGATGAGCCGCGTCGACTCGGTCAAGATCGCCATCATGAAGGCCACGGCCCCCACGAGGGGGACCGTGATGGGCTCCGACGCCTTCTTCCCCTTCCGGGACGTCGTCGACACGGCGGCCGAGGCCGGCGTGACGGCCATCATCCAGCCCGGCGGTTCGATCCGCGACGAGGAATCGATCCGGGCGGCCGACGAGCACGGGATTGCGATGATCTTCACCGGCGTCAGGCACTTCAAACATTAACAAGCAGGCGAAAGGCTGAGGGCATAAGGCTCAAGGTGAAGAAAGACGATCTCTCCGTCGCTGCCCTTTGCCTTTCGCCTTTCGCCCTTTCCCGAAGCCCATCGAGCGGAGCGAGCTTATGAGAAAAGTGAAAGGTGACGTGCTGGTCAGCGTCCTGATGGGGAGCGATTCGGACCTCTCCGTCATGAAGGAAGCCCTGGAGACGCTCAAGAGGTTCGGCATTCCCTATGAACTCTACCTCACATCGGCCCACCGCACGCCGGATCGAACGAAGGAGTTCGCACAGAAGGCGGAAGGCCGGGGCGTGAAGGTCCTGATCGTGGGCGCCGGCGCTGCCGCCCACCTGGCCGGGGTCGTCGCCTCGCTGAGCCGCCTGCCCGTCATCGGCGTGCCCATCGACGCGACCTCGCTGGGCGGCCTCGACGCGCTGCTGTCCACCGTGCAGATGCCGGGGGGGATCCCGGTGGCGACCATGGCCATCGGCAAGGCGGGTGCGCGCAACGCCGCGCTCATGGCGGCGCGGATCCTCGCCCTGAGCGACGAGGCGCTTCGCCTTAAGCTGCAGCAACACGCCGAGCAGATGGCCCGCGACGTGGAGGAGAAGCACAGGAAGCTGGAATGCTTATAAGACAGGCGTAAGGCTAAGGGCAAAGGGCTTAAGGCGAGAAAAGAGCGTGATTTGACTTACTCTACCTTTAGCCCTTAGCCCGTAGCCATTCGCCATTTGCCATGCCCATGATCATCAAGATCAACCCGGAGAATCCCGAACCTGAGCGGATCGACGAGGCCGTTGCGATATTGAAACGCGGCGGCGTCATCGCCTTCCCGACGGAGACCTTCTACGGCCTGGGAGCCGATGCGCGCAACGAGGCCGCCGTCGGAAAGATCTTCGATAGCAAGGGCCGGGACTTCAAGAACCCGATCCTCGTCGTGATCGGCGACCCGGAACACCTGAACGGCATGGCACAGGACGTTCCCGCGGAGGCCCGCAGGCTCATGGACCGTTTCTGGCCGGGGCCTCTGACGATCGTCTTCAGAGCCTCGGCACCCGTATCGCCCATGCTGACGGCGGGGACCGCGAAGATCGGCGTACGGCTCACGAGCCACCCCGTCGCGAGGGAACTCGCACGGAAGCTCGGGGGGCCGCTGACCGCCACGAGCGCGAATCTCTCCGGTGCGCCGGAGTGCTCGTCGGCGGCGGACGTGCTCACTCAGCTCGAAGGGAGAATAGACGGGGTGATCGACGGGGGGCGAACGCCCGGGGGAAAGGGTTCGACGATCGTCGACGCGACCGTTTCCCCCGTGAAGGTACTTCGCGAAGGGGTGATCCCCTCGAGTCTCATCCAAGACACTCTTTCGACAACCGAGAGACGTCGTCCTCTTCCCCGAGGGCAATCAGCTTGTCGCCGCTCTCGATCGTGTAACCCGCGGCGGGGTTGAAGATCATCTTGCCCGAGTCCTTCTTCACCGCGACGATGATGAGCCCGAAGCGCTGCCGGATCTCCGACGCCTCGAGGGTCTTGCCGATCAGGGGGGAGCGGTCGCCGATGGCCAGTTCGTCCATGCGAAGCTCCAGGCTCTGCCTGCGCGTGGTGATCTCGATGAAATCCAGCATGGCAGGCCTCAGGATGGCCATGGCCATCCGGTTGCCGCCCAGCGTGTAGGGAGAGATCACCCTGTCGGCGCCTGCCCGCAGCAGCCTGCGCTCCGAGGCCTCCTCCTCGGAACGCGCAAGGACCCAGATGCCGGGGTTCAGCTCCTTGGCCGTCAGAATCACATACAGATTCTGGGCATCGGTGGGCAGCACGCACACGATCCCCTTGGCGCGCCGGATCCCGGCACCGATGAGGGACTTGTCGTGCGTCGCATCGCCGTGGAAGTATAGAAAGCCTTCCTCCTGCAGCCGCTGGATCACCCCGGGCCGGTTGTCCACGACGACGAAGGGTACCTTCTCCGCGGCCAGTTCCCGGGCGATGAGCGTCCCGATCCGGCCGCACCCGCAGACGATGTAATGGTTGCTCATGTTCTCGATGGTCTTTTCCATCTTGCCTCTCCCCATGAGATTCATCAGGCGGCCCTCGACCATGGTCTGGGCAACGAGTCCTACGGTGTAGAGCATGGTGCCGACGCCGACGGCCACGAGGGCCACCGTGAAGATCATGCCCACACGGCTCTGCGGCGCGAAGTCCCCGTAGCCGACGGTCGTGAGGGTCATCACCGTCATGTACACGGACTCGAGCAGTCCCCACCCCTCGATGGCGTGATAGCCCGCCGAACCGATCGTTACAAGGATCACGATGAAGACGAGAGCGATCTTGAGGTTGTTGGGCATCCTGCAATCTCCCCCGCAGCCGGGAACAGATAGTTCCTATTTATCAGACAAGTCGTCGGAATCAAAGCTTTTTCCCGCCCTGCGGCGATTATCGATTGAAGATTGCGCCGATTTCCGATACAAAACCCGGCATGCGCAAGAGGGGCCTCGAATTTGCGAACGTCTACGAGGGCAAGGCGCTCATCGCCGACCCCATCCACCAGTATGCGTGGTTCACGGTCCCCGACCCCGCATGCCCCGGGGAAAAGACGGAGAAGGACCTCCTCGACACGCCCTGGCTCCAGCGGCTCCGGCGCATCCATCAGCTCCAGAGCGCACGCTGGGTCTACCCCGCCGCGGAGCACAGCCGGTTCCAGCACTCCCTGGGCACCATGCACATGGCGGGAGAATTCAGCCGGCATCTCTATCCCAGCCTCAAGAGCGTATGCCCCGATACCCCCTCGATCCACTTCATCGAGGAGCTGGCGCGCCTGGCGGGGCTGCTGCACGACGTGGGGCACGGCCCCTTCGGCCACTTCTTCGACGATCATTTTCTCGATCAGTACGGAATCACGCACGAAGACCTGGGCCAGAAGATCATCCTGAAGAAGCTGGCCAAAACGATTGCCGCCGTGCGGCGCAGCCCGACGGGGCCCTTCGAACAGGGGGAGGCGATCGACCCGGCCCACGTGGCCTACCTCATCAAGATGCCCGAGGGGCGCGACGGGAAGCAGCCGCGGTGGCTCGAACTGCTCCGGCAGCTCTTCTCGGGCGTCTACACGGCCGACAACCTCGACTACGTCCAGCGGGACGCCTTCATGACGGGCTTCTCCCTGGACATGGTGGACATCTCGCGCCTGCGCTTCTACACGTTCTTCACCGAGAAGGGGATCACCCTTCACCAGGCCGGCATTTCCGCCCTCTCCCGGTTTCTCAACGCGAGGCTCAATCTCTACCGCAACGTCTACTACCACCGCACCACGAGGGCCCTCGACCTGCACCTGCAGGAGATCTTCCGCGACACGATGAACCGCCTGCTGCGGGGGAACCCCTTGAAGTTTCTCGACGACTACCTCGAGTGCGACGAGTGGACCCTTTTCCGGGATGTCCAGCGTTGGCCGCGCGACAAGGACCCCCGGAAGCGAACGCTGGGACGGGAATGGGAAAAGCTCCACAACCGCGAGGTCAAGTGGAAGATGTCCTTCGTCACGGAGCTCTCCGTCGACGAGATGCCCCGGGGCATCCGGTTCTCGGGGGAAAAAGACTACGAGGACGAGATCCGCAGGCACCTGCCCCGGGAGCTTCGCAAGAAACCGTTTCGCGTCGATCTGGCCACGCAAGATCCCAGACCGCTCAATCCCATCACGGAGGAAAACAAGCGGATCAACATCTACAGCCCCGCCACGGGGATCACGTCGCCGGAGCCGCTCGTCGACCTCTACCGGTTCATTCCGGCACGGGTCGTCCATTTCCGGGTCTTTTCCCTCTCCCACGAGCACGACGAGGCGATGGCCGAGGCCGCCGAGAAGGCGCTGGGGTCGCTGGCGGGCCAGTCCAAAACAAATGTCTGACGGACTGTTGAGAGGGACTGCAACCATACCCCCTTGCCCTCCGCCCCCACAATTGACAGCCCTCCCCCAAAGCTGTTAAAAGACCATTTTCGCCGAGAGGAAAACCCGTGGCCGCGAAGGAATCCACAGACATTACACTCTTCGTCCGCACCTCCGACGAGGAGATCGCCCACTGGGACCGCAGGCGGATCGTCGATGCCCTCTTGCTGGAAACCACCGTCGACGCCCCCACGGCCGAGGCGATCAGTCTCGACGTCGAAAAGCAGATCATGGCCTCGGGGCTCACGCGCCTCACGGCCCCCCTGATCCGCGAGCTCGTCGACGCGAAACTCATGGAGAGGGGCCTCGAGCAGGCGCGGAGCATGCACACCCGCCTCGGCTTCCCGCTCTACGACGTCAGCCAGATCCTCCTGCACCAGAACAAGGAAAACGCCAACCTGCCCCACGGCCCCGAGGCATCCAACCTCATCCTCGCCGAGGGCATCAAGAGGGAATATGCGCTGCACGACGTTTTCTCTCACGAGGTCGGGGATGCCCATGTCCGGGGAGACATTCACCTGCACGACCTGGGTTATGTCGACAGGCCCTACTGCTCGAGCCAGACCCTGGAGTTCGTCAAAAGGTTCGGCCTCTGCCTCCCCAACACCTTCTCGGCCTCGAAACCGGCCCGGCACGCCGAGGTCCTCCTGGCCCACATGGTGCGTTACAGCGCCGTCCTGCAGGGGCACTTTTCGGGAACGATCGGCTGGGACGCGCTGAACGTCTTCTTCGCCCCCTACCTGGCGACCCTGTCCGACCGGGACATCGAGCAGATCGCCCAGATGCTCGTCTTCGAGTTTTCCCAGCTTGCCGTCTCGCGGGGCGGACAGGCCATCTTCACCGAGATCGGCATCTGCTGGGAGATCCCGCGGCACCTTCGGGACGTGCCGGCGATCGGGCCCGGGGGAGTCTTCACGGGCAAGACCTACGGGGATTACGAAAAGGATTCGCAGCGGTTTGCCCGGGCCCTGTTCGAGATCTACCGGGACGGCGACGCGATGGGAAGCCCGTTCTTCTTTCCCAAGCCGCTGCTCAGGATCACGGATGACTTTTTCGAAACGCCGGGGCACGAGGAGTTTCTCCTGCACGTCTGCGACGCAGCCGCCGAGAAGGGAAACCCCCACTTCCTCTTCGACCGCAACGGGACGCAAAAGATCCTGCGCTGCTGTCTTCTCGATTTCAAAAGGGATCCCCGTGCCCGGGAGGACGCCTGCAAGCCCTGGCAGATGCGCTACGCGTCGATCCAGAACGTGACCCTCAATCTCCCGCGGCTGGGGATGCTCTCCGGGGGCGACGACAGGCTTCTCTTTTCTCTCCTCACGGAGCGCATGGAACTCGCTGCCCGGGCCCATGCCCAGAAGCGGCAGTTCATCGAGAAGCTCCTCGCCCTCGGCGAGGGCGGCCCCCTGGCCCTTCTGTCGATGGACTGCGGCGGCTCCGCCTACCTGCGGCTCGAGAACGCCACCCATCTCATCGGCATGGCGGGACTCAACGAGCTCGTCCAGGCGCACCGGGGGGCCCAGCTCCACGAGGGGGATCAGGCGCTGCAGTTCGGCCTCCAGGTGCTCGGGCACATGCACAAGACGGCGGCCAGGCTCGGGCGGAGGCACAACCTGCGGTTCATCCTCGAGCAGAGCCCCGCCGAGAGCACCGCGTACCGCTTCGCCCGGCTCGACCTGAAATACCACTCCCCCCGGTCCGGGAGCCTTGTCCGTGGCGACATCGCCAGAGGTGAGCTCTACTACACCAACTCGACGCAGCTCAACATCGCGGCAACGGCAGAGCCCTTTGCCCGCGTCAAGATCGAGGGCCTCTTCCATCCCCTCATCGAGGGCAACGCCATCACGTCAATATGGCTCGGGGAATCCAGACCGGACGCCGGCGCACTCGCCCGGTTCGTCGAGCGGGTTTTCCGCGAAACGTCGAGCAGCCAGATCGTCTTCTCGCCCGAATTCACGGTCTGCCCCTCCTGCCGGCAGACGGCGCGGGGCCTCAAGCCGGCCTGCCCCCGCTGCGGCTCCACCCGCGTCGAGGGGGTCAGCCGCGTGGGCGGCTACCTGACGCACACCTCCCGACTGAATCGGGGCAAGCTCGCCGAGTTGCGTGAAACCTACCGCAACGACGCCATCCGGTAGGCGACCGGGCCGTGCGACGACCCGGCCGGCCCCTCCACCACAGACGATAAATCCGCTTTCATGTTCCGGGCTTCCTTGACATCCCCCCTGCCGATGCCTAAATTGCAGGTCGAGGACGCCGGGCACTCCGGTTGCTCAGGTTCAAATCCGCCTTAATTCAACAACATACAATCGCCCTCCCCTCGGGAGGGGAGACTCGACGGGCTGGATTTCTTGCGCGGGGGCCCCGGATGGAGACCATCGACGACATCATCAGGCGAATTTTTCGGGAGAGTATCCAGGTCAAGGAAACGTTTCTTCGGGACAACCTCGAACGGGTCGCCCGGGTCGTCGACGTGATCACGGAAGCCCTCAAGAAGGGCAACAAGATCCTCCTGTTCGGAAACGGGGGCAGCGCGGCCGATGCGCAGCACATCGCCGGGGAGTTCGTGAACCGCTTCCTGATCGAGCGGCCTCCCCTGCCGGCCATCGCGCTGACGACGGACACGTCGGTACTCACGAGCATCGGCAACGACTACGACTTTGCAGAGGTTTTCTCCAAGCAGGTCCGGGCCCTGGGGCAGGAGGGGGACATCGCCTGGGGGTTCAGCACCAGCGGCGGCTCCGTCAACGTCATCCGGGCCCTCGAGGCCGCCAAGAAGATGGGACTCGTCACGATCGGGTTCACGGGTCGCGACGGCGGCTCGGTGGGGATGATCGCGGACTATCACCTCAACGTGCCCTCCAACGTCACGCCCCGCGTGCAGGAGGTGCACATCGTCGTTGCGCACGCGATCTGCGAACTGGTGGACTGGCGCCTGTTCCAGCGGCCCGATCACCGATAGCAGGAAAGGAAAGAGACGCCGGACGATCATGGGAAGCAAATCGAAGCACAAGAAGGAGAACGAAGCGCCGAAGACCGACGCCCCCGAGGCAACGCCCGTCGAGGCGGCGGCCGAGACCGCGGCCCCGGAGACCAGGCCCGAAGAGGATCTCCGGACACGTCTGGCGGCCAAGGAGAAAGAGGCCGCGGAGAACTACGACCGCTACCTGCGGGCCGCGGCGGAGCTGGACAACTACCGCAAGCGGGCCGCCCGGGACAAGGAAGACGCGATCAAGTACGGCAACGAAAAACTGATCAGGGACATCCTTCCCATCCTGGACAGCCTCGACCGGGCCCTCCAGCAGGCATCGGAGCTGTCGGCACGGAACAATTTCGAGGCCTTCCAGCAGGGGCTCGAGTTGATCCACACGCAGATCCTGGGCTGTCTGGAGCGGCACGGGGTGGAAAAGATCGCGGCAAAGGGGGAGGAGTTCGACCCGGAGAGGCACCAGGCGCTCATGCAGGTGGAGACGCCGGAAGTCGAGAGCAACCGGGTCATCGACGAATACGAGAGCGGCTACACGCTGCACGGACGCCTGTTGAGACCGTCGAAGGTGTCCGTTTCGAAAAACGTTGCACGGGACAGCGAGGGACAATAACCCAGCATTTCGAGCAGTACAGGAGGTTTGAGCATCATGGGAAAAGTGATCGGAATCGATTTGGGCACGACGAACTCCTGCGTGGCCGTCATGGAAGGCGGTGACCCCGTCGTCATCCCGAACCAGGAGGGCAGCCGGACCACGCCGTCGATGGTGGCCTTCACCGACAAGGGGGAGAGGCTCGTGGGGCAGTCCGCCAAGCGGCAGGCCGTCACGAACCCGGAGAACACCGTCTACGCCATCAAGCGGCTCATCGGCCGCAAGTATGCCTCCAAGGAGGTCCAGTACGACAAGGGAATCGTCGCCTACAAGATCACCGAGGCGCCCAACGGCGATGCCCAGGTCACCATCCGGGGCCGCAACTACAGCCCGGCGGAGATCTCGGCCTTCATCCTCATGAAGATGAAGCAGACCGCCGAGGACTACCTGGGCGAGAAGGTGACCGACGCCGTGATCACCGTCCCCGCTTACTTCGACGACTCGCAGCGCCAGGCCACCAAGGACGCCGGGAAGGTGGCCGGGCTCAACGTCCTGCGCATCATCAACGAGCCGACGGCCGCGTCGCTGGCCTACGGCCTCGACAAGAAGAAGGACGAGAAGATCGCCGTCTTCGACCTCGGCGGCGGGACCTTCGACATCTCCATCCTCGAGCTGGGCGAGGGCGTCTTCGAGGTGAAGTCCACCAACGGCGATACCCACCTGGGCGGCGAGGACTTCGACCAGCGCCTGATGGACTACATCTGCGACGAGTTCCAGAAGGAGCAGGGCATCAACCTGCGCAAGGACCGCATGGCCCTGCAGCGGATCAAGGAAGCCGCCGAGAAGGCCAAGATGGAGCTCTCGACGGCCATGGAGACGGACATCAACCTGCCCTTCATCACGGCCGACGCCTCCGGGCCCAAGCACCTCCTGATGAAGCTCACCCGGGCCAAGCTCGAGGCGCTGGTGGAGGAGCTCATCCAGAAGCTCGTCCCCCCCTGCCAGACGGCCCTGAAGGACGCGGGTCTCACGCCCAAGGACATCGACGAGGTGATCCTCGTGGGCGGCATGACCCGCATGCCCCGCGTCCAGCAGAAGGTCCGCGAGATCTTCGGCAAGGAGCCCCACCGGGGCGTCAACCCCGACGAGGTCGTCGCCGTGGGCGCCGCCATCCAGGCGGGCGTGCTGGCCGGCGAGGTGAAGGACGTCCTGCTGCTGGATGTCACGCCCCTTTCCCTGGGCATCGAGACGCTCGGCGGCGTGATGACGAAGCTCATCGAGAAGAACACGACCATCCCCACCCGCAAGAGCCAGATCTTCTCCACGGCCGCGGACAACCAGCCCGCCGTGAGCATCCACGTGCTCCAGGGCGAGCGGGCCATGGCGGCGGACAACAAGACGCTCGGGCGCTTCGAGCTCGTGGGGATCCCGCCCGCGCCGCGGGGGGTGCCGCAGATCGAGGTCACCTTCGACATCGACGCCAACGGCATCGTGCACGTCTCCGCGAAGGACCTGGGCACCGGCAAGGAGCAGAGCATCCGGATCACCGCCTCGAGCGGCCTCTCCAAGGAGGAGATCGAGAAGCTCGTGCGCGAGGCCGAGTCCCACGTGGAGGAGGACAAGCGCAAGAAGGACCTCATCGAGGCGCGCAACCAGGCCGATTCGCTCGTCTACCAGATCGAGAAGAACATCCGGGAATTCGGCGACAAGATCGACGCCTCGGAGAAGGCCAGGATCGAGGAGCACGTCACGCGGGTCAAGAAGGCCATGGAAGGCGACGACGCGGGGGCCATCCGCAGCGCCCAGGACGAGCTGGCACGCGCATCCCACAAGCTTGCCGAGGCCATGTACGCCAAGACGGCGGGCCAGCAGGCCGGCGCGTCAGCCGGCGCGGGTCCCGAGGCCGGGCCCAAGGCCGCGGGCGGCAAGAAGGACGACAACGTCGTCGACGCCGAGTTCGAGGAGAACAAATAACCAAGCCTCACCGAAAGGCCTGACCCCCTCCGGGGCGTCAGGCCTTTTTTCGTCAGGCGTGCGTCAGGCTTCAGGGATCCGGGAAACGCACGTGCACCTCCGCGCAGGCTCGAGGATGAAGCGGACGGACCGGTTGCAATCCCCCCGCGAAAGGGTATATAGAAGGCGCAGGATGACGCGAAAACCCCTCCAGATGTTTCTCCTTGCACTTGCGGTCTCGATTGCGGCCGCGGGGATCGCCGCGGCGGCCGACGAGCGGGCCGCCGTCGGGGCGGTGCTCCCGCTGACGGGAAAGCAGGCGGCCCTGGGAAACCGGGCCCTCGACGGGATCATCGCGGGATTGGGGCTCTTCGACGGGAAGCGGGGCATGCCGGTTACGCTTCGCATCGAGGACTACGGCGGCGACCCCGCGGCCGCGGCACAAGCCGTGGAGCGTCTCGCCGCCGGGCCGGCCGTGATGGCCGTCATCGGCCCCCCCGAGGCCGATGCGGCGCGCGAGGCCGCCCGTGCCGCGCAGGCGGCACAGATCCCCCTGCTCGTCCTGGGCCCCGTGGACCTGCCCGAAGGATCCCGGGATTTCGTGTTCAGCGAACATCGCGCCGACCAGCGTGAAGCCCTGACCCTCGCCTCCTATGCCGTCAAGGACCTGGGCCTGACCCGCCTCGCGATCCTGTACCCGGACAATGCGTATGGAACGGCCATGATGAACGCTTTCCGGGCGGAAGCCCAGCGGCTGGGCGGCAAGGTCCGCCGAGTCCAGCCCTACAGGACGGATCAGACCGATTTCTCCGCCGAGATCCGGAAGCTTGCGGCCGTCAAGGCCCCGCGCCCCCCGGCGAAAAAGAAAGGGATCGAGGCGGCGAAGCCCATTCCCCCGCCGACGCTCGATTTCGAGGCGCTCTACATCCCCGATGCCTTCCCGAGGCTTCGGATGATCCTGCCCCAGCTCGCATTCCACGACGTCCGGGGGGTTCAGCTCCTCGGCACGTCGCTCTGGTATTCCCCGGAGGGAATCCGCCGGGAGGCGGACGTTTTCGAAGGCGCCATCCTGACGGCGCCCTTCTTCGCCGAAAGCGACAAACCGGCGGTGCGGGACTTTTCGGACACCATCTTCGGGGCGACGGGGCGGGAGCCGGATTACCGCGAGGCCCTGGCCTTCGACACGGCCAGGATGGTGGGGGAGGCCCTTCGGGACCGAAACGTCCGGGACCGCTCATCGCTGCGGGACCACCTCAGGAAGATCGAGGCCTTCGAGGGTGTGACCGGCTGGGTGAGCGTTTCCAAAACGGGGGAAATGCAGCGGAAATCGTTCATTCTGAAGGTGGAGGGGAAGACGATTGTCGATATCACTCCGGCTTACTGATGACTCAACATTCCGTGGTCACCCAGGCGTTCTGATACCGCTGAAGGTATCAGGTGGCAGGTGACAGGTAAACGCAGAAAGGACTGTGCATTCAAGCGATGCGATTCTTGCTGACCAACGATGACGGGATCTACGCGCGCGGGCTGAGCGCGCTGTACCGGGAATTGTCGAAAGACGCCGACTGCCTCGTCGTGGCCCCCGAAATCGAGCAGAGCGCCGTGGGGCACGCCATCACGATCGCAAGGCCCCTCATGGTCAGGCCCGCCAGGAAGAACGGACAGTTCATGGGCTGGGCCGTCACCGGGACGCCGGCGGACTGCGTCAAGATCGGCATCCGGGAGCTCTCGGGCAGGCCCGTGGACCTCGTCGTCTCGGGCATCAACCTCGGGGCCAACGTGGGGATCAACGTGCTGTATTCCGGCACCGTCTCCGCGGCGACGGAAGGCGCGATCCTGGGGGTCCCCTCCATCGCCGTCTCTCTGGGGACCCACAGCCGGGACGCGGATTTCCGTTTTGCGGCGCGCTTTGCCCGGAAGGTGGCCCGCTTCATGCTCGACCACAACCCGAACCGCCACATCCCCCTGAACGTGAACGTCCCGGCCCTCCCGGAGAAGGACATCAAGGGGGTCGTCGTCACCCGCCAGGGGCAGGCCCGGCTCATGGAGCAGTTCGAGCGGCGCACCGATCCCCGGGAGAACGTGTACTACTGGCTGGCGGGGGAGACGCAGATCACCGACCAGGAGGACAACGGGACCGATTTCCTCGCCCTGCGCAACGGCATGATCTCGATCACGCCGATCTACTACGACCTGACCCGCTATGACGTGATGGAGGAGCTCAGGGGGGTCATCGGGAACCTCACGCCGTAACGGCGCGCACCCGATCCGCTATCGGGTGAGCAGCACCGGGATCCGGCTCTTGCGGATGACGTGGGAGGTGGTGCTCCCGAGCAGGAGTTCCTTGAAGCGGCTGTGGCCGTGGGTCCCCATCAGCATCAGCTCCACGGCCCCCTCGTCGATGAACTTGAGGATCTCTTTTTCCTCTTTCCCCCCGAGAACGATGGTGTCCCTGTCGATGAGGTACTCGTCCAGGGCCGCCTCCACCTTCGCGCTCAGGTCGGCAGAGAGCTTCGCCTGGTCCGTCACGATGAGCACCGTAAGAGGCCAGCGTGCCTTGTCCGAAAGCTCGGCGGCGATCTTCAGGGCGCGCTCGGCCGGGGGGCTGCCGTCGTAGGCGACGCCCATGCTCTCGATCTCGACAAATTTCACCGGTGTCACCAGGACGGGCTTGCCGGCCTTCCGCACCACCGCTTCGGCCGTCGAACCCAGCAGCACGCTGCGGCTCAGGGGGTAGTGCTCGCCGCGCTGGGCCAGCAGGATGAGATCGGCCCCCTGCCCCTCGCGGATGATCTCCTCGTCGATGATCCCCGAGATCTTCTTCACGGCGGGCGTGAGGCCCTGCGACTCGCAGCGCTCCCGGAATTCGCGCAGGATGCCGTCCGCCCGCGCCTCGAGGGCCTTTTCGATGACGGAGAAGAATTCAGGACCGGGACAGAGGCTTGCCGCGCTGCAGATGTCGTTGAGGACGGGCCCCTGCAGCACCTTGATGTCGATCACGTGGAGACCGGTGATGCGGGCATCGAGCTTCTTCGCCAGGTAGATCCCGTACTCCAGGGCCGTGCGGCTGTAATCGGACCCGTCCGTGGGGATGAGGATGCTGCGGAACATCAGTCGTCCCCCTCCTCGTCCTCATCCTCGTCCGTCAACGCCTCCGGCGCCGTGCCGCCATCGGTCTTTTTGTCGAAGTCACCCATCTTCCTGAGCATCCGGTCGAACTCGTGCTCGTCGAGATCCTCGTCGCCCTGGCCGATGGTCAGGGCCGCGGCCGACCCTGCGGCCAGCAGCGTGTGGGTTCCGACCGGCTTGCCGGCCTTGAACACCGCCTGCTCCAGCAGCCGGCCGTCCCGGTCATAGGCGACGTAGGGGCCTTCGCGCTTTTCGCCGCGAAAGGTGCCCTTCTCGCGGATCTGCCCGTTCTTGTAGTAGGAGACGTAATCCCCCTCGAACTTCCCGTCGACAAAGGTCTCCTTTTCCTTCAGCTGGCCGTTGCGGTAGAAGAGGAGATACTCGCCCTCGAGCCGCCCCTCGGAGTTGTAGAACTCCTTCTCCCGGAGCTGCC
>Ga0209506_1002788_pt1 | contig 14945 bp, 21 predicted proteins | sample AD_JPNHG2_MetaG_FD_184409 | JGI IMG/M metagenome (GOLD analysis project Ga0209506, IMG submission 184409) | Active sludge microbial communities of municipal wastewater-treating anaerobic digesters from Japan - AD_JPNHG2_MetaG (SPAdes) (version 2) | ecosystem: Engineered > Bioreactor > Anaerobic...
AACCCCCGCCTCCCTCTCCCACCTCCCCTCAATGCCGTCTCGCAAAAAACCGCACCATGCCGCTGTGACCAGAGGCATACCGCATGAAGATGGAGGCAGCGTCTTCATAGAGATCCCGGTCACCCCCCCCGGAATCTGTCCATGGACTGGACACGGAGAGGTTTATCAAACCAGTGAGGCATTGGTTTGATGGCCTCTCATCTACCCATGGAATTTATTCAAAATAGCCAAATCCACCAGGGATCTCGCTGATGTTCTCGTAATGCCTGGCGCTCTGCGGTGTGATGATGGTGAGGGAGGGCACGGCCACACCAAACCTGTGCTCGGGGAACCAGTATGTTCCATCTCCGTAATCGTTAGCCACACCATCCACGCGGATCTCTGCATGATCAAGACCTAGATGCTGAACGCTCACATTGTTAAAGTTCAGTATGTTAAGAACCTTCTGTTCCAGGTCTGATTTTCCAAGGAGGAGGACGAGAAAGCCTATACTGTCGTCTACTGTGTAGTTCATGGAAACAACGGCATCTGCCTTCTCCAGCCGAATCGTGACGTCTTGAATCGTTATGTAACTGTAACGCCCCTCGTCCCCCGCTGCCATCGAGGGAGCGATAAGGGCAAGCACCAGCATCAAGACTACGCCTACGGCCACCTGCTTCATTGTATAGTTGTTTATAAGGTTGTTTCTTAAATCCTTTATGGTTGAGCGCCTTACCGTGATGCTCGCGGCTTCGATCGACGCTCTGTGGGATATGGCAGAGATATCCGCATTCTCCCCGGCAGGTCTCTCTCCGTGCGTGGTGGTTTTGCCCTCCATATGATTCCAGGGTCAGGAGGGATTCAATGTCAACTGCCACTGAAAAGAAGTCGGTTCGACCCTCGATCCCGCCCTGAAGGGGTTGAGATCAGGGAGATAGAACTTCTCGTGAACTACCCTGCGCTCATCGGTGCGGGGCTTCCTGCTTCATGGCCAGCACCTGCATCACAGAGATGTGATGCAGAGGTCCTGGCTCCTCAGGCCCAAAGGGCTGTTCCATCCCCACGCGGCGGATATTCACCGCAGCATTATAATCTCTATCGGCGGCAAACCCACAGTATGGGCATTCGTGGACTCTCTCGGAGAGCGTCTTTTTCACGATGCTTCCGCAGTTCGAACACATCTGTGTCGTGTTGCGGGGATCGATTTGAATGAGGTTCGCACCGGCACTTTCAGCCTTGTACGAGAGGTAAGAATATACCCAGGAAGGAAGGGCGGCTCCACTTTCATCCCCGGCGGCAAGACCGGGGACTTCCCGCTCCGCCTCCTTCACCCCCGAAAGTTAAACGACCTGGTGATTCCACCCGGTCCGCTACCGCAGGGGAGATCGCCTCAACGGATTCACGGTGAGTCATTGGCAGAGGGGCATGCGTGTCCAACCGCAGCAGTCAGGTATGTTACCTGCTCCCGACGGCATCCACCCTCAGTCTGCATGCCATACACCGCTGGCGTGCAAAAAATGTTTTCTGTGTCTCACTTCTGGTGAGCGAGGATTATCTCGATGCTGGATACGTTTGTCTTGCCGGTATCGGTGTCGATCATCTCGGTCGATGTGAGGATCTCTTTCTTGACCACGTTTGCAAGGAACCGGTTGAGTGCGATCTCCGCCGTATCGACCGCACGTGATATAGCCTTTCCGCGTGCCTTGATCGCGACTTCTTCCGCTCCATTGTTGAACTGAGTGACCACAGCAAGCACGTAGTTCATGACCGGTTTGTTACCAACGAATACTGTGTTGTCTTTTATCATTGAGTAAGCCTCCTTAGAGGTAATTCCTTGAAGATATCAGTTCTGCGTTGAGGACTGAGGCACCTGCAGCTCCACGTATGGTGTTGTGGCCGAGCGCCACAAAACGCAGCCCTTCGCGAACCCTGCCGATGGAGACCGTCATGCCGCGCCCGCGGTTACGGTCAAGCCGCGGCTGTGGACGGTCCGGCTGGTCGAAAAGTTCGATAGTCTTTGCTGGCTGCAGCGGCAGGTTGCTGAAGGGTGGCTCGAATGTTGCATAGGCTTTCTTTACCTCAGCCACCGGTTCCTTAACGTCGACCCATACGGCCATGGTATGCCCGTCGATTACAGGAACCCTGTGGCAGCTGGCACTCACCCTGAGAAGTGCCGGCTTCACCTCGGCGCCGTCGAACTTACCCATGATCTTCAACGTCTCGGTCTCCATCTTCTCCTCTTCGGAGCCGATGTATGGGACAACGTTGTCATAAATCTCCATGGCGGGGATACCGGCAAACCCGGCACCTGAGATCGCCTGCATGGTTGCCACATGCGCATCATGGAACTCAAACGCTCTCAGGGGTGCAAGAGCCAGCACAAAGACAATCGTCGAACAGTTAGGGTTGGTCACGATAAACCCATCACGCCCCCGATCACGCTGAACGTCAATCAGTCCCAGGTGATCCGGGTTAACCTCCGGGATCACAAGAGGTACATCAGAATCCATACGGTGTGACCGGGCGTTGCTGCAGACAGCGATGCCGGCGTCGGCGATCTCGGTCTCGAGTGATGCTGCCACCTCCGGAGGCAGCGCCGAAAAGACAAGGTCACAGTCTTTCAGGCTCTCGACGGTTGTTGGAGTGACGACGATATCGCTGACGTTGTCCGGGTACGGCGCATCAAGCCGCCAGTTGACCACCCTGCCATAAGGTTTTCCTGCACTTCGTTCAGATGCTGTGAGGGTTTGAAGGTTAAACCAGGGATGATCCGCCAGCAACTGAACAAAACGCTGTCCTACTGCCCCTGTGGCACCAAGCACTCCTACATTAATCATGGATAGGAGTATCTCTGGTGCTGGTGGTATTAAAAGAGTTGGTTTTTTATTCCATGGATATAGCTTCAGACGGGCACTCGTCGATGCAGGTCTCACACTCAACGCAGAGATCAGGATCGACTTTTGCCTTCCCGTCTACCATGGTTATGGCAGCAGAAGGGCAGACATCCACACAGGTCTCACAGGCGGTGCATTTCTCGGTATCAACTACTGCTGGCAAACTCAGTTCCTCCAAATGTACTTATTTTCTACGATGCCACCCAAAATAAACTTCACTCACCCATCACAGCCCCAGGACATCCTGCATAGTGTATATGCGCGGTTCCCTTCCGACAACCCAGCGTGTGGCGCGGATAGCTCCCTGTGCGAAGACAGCACGATCGTAGGCCCGGTGCGAGATCTCGATACACTCAAAGTTTCCCGCAAAGAGAACGGAATGATCACCGACAATATCCCCGCCGCGGATTACATGAACGCCGATCTCGTCTTTCCGTTCAGTTGCACCGACGCGACCGTAGACCTTCTCGCGTTCCCCCAGTTCCTGGTCCAGGATATCGAGGATGGTCTTTGCCGTACCGCTCGGCGCGTCTTTCTTGTAGCGGTGATGCGCTTCCGTGACCTCAATATCGTAGTCGCCCAGCTGGCGGGCGGCTTCACGCACAAGTTTCCAGAAGATATTGACGCCGACGGAGAAGTTGCTCGATATCACCGCCGGCACCTTCCCCTCAACGGCGCTCTCGATCTCCTTTCGCTGTGCCGGCGAAAACCCGGTTGTCCCAACTACCAGTGCCACATTATTTCTTGCTGCTGCTTTGATGTTCTCAACCGCAGCGGCCGCAACGGAGAAGTCAATGAGAACGTCGGGTTTCTTCTCCTTGAGGAATGCATCAATCTCTGTTGCCGGGACCACCTCCGTCCCGAAAAGGCTTCCCTTCTTGACGTCTATCCCGCCGACCAGCTCGAGGTCATGGGCCTCGCTGACTATACGGCCGACCGTGCCGCCCATGCGCCCGAGGGCGCCGGATATAACCGCCTTAATGGCCATAGTTTGCAAGCACCCCCTTCAGGAGTTCTGTCCTGGCCGCATCCAGTTCGTCCAGCGGCAGCCTGACCGGACCTGCAGCCATCCCGAGGAGTTCCACCGCCTTCTTTACCGGGATTGGGTTTGTGTCGATGAACATTGCGCGCATGAGTGGCGAGAGGATGTAGTGCAGGTCCTGTGCGTGAGCAAGGTCACCGGCGCTGAACGATTCGTACATCTCCACCATCAACCCTGGCACAATGTTCGCGGCGACCGATATCACGCCTGCGCCTCCAATGGCCAGGATGGGAAGGGTCATCGCATCGTCTCCGGAGAGAACACTGAAATCCTCGTCCTGCGTCTCCTCGATGATACGGGAGATCTGGGTTATATCGCCGCTTGCCTCTTTGATCCCGACGATGTTTGGATGCTCTGCAAGTTCTGCCACCAGGTCTGGCTGAAGGTTCTGCGCTGTCCGGCCCGGAACGTTGTATATGACGATCGGTAGATCAAGGTCAGCGAGTTTTGTGAAATGCTTGATCAACCCTGAACGGTTTGGCTTGTTGTAGTAAGGGCTGATGATAAGCGCGCCATCTGCGCCAGCATCCTTTGCTGACCGGGTCAGGCGCATGGCCTCTGCCGTGCTGTTAGATCCCGTTCCCGCGAGCACGGGCACCCTGCCGTCGACAACCTCGACCGTCTTTGCGATAACCGTCTCGTGCTCCTCGAACGTGAGTGTTGCTGACTCGCCGGTTGAGCCACAGGGCACTATGCCGTGGACGCCACGTTGCAGGAGCGACTCTATGTTGGATTCAAGCCCATCAAGATCGAGACTCATGTTTGAGTCACGGAAAAATGGGGTTATGATTGCCGGAAGGACTCCCTCAAACATATTGTATGCTTTAACGCTTCCTTCTATTTATCTTTCGTGTGATGTATCCGGCAACCCGGTTCCTGACACTTTTGCTCTCGATCACGGTAACCCCGGCTACCGCCTGCTTATTCTCTTCAAAATCCTTGCTGAACCTTCCATCGTGCTTGACGAGGAGTTCGTCGCCGAGGTTCTTGATATATGACGGCTTTATACCCATATGGATCTCCCTTTACAATTGTGCATATTTTATGCGATTCGACAGTTTAAGAATATTTTGTGCTACCGTGACCGGATCTTCTCCGAGTAGCCTGATCATAGGCTCTTTTCCGACAGCCCCCCGGTCATATATGACATCAGGTACACCTTCCCTGCAGCAGGAGGCTACACCCCAGTCCATCGTCTGGACGCCAGGTGGCTCCTTCCCCCGGTCAAAAGAGCGGACCTCAAAGAGGAGGTCATTGAGTTTGGAAACAATCTCGTCCGAGAAACGGATGTTTGCCGCGCTACGTATCCTCGGATCGAAGCGCATGGCCGTGAGGACAACCCTTGCCATGTGATCGCTTGCACCGAACGCGATCTCCCCGACGGGGTGAACCCGGTCACCAAGCCTGACGATGCGTCCCATAACACCTGCTACATCCTCTCTGCTCCGCGCGTCTGGCAGAGCATAGACTATATTCATTCCAACCTCGGGGATAAGCCGCGCGTCCATGCGTTCGGCGAGCAGCCCTACGGCCTCTCCCAATCTCTTGATAACCTTCTCGCGTTCTTCCTGTGTCATATCGAGTTCACCAATATGAATCTTGTCTCGATTGCGTTCATGCAAGCCCGAGATCAGCACGTGCCTCCTTGAGCCCCTCGATCGCGAGGTGGTAGAAGGTCCCAATGTCCATGAGCGACTCGATCATCAGGATCCGTTCGCGCTCGCAACCGGCGGCAAAAGACTTCTCTTTGAACTTCTTCTTGACCGTCCTCGGTGTGACATCGTCGATCGCCCCGCCTTTTACAAGGGCGCAGGCGATGATGAGGCCCGAGGCGCTGTCAGCAGCCTGGAGCGCAACCTCGATGGGGCGTTCGTAGCCTGATGTAAGCATGTGGTTGTGGCGCCTCACAATCTCCGCTATATCCCTGGGGACGCCGTTCTCGATCAGGATCTGGTAGCCCTCGATCCCATGGCGCTCCATCTCCCCATCAACAAGATCGTAGTCGATGTCGTGCAGGAGACCGATGATCTCCCACATATCCGCATCTTCACCGAGGTGCTCCGCGACCTTCCTCATGATGGCCGCCGTGGCGTGGCCGTGTACGATGTGTGACTGCGACGTCACGTAGCGCTTGAGCAGGTCAATGGCCTCCTCTCTCTCCATGCGGGAGAAGTTGTCGGTCGCCCTGGATAAGGGTGTGGGTCGCGCCCGGCTGCAGGGATAGAGATATACATGCATCTGTTCCACCTCAATACATGAATCTACGGGTTCTTGAAGTGCTGGCGGCAGTGGTGTGCTTTGTGCTCTTTGTCCTGCTGCTGGTGGTGCTGCCCGATCTTATGGTGGGAATGGAAGGGTTTGCCTATGTTGCGGCGCTGGCGGTCTTTATCAGTTCACTCGGTATTGCAGGCTACCTTATCGACAGAATGATCGTGTGAACTACCCCGCGCTCATCGGTGCGGGGCTTCCTGCTTCATGGCCAGCACCTGCACCACAGAGATGTGATGCAGAGGTCCTGGCTCCACAGGCTCGAAGGGCTGTTCCATCCCCACGCGGTGAATATTCACCGCAGCATTGTAATCTCTATCAGCAACAAACCCACAGCATGGGCAAATCGTGGACTCTCTCGGAGAGCGTCTTTTTCACGATGCTTCCGCAGTTTGCACACGGTTGCGTCGTATCTCGGGGATCGATTTGAATGAAGTTCGCACCAGCACTTTCAGCCTTGTACGAGAGGTAAGAATAATAGAATATACCCAGGATGCTATATCTATCGGAGGAAGGTGGGGCGGCTCTACTTTCATCCCCGGCGGCAAGACCGGGGGCTTCCCGCTCTGCCCCCCTTTACCCCCGCAAGTTAAAATAGAATAGGGGAATGAGGTTTTACGCCGGTTCCGGGGCGCTTTCGTAGATCAGCGTCACGTAGCGTGCAACAAGGATGATCCAGACCGGGTAGAGGAATAGCAGAATCAGCCAGCCGATGAACGGGATCATTGCCAGCACAAAGACGATGAGACCAAAGATGAGCGCGACAACCCAGAGGATGATGAGCGCCAGGATGTAACTCCCCCAGCCGATCTTTCCGATGTGCTCCAGGATGGCGCCGAAGGCAAACGCCTGCCCCATGCTGTTCTTCCGTGCAAACCGGATGATACCGATCATCGAGATCAGTGAAACCAGGATCCCGACGATGATCACAACCAGCAGCCCGATACCAATCGTGCCGGCGGCGGTCGCAGGGTCGCCGGCCATCGCCGCTGGCACTCCAAAGATGAGTGCGACGATAAAAACCGGTATGCTGTATATGATACCGATGATGAAGAGTTTCAGGCCGTCGATGAAGGTCCTCACCCAGTTTCCTACATCAGGGGCCGGTTTAGCACCGCTGTAGATCCTGACCGTATACCCCATGATCAGCGGGAATATGATCGTGCTGATGACGAGCAGGATCCACTGGACCCATTTGCCCCAGACAGCATCTTTTGCATAGCTGAACGAATCGCTCAGCATCTTACCGTAATCCATAAGTAAATCTCCGACGCTTTAGGATGGGCATATATTGTATATAATGCTTACTATGAACTCTCCAGCAAATCACTTCTTTACCAGAATACTCATGTATTCCGGGCTCAATGCAGGCCGACTGCAGGTATCCGATAAAATACGTGTAAAACGCAATAATACTATACTCAATTAGTGCCGCGGGAACGCCCCACATTCCCCAGGAGGATAGTCTTCCCACTGGCAATCGCCGCGCCGGGTGGTGGGGGTGTTTGAAGATGCTGGAAAAGTATTGTGCCCGGGAAGCCTGATGAGACAGGATACGGCGCGAATTACCTCCCCCGTTCTGCGGCTCCCCCTCGATACCGCGCCATGGGGGATGACCGCCTTATTTGGTTTTTTCCAGAGCCTCAAAGAACCTCAAACAAACCAGTTCTGGAGTTCTCGCTTGCGTGTCCCAGCAGATGTTCTGAGGCCATCAAATCAACGGTTCTGTGATATAAACTCCCCGTTTCTTCCCGGTATTACGCGACGGGGACTATAAAACCAGTTTGCTCATGGTGTGATGCCCTCCATAACAACGGCGGTGAATCGTCTTTTGTGGCTGACCAGCCGCCACCTGGGGGGGAGGGGACGGGACGTCCCTTCCCCTTGTCTCCGCGTGTCACCGGGAACGGTATTCAGGCAGCGAGTCGATCACCCCCGCCGCCCGGCCGCTGCCGCGGCCTCCTCCCGCCCCCTCTGGAGGGGGCGGGCAGTAAGTGGCGATAGCCCCGGATACGGTGCACGGGAAGGAAACGGGATTTTATGGAGTTTTCGGTGAGACCGCGACGAGACTGCCAGATCCCGGGACACTGTATCGATGGGATATCGCCAATCGGGGGAGGGGCTGACGGGGAGGGGGAAAGGAACTTTCCCCCGCCCCTGTCTCCTGTGTCTCACCGAAGACGTCTTTCCATGCGAGCAGTCGACCAACCCCCGCCTCCCTCTCCCACCTCCCCTCAATGCCGTCTCGCAAAAAACCGCACCATGCCGCTGTGACCAGAGGCATACCGCATGAAGATGGAGGCTGCACCTTCATACAGATCCCGGTCACCCCCCCGGAATCTGTCCACGGACCGTCCACGGACTGGACACGGAGAGGTTTATCAAACCAGTGAGGCATTGGTTTGATGGCCTCACCAGGATACCTCTTCCCGGGGAGAAAACCTCCTCCTCCTGCATCCGGCGGCAATGTGAAAAACCCCTCCAGGCCCCCGGAGCACCAACCATTAATACAATACAGCCAGAAACCGTATCAGGATCTTTCCATGAAACCAACGCAGCCTGTCAAACCGAACGAGAACGTAACGGCCCTCCTTGAGTCCATGAGCATGACCGGCTTCCAGGGTAGAAAACTCGGGGAGTCGCTCGGCGTCTGGACAAGGATGATCACCGATCCAGACTGCACTATATTCATGGGCCTCTCTGGTGCGATGATCCCGGCAGGTATGCAGAACGTGCTCATCGACCTTGTCAGGCATCGCTACGTCGACGTCATAGTCTCGACGGGTGCAAACATCTTCCACGACACCTGCGAACACCTGGGCGTCCGGCACTACATCGGCCATCAACATGTGGACGACGCGGCGCTATTTGAGGAAGGGATCGACCGCATATACGATGTCTTCGCCTACGAAGAGGAGTTCCGGAGCGTCGACGCCGAGATTGCCAGGTTCGCCGGGAGCATTGCCCCGTTCCAGGGCTCATCACGCGAGTTCACCCGCCGTCTGGGGGGCTGGCTCCGCGAAAACCGGCCTGAAGGGCAGTCGCTCGTCGCCACCTCTGCAGAATGCGGCGTCCCGATATTCATCCCGGCACTCTGCGACTCGTCCATCGGGATCGGGCTGGTGATGGCACGTCGACGCGGTGTCAACATAGACATCGATCAACTCGCCGACACCGATGAGATCACCCGCATGGTCGAGGGCGCAAGAAAGACCGGTGTGATCTATATAGGCGGCGGCGTCCCGAAGAACTTCATCCAGCAGACCCAGGTCATCGCCTCGATCCACGAACAGAACCTCGGCGGCCACGCATATGCCATCCAGTACACCACCGACGCACCCCACTGGGGCGGGCTCTCCGGCTGCACATTCGAGGAGGCGATCAGCTGGGGCAAAGAGGCGCCGGAGTCGCACCGCGTCCAGTGCTTCTGCGACGCAACGATAGCGCTTCCCATCGTTGCCTCGGGCCTGATCGGGAGCGGGGTCAAACGGGCCCGCCGCGCGCCGTAAACCGTGCACCGCCGGAGTCCTCCATCGTGCCGGCGACCGGCCGAACCCAACCCCCGGATCAGAGAGGGGTATGAAACGCCGACCACAACCCGATCCCGCGTAAACGGGAAGAAGATTCACGGAGTTGACCGCAGGGGTCACCCCACCACAATAGTTATTAGCCAACCCTGCAAACATAACTAGGCATAAGCCATAGAATGCTGTGTCTGGAGCAGCACCTTCGGTGTTGCGAGTGTCGAAAGATGCGAGATTCTATGTTGAGGTAGCCAAGCCTGGTATGGCGCAGGTTTGCTAAACCTGTGTCCCTCTGGGACTCGAGGGTTCAAATCCCTCCCTCAGCGCTTTCACCGACGATGTCGATGACGAGGCGATCACATGGATGATGAAGAGATAAAGTACTTTGTCCGGATCAGGAACACTGATCTCGACGGCACGAAAACGGTGCAGATCGCACTGACAGGGATCAACGGAATCGGTCACCACACATCCCGCACCATCACCGCCCTTGCCGGTGTTGACCCGCACGCCGTCCTCGGTAAACTCGATGACGAATCGATCAGGCGGATCTCAGACGCTGTGGAGACCTACACCACTCAGGTTCCCGAATGGATGGTCAACCGCCCAAAAGACGTCTATACCGGAGAGAAACGCCACCTCCTCGGAACGGATCTCAGCCTGGCGATTGAAGACGACATCAACCGCATGAGAAAGATGCGGTGTTACCGTGGCATCAGGCACGAGACGGGGCAGAAGGTCCGCGGCCAGCGCACAAAGTCCACCGGAAGAACCGGCATGACCGTCGGTGTCCGGAGAAAGAAAATATGAGCGGTGATTGAATGGCATATCCAGGAAAAAACCACAAGCAGTATGCAACACCCAAGCGTCGGTTCGAGAAGACGCGGCTCGATGACGAGAAGCGGCTTGTCATCGATTACGGACTGCGAAACAAGCGCGAACTCTGGAAAGCCCAGAGCATTCTGCGGAAGTATCGTGCCGCCGCCCGTGAACTGGTGGCTCTCAGGTCGGCGGGCATCACCTCCGAGATCTACCAGACGAAGAAAGACCAGCTCATCAGCCACCTCTACCGCTACGGTCTCGTCGGAGAGAATGCCGATGTGGGCGACGTTCTCGCCCTCAAGGTAGAGCAGCAGCTCGACCGCCGACTCCAGACGCAGGTGCTTCGCAAGGGGCTTGCACGCACCCCAAAACAGGCCCGACAGTTCATCACCCACGGGCACATCGCGATCGGCGGCCAGCGCGTGACGGTGCCGGGCTACCGGGTCACCAGGGAAGAGGAGCCAGAGATCGGCTACTACGAGGTCTCCCCGCTCACAAACGAAGTCCACCCGGAGAGAGGGCGCATCACCCGCGCAGGAGTGAGGTAACACCATGGCAGAAGAAAAATGGGGCATTGCACACATCTACGCCTCGTTTAACAACACCATCATCACCATAACCGACCTCTCGGGGGCGGAGACCATCACGAAGAGCAGCGGTGGCATGGTCGTGAAACAGGACCGAAACGAGAGTTCGCCCTACGCTGCCATGCAGATGGCAACACAGGTCGCACAGAACGCACGCGAGAAGGGAATCACCGGTCTCCACGTCCGTGTTCGGGCGCCGGGACTGGGCAAACAGCGGAGCCCCGGGCCAGGCGCCCAGGCAGCCATCCGCGCCCTCGCCCGTGCAGGGATGAAGATCGGCCGCATCGAGGACGTCACACCGGTGCCGCACGACAGCATCCGCAGCAAAGGCGGCCGGAGAGGAAGGAGAGTGTAATGGAGATAGCGTTTTCTCGACTGGACGAGAGAGTCGCAAAGTTCACCCTGAGCGGCGTTTCCACGTCGTTTGCCAACATATTCCGGCGGGCGATGATGAGCGAGGTGCCGACACTTGCCATTGAGAATGTCCGCATCTACGACAATACAAGCGTCCTCTTCGACGAGATGCTGGCACACCGCCTGGGGCTCATCCCCCTGCGGACGGATCTGGAACAATACAGGCTGCGCAGCGAATGCACCTGCGGAGGTGCAGGATGTCAGTTCTGCACGGCCACCTACACGCTATCCGCCGAGGGGCCAAAGACCGTCTACTCAAGCGACCTGATCCCGCAGGACCCGGATGCCGCACCGGCCGAGGAGAATATCCCGATCATCGAACTTTCAAATGACCAGAAGGTCGTGCTCGAAGCCCAGGCCATACTCGGGACCGGAAAGGAGCATGCCAAGTGGCAGGCTACAACCGCCTGCGGCTACAAGAACTATCCGGCAATAACCATCGACAAGCGGTGCGACGGCTGCGGCATGTGCCTTGAGGAGTGCCCCCGCAGCGTGCTGGAAGCAGCAGAGGGGCGTGTCAGGGTCGTCAATGGGCGACTGGAGTCATGTTCCCTCTGCAGGCTCTGTGAGCGGGCATGCCTTGCCGGTGGAATCGGCGATGAACCCGCCATCCATATCGGCACCGACCCGGAGAAGTTCATCTTCGTGGTTGAAAGCGATGGTTCGATGCCGGTCGGTGAGATCATCGAGAGAGCGCTACAATACATCCAGAAACAATCAGATGACCTGGTAGACGTTATGAACGAGATAACGGGAGAGGGGATGTAATGACAAAGACAACCGCAAACAAATCAAACCCCCGGCTGACCGCTCTCATCGCGACGCTGAAAGAGGCGTCGCGTGTAAATGAAGCGAACATCTGGCGCGAGATTGCAAAGAGGCTGGATGCACCCCGGAAAAACTATGCCGAGGTGAACCTCAGCAAGATCAACCGCTACGCAAACAAAGATGAGATAATCCTTGTGCCGGGCAAGGTTCTCGGCAGCGGTGCGCTCAGCCTGCCGGTGAAGATCGCCGCACTTGACTTCTCCGAGACTGCGGTGAGCAAGATCACCAGCGCCAGGGGCACGTGCATGACCATCGAAGACCTTATTCGAGACAACCCGAAAGGGAGCAGGGTACGGATCCTCAGGTGAAGCAAATGGTTCAGGTTATCGACGCAGATGGATTACTGCTCGGGCGGATGGCCAGCATCGTCGCACAGCGTGCGCTTGCCGGTGAGGAGATCGCAATCGTGAACGCGGAAAAGGCAATCGTCTCAGGGAGCAAGGCCCACGTGCTCGCAAACTACACCATGAAACGCGAGCGTGGGTCGCGTGAGGGAGGACCGTTCTTTCCGCGCAGGCCGGACCAGATCGTCAAGCGCACCATCCGCGGGATGCTGCCCTACAGGCGTGAGCGTGGCGCAGCCGCACTCGGGCGGGTCAGGGTCTACGTTGGGATTCCGGCGGAGTTCAGCGGGATGGATATGGAGACGCTTGAGGCGGCGCATATCAACCGGCTGAGCAGCCCGAGATACGTAACGATCGGGACAATAAGCACCAAACTCGGAGCGAAATACTAAAACATGGTGATTGGATGGTAAAGATCGTCAATTCAAGCGGTAAGAGGAAGACAGCAATCGCCCGGGCAACCCTGAAGCCCGGCAACGGCCGTATCCGGATCAACTCTGTGCCCCTGGAGATCTACGGGACCGAGGTGATTCGGATGAAGATCGCTGAACCGCTGCTGCTGGTTCCAGACGCACTCGACGGCGTTGATGTCGCGATCGAGGTCTCCGGCGGCGGCAAAATGGGGCAGGCCGAGGCCGTCCGGACAGCGCTAGCGCGCGGCATCCTGGAGTGGCATAACGACCCGCAGATAAAGGATGCGTTCCTGTCGTATGACCGGACACTGCTCGTGAACGACTCGCGGCAGAAAGAGACCAAGAAACCGCAGGGTCCTGGCGCACGGGCGAAGTTCCAGAAGTCTTATCGCTGAGGAAAAGAGATATAAGGGATACTGGACAACAGGTATGATACCCGTACGATGTTTTACATGCGGTAAGGTCATTTCCACCGCCTGGAAAGAGTTCAAGGAGCGGCGAGATGCGGGTGAGGATCCCAAACAGATCCTCGACGATCTCGGCCTGGAACGTTACTGCTGCAGGCGGATGCTGCTGACGCACAAAGAAGCGGTGGAGGACCTGAACCCGTATCAATGAGGGGTCGTGGGGTAGCCTGGCCATCCTACGGCGTTCGGGATGCTGTGACCTGAGTTCAAATCTCAGCGACCCCATTTTGCAATTAATGATTTTGAGGCTGCACGATGGAATCATATACCCGGTATGAACGGGCTCGAATTATAGGGGCTCGTGCTCTTCAGATCTCGATGGGTGCACCCGTTCTGGTAAAGACCAGAAAGACTGAGCCGCTTGAGATTGCACTCGACGAGTTCGAGCTAGACATGATCCCCATAACAGTGAAGAGGAAGTTGTGACCTGATGACGACCATCGAAGAGATTACCCTGAGAACAATCCTGGACAGCCGTGGAAACGAGACCGTTGAGGCTGATATATACACGTCCCGCGGTTTCGGCCGGGCTGCGGCACCCAGCGGTGCCAGCACAGGAACCTACGAAGCAAAGGTGCGGCCGCCGCGCGAAGCCATCGAGAACGCGCGGGAACACCTGATTCCATCGCTCATCGGGGAGGACGCCTGTGATCAGATCACGTTTGATGCACTGCTCCGGGAGATCGATGGAACACCCTATTTCAGCTCGATCGGCGCAAACGTCGCCGTCGCACTCTCGCTTGCGTGTGCAAAGGCGGCTGCGTCGTCGCTTGACCTGGAGGTCTTCCGCTACCTAGGAGGTGCGTTCGCTTCCGAGACGCCGCTGCCGCTTGGCAACATCATAGGCGGAGGCGCTCATGCACCGAACGCAACGTCCATCCAGGAGTTCCTGGTGGTCGCCACCGGGGCTTCCGGGGCGACAGAGGCCGTGTTTGTGAACGCTGCCGTCCATAAGGCCGTGAAGAAGATCCTGCAGGCGCAGGGCAAACTCTCCGGGAAAGGGGATGAAGGCGCCTGGGCGCCGGCGATAACCGATGCGGAGGCGTTTGAGATCCTGGGAGAGGCGATCGGAGCCATCTCGGATGAGATGAACGTCGAGATCCGTATGGGTATCGACATGGCAGCAACCGAACTCTGGGACGGTGAGCACTACCGCTACAGGGATGCTGTGCGGAACCGTGATGACCAGATCGCCTACGCGGCGGATCTCGTCGACCGCTACAACCTCGTCTACGTGGAGGACCCGTTCTTTGAGGAGGACTTCGAGGCCTTCGCCAGCCTGACCGAGGAGGTCGGAGACCGGTGCCTGGTCTGCGGTGACGACCTCTTCGTGACCAACGTCGAGCGGATCATACAGGGGATC
>Ga0209506_1002795_pt1 | contig 14916 bp, 16 predicted proteins | sample AD_JPNHG2_MetaG_FD_184409 | JGI IMG/M metagenome (GOLD analysis project Ga0209506, IMG submission 184409) | Active sludge microbial communities of municipal wastewater-treating anaerobic digesters from Japan - AD_JPNHG2_MetaG (SPAdes) (version 2) | ecosystem: Engineered > Bioreactor > Anaerobic...
TTCTCGATCCGCTTTCCCGCCGGGTGTACGTAATCGGCGGCGGCGGCCAAGTGGACGTTTTCGATTGCACTCCCGATGCCTGCGTCAAAAGCGACTTGCTGCCGACCGCACCCGGCGCGCGGACTGGTCTTCTGGTCCCAGAGCAACGTCTGCTCTACGTAGCCGTGCCGTCGCGCCGCGGGCATTTGGCGGAAATTCGCGAATATGCCCTGACGGATTGAACGACCGTCACACTGACTAGAAAGCAACAGAGTGATAAAGTGATTGCGCAGACCGCCCTTTATCACTCTATCACCTTATCACCTTATCACTTACGTTTCGTCGCCTCCTCCAACTCCTCGACGGTCCGCGGCCAGTCCTCTCTCAGCAGTCGAGACAGCGAGCGGTCCGCCAGAACTCGCCCGCCGGTCTGGCAGGTTGGGCAGTAGTTGGTTTCGTTTTCGGCATAGCGAATTCGCTGCACCGCTGTGCCGCAGACCGGGCACGGTTGCCCAAAGCGGCCGTGGACGGCGAATCCCGGCCGAAAAGCCGTAATCTCCCCCGGCCCCGGAAAGCGCGCCCCGAACCTCCGGCGCAGGTTGTCGATCCACATTGTCAGCGTAGTGCGTGAGGCGACGTACAGGCGCTGCACTTCCGCCGCGCTGATACGGCTGGTTAGCGCGACTGGCGAAAGCCGGGCTGCGTGCAGGATTTCGTCCGAGTAGGCATTGCCGATGCCCGAAAACAACCGTGGATCGGTCAGCGCCCGCTTGAGCGTGTGACTCTCGGCGCGCAGCGCCGCGTTGAATGCAGCCGCATCCGCCTCCAGAATTTCCAGCCCGCCGGCATCCAGCCGAGCCAGCGCTGCTTCGCCCCGCAGGATGTGTAACGCCGCGCGCTTCTTCGAGCCAGCCTCGGTCAGCACTAGTGTTCCACTCTCGAAGCCCAGAAGGGCCAAGGCGATCTTGCCCGGCCGTTTAGCTCCGGGGGGCAGCCACCGGAAACGGCCCGCGATCATCAGGTGAAAGGCCAGAAAGAGCTCTTCCTCCAGCGCTAGGACCACGCGCTTCCCCAGCCGCCGCACCTCCAGCACGCGCTTGCCGAGGACGCTTTCGACCGGCGGTTCAACCGTACGCAGCAAGAAGGGGCTGGCTATTTGAAGGCTGCGTAGCACGCGTCCGGCCACGCGCGCCTGCAGCGCCTCCACGTAGATTGTGACATCCGGCAGTTCGGGCATTGGTCGGCATCATATGCCCACGCGGCGCGGATGGCAGGTCGGGTTGGCGGGCCCCCTCCACGCATCGCGTCATCTCCTGGCTTCGGCCCCTTGCTCGTACGGCGGGTACCGTTTAAAATACTGGACTTCCGTCCAATCGGGCGGGAAGTCCAACGGGCCTCGGTAGCTCAGTTGGTAGAGCAGCTGGCTCTTAACCAGCGGGTCCTAGGTTCGAGCCCTAGCCGAGGCAGTTGTAAAGGCCGGTGAGATAAGGACTTATGAGCCCTACTCGCCGGCCTCCTTTATGCACACAAGGCCTCGTGCTACGCGGGCGCAACGCTCGGCGCAAAAAGGAGCCCGCGGCCAACCTCGTCAGCCGCCGGCGGGTTCAGGGGACTGTTGCTCGTTAGCGGGTCCTGACCGGGTGCGAGCCCGGATACGCGTTTTAGCCGGATACGGATTGCCCGCTGGCGGCGGCTACGGCCCTTGGGGGCGCGAGGCCTCGCGCGGCATTTCGCCCGGCTGTGCGATGCGAACCTGGTTTTCGACGTCTTTCACCCCCAATATGCTGTCGGCGATGTCCTCCGCCAAGTACTTCTCATGCCGGTGGCGGACTGAGCCCCGCAGAATCACCACGCCATCCAGCACCTCGACTTCAATTTCGCGCGGATCGAGGCGCTCGTCCATCATGAACGCGTCGCACACATCCTCCATGATCCGCTTGTCCGAACGCTTGTAGCCCTTCGGCGCCCGGTACTCAGGCCCTTGCTCGCGCGTCCAGCCGGCCCACGCCCCGCCCAACTCTTCGCCGCGCTCGCGATGCCGCAGCCCGCGCGGCTCATACCAGCCGCCGCCCGCGCCGTAGGCCCACCGCTGGCGGCCTGCCGGCCGGACGTACTCGATCGGCGTTTCACCGGGCGAGCGCCAGTAGCGCTCGCGGTATTCGTGCACCTGCCCGGCGTATGGACCCGCTTGCCAAATTTCGCGTTCCGCCCGCTCGCGGCGTTGCTCTTCGCGCTGCCAGTCGCGTTCACCGGCGCCCATCGCCGACCACCATTGGCGCGCTTCACGCAGCCAGTCGTGACTAGGTTCGCCGGGGCCCCTTCCTTCGCGTCCCCAGTTGCGTGGGTCGCGGCGCCACTGGCGGCCGCGGTGCTCACTGCGCCAGTCCGGCCCCAAGTCCGATTGACCCGGACCGCGATCCTGCTCGCGCCGTGCTAGGCCTTCGTCTTCGTGTCTGCCCCAATACATGCGCGCACCTCTTCACGCGTCTTTTGTCGAACGGCCCACGACGAATTTAGGCCCGCCCCCTTAACACGGGATGAATTCGCACTTAACGCGTGGTTCTTCGCGTTTGGGCGCGCCCCCCTGCGGCCACCTCGTTTGCGGGCCGACAGCCGTCCTTATTCGCGAGAGCGCGTGGCGCGCCCGCCAAATCCAGTTCGCATTAGCCCGCCCGGAGAGCGACTGCGGCGAGCGGTTCGAGCACGCGAAACGTAAACGACTCGGTCAAATAAAGCTCAACCTTGTAACGATCGTGATGCGCATAGCCAATCACGATATCCTGCCCCACGGTCATCTCGAAATCGCCGCCACGCTTCGAAAGCAGCAGGCCGCCGTCCAAGGCCGGGCTCCACAGAATATCTCCGTCGATCAGTTGGCGCACGATTCGCGCCGCGGGATAGCCGGTCGCACCCACGGAGCGCAGCGCGTAGAAGGGTTGCGTCCCGAGCACCAGCCAGTAAGGGCCGCCGACCCCGGCGGCGTGCAGCGCGTTCACCGCGTCCGCCACGATACGCGGGTAGTCATCGGCGTTGCCGGGCAGCGTCAACGGTTCATGCGCGGCGCGGGGGATGATCCCTTCGATGCGCCCCTCCGGGAATCCGAGGTAAATGGCCCGCTCTTCCAGCAGCGCCAGCTTCCGTGCCGCCTCCCGCAACGGTTCGTCCGCGATGTCGCGGGCCCCGCGCGAAACGTTGTCGATCTCCAACTGGTCCATGAAAAATGGAATCCGCAGCTCGACCAGCGGCAAAACCCTGCGCACGCCCCACGGGACCTCCCCGCCCGCATCGGTCGCCGAAATGTCCAGCCGCCCCAGATTCACAGCCCCCAACGTAATCCCATGCGGGCCGTCGAAATCCACCAGCGTTCGCGCCGACAACTGCGTCTTCAATACTTGAGCCGCCTGCTCGTCCAAGTACTTCCATGCTTCATCCGCAACCGGCGCCAGCTCACGTCGCAGAATATCCATCGCTCAACCTTCCTTCCCGAGCTTACCCAACCCCAGACCAACCGCCCGCCCGCGAGGCTCGTTGGCCCGCGCCGCCCCGTCACCCTCGCTCGCCGCCGCAAGCTCGGCCACCGGCTCCGCTTTGAACATGAATTTTCGTAAATATGTGTCAAACGTCCCGATCCGGCGCCGCAGCCATTCCAGACACATGGCCGAATGTTCGATTTCCTCATCCCGGAGATGAATCAAGATTGCTTTGAGGTCGGCGTCGGTAGCTACGTCGATCCGCTGGTGGTACCAGTCCACGGCTTCCAGCTCTTCGATCAAGGTGGCCAGTGCGCGGTGTTCATCGCGCACTTGCGTGGACAACTCAGACGCCGGCTCGTGGTAATATGGATCCGACAAAGCTGATCCTCCGGAAAAAAGGCTCATCCTCCAGCACAGCCACTATGCTGCGACGCATCAACTCTTATGTCTGCCAATCCGGAAAATCAAACGAGCCCGGCCCTCGGCATTGTGGATTTCAGCGTGCGCGAAAGCGAATATTGAGGACTACAGCCAGGCCTGTGCCTTCAGTCGCGTTCGGGCGATAGTCCAGGGTCAAAGCTAGCGGGTGCAAGGGGCTCGAACCGGCCGAGACCCGGCGGCAGCACGGCCGGCGGCGCCGCCTTCGTCTTGGCCGCCAAGGCTTGCAGGAGCTTGGGCATTTGAGCCCGATCGGGGATCAGGATGCCGCCCGACATGATGGCTTTGATGGTTTCCTCGAAGGTCCAATCCAGCTCCACGATGTCGTTGCGGCGCAGCATGAACACGAAGCCGGTGGTCGGGTTCGGCGTGGTGGCATAGAAAACCGTGGCGTATTCCTCGCCTGTGTCCGGATCGGCAAAGATGTTCGTGACAAACCCGAGCGAATACACGCCCGGCGTCAGAAACGGGAACATGGCCACGCGCTGGAACTTCTGGGTGGCCTCGCCGGTGAAGCTGTCGAGCACCTGCTTCAGCCCGCGATAAACCGTTTTTACGAACGGCACGCGGTCGACCCACTGCTCAATGAAGTCGATCACCCGCCGTCCGATCAAGTTGGCCGCAAAGATGCCGACCGCGTACAGGACCAGCACCGTGAGCAGAACCGCGACTGCGCCAATGCCCCAGCGTACGTGCCAAGGCATCATTTCGAAGAACTGCTCTTGCGCGTGCGGCAGGCCCATCTCGATGAGCCGGTTCCAGCGTTCAAAGTTGAAGTGCAGGTGTTCCAAGTAAGGCCGGCCGCCAGGGCTGAGCAGCAACCCTTTGAGCGCCCAGCCGGAGGCGTCGCGCATCCATTCGAACACGAAGCGGATCACCCAAAAGGTGACCAGCAGCGGCAGGATGGTGACCACGCCGGTTGTCAGGCGCGTGCGAATCAGGGCGCGCAGCGTGGCCAGCAAACGGTTACGGTGTTTTGGGTGAGCAGCGCCTTTGTCAGAAACGGTCAATCAGTTTCTCCGTTAGCGGCCTCAGCGGCCACGGCCGGGCGCAGGCGATCGCTCGTCCGCGCCCGGCGGTGGTCCAGATATTCTACGGCGGTGATCGGCGAGGCCGGACCTATTCAGGCTGGGGCCACGGGGGCTGGTCCCATGAACAAGTTAACGAGGATAGTAGAGATCCAAATCAGAGCGATGATTCCAACGATCAGAGCCAGAGCGCGTACAATGCCTTTCATAGACATAGTCCCTTCAGGAAAGGTGTGGTTTTACTGTTTGACGACGACTACGAAGCTGAGCTGAAGGGCTGCATCAAATCAGCAGTACGCACAAGAACGCGGAGGTTGGGATGGGCGCGGCGATGGATGTTCTGAGGGCCACCGTTATGCGGGCCGCGGCTGCCTCTGCCGGCGCGCAGTAATCACGTAGGGCAGGCTGCGTGTGGCCATCGGGGCGTTGGGCGTGGTCGCCGCTGCTCTGTGCCCTGGGGCGTTCGACGAGCGGGATGGCTGCCGCGCCGTGCGCATCGGCCCAGGACACGCTCTCGCTCTGGTCGCCAACTGGGGCGGGCCCCTTCGCAAAGTGCGTGGTCGCCAGCGGCGCGACGGCGGTTATGCCTACCGCCAGCCAACGCACGTAGATCGTCTTTACGAGACGCAGGCACATTCGAGCAATTAAAGTAACCCGCGTGCGGGCCGAAAGCAACCGCCCTGATGACGGCGGACGGCGAGGTCGGAGGGCGGGGCGAGAGTCGAAGCTAGGGCGCTCTTGAACGCGGCTGATGAAGTCGCGACAGGAAAGCTCCGCGCTACGCGGAGGGCGGTATCGCTTCAGCGGGCAGGCGAGCCGTCACGAACTGCCAGAGCTCTTCCGCGATCGCCAGTGCGCCCGGCGCTTCCTCGATGGTTGGGTCGGCTGGGCCCGGGTAGCGATACCGCGCGGCAAACGCCGACAACGGTGCCAAACGCTCGATCCACGGCGAAAACGAAGAGTCCAGCGCCGTGCACGAAATCGCCAGAAGCCGCAGATCGTGCACTTTTTCCAACTCGCCGCCGCCGTGGACAATATGCGCTTTCAACAACTTCTCAATCGCCTGCTGCGCGTGGTAACCAGCCACGTCCGTCATCGGGTCCGCTGTTTGCAGTGCCATGCCGGAAGCGCGCAGCTCTCGTTTGGCCTTCGTCAACCAGAGCCTGATCTCGGTGATTTCAGGCGGCATGGATTACTTTCCCCTTGGTTCTCACGGTGCGTTCGAAAGACGTTGGAAGAGCCGAGCGTTCTTCGAACTCCGCTCGCGTATATACCTGCACGTCTATGGGTAAGGGGATCCTGCCGAGGGCACGGTAGGCGATCGCATCGCGCGCGTAAGCATCGAGCGGACTATCTTCCACGACCACCAGGAGGTCGATGTCGCTGCCGCGACGCGGCGTGCCGTAGGCATACGAGCCGAACAGGTAGATCGCGACCGGCGAGAGCGCACCGCGCAGACGGCTGACGACCTCGCCCAAGGCGCTTTCAAGTTCTGCCTGACTCAGCACTCGCATGGTCAAGACCCAGAACAGTCACCTGCAAGCCACCAGAATTCTACTGTTTCTTCGCGATTTTGGCCCACTCATCTTTCAGCGTTACCGTGCGGTTAAAGACCAGGCGTCGGCTACTGGCGCCCGGGTTTCCGCTATCCGGGTCCACGCAGAAGTAGCCCAGGCGCTCGAACTGGTAGCGCGCCCCGGGAGCGGCGTCCACCACGCTGGGCTCGACGTACGCCGCCTCGAGGGTTTCGAGCGACTTCGGATTTAGGTTACTCTTCCAGTCCTTGGCCGCCGCAGCCGCTTCGACCGCCTGCTGTTCAGCGCTGCCGCCACTTTCAGCTGCGCGAATGGCGTCGTCGCTGACGTCGTCGGGATCCGGCTTGGTGAAGAGGTGGTCGTAGAGGCGCACCTCGACCGGCAGCGCGTGCTGGGCGCTGACCCAATGCAGCGTCGTCTTCACCTTGCGGCCGTCGGGGGCGTCGCCGCCGCGGGTGGCCGGGTCATAGGTCGCGTGGACGGCGGTGATTTCGCCGGTCTGCGGGTCCTTGTCGCAGCCCGTGCACTTTACGAAGTAGGCGTAGCGCAGGCGCACCTCGTTGCCCGGATACAGCCGCCAGTACTTCGGCGGCGGCACCTCGCGAAAGTCGTCCTGCTCGATGTACAGCTCGCGCGCGAACGGAACTTTGCGCGTCCCGGCGGCCGGGTCCTCCGGGTTGTTGACCGCCTCCATCCACTCGACTTGTCCGGGCGGATAATTGTCGATGATCAGCTTCAGCGGTCGCAGCACGCCCATGACGCGCGGGCAGACCTTGTTGAGGTGCTCGCGCACGCAGTGCTCCAGCAGCGCGACGTCGACCGTGCTCTCCACCTTTGAAACGCCGATCCGCCGGCAGAATTCGCGGATGGCTTCCGGCGTGAAGCCGCGCCGCCGCATGCCGGAAACGGTCGGCATGCGCGGATCGTCCCAGCCGCGTACATGGCCCTCTTTGACGAGTTGCAGCAGCCGCCGCTTGCTCATAACGGTGTACGTCAGATTGAGGCGGGCGAACTCGATCTGCTGCGGGTGGTGAATTTTCTTGCCCCACGGCCCGCTGCCGTCATCCGTGCGGCCCTCGTTGATCATGTCGATGAACCAGTCGTACAGCGGGCGGTGATTCTCAAACTCGAGCGTGCAGATACTGTGGGTGATACCTTCGAGCGAGTCCTCGAACCCGTGTGCCCAGTCGTACATCGGATAAATGCACCAGCGGTCGCCGGTATTGTGGTGCGTGGCGTGCACGATGCGATACATGACCGGGTCGCGCATGTTCAGGTTTGGGTGGGCCATGTCGATCTTGGCGCGCAGGGTTTTTGTCCCGTCGGGCACCTCGCCGCGCCGCATACGTTCGAACAGCTCCAGGTTTTCCTCGACGCTGCGATTGCGATACGGGCTTTCCTGACCAGGCGTGGTCAACGTGCCGCGCGTGCGGCTGACTTCTTCGGCCGTCAGGTCGCAGACGTAGGCCCTGCCCTTCTTGATCGCCTCGATGGCGAACTCGTACATCTGGTCGAAGTAGTTCGAGGCCCACAGTACGCCGGCCCGCGGGTCGTCCTCGCGCATGCCGACCCAGCGCGCCCCCAGCCAGCGCACGTCCTCGATGATCGAGTTGACGTATTCGGTCTCTTCCTTTTCCGGGTTGGTGTCGTCCATGCGCAGGTTGAACTTGCCGCCGTACTCCTCCGCCAGGCCGTAGTTCAGGCAGATGCTCTTGGCGTGCCCGATGTGCAGGTAGCCGTTGGGCTCGGGGGGAAAGCGCGTGTGCACGCGTTGCCCGAAGCGGCCGGTACGGTTGTGCTCGTCAATGATCTCGCGAATGAAGTCCCGCCGCGGCGCTTCGGCCTTGGCGGAGTTCTCACGATCATCGCGTGTATTCATGCTGGCCTTTCTCGGTCGAGGAACGCGCCTCAGGGTCGTCAATGCTGAAAAATACGAACGTGGGATCATAATCAGCCTGAAGCACGGGGACAAACCGGGCCTGCGCCGCCGGCACAAGCGCGTTTAGAATCTCTGCGCCGCAGGCAAGGCCGGCTGTATAATGGCTGCGCTTGCAGGGAGACGCCTGAGTGACGACGATAATTCGACCCAATCTTGAGCACGCCGGCGAATACCGCGGCTTGCGAATGACCGCGGACGAATTCCTGGCTTTGCCCGAGAGCAAGTGCCACTACGAACTGATTAACGGAATCGTCACCATGTCGCCCAGCCCGAGCATGCGTCACCAGCAGATCGTGCGGGAGATTCTCGTTCAACTGGCCACCTTTCTGCGCGGGCGCGGGCTCGGGCACGCCGTCCACGACGTCGACGTGCGCTTTGCGGCGGATCTCGTCTACCGGCCCGACGTCATCTATCTGTCGGCCGAGAAGTTCGCGCGTTGCAGCACCCGGTGACGGAAATCCCCGACCTGGTCGTCGAGGTGATTTCGCCCGATTCCCGCCGCTACGACCACGAAACGAAGAAGCACGACTATGAGCGCTACGGCGTGCAGGAGTACTGGCTGGTGGACGCCGACGAGCGAAGCTTCACGCTCTACCGCCGCGAGGGCGAGCGCTTCGTGCCGGTCCTCGCAGCGGGCGAGCGCCTGCCCAGTTCCATCATCGCCGGCTTCGAACTGGAGCTGACGCCGATCCGGTCGTTATTCTGAGCCAGTTTCATACCATGCGTCCCCGTTTCACACGGCTGCGCGCCGCGGCGTGGGGTCAGGTGATCAGATGCTCATGCTTTGTGCACTCGCGCCCGCGGCGCGGTTTCTGCTAGGTATCATAGACAGCCCGCAGCTATCAGCTATGGCCTTCAGCCCGGAGTGCGTGGATTGTGCGTGCTTGCGCGTCAATGGCGGGGTGGGAGCAAGAGCCGGAAGGCGATATCGTCCCCAGGTTCGGGTTTGGCGCCATCCAGTGCCGATTTAGTATCCTGTCGGCCATTTGGCCCAACGCTGTAGAGGATCGCCGCGGACACGCCAGCAATGTAGCCCGGCTCGGCACACTGCGCAAATGGGTCCTTGGGGACGTTGACGATGTAATGCGGCACGAGGTCCGATAGGCTGCCGGGGCGATCCATGGTCGTATTCGAACAAGTAAATGGCTACCGCAATCGCGGCCAGACGCCGGCGCTCCAGGTGAGCAACCGTGGGTTGGAGGAGTTGTGAATAGTTGGGTAGCAGATGCAACGACGGCTGATGTGTTAAGCGATAAAGTCGCGAGCTCCACGGCTCCTGGCCCCCGCGTGGCGTCATTAGCGCGGGAGTAAATGAGGAGCTCGCCCAGGGGATTTGAGCAAGCGCGCTCACATGTTCATAGATCCGCAGGACATCCAGTTGCCAGGCCGGCTTCAGGCAAAGAAGGAGTATTCGATCTCTGCACGTCCGCCCGGTTGGAGACATGAGCTCGAGGCACTCCTTATACAATCGGCCACGCTCAGACAACAGCGCAAGTTTCCAGTCGCTTTCGAACTCTGCGTCATCGAGTAGCAGGCGCTTCAGTTTGTCAAGTTCGGAGCGCGCCTGAGTTTCCTTTTCCCGATCGACAGAAGCGGCACGGGTGATAAGCATGTGCTCCAGCACGCACAGCCCTTCTTGCTCGGAACCCACGCGAAATAGGAAGCTAAGCACCGAAGGTTGCAGCGCGTGCATATGTCGGGCGTTCACAAACCGCGGTGAACGTCCGCGAACGCAGCGCCATCGTCGCCCGCAATGTGCGCGTGCAGGGCCGCTACGTAACATAATCTTATCAGAATCAGCAGCTCATAGCTGCGGCGCTCCGGGTCTAGGCCGCCGGCACCGTGCGCCGGAGGCCAAACCACATATGGCCGGCCGGCTGCCGATCGGATCCGATTCAGGGCGGCGGCGTTGTTTTCAACCAACCTGGTCAGTTCCGGCGAGGCCGCGCCGGCGACGATCGTCAGGAAGCATTGCATATCGTCGTTAAGGTTCGGCGCAGCGTGTTTGCCAGTCCACAGTAGCTTCAGCCCTTGCGGGAGCTCTCCGGCAGCCGAAGACCAGAGCGCCACATCCGGATACGTGAAGTCGTCCTGTAAGACGGGTTCGCCTGCGGCCCGGGAGCGCTCCAATGCCGCCGTCAAACGGTGTTCCGCCAGTAAGCCCCAACAGAGGCGGGCGGTCACCAACAGAGTGCAAACTGCGGCACCCAAGATTGCGAGGCGCTTCAACCAGCGGAACCGTCTTGGAACGCGCACGTCATTCACAACAGGCAGAGTTCGAAATGGGGACGCAGTTCGCGGGCGGTTCAGAACGGGGACGCAATTCGGAGTTCGAAACGGGGACACAATCCGAAACGGGCACGTCACGCGGCCCCGTTTCACACTCACAGCGTTTCTAGAACACGGGCCTAGCGGCGGCGCAATAACAGCGCGCTGCACGCCAGCAAGGCCAGTGCGGCCGGCTCCGGTATGTACCAGCCGTGGGAGAACGTCACCGCTGCGAATCCGTCGGGGGTTGCGAGGCCTTCGGTCAGGTCGCCGGGAGTATAGCCCAGATCAACCCAAGCCGGGGTGCCGCCAAAAAGCAGCGTACCGAGCCACAGGTCTGCCCCATACACAACCGTTGGCGGAAAGACCAGGCCGGCGATTCCATCCCCGTCCGGAGTCGAAGCAACCGGGCTAAATTGCGGGCCGGGCGTGAAGCTTCTCGCGGCCACCCGCCGGAGATTTTTGGCGGCACCCGGGGCGGCACGCCCCGGCTCTGCTCGCACAAAGGCAAATTGCGACGCGTTGGCATCATTCCGGGGCGACACGCCCCGGCTCTGCTCTGTTCAACGGAGACTTTTTTTGCATGGGCGCGCGTTGCTGGCCTGTGCGCCTTGCTGGTTTGTGCGTGCGTTGCTTGCCTGAGCGCGGGTTACTTACGGGGGTGCGCAATGCCTGGCTGGGCGCGCATGTCTTATCGAGTAAGCTACCCGGCGGCTAAGCTACGCGGCGAGGCGGGCGAGTGTGGGCGGCGGCCGTGGTTAGCCGATTGGAGGGCCCGGATGCGGGCTGAGGTATTCTGGCGCAAGGTGCACTGCTGGGTTTCGATCCTGGCCGCCCTGCCACTGCTGGTCGTGGCCGTGACCGGAATTCTGCTCCAGGTGAAGAAGGACTTCGCCTGGGTGCAGCCCACGGAGCAGGCCGGCAGCGGCGGCGAGCCGGCCGTGTCGTTCGAGCAGATTTTCGCGGCGTGCGCGGCGCAGCCCGAGGCGGGGGTTCACAGATGGACGGACATTCGCCGCCTGGATTTCAGGCCCGACAAGGGATTGATCAAGGTGACGGCGGGGGAAAGTTGTGAGATTCAGATCGACGCGGCGACGGGACGCGTCTTACAGGTCGCGCGGCGGCGCAGCGATCTGATCGAAGCACTGCACGACGGCGGGTGGTTCGGGAAAGCCGTAAAGCGCTGGGTTTTCCTGCCGGCCGGCGTGGGACTGGCAATCCTGTGCGGCACCGGCGTGTACCTTTTCGCCCTGCCGCGCTGGAAGCGCTGGAAAGCGCTGCGCGGCGCCCGGGCGGAAGGACGATTGAGGGTTCAGTCGTCGCCACGGGACTAAAGGAATTTCGTCTGCCCCTTTCCCCAGTACTGTGCTGGGCAACGTTCGGCCGTCCCTCCGGGGCTGAACGACGTCCCGCCAAAGCGTCGCCCGCAGGCGGTCAAGCGCCAGAAGCGCGCCCCGCGGCCGGGTTATGCGTTCAAGTTCAGCCTGGATTATGTGTTCAAGTTCAGCCGCGCAATGGCCGCCGTAACGACATCCATGCTGTGCAATGGCTTGACCAGGTGCTCAGCGAATCCCGCAGCCCGGCTCTGCTCCAAGTCTGCCGGCGTGCCGTATCCGCTCAGCGCGATGCCCGGGATATGCTGACCGCGGGCGATGAGCTGTGCCATCAGGTTCAGCCCGCTCCCGTCCGGCAGTCCCAGGTCAGAAATCAGCACGTCGGGACGGTGGCGCTCCGCCGCCGCCAGCGCCTCGGCCACACTCCCGGCCGTGACCACCTCGTATCCTTCCGCCATCAGCAGCCGGCGCATGAGCTTGGCGGTATCCGCGTGGTCCTCGACCAGCAGAATGCGCAAGGCCCGGTCACGCGGCCGCGTTTCGGCCGCCTCGCCCGATGGGTTCCGCACGGGCTGCTCGCTGGGGCTGGGGCGCTGGCATTGCGCGATTGGCAGGCGAACCGTGAACGTCGCTCCGCAGCCGACCCCCTCGCTGTGGGCAGATATTGTCCCGCCGTGCATCTCGACTACTGCGCGGCAAATGCTCAGTCCCAGTCCCAGCCCGCCGAAGCTGCGGGCCTTGTGGTCTTGCTCAAACGGGTTGAACAGCCGCGGCAGCATGTCCGGATGAATGCCGCTGCCCTGGTCGATTACCTCGACCACCAGGTTCGCGGGCCGCGGCTCTTGGTCGCCGGCGGTGGAAGGCGCGGCCGGGCAGTCTCCCCGGCCGACCGGGCAAGGTTGGGCGGCCATCGGGCAGCCTTCGACCGGCGTAAGGCGTGCGCGCACGGTGATGCAACTTCGTTCGGGGCTGAATTTGATCGAGTTTCGCAGCAGGTTCCAGAACACCTGCTGCAAGCGGGCGCCATCGGCCAGCGTGAGGTATGGCGCCCCGGGCGTTTCAATCGCGAGCGTCTGGCCCTTGGCGTCCAGGTCGCCGCTGACGATCTTGGCGGCCTCGCGGATCGCCACCGCCACGTCGGCCGGACGCTTATCCAGGTGCAGCTTGCCGGAGATGATGCGGCTCACGTCCAGCAGGTCGGCAATGAGCCGCACTTCGAGATTGAGGTTGCGGCTGATCATCTCCAGGTCTTCATGAACATCGGACGGCAGGCGCGAGTCGGTTCGCAGCAGCGACAGCGCGGCCACCGCGGGCGTCAGCGGGGTGCGCAGCTCGTGCGAAAGCACGGCGATGAACTGGTCCTTGGCCTTGTTGGCGGATTCGGCGATGGCCCGGGCCTGCTCGGCGCTGACCTTGGCGGCCTTCAGCTCCTCCTCGGCCTGCTTGCGAGCGGTGATGTCAGAGGCCACGCCCAGCACCCAGGCGCTGGTGCCGTCGGGCTTGACCAGCGGGACTTTGACCGTGCTGTACCAGCGGACTTCCCCGTCGGGGTGGGTGACGGGCTCCTCGGGGATAATCTTGGTGCAGCGGGTGCTCATGACCTCGCGATCGTCGCGACGAAAGTGCTCCACCTCCTCCGTGTTGGCGTTGAAGTCCGCATCCGTCTTGCCGATGATCTCGGCCGTGGTCGTTCCGTATGTCCGGGCCAGGGCCTCGTTCACCAGGACGAAGCGGCCCTCCCAGTCCTTGATGAAAATCATGCTCGGGACGGTGTCGATCACGCGGCGCAGGAACTCCTCGCTCCGGCGCAATGCCTCCTCAGCCGTTTTACGGGCGGTGATGTCTTGCGTGATGCCGAATCCGCCCAGGAGTTTGCGGTCGGAATCGAACTCGAGGTAGGCCTTCTCACGCACCCACTTTACGTGCCCGTTGGCCACAATGCGGTGCTCGAGGTCGTACGGCTCACCGCGCAGGGCTGCCTGCCAGCGCGTGTCCACGTACCGACGATCGTCGGGATGAACGATCGACAGAAAGGACTCGTAGGACATCGGCGTGCCCTCGGGCACACCGAAAATGCGATGGCTCTCGGGCGACCAGGTGAGGACGTTCTTGCGCGTGTCCAACCGCCACCAGCCGATCTGGCCCACGGCTTGAGCGCGATCGAGATCCTCGCGGCTCTGGCGCAACTCTGCGGTGCGCTGGGCGACACGCTGTTCCAACGTCTCATTAAGTTCCTGGAGCGCTTTTTCAGCCTGCTTGCGCTCGGTTATGTCAATGCCCATCTCGAGAATGAGCCGCGCGCCGTCGGTATCTATGAACGGGAAATCGAATACATCGTAGGTTCGCCCATTCGGCCCGGTCCACTCCCAACGATGAGGCGCGTTGGTTTTCAGAACGGAGTACGTTTGGCAGCGTTCGCACGGCTGGTCGTGATCAAACAGGAATTCGTAGCATTTCCTGTTCAAAGAATGGCCGAACCATTCGCGGAATATGCGGTTGGCAAATGCAATCCGGTAGTCCGGCGTCATCAGGCAGACGTAAGCCGGCAGCGTCTCGAGCACGTGGTAGAACCGCTGCCGTTCAGCCCTGGCCAACTCGGTCGTCTGATTCAGTTGGGCGGTCCGCTCCGCAATGCGCTTTTCCAGCTCGTCATGCGCCTTTTGCAGCGCCGCCTCGGCATTCTTCTGCGCGGAGATGTCCACGCAGAATTCTACGCAGGTGTCGTCGCCCAGCGAACTGCCGGCAAAAAGGAGCCACCGGCGCGTGCCGTCCTTACGGACATGCTCCTTCTCGTAGGGACCGACGCGCCCGGTCGCCTGGAACTTTCGGATCCCGACCAGGCCCACCTCTTGGTATTCCGGCGGGGCGAACTTTTGCCAGCTCAGGAGGTGCGCCTCCAGGTCGCCACGGCTGTAGCCGGTC
>Ga0209506_1002796_pt1 | contig 14915 bp, 9 predicted proteins | sample AD_JPNHG2_MetaG_FD_184409 | JGI IMG/M metagenome (GOLD analysis project Ga0209506, IMG submission 184409) | Active sludge microbial communities of municipal wastewater-treating anaerobic digesters from Japan - AD_JPNHG2_MetaG (SPAdes) (version 2) | ecosystem: Engineered > Bioreactor > Anaerobic >...
TCATGTGCAGCGGGAAGAAGACCCAGTTGAAGAAGACAAGTGCGCGCCCGGAGGGAAGAAGACCAAGAGGAAGAAGACTACATATTCAAACCGGCGAAATCTCTGCACTTTCAGAACGACGCTGGCACGCCCTTGTCGTACTGAAACCTGTACTCGACGCGAACCAGCGACGGGGCCAGGCTGTCGAGCAGCGCGATCTGCTCGGCCGGCGAAAGCGGCTCCTTGTCCGTCGCCGTCGCGGTCAGCAGCAACCAAAGCAGCGCAATGGATGGTCCGGTCATCGTGTTTCTCCTCTCAACTTACTCCTTTTCGTACTCCCGAGAGAAATCGAGCACCACTTGGCGCATCAGGCCGTTGCGGAGCACCGTTACCAGCACTCGGTGCTTGGTGCCCACGTTTCTGATCGCCTCCTCATGAATCGCCTTCACCTCATCGAGCGTGGTCACATCCTTCCCCTCGATCTTCAGGAGTATATCCTGCGACTGCAGGCCCGCGTTCGAGGCATTACCCGGGTACTTGACTCCGAGAACGAACACGCCCTTCTGGCGGTGAAAGTACAGATCGGGGTTCTCGAACTGGTTGATCGTCTTGAGGGTCATGTCCCAACGCGGACAGTCGAGTTCGTCACCCTCCACCTTGCCCTTCTCTCGGGGGGTCAGCTCTACCACCAGCAGGTCCGAGCCTCGCAGGAGCTCGAGCTTGGCCGGCTTGTGTTTCGGGAGCAGCCCGAGTTCACGCCGGATAGCCGGAAGGTTCTCCTCGGTTATGGCGTTGAGGGACTTTCCGTTGACCCTCAGAAGCCGGTCTCGCGGCTGAATGCCCGCCCGGCGCGCCGGACTGTCCGGATCGGTCTCCGCCACGATTACCCCCTCCGTTCCGTCGAAGTACATGTTGCGATTGAAATCCTTAAGCGCCTGAAGCTGCAGGCCCATCCAGCTCCAGTTGACGTGCCCGACCTCGCGAAGCTGCGGCACGATGGTGCGAATGGTGTCCGATGGGATCGCAAACCCCATGTCCCCGCCGTAGCTGGTGCCTCGCGTATTGATGCCGATGACCTCGCCGTCAGTGTTGACCAGCGGCCCGCCGGAGTTGCCCGGGCTGATCGAGGCGTCGGTTTGAAGCCACAGGCTGTATTCGCTCGCCTCGGGCAGAAAACGGTCCTTGCAGGAAATGATCCCGATGGAGACCGAGCGGCTCAGCCCCCACGGGGCACCCATGGCCATGACGAAATCACCCTCCTTCAGCTTCGTCGAATCCCCCAGAACGGCATGCGGCAGCGGTTTGGCATTCTCGGGCACGACAAGCTGAACCAGGGCCAGGTCGGTGTCCTTGTCCGTGCCCAGGACCTTGGCGCCCATCGCCTGCCCGTCCAGGAGCAGGCATCGCACCTCCGTTGCCTTCTCCACCACGTGCCAGTTGGTCAGCATCTCTCCCTCTGGCGAAATGATCACCCCGCTGCCGGAGACGTCCTCGGTACGCTTTTTGCCTTGTTCGTGGCTTTCCCGCAGACATTTGACGAAAACGACCGCGGGAAACACCTTGTCCTTGGCCTGTTTGACGACCTCGCGGAAATCGAGCCGTTCAAGCCCCCCCGCGTCGCCGGTCAAGGCTGACTCGGCCGCGAAGGCGGGAACAACCAGAAAACAGCAGAAGATCAACGTTACGAGGATACGCATCACGGCCGATACCTCCGGGGAACACCGAAGCGCGTTGGATCACCAGTAGACACCCTGTTATGCAGTAAGACTAATCAATCGCAACGGTGTTGTCGAGCGCGGAATTGGACGGGCAGCCCACCTCGTTTCGAGGCGGGGGAGCGAATCTCTGCCTGAAGTTGAAGGCTCCAGCGCTCAAGAGATGGGGCAACCGTAGCAGGAGAGAGTGCCGACGAGGGCGTCGGCACCACTCGGGCAGCCCACCTCGTTTCGAGGCGGGGGAGCGAATCTCTGCCTGAAGTTGAAGGCTCCAGCGCTCAAGAGATGGGGCAACCGTGGCAGGAGAGAGTGCCGACGAGGGCGTCGGCACCACTCGGGTGGCCCACCTCGTTTCGAGGCGGGGGAGCGAATCTCTGCCTGAAGTTGAAGGCTCCAGCGCTCAAGAGATGGGGCAACCGTGGCAGGAAAGAGTGCCGACGAGGGCGTCGGCACCACTCGGGCAGCCCACCTCGTTTCGAGGCGGGGGAGCGAATCTCTGCCTGAAATTGAAGGCCCCAGCGCTCAAGAGATGGGGCAACCGTAGCAGGAAAGAGTGCCGACGAGGGCGTCGGCACCACTCGGGTGGCCCACCTCGTTTCGAGGCGGGGGAGCGAATCTCTGCCTGAAGTTGAAGGCTCCGGCGCTCAAGAGATGGGGCAACCGTGGCAGGAAAGAGTGCCGACGAGGGCGTCGGCACCACTCGGGTGGCCTAGGTTCTCTGAACCTGGGTTCGCATCCCGCCCGCCTTTGCCTGACAGCTATGCCAGCGCCGCCGTTGCGCTGCCTCGGTCTTCCCCGTCGACACGCGGCGTCTCCTCACGACCCGCGCTTCAGAACGAATGGTTCGAACAGCCCGTAGCCAACTGTGGAATACTCCGCACCCGGCGGCGGGCCCTGTTCGGGGGCGTTGTCCCACATTCCCGGCCAGGCCGAGCCGAGGCCGGGATTGCCATGGTGCGGGCCCAGAGTATTCTTGAGCGTGCCGATCACCACGACCTCGATGTCGTTGCCGTATTGCTTCAGGACGTCAGTGACATCGAGTTCCCACGGCTGGTGCCAGACATAACCGGCAAGTTGGCCGTTGACCTTCACCGCCGCGACGCTGCCCAGCCATGCAGGCAGCGAGACGTAGTAACGGCCGTTCTTCGACCCGACGTCAAAGGACCGCGTATACGCCACACTGTGCGAATACAGCGGCAATCCCTGCGTGTTCCACGGGCCGAGCTTGAGGTCCTTCGCCGGGACGATCACAAAGCCCTTCTCGGCCGGCTCAAGGTTGAAATCGCCCAGCACGTATGCGGCCGCCAGTTCGTGGAACATGGTCAACGGCGAGGCTTTGATCACCACGCGGTTCTCGCCCATCTGGGCGGTGGCGGCAATATCGATCTTGCCGAAGGCCTTGTCCAGCCACCACTGCCCTTCGGCCGCCTTGACCTCCTTGCCATTGCACGTGATCTTGTACAGGTCCGCCCGCTCGATCACGATACACAATGACTCGGGTACCTTCTCGCGGATGACGAAGCGATAGGCCGCCTCCAGCCCGCTGCTCGACGAGAAGCGATGGCGGATGAGTTCATCCTCGAATTGCACTGCCCGGTCCCACGGGTTCTTCTTGAGGCCGTTCTCGGCAAACACGAAGTTCGCCGCCTTAAGAACGTTGATGTTCTCTCGCGTTCGATTGTTGGTGGTGACGTCCACGTAGTCGATGGTCAGCACGTTCGGATCCACCCGGCGGATCTTCACCTCGCCGCCGGGCCTGACCTCGTCGCGAGAAGCCGAACCATGCGGCGGCGCGGGGCCGATGCGGCGATCCTTATGCAGGGCCAGCAGCAGGCTGCCGCCCGGGGCCAGTTCGACGGGAATGCGAATGCCTTTGTCCGTCTGTTCATAAGCAACCTGCTCAACCTTGCCCTGCTCGATGTCCCACTTCTCCGCGGACGCGCAGGCCGACTCGACCTTCGCCGAGCACGACGAATCCAGGCTGGTATTGACCAGGAACACCAATTCGCCGCCGTTCAATTGCCGGCGGTGATGGAACAAGATGCCCCGATCACCGGCCGCCTGCCGAACCGCGAAGCCGTCCTTGCTCATACCCGGCAGCAGGCGAGGCAGTTCATCAGCCGTGACCTGCTTCCAGTTGCCCGATCGGGCCATCTCGGCGACCCGCAGCGATTCCTTGCCTTCGACCCGGGCGGGCGGCTCGCCGCACGACAACACTTGACCGCCGCTCTTGAGATAATCGCCGAGCAGCTTGACCGTCGCCGCGTTCAGGTTCTCCGTCATGGGCGGCAGAACAAGAACCTCATACTTCCGCCTGCCGACGACAAGACCCTTGCCTTCCGCCGCACCATGCCGTGCCAGAATGTCTTCGCAAAGGATGTCATAGTCCACCTGGGCCAGGGCCAGCGTCGTCACGAGCTTCTGGAAGCTGTTGCCGAGCTCTCCCATCATCGCAACGCCGTCCGGCCCGCAGTTGTACATCCAGGCGGTGGTCGTCGGCTCAAGCAGCGCGATCGTATTGATCTGCTCGCCCTGCGACATCGCCGCCGACAGGCGGGCGAAGTACCCGGCCGATACGTGGTAGGCATCCCACCACGGCTCGTGGTACGAAAACGACTGCGGGTGGTCGTGCTTGCGGGCCCCGCGAATGCTGATATACGACAGGTGCTCATCCAGAGTGTTGACGCCGAGCACGTACAGCCAGTCGCCGATCCGCTTCATGTCCTCGAATCGCAAATCCCAGCCGCCGGCCCCGTAGGCCTCGCAGAGCGTGCGCCTGCGGCCCAACTGGTTGGCGACGCCGGCCAGTTCCTTGACGATGCGGACATTGCCGAACTGGGCCTGCGGGCTGTCCTGGTTGTACTGGTTCATCAGCACGTCGATGGCCGGGCGCTGGTGCCAGGCATACATGGCCATGCTGTCGGGCACGCGAAGGCAGTACGGCCACTCGTGTTCCCAGTAATGGCCGGTGAACTCGATGTTGTTCCGCCGGCAGAACTCGAACGAGGGCTTACCCCAGCATTCGACGAACAGCTCGTGGAGAAGCTGCAGGTAGTTGTGCCGAACCAGCTTGTAGTCGCCCAAAGGCTTGCTCAGGCAGATCAGATGATCGAGCAGCGAGTAGCCCCATCGCTTCTCGAATGCTTCGGGCAGACGTTCCGTCCACGGAAGCCCACCCGCCGGCTGGAGGTGCGGCTCATCAGTGAAGATGCCGGGCACACGCTTGCCGAAGTGCTGGCCGATCTCCCGTCGATAACGCTCGGCTGTCACGTCCAGGAACTTCTCGACCACGCCGGGGTACAACAGATCGACGTAACACCGATTGCCCGTCCAAGCCTGGTCCGGGGCCCGTCGCACCTGGCAGGCAACATATTTGCCGGGGGAAAGCGTCTCGTTCGCTTGGATCTGCCGGCTCACGTTCTCGTACTTCTCGCCATCCAGCCGGTAGACCGCAACTGTGTCCGCGCCCCAGGACGGCGGCGCAACGGACTCTTTCATCTCAAGGCCGCGTCCGCGCGATTCCGGCATCGCCTCCGGCACGAACCCGCCTGCAAAACCCGACGGATAGGAGTTCTCGTCGTAGATCCAGACGTTCATGTCCAGCTTCTCAGCCTCCGCCAGGGCCGCCCGCCAAAGCTGGAACCATTCGTTTGACAGGTACGGAGTCATCAGACCCGGCCGCGGGTGAACAAAAACCTGCATCACTTTCTGGGCCGCCAGATCTCGCATCGTGCCGACAACCTGCTCCTCGGTCAGCATGTCATTCCACACCCACAGCGGCGCGGTGGCATATTCACGCCGCGGTTTCTCAAACAACGCGAAGGCCTCGGACATGTCAGTTGCCTGGACGTCTGAAGCCCGCAGCAAACAGCAGCAAATCAGTACGGTTATGACGACGACCAAATTGCTTGAAGAGGCAGGCATGTGACGGCTCCTCGTGTGTGCGCCCCAATTGAGACCGGCTCCGGCCCTGCGGACTGGTCAACGGGACATGCTAACCGTCCGGAGAAGAACGAACAAGAAACACACGCCAAAGGTTGAAATCGCTCCCCTGTTGGCGGACAATAGGCCGCCAAGTCGAGTATTGTCGTCCCTTTAGAGAGGTAACGAGCGATGAGCATGGATCTGAGCCGAAGAGAGATTCTCGGTGCGGCGGCAGTCGCCGGCGTCGTGGCCGTCGGGTGCAGCCGGCAATCTCAACGAATCAGCCGCGATGTTGAAGCCGCCGAGGCGGTGACGATAACCAGACGGCCGCGGACGCGCATCCGTAAGGTTTATCTCGCCAAGCCCGTGCCGACATGGCCGAAGCCCACACTCGACGTGCAAGCGGAAATGAAACGCATCGACGACATCCTGGCCGGCATGGCGGACCGGATGGGCGGTATTCAATTCGAGGGCGGTGACCTCTACCGCGTGCCCGAGGAAGTGCCGGGTACCGCCGAAGCTCTCGGACACCCCGACGGTCTGTTGGTGTTCAACCTCACTTCGACCGTAGGCCAGCACATAAGCAAGCTTACCGCCACGGGCCTGCCGACCATCATGTTCTCCCAGCCCTACAGCGGACACGACTGGTCGGTCGTTGCTTCATTGCAGAAGGCCGGTCACCGCGTGATTTGCCTGTCGACCAGCGACTTCAACGAGATCCCGGACGCCTTGCGGCTCGTCCGGACGGTTCACCTGCTTCGTGATACCCGAATCGTACACCTGAGCACCGGTCCGTATCCCGCCGAGCTGACCGCACGGATCAAAGAGCAACTCGGGCCGACGGTCGTGTCTATTACTCCGGAACGCCTCGACATGGCCTATCGCGCCGTCGGCGACCAGGCCGCCCAAGCCGAAGCTCAGGAATGGATTCGTGGCGCGGTCAAGGTCATCGAGCCGACGGAGGCCGAGCTCGTGGCGTCCGGACGGTTATACCTGGCCTTGCGGGCGATCATGAATGAGGAGCACGCCCAGGCCTTCACCATCAACTGCCTCGGAATGTTCCACCAGAAACGGCTGCCGGCCTATCCTTGCCTGGCGTTCGCCAAGCTCAACGACATCGGGCTGACGGGCGTCTGTGAGGCGGACGTGGACTCGACTCTCACCCAGATCATGCTGACCTACGCCTTCGGCGTCCCCGGGTTTGTCAGCGACCCTGTCATCGACACGGCGAAGAATACCGTCATTCATGCTCACTGTGTCTCGGCCACCCGCATGGACGGACCGACCGGCCCACGGGCCCCGTACATCATCCGCAGCCACATGGAGGACAACAAAGGGGCGTCGCTCCAGGTCAAGATGCGGCTGCAACAGGCGATCACCTGTGCGAAGCTGGTTGATCTTGATACCATGCTGGTCTCGACGGGCACGATCGTTGACAACCCCGATTGCGACCGCGGTTGCCGGACCAAGATCACCACGACCGTGGCCGATGCAAGAAAGATGCTGAACAACTACGGCGGTGGACTGCACCGCGTTATCGTTTACGGCGATCGCGTCAATGCGATTAAGGATCTGGCGACCCTGCTCAAGTTCAAGGTCGTCGAGGAGTGTTGAAGGGTCGGTTCTGACGGCCAGTGCGGGACCGGTTCCCGGCCGGTCCAGGGACGGACCGAAAGCCTGTCCTGCGGGCGTCAAGACGACCGATAAGGAGGTTAATCGAATGGCAAGGCAGATGGGTCTGGAGAAGAGCGGGCATTCTTGCGGTTGCTCGTGCTGTTCATCGGGTTTGCTGGCGGCAATCGAGGCCGCCAAGAAGGTGGGACTCTCTCGCCGTAACCTGTTGGTGGGCGCAGGTTCCGTGGCCGTGGGAAGCTGGGCCGTCGCCGCCCGGTCGGCCCACGCCCAGCAGGCCGCCGCGGGAGGCGAGCCGAAGTTCGTCCCAGCCAAGGAACTGATTGTCCAGCCGGTGTTGACCTATATCACTCCTCAACGGCAGGAGCAGACCAGTTGGCGACCGTGGGGCGGGATCCAGACTCAGGCCCAGGCTGACGAGGAAGCCTCGCGAATCGAGAAAGAACTTCGCCAAATGGCCGAGTCGGCCGGGTTGGCGATCAGGTTCCTGCCCGTCGCCAAGGTCGCCGACCGCGACCAGGCGAGCAATGTCGCCAAGACCAAGTGCGACGTCATGCTCATCTACGCCGCCGGCGGCGCACCCGATTGGCTGGACATGCTCACCGGCAAAGATCGTCCGACGCTGTATTTCCTGCGACATCGCTCCGGACCGGTGTCCCTGTACTACGAGATTCTTCACCCCCATTTCCTGCGCAAAGCGACCGATGAGTACGCCGACACGGGCATCGACGTCAACGACGTGGTCGTCGATGAGTACGACGATCTGGCGTGGCGCATGCGGGCTCTGCTGGCCCTGCGCAAGACGCTCGGAACGCGCATCATAGCCGTCGGCGGCCCCGGCGGTTGGGGTGCCGGGCGCAACCTGGCCCCCCCGATCGCCCGGGAAAAATGGAGCTTGGACATCCGCACCATCGAATACCCTGACGTTGCCAAGCGGCTGGAATCCCTGAGGAAGGACGACAAGGTCGTCGCCGAGGCCCGCAAGCAGGCCGCCGAGTACCTGGCCAAACCCGACACCGTGCTCAAATGCGACAAGAAATACGTCGAGAATGCGTTTGTCCTCTACAAGGCTTTCAAGGACATGATGGCCGAGCACGATTGCGCCGCCTTCACTATCCACCACTGCATGGGCACGATCATGCCCATCTCCCAGACCACCGCCTGCCTGCCCCTGAGTCTGCTTAACGATGAGGGTTACCTGGCGTTTTGCGAGTCCGACTTCGTGGTCATCCCCTCCGGCATCCTCATGCACAACATCACCGGCCTGCCGGTCTTCCTCAACGACCCCACATGGCCGCACCACGGCGCCGTCACCATCGCTCACTGCACCGCCCCGCGCAGGATGGACGGCAAGAACGACGAGCCGGTCGAGATTCACACCCACTTCGAGTCCGACTACGGCGCCGCTCCGAAGGTGGCCATGAAGGTCGGTCAGGTCGTTACCAACGTTGTGCCCGACTTCGAATGCAAGAAGTGGGTGGGCGCCCTCGGGACAGTGGAAGCCAATCCGTTCCACGACATCTGCCGCTCGCAGAGTGACATTGCGATCAAGGGCGATTGGGAAAAGCTGCTCAAGGATATGCGCGGCTTCCACTGGATGACCGGCTACACCGACTGCATGAAGGAAATCGGCTACGCCATCAAGCACCTGGGCATCGCCTGGGAGGACGTGTCGGCGTAAGAAGAGTCTGTCAGACTGTTGGGCTGTTAGGGTTACTAGGCTTTCACGAGGATCCATTTTCGGGAATGCCTAGTAGGCTAACAGCCTAAGGGTCTAACAGTCTAGAAGCCTGTCAGCCTACTTCTTCATCTTCGGCGCCGGGCCGGTCAGCCACTTGAGTTCCTGCCGCCGGCCCTTTCGCTTCTCATAGAGTTTGAGCACCGCCGCCAGGTCGCTCTCGCTCAGTCCGGCGATGCCCTTGTCATCGAGCCAGCCGTTGGAGGTGGCGATCGGTACTCCGTAATACTCGACGCCGAAGACCGTGTAATCGAAGCGTGTCACTGCTTGCCAGTTACACGACCACAACACATTGCGGAAGTTGGCGAAGATGCCATAAGGCCAGGTCACGGGCTCGCAGTGGCTGTCCTGGTAGCAGCCATGGGCCATCATCGCGTATCCGGGCACGTCGAGCCAGTGGTTCTTGCCGTCGAAGCTCATTCCCTGGCAATCGCTGACCAGAAACGCGACCTTGGGTTGAGTGGTCGAGACGAGCTGCGTCAGATCGCGGACCAGTTTCATCACGGCGCGGTCGGGGTAGTCGCGAGTCTCCCCCGCTGCGAGTGTCCCCGCTCGGATCTGGAAGGTCTCATCCCAGACCAATGCGTCGATCTCACGGCCATACTCGGCCAGAAAAGCCTTCAGGTAGCTCACATATCGCTGACAGACCTTCGGATGAACGGGGTTCTGGATGTACGGCTCGCCGACCGTGTCCGGCCCGACCCAGCCGCCCGGAATCAGTATCTCCTCGGCCTTGTTGAATCCGGCCCCGTCACAAGCCGTCAGGCCATCGGCGAAATACACGCAGACCCTGAATCCTTTCTCTTTGGCGTACCTGATCCGCCGGTGCATCTCGGCCTTGGTCATCTTCACGGGTTCGAGCGTCGGGAAGCCCTTGTCCTTCATCTCGGCGGCCTTGGGGAAGGCCGTCCACTCGTCATCCAGCTTGCCGGCCTTCTCGTCGAAGGTGTAGCGACCAAGCATGTCGTACCAGCCGTGCAGCGTGAAGACGATCTTTGATCGCTCGGCCTTGGGGATGAGCTTCTCGGCCGCGTCAATGTCGTCGAACCAGCCCTTGCCGCCGTGACTGAGATAGTCATAGTGCTGCCAAGCCACGTCGTGCAACCAGTCCGGCCCCTCTTTCACATCGGACAGCGGGATGGCGTACCATGATTGCAGAGCCTTCTCGGGACCGCCGTCCTGAATCACCGTCCAGAAGAGCCGCTGCTCTGGTTCGGTCATCGGCACTCTGCTGCCCAGAAAGACGCAATTGAACTCGCCCTCGCGAGAGGTGGCGCTGTCGGCCAGGAGGAAGCCCGTGCTGAAGAACGGGTCGGCCATGTGTGTCAGGCGCGGCGTTTTGTCCCCCGCCGATTCGCTGACCAGAGGTATCGCCAGGACTTCCGGGGAGCCCTGGCGCGGCAGGGCCTGCCCGCTGAGCCGCCAGACCCACTGACGGCCAGGCTCGTTTTCGATCACATCGCCCCGGCCGTCGTATCGCGGCGTGAACACCGAATGCTTCGCTCCCGGCAAGGCGATGTTGTTGCCGACCATCAGGATGACATCCTGCTTCAGCGGCGGCGCGGTCGGCTGAAGGGTTACTGCTCGCCGGACCACCGGAAAGCCTCTGATCTTGGTGAATTTGATTTCGTGTTTGACGACAAGAGGAATCCGTGGCGAGAGATCGTACTCAAAAGCGCCGCCGGTCGAACGCGGTTCCGTCTTGGTCGGCCGGTCGCAGACGACGATGGTGTCCTTGACCGGCTCGGCGATCGCGTCTCCGGGCGGGACCAGGGCCAGACGAATGAAGTTGTCCCCCGCCGCCGATTGGGTCAACTGGACACCCTCCGTATTGGCCAGCCCGACAATATTGCCGAGATCCGAAACCTTCAGCTTCCAACCATCCTGAACGAAGACCAGGTCTTCCGCGTGAATTGATCCGGTCAGCATCAGGCCGAACAGACAAAACAGTACATATCGCCGCATGCGTTCCTCCTCTGATGATGCAGGGGCGAATATGAAAACCGCGAACGGGCGAAATGGCAAGGCCAGGGGAAGTCATCAGTCGTCAGTGTTCAGTTGTCAGTCTTCGCGGAAGCAGGTCTTGCAGAATAGAAACCTGTTTCTATTCTGCAAGATCGCGTCGATTGATGTTGGGGGTGCCTCGCCTCCCCCCGCCATGCACCCCTTGCGTGTTTCCTGGGTGTCAACGGCCTCGCTGTCCCAAAGATCCTGACAATCGGCACACCGGCCAATGTGCCCTGAAGGGGCACAGGTATGTAGCCAAGGGCGCAAGCCCCTGGACAGACACCGCCAAAACAGATCAGCCCCGAAGGGGCGGCAGAAGGCCTGATCTGTGCAGGAGCACCTGTCGCCCCGCTGGGGCTCATGAATCAACGCGACATGAATCCCAGGGGCTCGCGCCCCTGGCTAAACACCTTCGCCCCTACCGGGGCGGCTTGTAACGCAGCGTTCGACGTTCAGCGAGGCATGCTCATTCGCCTTGGTGTCTCGCCCGCCGGCTGCTATACTGTCAGTTCGATTCTCGAGCACCCTTTCCGCCTTGTCGCGGCGGGGACATCATGGGCCTTCTGCGCGTTGATCTGGAGGAGACGATGAACACGAACATGAGCAGGCGGGAGTTGATCGGAGCGTCGGCGGGCCTGGTGGCCGCGTCGGCCGTTGGTCGCATGTCTTGGGCGGCGGGCGGCGAGGCGGCCGGCCCGGCAGCCGGCTACACCAAGACCAGGGTCCTGCGCGTCTTCATCGGCGGGACACACTCGGGCTGGCCACGGCCGGACCTGGACATCCCCGCCGAAGCCAAACGACTGCAGCAGGAGATCGACAAAGTCCCCGGAATGGAGGACGTCGAGTTCCTCTCCAATGCGCTGATCCAGAACGTCGAATCGCTCGACAAGGTGCTGGAGCAGCACAAGGACGTTGACGGCATACTGGGTGTGATCGTGTGCATCGGCACCAGCCATCTGGTCAACCGCTTGGCCGACTGTGGCCGACCAACCGTGCTCTACGCCACCCCCTACAGCGGCCACGAATGGTGCATCGTGCCCGACCTCCAGCGGGCCGGCAAGAAGATCGATGTCATCCCCAGCAGCAACTTCGCCGACGCCGCCGATGCCATCCGCCCTTTCCGTGCGATCCATCGCCTCAAGGAAACGCGGGTCCTGTTCGTCAGCGGAGGACGGCCTGCTCCGGCCGACTACGTCAAAGAGGTCAAGGACAAGTTCGGCACCGAGATCATCGACTTCGATCACAGGAAACTGGTTGAGGTCTATAACGCGATGGACGATGCCGCGGTCAGCGCCGACGCCGACCAGTGGATCAAGAACGCCAAGGAGATTCGCGAGCCGTCGAAGGATGAGATCACCAAGAGCGCCCGCATGAACCTCGCGCTCCAGAAGGTGCTGGCCGACTCGAAGGCCCAGGCCATCACCATCAACTGCCTCGGCCTGTTCGGACAGAAGGGACTGCCGGCCTACCCGTGCTTCGGGTTCGCCAGACTTAATGACCTCGGCCTGGTGGGTGTGTGCGAGGCCGACCTGCCCTCGACCATGACCCAGATCATCTACCTGCACCTGACCGGCAAACCCGGCTTCGTCACCGACCCGGTCTTTGACACCGCAACCAACACCGTGATCCACGCCCACTGCGTCTCGGCGACGAAGATGGACGGTCCCCAGGGCGAGGCCGCACCGTACATCATCCGCAGCCACACCGAGGATCATAAGGGAGCGGTGTTGCAGGTCGCCATGCGCGTCGGCCAGGAGATCACCATGGCCAAGCTGGTTAAGGCCGACCCGTACGCCCCGGTGGAAAAGCCGATGCTGGCCGCCAGCCCGATGGAGTGCTACGGCACCGGTGCGATGCTGGTCTCCACCGGCAAGATCGTCGCAGTGCCCGACGTCGACCGGGCCTGTCGTACCAAGATCGCCGTCAAGGTCGCCGACGCCCGCAAGATGTTCGAACAGTGGAGCAACGGCCTGCACCGCGTGATCTTCTACGGCAACCACATGGCCGACACCCGCCGCCTCGCACGGTTCACCGGATTTGATGTGGTGGAGGAAGGCTGCAATATACGGCATAAGCTTCTTTTTGGTGGCTCGCGATGATTGCCACCGTCGCTCAGCCCGGAATCCTTTTCGGGCCGCCTCTCTTGGCGGAATCCGTTCCGCGTTCGGTGCCGGTGAGGACGGGAATCCGCGACCCAAGAGGCCCCAGGAAGGATTCCGGGGCCGGCGACGAGCCGAGGGGTTCATCCCCTCGGTAGACCCGGGGAGAACTCTCTTGCCCGCGAATCTGACTCGACGTGAATTGCTTGCCGGCGGTCTGGCGACGGCCGTTGGCCTCCGCGCCGCGCGAGCCGATGCGCAGACGCCGTCCAGCAAACCCTATGGCGACTTCATCATCAGCCTCAACACCAGCACGCTCCGCGGTCACAAGCTGCCCATCGCCCGCGTGATCGACATCGCCGCCGAGGCTGGTTACCAGGGCATCGAACCGTGGGTGGATGAACTCGATCGGCACGTCGCCGATGGCGGCACGCTGTCGGACCTGAACAAGCGGATCAAGGATCACGGCCTTAAGGTCACCGGGGCAATCGCGTTCTTTGAGTGGATGGCGGACGACGACGCCCGGCGGGCCAAAGGCTTCGATGAGGCGAAGCGTCGGATGGAGCAACTTGCCCAGATCGGCGCGACTCACATAGCCGCCCCGCCGGCCGGCGATGTCAAAGGCGTCGATCTGCTCAAGGCCGCCGAGCGGTATCGGGCGCTATTGGAACTGGCCGAGCCGTTCGGCGTTATCCCCGCCGTGGAGATCTGGGGAGCATCGCCGGCCATCCACCGGCTCGGACAGGCCGTCCTGATCGCCATCGAGGCCCACCACCCCAAGGCCTGCATCCTGCCCGACGTTTTCCATCTCTACCGCGGCGGATCGGACTTGGCCGACGTCGCGCACCTCAACCCGCGTTTGTTGGCTGGTTTTCATCTCAACGATTACCCGGCCAACCCGCCGCAAGAGTCGATCGCCGACAAGCACCGCGTCCACCCTGGCGACGGCATCGCCCCGCTGAAACAGCTTGTCCGCGACCTCCGCCGCATCGGCTACACCGGTTCGCTCTCCATCGAGCTGTTCAATCCCGACTACTACCGCCAGGATCCCCTCCTCGTCGCTCGGACATCGCTCGACAAGACCCGCGCGGTGATCCGACAAGCAGCCGAGAATTGACGGTTTTCAACCCGTTTCGCTGACCCCAGGAACGTAATGGTGCATGCAATGAATAATGTGACGCGGATAAGCCGGTACACCTGCCCCGCCAGAGGGCATGGCTTTCTTCGTCAGCCGCGACCTTGGTTTTCTGGTCTGGGACGGCGGTCTGGGACACGGCCTGGGGTCTCCCCGCGTGTTTCATATCCAGGAGAATCCCCTTGTCCGGACATTCTACGCGCCAGACAAGCTGGTGTTTCCGCCACATTCGAGGGCTTCCTTCCCCGGCGATCCACTGGAAATCAGGAACCTGCCGCCGTGGATTTACAGCCTTTTTGCCCTTGTTGTCACTCACTCGGTTCTCAATGACGCGAAGGTGGAGGCCTTCCGTCGCCGGCAAAGCAGGTAGGGCAGGTCGGACCCTACTTGCTCGGTGGGTTCGTTTGGTCGGAGAGAGTTCTTGAGGTGTTGGCTCCTGGCTTTCGGCCGGAGGGGGTTAGTCTTCAGTTTTCAAAGAGCGGGCAAGGGAGCTTTCAGCAATCAGCTCTCAGTCGTCAGCCAGACAAGGGACAGAACACGGGGGGTGCTCCGCAACGGGCGGGTGGAGCGGAGCGGCGGCGAATTGCGGTTGCGCTTGATGTTGGGTTTGTGTGGCGCGGGGGGGGCGGTCAGGGTGGCGGCAGGTCGGCGCCGTGCTTGGTCGATGCGACTTGGCGGGGCTCTGA
>Ga0209506_1002799_pt1 | contig 14904 bp, 12 predicted proteins | sample AD_JPNHG2_MetaG_FD_184409 | JGI IMG/M metagenome (GOLD analysis project Ga0209506, IMG submission 184409) | Active sludge microbial communities of municipal wastewater-treating anaerobic digesters from Japan - AD_JPNHG2_MetaG (SPAdes) (version 2) | ecosystem: Engineered > Bioreactor > Anaerobic...
TTTTTGAGCGTGTCGGTTTTTGAAAAAGCCCTTATAATCGAGGTGTTTTCAGAAACGGTGCCGGTCATCAATCCTGACAACCACCTGATTCAAGGGGAATTGCTGTGAAATCTTTGGGACACTACTGATCCGAAGAAATTTTTTGCTTGAAAAACTGAGGATCGCCGCCCCGCCCGCTCCTAATCGCGCTATCCAGCAGCCTCGCAACTCGAAGAATTCTTGATTTGGAACCGCTGGGCGGTCAATCACGTAATCACTCAGTTTTCATAGAGCTGCGAGCAGCCCCTTGAATTTCCACACCACTGGAGCGCTCGAAACCGGATCAATTGAAATCATACTACTTGTGAGCGCTGTTCCGGTCGCCATACTTTTCCCACATAGGTAATCTCCGGCACGGGCCGTTCACCCTCCATCGCACCAGCATCCACAAACAGCGTCTGGTCTTCGTTGTTGTTCATGCGTTCCTTAAGTTCTTCAATCAGTTGCAGTCGTTCGCGCGGATTCAGTTGGCAACAAAATACCGAATACTGTACCCGCTCTCCCCACCCACGCATGAGCTTGAAAACCCTTGCGCGGCGACGGTCATCTGAAATGTCATACGAAACCAAATAGAAGCGTCGCATGAAGTCCCCTCTACCCCCATGAGTTCCTCAGTATCGGCACAGGTATCAAGACGTCCGACCAACCGACGCATCTCATCAAGCGGCACATCAAGATCGGCCGCGGTTCTGCGCGCTGCGCAACGATGCGCGCCTCGGCGATCAGGTGGAAAAGACGCGGGCAGTAGGCGTACTCGTTCACCATGCGCACGGGCAAGGGCTCACAGCGGGCAATAGGCCCTATTGGAGAAATAGGACTTATAGGGCCCATAGGACTTATTGAGTCGGTCATGGCGAGTCCTGACGTTGGCTCTCCCTGTGGCGGAGGCGGGCGGCGAGCATGCGTTCGGAGATGCCGCCGTGCTCGATGAAGGCGCGTTCGAGCTGCTGGATCAGGCGGTCGAGCAGATAGGTGGCCTGGCAAGTGAGGCAGATGGCGGCGTTGGCCGCGACCTCGGGAGCGGCCTCTTCGAAATAGGGCCTATCGGTCTTATAGGTCCTATTCTCCTGATAGGCTAGGCGGCGGATCTCTTGGGCCTGCGGGTGGTCTTTGGGCCATTGGGCGAGACCGTGCTGGCGGAGAAAGTCGCGGTAGTCGGCGAGGAGTTCCTCCAAGCTGGCGCGGGCCACGCCGATGAGGCGCAGCTCGGTCTTGCTGGAGGTGCCGGCGGCGGCGCTGCCCTCGACGATGTTCTGCTTGCCGCTGCGGGCGGCCTGGACCATCTGGTCATGCGTGCGCGAGCGCCGGTCGATGAAGCGGTCGCAGAAGACGACGGTTGCGTCGTACACGATCTCGGCGGCCTCATGGGCGCGCAGGTTCGCGAATCCGCCGTGCGTCCTGACGATCTCGCCGCCCCGTCCGCCGTCGGGCGTGAGGCGCGCGACCGCCGTGTCGGCCGCCTCGCGCACGGCGGGGTCGGGGTCGGTCTGGGCCAGTCCGGCGAGCGTCCGGCGCAGGCTGGCGACATCGAGGGCGGCGGCGAGCCGCGCGCCCGCCGCGCGCAACACGGGGTCGGCGTGGGCCAGGAGAAGGGAGAGGTCTTGGAAAATAGGACTTATAGGGCCCATAGGACCTATTCTCCTCCTTCCCGGGCTGTGCGGCCCTCCGGCACGGCGGCGAAGAGGCCGAGTCCGAAGTGGCTGGAATGACCGAGGCACAGGGGACCGCACACGGGCTCGGCGAACGTGAGGCGGAGGGCGTAGCCGAAGTCTTCGGGGGGCGGGGTGCCACGGGAGCGTCGTCGGACATAGTGGCGGAAAACAATGCTTTCCTCCTTAAGGATCTCCATGTGGTCTGGCGCAGGCAGGCCGCGAGAAGCGCATTCGGCGGCGATTTGCCCTTCGATCGAGTTCTTTCCGTTTTTTTTGCGAAAACGCGGCAACACGAGCGGCGTGGCTGACTGCCACACTCTGGCGGGAGCTAGAAAACGACTGAGTTCCGGTTCCCTCAGAAACGTTTCGCGCGTCCCAAAGCCCGCTAATCGCAGGGTGAGTTCGCCGACACCGCCCTTCATGTAGGTCTTGCGAAGACGGCTGATAATTTCTTGCGCGCCGCCGCCCATTCCACCGGGAGCCCAGACAAGGATGTGGTCGAGATGATTATCCCCTTCGCACAGCGTGAGGGGCAGAATATGCGCGTGATGATGGCCGGTCAAGGGAACACGGTTCTCATCAACGCCAAGCAGTTCCCGAGCTGCGGCTTCGGTCTGGCCAGCGGAGCATTTGCCGACATGACTGGCCAACGCCTGATGGAGGATGTCGGCCTGCGGGAGCGTTCTGGCCGCAAGCGGCAACGGAGTGCGGCTGCGGGCGGAACAGGATAGCGCGAGCAGGGCGAATTCGACACGGTGAGGCTCTGGCCGCAGATGAGGCGCGGGCGCGGTTGTGCCAATCAAATTCCGGACAGGAAGCTTGTAGTGCGCTATTTGTGTTCCGGGCGGGGATGTCCAGCCTTGTTTTTGCAGCCAACCGCTTTCCACCTGAAGCGCAGCGAGGATGTCGGCTGGGTAGAGTGCGTCGAATTTCTTTTTCGGGAGTTTGCTCGACGCGGCAGCGTTGCTGCGCCATTGAGCGTAGTCGGACGCCGGAAGCGGAGCGAGGAGAAGGACGGATTCGCCACCAGCGGCCAACGGAGCCGATGAAGCTGCCAACGGACGGCACCACGAGGCGTCCTGAACGGGAGTGCCCGCGCAGAGTTCGGCTTCGATCCAGGATTCGGAGCGGCCGAGGTAAGCGAGGCGCGCGGCGAGTACTGCGAGCAGCGCGGTCTCGTCCGGCGTGAGAGCCACATCCCAGTGGACGAGAAGCGGTTCGTGGTCTCGGCCCGTGATGGCGCGGGCATCGATCACCAGCGTCGTGCTGTTTTTTGTTGGCATGTAATGCCGCGTGTGCGCTCCGGTAACCTTGGGCAAGCGATAGGACGGAAGAACGGAGGCCAATTTCTCGATGAGAGAATTTCCAGTGTCCTGGACGGTGCCGCCGGCCCATTCCGGGAGCTTGGCGTAACCTGTGGCGATGAGCGCGCGGAGTATGCGCCAAGGCGAGGGCGGCCATTCGACCGCGCCTTCGTTCTGCGCCTTACCCCACGGCGTGGCGTGGTAATGGCCGCCGGGAAAGCGGACGGATAGTGTGGGCATGGCAAGGGCCTCCATTAGGCTTCGGTTTCATCGGTCGGCTCGGTTTTCGATTCGTTCTCGGCAGGGCCGTTTTTCAACGCATCGTTGTATTGGACAACCGTCTGCTTGAAAACGGCGGCATTCGGGGCGATAGCGTTTTTGAGCGCCACGCCGAGTTCGCCGAGGGACGGCAGCGCATAACCGTCAGGTTTGACGGCCGTGACGGAGTCGGACGCCACTTCAAAATCACAAGCAGTACGAAGGCGCAGCGAGCCGTCAATGAGGGCGCGGATTTTGTAGAGCGCGAGCGTGATGAGCAGGTTCGTGGCAACATCGCTGAGCCCGTAACCACGAATCTGGTCGAGAGCGAGGTTGATGTAAAGCGTGATGGTTTTGGCCGTGTATTCGTCGCGGGAGAAGGGGACGTTGCCAAAACCGGATTTAGTGTCGCCCGACGGGTTGACAGAATCATTTTTCACGCCGCCGGATGCCGCGACTTCGATGCCGTCAGCCTCGATAAAGGCGGAAAGTGCACGGGCGATGCGAAGGCGCCCGCCTGCAAGGTCTTTCTTGGCCAGAAACACGCCATGGATGAGCGCATTCGCGTCGTAGGCAAAGAGCGTTTCTGCGAGTATTTTACGATTGATGGGTCCTTCGGCCAGACCTCCAAGAGCGCTTTTCAGTTCGTTAAAAAAAGATTTATCCTTTCCCTCCAGCAAATAGGGCGAATTGATACGGTGAGCCTCAGTGATCGACGATGTGAGGTATTCTCCCTTGCGCTCTACACGGATATAGGAAAGCCCTTGAGCGGCTTCAACGAGCGTTTTGTTGGCTTCGTCCCAGATAGTTGCTTCGAGACGGTTTGCCATACTTTGCGCGGACTCGACGAGAAGCGAAGCGCCGTTCTTGGTCTGGTAAGTGGCCGCACCAAGTGACGGGAAGCCTGTGGGCTGGAAGCGCTCGCCTTGGATCGGTTTCAGCGGGATGTTGAAAAGGACACGACGGGCGTTAATCAGCGCGGCGATGTTAATGCTCATTTGTAATTCTCCTGCGGGTTGTGTGTGATGGTATTAAGAAGCGCGTCACGCGACGCGAAGGAAAGCGTAAAGGCCTTTGCGGCGGCAAGTAAGCGTGCATTCCCCACGCAAAGCTGCAGGGGCGGCGTGATGCCATGCGATCGCAAATGCTGAAACGCCAAGCGCGAGGCTGCCGCGATGTCGCCTGATGCTAGACGGCGGAAGACATCTGAACGGACGGGGACAGAAACACGCCAATGGCGGGGCGCGAGGCAAAAACGGAAAAAGGCGTACACATCGCTGGACGAAGTGGCGGATACGCAGCCGGGATTGATGGTCACGGCGCTCATTTTGAGTGCTTGGGTCTCGAGAGCCATCAAGGCGCGGGCAACGCGAAGGAGACGAGTATAGTCGACGCGGCCCGCAAGGAACGCATCGAGGTCTGGGAGGCGGGCGCAAAAGCGAGGATTAATCGGCGTCTGATCGAGGGCGCGGGAAGCGTTCTGCGAGGCCTCGACTAAACTGCGGTCAATGAGTGCGACGAGGTCGACGACGAGATCACGTCCGAAGCAGACCACGGATGTGGTTTCGTTCTTGTCATAGGAGCCGAACTTGTTGATCGGCAGGAAATGGCGGCGAATGCCGTATTGGTTCGCGAGCGCAAGCAGGACGTTCTGCCACGAGCGCGGCTGCGCGGCGGCAGCCGTTGCGGCAAGGAGGGCGTCGTCGAGGTTCTTTGCCGCGGTGACAAGGGATCCGGCGGCATTATCTTTACGAACAGCTTTATGGAGGCGGTTCAGGTATATGTCGAGATCAGTAAGCAGGTTTTGGTGTGGTTGAGCCAATACAGGCCAACGTCCTGGCGGGACGGCGAAGTTTGACTGACCGTTGCGCTCCATGTAAGCGTATCGTTCAAAAGCGGAGATGCCGCGGGCGACGCCGAGACGGGCGACTGAGCGCGCCATATCCAGCGGCTCGCGGGTGGATGTGCGCCCCAGTTGGGCACGGCCTTCGGAAAGAAGCGTGCGAATCTCGCCCAGAGTGGCGAACTGAGGCCAGAGCGGCATCCACTGCTCGCCGCGTGAACTTTTGTCGCCGACACTTGATGATAAATGGCCGGCGGGTTGGGCGCGGAGCGCGAACGGCGCGCTTTCGGTCGTGGCGGAAGCGTTCAGACGCCGCGAGGCGGCAGAGACGAATAGAACGGAACCTTCCATAAACAGGATAAAATCCCATGGGTTGACATTGGCGATGCCGGACGCGCCGCATTCAAGGCCATTTGTGCTGTTCGCGCCGCCTGCGGAGCCCGGCGCGAATTGACCCACTTTGTAGTTGCCGGAACCCAGCGAAGCGTCTCCGATCAACGCATGCTTGAGCAAGTCGTGTGTCTGCGGCTTAGGCATAGCGCCGTTCTGCAAATCGAACAGATCACAAAAGCGTTGGCGGAAATTGGTGGTGAAGTCGAGTTTGCCATCCGCGCCGCCTGTACCGAACAAGGACGGCCAAGACAAGGTTTTATCCGAATTTATGACAATGGCGGCATTGAGCCATTCACGCGACTGACGGCGCCATTTCAAGCGGCATTCCGGAATGAATTGTGCTTTCAGGCGTTTGAATTCCCGTTCGACGGAAGCGAGGCGCGCTTTATATTGGGGGTCATTCTTGAGAGCCTCTTTTGCGGCCCCCTTCAAACTTTTTGCTTCATTCTTGATTTCTACGACTCGTGTTTGCGCGATCTCCAAGTCGGAGCAAAGCGTTCGGGCGGCCGCCACTCCCTCACGATAGGCGGCGAGGCGCGGCAAATCCGAGGTCTCGAAGTACACTAGGGTAGGATATCCCCCGTAAAATCCGGAAGCGCGGTTCCAGGGCGAGACGAGCGACGTGGGCGCGTAACGGTTGAGGAAGAAGTCTGCGAGTTCTATGTTTGAAAGCGTGGTGGCGAGGACAAAAGCCTCATTGCGCCACGCGCCGCGTGCGGTGGAATCCGCCTGTTCGGAGACGATGCGCAGGATGGCGAGGGCTTTAAGATAGTTCGCGAGCGGCGTTGGAGAACAACCGGTGAGCGTATGAAAGTGGATTTGCATGGCATTATTTCCTTGAAGCGCGGATATCGGCGGCGCGGAGAAGGGTTTCGAGATAAGCGAGTTGGAACGGGCCGTGTTCGGCGAGGAGCGCGGAGCAGCGTTCGCCCCAACTGGCACCGATAGCCTCGGAGAGACCGATTGCGGCGGGGGCCAGTGAAAGTGTGGCGAGGGGAACCTCTACGTTGCCTGTTGGGCATCTGAGAGTTGTGGGCGGGATTGTGTCGCCTTCGAGAACGCCTCGTATGGGCATTTCGCCGCCGGTTTTCGCGACAGGATGCAATTGATCGGCGGGTGAGGCGTGCAGGGCAACCCGCACTTTGCCATGGTGAGCGGCAACAAGATAAAGCAAAAGATTCAGCTCGTTAACCGATAAAGCGGCGAGGCGCTGATGTGCCGGGGTCGGGCAAAAATCCTGACGCTCAACGGGCGCTGACTCCGGAAAGAAGGATTTCCAAGGGCCGCGAAGCGCAGCGTGGTCGGGGGCGACCTGGCGCAGGAGGTCGATGATAGCCAGGGCGGAAGCGAGTTCGTGGCGGAAGCCGGGGCGCGGGTCAATTTCGGAGGCTGCGTACTTCGGCGGCCTGCGCCAAGCGTTTGGCGGGGCTTTCGCAATATCGGAGGAAAGAGCGTCAACCAAGAGCGACTGGAACGCGGGATGGGCCTTCCCAAAATCATGCCAGCATGCTGCCATGTCGAGGACAGGGTTGTCATTGTTTCCGAAAATGTGGTGCAGTTCATTCGCTGCTTTCGCGCCGTGTTCGGCGATGGTCTCCCACCGACTTGTAACGGAGAGCGATTCGTCCTCTTCGGCCGCGTCCGCATCTGATGTGGATTGCGATGCGGTGAAACAGGGGACAGTGCCTTTGAGGGAGGCGTCGAAGCCGCGGCAGGGGTCATACCCACCCGCATCGGTTGGGACGACAATAACGAGCCCCGGATAGATGCTGTTAGCCTTCACAGGACTCCATCTACGGTCGAGATAATCCCATTTCCAAGCTTTTGTTTTCTCCAAGAATTTCTTTGCGTCGCCAATAGAAACGGCGCAGAGTTCGTCCCGCGAGGGATGGTAGTCAGAGGATGGCGTTTCTGTTTTTGTAAGATCAAGCCAAGCAATTTGACAGCCCGTCGGCCAGTGGCCAGTGCAACACTGGCCATCGGCCGACGGGCCTGTCCCTTAGTTGCGCAAAGCAAAGAAATGAAAAGAAAAAGGGCGGCGGAAACTTCCGCAGCCCTTCCGACTCTAAAAACAGGTCCGTATTTGTTTTTCCCGAGCTTAGAGAAGCTGTTTCACCGCTGCCACAATGTCGCGGTCGTGCGGCAGGAAGGCGTCTTCGAGGGAGTAGGCCTGCGGCGCGATGCCGTCCTTGGCGCCGACGCGCAGGACGGGGGCGTCCAGCGAGTCAAAGGCCTCGGCCATGATGCGCGACGCGATCTCGCCGGTGAAGCTGCCGATGCCGACGCAGTGGCTGGCGACCACGCAACGTCCGGTCTTGCGGACCGAGGCGAGGATGGTTTCCATGTCCAGCGGCACGAGCGAGCGGATGTCAACGACCTCAGCGGCGATCCCCTGCGCGGCGAGCTGATCCGCTGCCTTCAGCGCCTCGTAGAGCATCGGGCCCCACGTGACGATCGAGACCGTGTCGCCCGCGCGTTTGATGTCCGCCTTGCCCAACGGGACCAGGTACTCTTCTGCCGGCACCACGCCCTTGTAGTTGTACATGATCTGCGACTCGACGAAGAGAACCGGGTTGTTGTCGCGGATCGCGCTTTTCAGCATGCCCTTGGCATCGTAGGGTGTGGCCGGATAGACGACATACAGCCCGGGGATGTGGGCGAACACCGACTCGAGCGTCTGGGAGTGCTGGCCGCCGTAGCCCTTGCCGCCGCCGACCGAGGCGCGGTAGACCAGCGGCACCTCGATGCTGGCGCCGGACATGTAGTGCCACTTGGCCGCCTGGTTGGAGATCTGATCGGAGGCCATCAGGCCGAAGTCCATGTACATCAGTTCGACCACCGGGCGCAGGCCGGTCATCGCCGCACCGACCGCGGTGCCGCAGATGCAGGCTTCGGAGATCGGGGTGTTGAAAACCCGCTCACGTCCAAAGGCATCGATCAGCCCCTTGGTGACTTTGAAGGCGCCGCCGTACTCGGCGATGTCCTCGCCCCACTGCACCACGCGGCTGTCGCGCATCATCTCTTCGATCATCGCCTCCTTGATCGCGTCCTTGTAGGTGATCTGACCGTCCTCGGTGCGTTTGATGACGGGCAGGTCGCCCTCGAGCTTAACCTTCGAGAAGGCCTCGGGCACCGTCTCCACGCGGGTGTCGGTGTACATGTATTTGATCACGTCGGCCGGATCGGGATCCTGCGACCAGGCGGCCTTGGCCGCCATGCGGGCGTTGCGGTCAGCAACTTTCGCCTTGAGGTCGGCGAGCTTCTTGAGGGTGATACAGCCGTTCTCGATCAACTGCCGTTCGAAGGTGGCGATCGGATCGAGGGCCTTCCATTCGGCCTCTTCCTCCTTGGTGCGATACTCGTTGCGCGGGTCGCCGAGCGAGTGGCCGTAGTTGCGGTAGGTGTCGAACTCCAGCATCACGGGGCCTTCACCCTTGCGGCACAGATCGGCCGCGCGGCGCATGGCGTCCATGCAGGCGAGAATGTCCATACCGTTGATCACTTCGGCGTGCATGTTGTTGTCCGCGAAGCCGGCCGCACGGCGCGCGACCGTGCAGACGCCCGCGACCTCGCCGTCCACGCGCCCGGTGAAACCGTAGTGGTTGTTGATGATGGCATAGACGATGGGCAGACCATAGGGGTGCTTGGTGTAGGTGGGATCGGTGAACTGCCCCATGGCGGCCCAGTTCAGCGCTTCCAGCACGACGCCGTTGGCGTAGGCGCCGTCGCCCGCGAAACAGCAGGTGACCTTCTTGTTCTGAAAATAACGCGAGCTGATGGCCGCGCCGGTGGCGATCGGCACGCCGCCGCCGACGATCGCGTTGGCACCGAGATGGCCGGCCTTGAAGTCCGCGATGTGCATGCCGCCGCCGCGGCCCTTGCAGTAGCCGTCCTCTTTGCCGAACAGCTCGGCGATCGCGCGGTAGATGTGGTGCTCCAATGCGGCTTCGATCAGTTCTTTGCGCTTGGTCGAGTTGCAGAACGGGACACGGGCCTTCAGCTCTTCCACGCTCATGCCGCGGATGGCGGCGCACCCTTTGGCCAGCGAGTCGCCGTGGCCGCGGTGGGTGGAGGTGATCTGGTCGTCGTAGTGCATCGCGGCGCAGCAGCCGACGGCTGTCGCCTCCTGCCCGATCGACACGTGCGTGGGACCGCGATACTCGTAGCCCTTACAGGATTCGTAGGCGCCGGTACGCAGCTTGACGATCATCTCTTCAAACTCGCGGATGATCAGCATGTCTTCCAGCACGTCGACGGCTTGGGCGGCCGTGATGGTGCCGGCGGCGAGTTCCTCTTTCAACGATCCCTTGTACTGGTAGGCCGGGATTTTGCCGAGCGAGTAGGTGGTCGGCTTGAACTTCGGTTTCAGTGTGCTGAGGTAATTGTTGGTGGCCATGGTGGTCGTGTCTTTCGGTTGGTGTGAGTTAAACAAGAAGGGTTTCGACTCCGGCGCGCTGGAAGGCCTTCCGTTCGGCGGGAGGCATCTGCTTGTCAGAGATCACGGCGGAGAGCTGGTTGATCGTGCCAAACCGCACGAAGCTCGTCTTGCCGAACTTCGAGCTGTCGGCCAGCAGCACGACGCGCGAGGCGCGCGCCATGGCCTGCTCTTTGGTGAAAGCCTCGGCCGGATCGGTGGTGGTCATGCCCTGCTGGGCGGAAACGCCGATGGTGCCCATGAAGGCGATGTCGAGATGCATCTGGTTCAGTATCGCGCGGGTGAGCGGCCCGACGAACGTCTGGCTGAGCAGACGGCACTCGCCGCCGGTCAGGATCATGCGGGGCCCGCCGTTGCTGAAGATCTGCGACACGCGCAATGAGTTGGTGACGACGGTCAACTGCTTGAGCGGGATGAGCAGGCGCGCCAGCGCGACGATCGTGCTGCCGCCGTCGAGATAGACGATGTCGCGCGGCCCGATGAGCGAAAGCGCGGCCTCGGCGATGCGCTGTTTCTCCGGCGCGGCCATGGCGGTCTTGTCATCGAACAGCGGTTCCTCGGCACGGTGTTCCGGCGCCATGGCGCCGCCGTGAATGCGGCGCAGCTCGCCGGACGTTTCGAGCGCGGCCAGATCGCGGCGCACCGTAGCGGCGGAAACCCCCAGTTCGGCGGCCAGTTCTTCCACGCGCAGAATGCCGCGTTGGCGCACGAGGTCGCGCAACTTGCGCCAGCGGACTTCAGCCAGTTCTTTGGATGCGGTTTCGCTCATTCGCGTTCACTTTTGCTCGTAAACGCGCACAGTTAATCAAAAATGAGCACCCCGCGCAAGCCGCAATTTGTCCTCGTTTCAGACACGGGGCTGGAGGGGCGGGCGCCGTTAGGGCCTCGCAGCGGAATCGCCATCGGGATCGGGCGACGAGAACCCTGTCGATCCCGATCCCGATAGCGATAGCGATTTAGATAAAGCCAGGCCCCCGCAAGGCGGTGAAGGCGACGGGAGGCCGCCGCCCCACTGCTCGACGTTACGAGCGGTAGTTGGGCGCTTCCTTAATGATCTTGACGTCGTGCGGGTGGGCCTCGCGCACGCCCGCGTTAGTAACGCGATAGAAATAGGCGTCGCGCTTCAACTCGGCGATGGTGTGGGCGCCGCAGTAACCGAGCGAGGAACGCAATCCGCCGCAGAACTGGGTCATGATCTTCTTGACCGAACCGGCCAGCGGCACGATGCCCTCAATGCCCTGCGGCACGAGGTCGTCTTCTTTGACGTTGTCCTGGCCATAGCGCTGACGGCTGCCCTTGCCCTCCTTCATGGCGGCGAGGCTGCCCATGCCGCGGTAGATGACGTAGTGGCGGCCCTCGTGGATGATCTTCTCGCCCGGGCTCTCCTCGGTGCCGGCCAGCAGCGAGCCGAGCATCACGGTGTCCGCGCCGGCGACCAGCGCCTTGGGCACGTCGCCGGAGTGGCGGATACCGCCGTCGGCGATGATCGGAATGGCATCGCCGACCGCCTGCGCCGCATTGAAGACGGCGGTGATCTGCGGGATACCGACACCGCAGACGACGCGTGTGGTACAGATCGAGCCTGGGCCGATGCCGACTTTAATCGCGTGGGCGCCGGCTTTCTGCAGCGCCAGCGCACCTTCGGCGGTGGCGATGTTGCCGCCGATCACGTCGATGTCGGGATAGTGTTTGACGATCCAGCTCACCATGTCGAGGATGCCCTTGCTGTGGCCGTGGGCGCTGTCGACCACCACCACATCGACCTCCTCGTCCGCGAGCATCCCCATGCGGTCATGGTCACCGGCGCTGACGGCGGCGGCCACGCGCAGGCGGTAGCGCGAATCGCGGGTGTAAAGCGGCTGGGCATTCTCGACCAGTTCCTGGACATCGGTAAAAGAGTAAAGGCCAACCAGCCGCCCGTCGCCATCCACGAGAGGCAACTTGCCGATCTTGTTTTCCATCATGATGGTGTAGGCCTGCTCCAGCGAGGTGTCGGGCGCGGCCGTGATGACGCGCGTGGTCATGACCTCGGAGACACGCGACGCGCTTTTCTTGGCGAAACGGATGTCGCTGGAAGTCACGATTCCCGTGAGGCGGTCTTGGTCATCGAGGATCGGGAAGCCGCTGAACGAGAGGTGGTGATCTTCACGATACTGCCGGATGTAGGCCAGGGTGTCGGTGCTGTGGAAGGCGACCGGCCTCATGATCAGGCCGTTGAGGTGGTGCTTCACGCGGCGCACATGCTGGGCCTGAATCTCGGGCGGCAGGTTTTTGTGGATCACGCCGATGCCGCCGAGCATCGCCATGGCGGTCGCCATGCCGGCTTCGGTCACGGTGTCCATCGCGGCGCTGACAAACGGGATGTTGAGCGTGATGCGGCTCGTCAGCCGCGAGGCGAGTGTGGCCTGGTCGGGGAGAAAGTCGGCATACCGGGTGACCAGCGTGACGTCATCGAAGGTTAGTCCTTCGAACGGAAACTGTTTCATGAAAGCGGCAACTTGAGCGTTGACGTGCATCGATAACCTCCGAACTCTTTCGCTTTCCCACTATTGTATAACTGATTCTGACGTCTTTTGCAATCCTGTTTGCCTTACGAATTGACGCCTTTATGACTTTTCACCATAATCGGCTCCATACAAATCATGAAACGAACGCTTTCCTTCTTCCTGTGGCTGATGATGCTGGCCGGACTTGTCGTGCTTGCGGCCGGACAGAGTCGCCGCCTGGCTGAAGTTCGGCGCGAACGGTTGCCGGAGGCATATACGGGGGCGGCCTCAGAGGTGCCGCCCGCGATCACGTTTGTGATGGCCGGCCTGGGCGGCTTTCGCGGCGTGGTCGCCGAAGTGCTCTGGTTCCGCGCCAACCGGCTGCAGGATGCGGGGCGCTATCTTGAACTTGTGCAGCTCGCGGACTGGCTGACGATGCTCGACCCGCACGCCTCAGAAGCCTGGGTGTATAACGCATGGAACCTTGCCTACAACGTCAGCGTGATGATGGGGCGGCCTGAAGATCGCCTGCGCTGGGTTTCGAACGGGATCACGCTGCTTCGGGATGACGGCCTGCGGTTCAACCCGCGCGACGCGCGCCTCTATCGCGAGCTGGCTTGGTTTTACCAAAACAAAGTGGGTGATTCGCTGGATCAGGCGCACCTCACATACAAGTTGGATCTCGCGCGCCAGCTCGCGCCGTGCGTCAACGCCGACGGCACGCTGCACGACACACCCGAAAACCGCGTCCGGTTGTCCGCGCTGCGTTTGGACGCCGACCGGATGGTGGCGCTGGAGCGGCGCTTCGGACCGCTGGACTGGCGGCTGCCGAACTCCCATGCGATTTATTGGGCCGCGCAAGGGCTCGAGTTCGCCACCGGCCACGAGCGCCTGATGTGCCGTCGCGCTGTTTACCAGCCCCTGATCCTCAGCGTCTTCAACGGCCGCCTGACGGGCGACATCAATGCCCGACAGTGGCGGACCGCTCCGAACTTCGATCTCGCCCTGCCGACCGCCGAGTTTCTCTTGGACACATACCGAGACCATCCTTCGGCGACCATGAAGGGAGTGGTCCAGCGTTTTCTCTCGCATGCCATTCATGACTTGTACCGTGATGGGCGTACCGATGCGGCACGGTCGCTGTACACGCAGTTGACGGTCTTGCCGTCCGAGTCCGGTCGTCAGCCTTCTTTCGAGGATGTGATCAACAACCTGGGGGAAAACCATGACTAGTCATCTAGGCACCGTATTCAGGATGGCATTGCTGATGGTCATCCTGCCCCTTCTCCTTGCCGCGGGACTGCCGGAAGAGGCGCGGCTCATGAACACCTGTGAAGTCTTGCAACGAACGCCGCTCAGCGCGACGGATCTTCAGATTCTCGCGGAGTATGCGCGGAGCGACGCGAATTCGCCCGCTCTGCAAAGCCGAGCGATGGCCGCTTATGCCATCGCCCTCCTCTTGCAGGGGGACTCGAATCGCTTTGTGCGGGCGCAGCAGATTCATCAAACGACGTATCCCGGCGATGCGCAACTGATTCCGATTACCGCTAAAGAGTATTCCGTTGCGTGTGACGCCTGCGGCGGAACGGGACAGCGTGAAAAGGCGGTCTGTCCCGGTTGCTTTGGACGAGGCACCCTGTTCCAACTGAGTCCGGTCGTCGCCGAAACTTACAGGGAACGTTTGCGTGAGATTGTCGCCCTCTGCCGGGAGAATGCCGAATACGCTGAAAAGTATCAGGAGGCTGTCAAAGAATCGCGCGATGAGATGCGGATCGATCTCCTGCAGACCCTCACAAACCGCTACGCACACAGAAAGGATCTTGCACCGGCGATCGCCCTGCTCAATGATGCGCTCGCGAAACGTGACGCCCGTCTCCGCGAAGAGCAGGCAAAAGAGGCCCGCCAGCGTGCCGAGCGTGAGGTGGAGGCGTTGAAAACGCTCGCGCAGGATCCAGACAGATCCCGTGCCATTCGCGAGCTGCGCGCGTATCTGGCGGCGCATCCGCAAGCTTCCGCGGCTCTGGAGTTGCAGACGCTGCTGGATGAACTTGTCGCCAAAGAAAAACAGCGTGAGCTACTGAGACAAATTGGCATCGGGACGGGCGTTTTGATGGGGCTCCTGTGTCTGACCCCTCTGGCCCGCTTTTGCTTGTTTCGTCGCCGCGTTACGGTCTCGGGGCCATTGCCGGGCATGGAAAAAATTGATAAATCCCGCTTCACGGATCCTCTCAGCCTGACGGCCCAGGACAGCCAGGCCCGCGTGAAACGCAATACCGCCCGCATTCCTGTTGACCAGTCTTCACGGTAGGGCAGTCTCGCCGAGACCGCCGCATCGACGGGCCGATTTCCAAAAAAATCTTTGACTATCACTAGCATCCCATAGGCCGCGCAATCAGCCCTTACCCATGCGTATTTGCTTGGGTTTTCGATGTCTTTTTTGAGGTTTCAGGTTTGAGGTTTTCCCGGCGCGACCGGCCTTTTCGCGTTTTTGCTG
>Ga0209506_1002809_pt1 | contig 14865 bp, 13 predicted proteins | sample AD_JPNHG2_MetaG_FD_184409 | JGI IMG/M metagenome (GOLD analysis project Ga0209506, IMG submission 184409) | Active sludge microbial communities of municipal wastewater-treating anaerobic digesters from Japan - AD_JPNHG2_MetaG (SPAdes) (version 2) | ecosystem: Engineered > Bioreactor > Anaerobic...
ACTAATCTTAGCATATCCCGCGGATGCAGATCCTCATCGCTGCCGTTTATGCGATCACCGGCATCGCCCAGCCCTGGCATGATATAAGCACGTTCGTTGAGGCTTGGATCCATCCATAGAGTATAAACTGTTATGTTATCGATAGCCCGAATCACACGGAGAGTCCCTTTCAGCGCGCTTATTACATTGAAAAACTTTATAGAAGCCGGTCTCACTCCCTGCTCAAGAAGATATTTCACAACGGTGACAAGAGAACCGCCAGTTGCGTTCATGGGATCTGCAAAGAGCAGATGTTTGCCATCAAGCTTAGAAAGCTCAAAATACGAATGGTCGAGATCTAGCACATATTCCATAGTGTTTTCGCTCTTGCTCTCATCGCGCTTGATCTTGAAAAGCGCAAAAGGAGTAAGATAGCCAGTTGAAGAATACTCCTGAATTTCCTTGGAGAGTATCATCGATGGCAAGAGAGCACCCCTCAACATGACACACATGACCGTATCGTGCACAGCGCTATCTACATTGGGTATTTTATGCACAGCATAGTTCTGTACAGGAATATTGACGGGCGTGCGCACGATAAGGTAGTTCTTATTTGTCTTGCCTGCTACGCCAAAAGCCAGTGTAAACAAAAGCTCGAAAGCTCGCTGAATGTAGTAAACGAACTCCTGATGCCCGGTATTCACATCTCGCAACTTGGCAATCAATCGTGAAACTTCACCGTGTGTCTCCTGAGGAGACACAAAGGAATAGACTTGAATGCGCGGCTCCGATGCGCAGATCTCTTGCATGAGCTTGCCCATCTGATTGTAAAGCTCTATCAAAATATCTTCCTCATGGCGTTTCTGAGCTTCCGACGTACTGGTGGAAAGAATCTTAAAAGAGGCCATTGCTTGCTCATAGAGCTCATTCATCCGAGAAAGGTATTCGAGATCGCTTTCCATGAGGTAACCATCTAGATCCGTAGCTTTCAAAATAAATTTATTCACATGGTGCTCCAATCTATAGGCTCACACTCCCATTGCGCTTGATCTAGTCGACACATCAACACTGTACGATTTCGCCTATCGCTCCGCTTGTAATGCCAAGTGCATTACCCTCGTCGAAATCGATGTGGCATTCTAGCGCATAAGTAGGGTGGACTCTGCATACCACATTTAGAAGAATGGCTCCACGTTCTTCCCCTGCTTTAAGTTTTACGATCTGCTTGTCACTGACTCCAAAATGCTTGGCTGTTTCTATGTCGAAATGAATATGCCGCTTTGCAATGATAAGACCTCGTTCCTTTTTTATCGAGCCAGCAGGACCAATCACCTCAAAGGGGAAGCTACCTTCAAGCTGACCTGATTCGCATACCGGGCATCCTTGCACGCCTAACTTGAAAACATCGCTCATAAGGATTTCGCACTGAGTTTCTTTGCGTTCGGGGCCAAGAATTCGCACTCCTTCGAGCTGCCCCTTTGGCCCCTTTACCGTTACGGTCTCTGCACAAGCAAACTGACCCGGCTGAATAAGGTCCTTAGTCTTAGTGAGCTCATGGCCTTTTCCAAAAAGTATCTCGAGATCTTCATGATTTACATGGATATGGTGGTTCGATAAATTGATGATTATATCCATCTTGGGCATTTAATCCTCCTGGCTAAGAACAATAGACTGAATGCGGCTATGATATTGTTTTTTCATAAGCACGATAGAATATCCTATCTCAGAAGAGACTTTGTCGCAAGAATAGGAAGATTATTGTCAGCATAGGAATGTGGCTTATTATCTTTATTCAAGCTTAATTTTCCTTGAAAAGCCTTTGTCAAAAACCCTTGCCAAAAGGCCCCTGTTGAACAATTGCACTCTTTTGAAGCCCTGAAATAGCAGGAAAAAGATCTGCAAGGCGCCGATAACTATCTATATAGACTTCATATAGGTCACAGTACATGGATTCTGTGTCATTCCGAGGTTCGAAGATCTCGGCTGGTATGAATACCCTTTCTGCGGCTTCAGTTAGGGTAGACTCTTCACCTAAAGCAAATCGACCAATAGCGAGGCAACCTGCAAGCTCGGGTTCTGGGAAGGATGATACCATAAGCCGCTTTCTAGTAATATCTGCCTTGATCTGATTCCATACGGGAGAGAGCGAGGGAGTGCCTGTAGCTCTCATATCTTTCACAGAGGCTCCTGAGCTTTCCATTACATCCAGAACTTCTCGAATAGCAAAGGCTGTGCCTTCGAGTACCGCTCTTGCCATCATATTGAGATCGTGATGAAGCCCTAGCCCTAGAAAGACGGCTCGCGCATTAGGGTCCCAGTGAGGCGATCGTTCACCAGCAAGATATGGAAGAAATACAAGTCCCTCTGCTCCGGGTTTCGTCGAGGCTACTCGCGAATAAATCGTCTCGAAATCTTCTTTGGGCAAGAATCTGCTTCTGAACCACGAAAGGGCTATGCCACTCGATGATATTACTCCCGAAATATTGAAATACGGAACAATGATATGAGGCATAACAAGAAGCGCTTCTACATCTCCGATATCTCTTTCTGAACAAAGATTGATGCCTTCGGAAGTCCCAGCTTTGTCGCAGGTCCTCCCTGGCTTAACTGTTGCCGTACCCAAGAGCGAGGCTATGAAATCCGGTCCCGCCATAACAACTGGCAAGCCCTTAGGAAGACCAAATTCCTTTGCGGCATAATCATGAATATGTCCTACTATCTCACCAACACCAATAAAGCGAGGAAATTTTTCTACATCTAGCTCAAGCATTTCGAGGGCTCTTCTATCCCATATAATCCTCTTATAGCCCTGATTTGGTAGACAGGTTGTCCATTCTCCGGTAAGACGCCCTGCGATGAATTCTGGACAGGATACAAAGAGATTAGCTTTCTCGTATATATTCGGTGTCTGCCGTTTCATCCATAGGATCTTAGGAAGATTGAAGGCAGCGTCGAGAGAGTAATTTAAAGCAATAGAAGCCTCTTTCGCTTCTTTTTGAGCTCGCCTATCGAGCCATGTGATTGCTGGGGCAATTGGCTCACCTTTTTCATCGATAGGAAGAATAGTGGGCCCATTACCACATATAACAATAGCTCGGAGATCATTCTGTTCTCCGGCCGATATCAAACGAGAGATAATCTCTGAGAATGCCTTAAGCCAAACGCGTGCATCTATTTCTTGGTAGGAATTAGAACCTTCATCTGGAAGATCTAATAATTCCAATTTGAGGCTATTCCCTTCTGAGTCGAAGAGGGCCGCCTTGATTCGAGTGGTACCGATATCAATAGCAAGAATCAATATTCAACTCCTATGCAATATCATGAATAAGCAAGGCACTTTATGCTTTTGCAGAGCTTGCAAAGCAAAGGCAGTTAGTTTGTCGGCATGACGATATACTCTGAATAGCTCTCAGAATACATGGAACAACAAAGCCTAGTTTTTTCATCCTTTCATTTCCTGATCAGAATTATGCTCTGAATCCACACAGAATCCATTGAAATTGCAGACTTTGCATTCCTCACCAGGGCAGGAAAAGAACGACTTTTTTTCTTTTATCGTTATAATGTTTGCTTCGATTTGGGCAATGCGATTCTGTGCTTCTTTGATTCTAGTCTCTTCTTCCTTTTTTTGGTCCTCGTAGCTCTGTATAAGAAGAAGTCGGCATTTTTCACCACTTGGATCTTCGCTAAATAAGATGAAGAATTCACGGATTTGGCCGAGAGTGAGATCCAGCGATTTAAGTTCTTCAATCCTCTTTAATCGTACGATGGCATCAGCTGGGTAGCGTCTATGGAGGCCTTCAGTGCGATTGCTTGCTTCTATGAGGCCAAGTTCTTCATAGTAGCGAATAGTTCGCGCCGTAACCCCAAAAAGTGAAGCAAGTTCACCGATCTTTAGAAGCTTTTCGGCCAATGTGTACACCCCTTGAACATATTATGAAGATCGCTATACTAAATCTAACGTGAGATATTTTCTCACGTTAGATTTTAAGCTATGTAAGATTCTATCATATTTCCTGCCCTCTAGGGTATAGCAGGAGGAATCCGATGCGTCGATTTATGATCGCATCTCTAGTCGTTATTCTGGCGAGTACTGCACTATGGGCACAAGCCCCCCGGATAGGCGTTTTTATTCCGGGCGCACGCGACGGAAGCCCTATCTACGATAATATGGCAAAAGGAGCGGAACGCCTCGTCTCCGAAACACCAGGTGCAAGTATAAAAGTCATAGAGGCGGGTTTCAACCAAGCCGAATGGCAAGAAAAACTCATCTCCTTCGTCGCTTCTGGAAAATTTGACATTGTCCTCACCTCCAATCCATCGATGCCAGAGCTGGTGAATGAAGCTTCCAAGCTCTTCCCAAAACAGAAGTTTATCTGCCTAGATGGTTATCTTATAGGTAATTCCAATGTATATTCCGCACTATACAACCAACTCGAGCAAGGCTATATCACAGGATATCTCTCAGGGCTTGTCTCTACCTCTGGCATGAAAGGCACAAACCCAGAAAAAAAAATCGGCATGATCATCGGTCAGAATTATCCGGCAATGGAAAAAATGATAATTCCTGGTATTCTAAAAGGGCTTAAGGCCATTGATCCTGCTTTTCAGCTCGACATCCGTGTACTCGGAAACTGGTTCGATGCTGCCAAAGCTGCAGAATTGAGCCGCAGTCTATATGCTCAGGGCGCAGACATCATATTGCCAATCTGTGGATCAGCAAGCCAAGGCGCTGTCAGAGTTGCTCAAGAGACCGGAAAGTATCTCGTATTCTTCGATGACGATGAATTTGCACGTGCTCCCGACAATATTCTTGGATGCACTATTCTGCATCAGGAAGAACTCGCCTACCGCAGTTTGAAAGCAGCAATCGAAGGGAAACTGCCCTTTGGAAAGGCCGAAATAGTGGGTATGAAAGAGGGATACATAGAATTCTTGAACAAGAATCCTTCTTATATCAAAAATGTACCAGAATCTATTCGTATAAAGGTCGATGCAGTAATCCAATCGATCAAATCGGGTCAACTTACCTTCGCGGTTCCTTCATTGTAATATGCTCCCTATGCTCGCGGTAAGGATGCAGGGAATTTGCAGACGCTATTACCCTAGAGGAGTCCACGCAAATGATGGTGCTTCGCTCGAGGTCGAAAAAGGCAGTATTCATGCCATCGTTGGAGAAAATGGAGCAGGTAAAACTACTCTAATGAAGATATTAGCTGGCCTTGATCTTCCTGATGAAGGAAGCATTGAAATCGAAGGAAGGCTTGTAAAAATCGAATCGCCTAGCAAGGCTCAGGCCCTTGGAATTGGCATGGTTCAACAGCATTTCCTGATATTCGATGAGTTGAGTGCTGCAGAGAACATTTTCTTTGGCATAGAGCCTATTCGAAACAATAAGATTTCCAGATTAGCAGGCATTGTTGACTCGCAGGAGCTAAATACCAGAGCTCAGCAGCTTGCTACAGAATATGGATTTGCCATCGATCCATCGGCGCCTGCTGCTTCCTTGAGCATCGGTGCTCGTCAGCAGATCGAAATATTGCGCCAACTTGCGCGCCATGCAAAGATCTTAATTCTCGATGAACCCAGTTCTGTACTCACAGAACAAGAGACAAGGGTACTCTTTGAAAAACTATCCGATATAAGGCGCTTGGGTCACACTATTATCCTCGTTACTCACAAAATCCATGAGGTAATGCAGATAGCTGATAGGGTAACCATAATGCGTCAGGGAAGGACAATAGGAACCTATGATATATCTGCGACCACCCTTCAAAAACTTACATCGCTTATCATGGGAGAAGGTTCAATCGAAGAAAAACAAGAACCTATAGAGAAGTCTCAAATAGATAAGTCTAAAATAGAGAGTTCTAAAATAGAGAGGTCTCAAAAAAATCCTTTAGTATTGGGTGTCGATGGATTGACCGTTCGTCGTCCTCGATATTATGGAATTGGCCTTTCAGATATATCCTTCGAGGTACATGCTGGCGAAATCCTGGGCATTTGTGCATTGAGCGGCAATGGTCTAGATGATCTCGAAAATGCACTTGCTGCATTTCAATCACCATCTTTTGGAACTTTTATCTTCGATGGTCATCATATAGAGCCCCATAATTATCGAAGATATCAAAGTTTGTTTCAAAAGGGACTTATTGCCTACCTACCATCGGATCGCATAAAAAGAGGACTCGCCTCTTCTCTTTCCGTACGAGATAATTTCATAGCTCTTTCGAGACATGACTTTTTCCCCAAAGGCTGGATTCTAGAAAATGCTGCACAACAAGCAATTTTAGATGCGATTCGTTCCTTCGAGATAAATGCCCTCCCCGATCAACCTGCAGGTGAGCTCTCTGGTGGCAATATTCAAAAATTGGCCATTGCTCGCCTTTTTTCTCGAGACTTCCCTAAACTTTTTATTCTATGCGAACCGACCTGGAGTCTAGATATTCGTTCGGCTGAACAGACTTGCAGAAGAATTCGCCTAGCAAAAGAAGAGGGGACGGCGATTCTTCTTCTATCCTCGAATATCGACGAAATACTCGAATTGTCAGATCATATCATGGTACTCTCTCGAGGCAGACGAGTTTTGTATCAAAAAAATAGCAGTCTACTCAATAGAGCCATTATCGGTGAATACCTTCTTGGTAACAGGATTCATGGATGAGAAATCAAAGGGCATTTTCGGCTACGTTTAGAGTTCTTATGGCAGCTGCTTTTTCTATTATTCTTGCGGCAACCGTGCTTTTATTGTTTGCTGAGGACTTTAGATCTGCGTTATGGCAGTTTTTTGTAGAGCCCTTCTCGAGCCGATATTTTTTTGGAAACTACATTGCCGATACTGTGCCTCTTATAATTAGTGGCATTGGTGTCTCTATTGCCTTTCGATCTAAGAATTTTAATCTAGGAGGTGAGGGCCAGATTTATGCAGGAGCTCTCGCAGGGGGAGTTCTAGCGCTGCATGCTCCTGAAGCATTCGGTCCAGGCACAGTGTGGATTCTGGTCGCTTTTATCGGGGCCTTTATAGGAGCCATTATCGGTACAATATCTGGGCTTCTAAAAGCATATTGGCGGATTTCCGAGATGATATCGTCCTATCTTATCTCAGCAATCATTATAAATATAAGCGATTTCTTCATCACCGGCCCGCTTCAAGACAGCACAAGCAATTTTCAAACCACGGCCCAGATTCCTTCTGTTTTCCTTCTGCCAAGAATCTTTTCTCCTTCTAAACTAGATATCTCTATATGGCTTGCCCTCTTTCTCGTCTTGTTTTTTCATATCTTATCCAAAAAATCCAAGATGGGTTTCGAATTGAGGGTTTGCGGAGAAAACGAGGAATTTGCACGATATTGTGGCATTTCCGTTCGAGCCTACAATATCGCAGCTATGGCCATCTCTGGCGGCATGTATGGACTATCGGGTGCTCTTCTTGTTATCGGGCCACAAGGTCGGGTCATGCGGGGTTTTTCTTCAGGTCTTGGCTGGAGTGCAATCTCAGTTGCTCTCCTTGCGCAGGGCAGAGAAACTGCCATATTGCCAGCCGCTCTTTTTATTGCATTTCTAAAAGCAGGTTCCGACCATGTCATGATTGGATCGGGAGTTCCTTCGGAGATTATTTCTATGCTTCAGGCAGCTGCGATGCTCTTTATTACAGCGCAGGTAATGCCTAGATTGTGGCAGAGGCAAAGACAATAATGAACTTCTCACCTATAGTCCTAATAGACTTTTTGAAATATACAATAGCCGCGGCAACACCCCTGCTTTTCGCTTCGATTGGAGGCCTTTTTTCAGAGCTTTCCGGCATGCTCAACATAGCACTAGAAGGACTTATGGCTATCGGTGCGTTTTTTGGCATGGCAGCTGCTGGTTTGACAAGTAATATCTTTTTTGGAGCTCTTGCAGCGATCCTCTCAGCCTCGCTTGCTTCAATGTTGATGGGCTTAATGATCAACAAGTTTCGAACAAATCTATTTATTACAGGCCTAGCAATCAATCTGCTTGCTCAGGGCATAACGGCAGTTTTGTCTCAATCCTGGTACCACACAAAAGCGGTCGTGGCGTTCAACATCTCGGTCGATAATCATCTATTCCCAAGATTTATATCGCGACTTCCTTTAATAGGCCCCATTTTCTTTTCTCACTCGATGATCACTATATTTGCATGGCTATGGGTTTTGACTTCGGCTTTCATAATAAAAAATACTAAGCATGGCTTAAAAATTCGTGCAACAGGCTCCAACCCTCAGGCGGTTTCAGCTCTTGGCTTTTCTCCAGATCGGATACATATGCAGGCTTTCCTCTGGTCTGGGGTGGGTAGCGGATTAGGCGGATATGCTTTGGGCTTGTCTATTTCTGCATTTGTGCCAAACATTATCTCAGGGCGTGGCTGGATCGCACTGGTGGCTATATACCTTGGTAGAAAAAAGCCTCTTTGGATAGCTGCATCCTGTCTCCTTTTCGCTTTTGCCGAGAGCCTTTCTAATTATATCCAGGGATTCTCTTCAATACCGCCCTTGCTTGTCCTTGCCTTACCTTATCTAGTCACTCTTATTTCGCTTATCTTGGCTGAAAGAGAATAATAGCAAAGTTTTACATATAAGAAGAATTGAATTCGTCTAGAACTTTGTCGAGCTCGTAAATCGTTTTTAGGCGCCTAAAAGGAAGATCTGCAAAACGATCCATTTCATCTTTTAGAACTGCTGGTCCTCCGATATCGACATAGCCTTTTACATACTTTGGAAGATCATCAATAAAAAGTGTTTGTTCTCGATCGAATCCTGCAGCTTCTAAAACATTTATGTAGGAGTCTGAATTGGGTTTGCCAATAAGATTGTTGAACCAGATATCGTAAATACCAGAGAAACATTCCATGATACCCAACTTATCCAGAATTCTGATCGCATGCTCCATGGGAGCATTGGTCAAGACAGCCTTTGGTATAGGTATCTTGTTCAACATTAGCTTTAGAACCATATCTGGATTGAGACAATCTGCTTCATCCTCCGGATGAATAGTCCTAAAGTATTTTTCTGGCTCTTGAAATCCATAGTCTCGCATGAGCCACTCTAGAGTAGTGCCATATGCTTTTGCGTGCTCACGCCTAAACCTGATCGCTTCAGGAATAGAGAGTCTAAAAAAATCGGCAATAAAATGATTTATCCTCTGTGAGACTCCGTTTTCCAAGCCCGTAGCTTCGGAATACAGAGTGTTATCGAGATCGAAGAGCAAGGCGCTAATCATGTGTTTCTTTTGTATCATGAATTGTATATTTGCGACAAGCGAAGCAAAAAACTAGCCTATCAGCAGATAATATGCTATTCTAGATATAGTGCTTTTAATGAGGAGCTTCTATGATTCCAATTGGAGATGATAATACTTGCCGTCGCGGCAATGCTGTCATAAACTGGATTCTCATTGCTCTCAATATATTGGTTTTCATTTTCATACAGAAATTTGGCTTAGACGATTATGTAACTCTAGCGCTTGCAGCAATTCCAGAGGAGATCCTGTCGGGAAGACGATTGTTCACTTTAATAACAAGTCAGTTCACCCATGCGGGGTTTGCACATTTGATTGGGAATATGATGTTTCTTGGAATATTCGGCGATAATGTCGAATGTAGAATAGGTAAGCTCCGATATATTCTCCTTTATTTGATCTCTGGAACTATAGGAATGCTGTTGCAGATATTACTAGCAGCTCTTGCAGGAGGCGCTGCGCTACAAATGCCCCTCGTCGGTGCCTCTGCCGCAATCTCAGGAGTGCTCGCTACATATCTGGTATTGTTTCCCGGCAATAGAGTTGTCGTGCTTCTGTTTTATTTCATACCGACCACATTTTCTGCCTGGTTCGTTATTGTAACATGGTTCTTAATGCAAATCTTAGGCGGATTGAGCGGCCTTACAGCCATTCAGAATGGAGGCACAGCCTATTTTGCACATATAGGAGGATTCTTGAGCGCTTATCTATGGGGTAAGTCCTATAAAAAGAAGGAATTAAAGCGCATTGCAGAATGGCGCAAGAGCCGTACTGCTGGCTACTCCGATGGCTTCCATTGGTGGATTGTGGACGATGATTGATCGATGGCTCAGAGAAATGAACGATACAGAGGCCTTTTTCTCCATGCAAAGGACACGGCCCGGGGCGATAGGATTCTAACCTTTCTATGCAATGAAGGGCTACTATCGCTTTTTATGTTCGGAGGGCCAAAAAGCTCTCTCCGTTCAGCCGCTTTGCCTTTCATAGTCGCTGATGTTGAAGTATATCATGATACACGGCGGGAATTTATAAAACTAACAGGTGCGAATGTTTTTGAAGTCTTCGATGGTATTAATAAGAGCTTTTCGCATATGCAATCGGCATGCGCAGCATCTGAATTCTTGATACGAACTTCAGCCTTCGGCGGCGAATACCCACAAGCTCTATCTATGATTACCGCACTCCTTCGTGAGCTCGCCAATGTAGATGAATCAGAAGCACTATTAGTCTTATCGGCCTTTTTCTGGAATGCTCTTTCCCCACTTGGCTTAATTCCTGATCTTTTAAGCTGCGAGAGATGTGGTAGATCTTTTTCTGAGAAGAATTCCCTGCCAGGAAAACTTTTGATAAATGAAAGCTCCTTTCTTTGTCATAACTGTGCGGAAGAATTCAGACAGATGGGACTTTCAACCTCGGCGATGCTTCCTTTTGATGAGAAGGTTCTTACATGTCTTCGTAGCATTACAAAGCTATCCTACAGCGAGGCCTTGCCTCTATTGAAATCTGCGTCTTTGCGTCCTGAGATAATTGCAATAATCGAATCACTTGCCGAATCTGCCGCGGAAGGCCCTCTGCAGAGTCTTCGGGTTTTTGGTGAGACCTTTTATGGAACTTAAATTTGAAGTAAAATAGTTTTCAATATTCGCATATTAATAAAGCAGATTCTGGAGAACATCTTAATGAGAGCTGTAGATATCATTATTAAGAAACGTCATGGCGAATCCCTCGATGAAAAAGAGATCCGCTTTTTTATCGAAGGATATGTAAAGGGCGAGATACCAGATTATCAAGTTTCTGCTCTATTGATGGCGATATTCTTTCAAGGCATGTCAGCGCAGGAGACCGCTGCCCTTACCCAAGCTATGCTCGATTCGGGGGAAAGAATGGATCTTTCCGGAATCCCAGGGCCTTTTATAGATAAGCATTCGACAGGTGGAGTTGGCGATAAGATATCGCTACCGCTTGCTCCAATAGTTGCAGCATGTGGAGTAAGAGTGCCTATGATGTCAGGCAGAGCTCTTGGACATACAGGAGGAACTCTCGACAAGCTCGAATCCATCCCTGGATATATAACTGATCTTGAGCCTGCAGAATTTCGAAAAGGCCTACTGGAAGAAGGCTTCGCGATGACAGGTCAAACTGCGCATATCGTTCCAGCCGATAAAAAGCTATATGCACTTAGGGATGTAACCGGAACAATCGAGTCCATCCCACTTATAACAGCTTCGATATTATCAAAGAAAGTTGCAGAAGGTGCAGAAGGTATAGTCTTCGATGTAAAATGTGGCTCGGGCGCATTCATGAAAGGCTATGATGATGCCAAGGCTCTTGCAAAAAGCCTTGTTGCAACAGGCAAAAAAATGGGAAAAAAAGTTGTTGCAGTACTAACCAATATGTCGCAACCACTTGGATACAAAGTGGGCAATTTTCTCGAGATCGAAGAGGCTCTGGATTGTCTCGAAGGTAAGGGACCTAAAGACGTTATGGAGCTTACATATTGGCTGGGAGCTTGGATGCTTGTTCTAGGTGGTAAAGCAAAGGATGTTTCGGAAGGCAAAAGCCTATGCGAAGAAGCCATAGAGTCTAAGGCCGCACTCAACCTTTTCTACCGAAATGTAGTACGACAGGGTGGCAATCTAGAAGAGATGCAAAAAAAAAGAGGATCCTGGCGCTCAGAATACTCTATGGAAATTAGAGCTGATAAAGATGGATATATCGCTTCCATCGATGCTCTCAAAATCGGGCTCGCAGGCGTATACCTCGGAGTAGGAAGAAATCGAACAGAAGACAGCGTAAGCCCCACAGCGGGCTTTATCTTCGATAAGAAGAGTGGGTACCATGTATCAAAGGGCGAACGCATCGCAACGCTATTTGGCAAAGACAGCCAAAGCCTAGAAGCTGCATTCCCTCTCGCTCTGGATGCCATTTCCATAGAAAACACCGCTCCATCAATATCATCACTTATTCTTGAAGAAATTACCGTATCATGAAGTGGATAAAAAGAGAGATAGACCCAGTTCAAGTGCGCAGCCTTGCTCGGCGCTACGAAATAGATACTCTGACGGCCTCTATTCTGGTACGCAGAAATATAATCGAGCCAGAACAAATACAGTTCTATCTCGAGAGCGATCTACAACTGCTACATAATCCTTTCCTCTTCAAAGACATGGAGGATGCCGTAGACCGAATTATCACAGCCCGAGAAGAAGAAGAAAAAGTACTTGTGTTTGGTGATTCTGATGCAGATGGTATTACCTCGACAGTGCTCATGACCGAAGCCCTTAGAGATTTTGGACTGAAAGTACTTCAAAAGGTTCCAGAAGGCGAGGAACCCTATGGTCTATCAAAGGCTTCGATAGACTTTGCGGAAGAACAAGATGTGAGTCTTATTGTTACAGTAGACTGTGGTATTTCGAATCATGAGGAAGTGCTCTATGCGAGCCAAAAAGGAATCGATGTCATAATCACAGATCATCATCACATACAAGCAGAAGAGCCACCAAAAGCCATAGCTATAATAAACCCCAAGATTCCGGATTGTGGATATCCTTTTAGAGATCTATCTGGATGCGGTGTGGCCCTAAAGCTTGCGCATGCCCTCGCCATAGCTCGTTTAGGCATTCCCAAAGAACCACTCGCCCTTCTTCGCGCTGGTCAAGCTATTCACCAAGAAATCTGCCTAAATATAGAAAAAAACAAGCTCAGTACTGAGAAAGAAGGCAATCTCGAGATAGAAGCGATCAGGCTCGATAACCTTATTGAGACAAGCCGTTTAAGAATTATTTCTGACAGTAGGGGATATTTCCCCTCGGGAACTCTCGAAAAGCTAGAAAAATTTCTTCGTGGCCGTATTGTAGTTGCATGGAATAAAGACACAATAGAAGCCTTCTTCAAGAAAAATTTTGCTGGCCTAGTCGAACTCGAGGTACTAGACCTCGAGAAAGTAGTTACACCTATATGGCCCAATATGTCGGCAAATTCCCTGGAAGAACTTGTTCAGATTTCTAGACTGAAAAAGTATGCCTATGGTCCTTATAGCACTATCGATACCCTCAAACATATTTTCAATGGGTACTTACTCTATACTCTTCAGAGCCAGAGCCTCCTGAGCGATAGAATGCTGCAACTCGCTGCGCTTGGCACAATCGCAGATCTCATGCCTCTAAAGAATGAAAACAGACTGATTGTGCGGAAAGGAATAGAAAGTCTAAACACTGCTCCGACTAATGGAATCCGAGAGCTCAAGATAGTACTCAATCTTGGAAGACCGCTCGGATCAAATGATGTAGCTTGGCAGATCACACCCATTATCAATGCTGCTGGCAGGCTTGGCAAGCCAAAACTAGCTCTAGATCTTCTGCAAGCCGAAACAACAAATGAAGCTATCGAGGCCGCTTCACAGCTAATACAAGCAAACAACGAGCGCAGGCGCCTTGGAGCGGAAGCTTGGGAAGTAATTCAAGATCAGCTCGCAGAGAGCCTCAAAAAGAGCGGAGGGAAATTTGCCGTAGTGGGCAGTTCCAAGATAAAAAGTGGAATTACGGGACTACTTGCCTCACGTGCGGCCAATCTCATGAAAATACCTGTGATTGTCGCCGTATTCAAAACAGATGGAACCTGTACAGGTTCCATTCGTAGTGGGGATACCTTTCCTCTTACCCAGCTCTTGGCCTTTTCCTCTGATCTCTTCCTTGATTATGGAGGCCATGACTCCGCCGCTGGTTTTACCATGAAAACCGACGATTGGCAGGCTTTTCTTGAACGGATTGCTCAATTCATGGCGCATACAGAGCTCATAACGGAAGAATCGGAGCTTTCGATAGATGCCGAACTCCCACATTCTTTTGTTACTCCAGATTTGCTACAGCTATGCCGTCAATTCGAGCCAATCGGAGAAGAGAGCAAACCTCTTGTCTTCTATTCGAGGAATGTCTCAATGGTTGATGCTCAGATAGTCGGGAAAAATGGCAAGAGCCATCTCAAGCTGACGCTGGACTTCGGCACATACAAATGGCCTGCCATGCTCTGGGATGGAGCACAAAGGCTCGAACGAGATTTTTCATTCAGAAACAACGATAGAATCGATATTATATACAAAGTCACTACAAATTATTGGAACGGCGAAGAGAGGCCTCAACTCGAGTTGTATGATATCCATCGCGCTGATTTGAAAGGCTTATAGTACAGAAACTCTTGACCAAAACTATAAAAATCACTAAGGTACAGGTCGTCATTCCCCGGTTGTGTAATGGTAGCACAGCAGACTCTGGATCTGCTTGTGGGGGTTCGAATCCCTCCTGGGGAATTTATTTTTGCGCTGGTGCGAGAGCCTGAGCTTCAGCTCAAGTCAGCATCTCGCCGAGATGTGGCCGAGGCCCCTTCGTCTATCGGTCAGGACAAAAGATTCTCAATCTTTAAAGAGGGGTTCGATTCCCCTAGGGGCTAAAAAGAATCAAAAATTACTATGAAAGAGATGGCGGTGTCGGAGAAGGCTCTAGCTGGCCTCCAGGGCTAGCTGCTCTCACCTTGTTGGTATCTATCAAACCTGTATCATTCCTGTGATAGAGAAAAGTTAATTATCCTGGTTTTCTTTCGGAATATAGGATAACCAATCTTTTCCTCATTGAG
>Ga0209506_1002817_pt1 | contig 14805 bp, 11 predicted proteins | sample AD_JPNHG2_MetaG_FD_184409 | JGI IMG/M metagenome (GOLD analysis project Ga0209506, IMG submission 184409) | Active sludge microbial communities of municipal wastewater-treating anaerobic digesters from Japan - AD_JPNHG2_MetaG (SPAdes) (version 2) | ecosystem: Engineered > Bioreactor > Anaerobic...
GGCCACGCTCTGCCTGCTCACCCCCAATTCCACCCTCTCCACCCACAAAGACCCGCCAGACTGCCACCCCCTCACATGCCCGAACCCTCCCACTCCCCAGACCCCCGCGACTTTGACGGGAACCTGCCTGAGGTCCGCGCCTGGCGGTCGAGCGGGTGGGAACGGGGCGAGATCGTGGCCGGGGTGGGCGAAGCCCCGTCCACGTGTGACCACGACCTCGTCCCCCTCCACAGCGTGGAGACCCCCTCATCCCGTTGTACTGCGGGAGGAGGAGGTTCGCCTTCTTCGGTCCCCGCGCTGGCGGCTCCTTTTCCCGCTCCTCCCCGTGAGAACCCGGAAGGGCCAGGCCCGGGCCACGGCCAGGCCCCCGGGCGGGTCGAGGTGTCCGGGAGAAACGGCCGGAGGGAGTGAAACCGCGTCGACACCGTGCTGTCTACCACCGACCACCAGCGAGAAGTCACCCACAAGCCGGGTTCAGTGCCGCCAGAAGCGGCGCGAGAAAAGGGCCAGCACGGTGAAGATCTCGAGCCGCCCGACCAGCATGGCGAACGAGAGCGCGAGCTTGACGAGCGGCGGGAAGTGCGAGAAGTTGTCGTAGGGGCCGACATCCCCGATGCCCGGGCCGACGTTCCCGATGGCCGTGAACGCGGCCGACACGGCGGTGAGAAGGTCGTACCCGTGGGCGGCGACCACGCCCGTCGCGGCGAGGCCGATGAGCGCGTAGGCGAGCAGGAACCCCCACACACCCGAGATGATCTCGTCCTCGACGACCTCGCCGTGGTACTTCACCGGCACCACGGCGCGCGGGTGGATGGCGCGGTGGATGGTCGCCCGCAGCGACGTGAACGCCAGCACCAGGCGGAGGCTCTTGGGGCCGCCGCCGGTCGAACCTGACATCCCCCCCACCAGCATGAGCAGGAGCAGCACGAGCTGCGCCACGTGCGGCCAGTGCTCGAAGTCGGCCGTGACGTAGCCTGTGGTGGTGATGATGGCCACGGTCTGGAAGCTCGCGGCGCGCAAGGTGTCGCCGATCGGCACGTCGGGGCGGTGCAGGGTGATGGTCAGAACGAGGAGCGCGCCGCCCAGAATGGCGGCGAACCAGCGCAGCTCGACGTCTTTCAGGACGTCCCTGACCCGCCCTTGCAGGAGCCGGAAGTGAAGCACGAAGTTGATGCCAGCCAGCAGCATGAACAGCGTGACCAGCCACTCGACCCCGGGCGAGCCGAACTCGCCGATCGAGCCGTTGCGGGTCGAGAACCCTCCCGTGGCCATGGTCGTGAGGGCGTGGCACAGCGCCTCGTAGCTCGACACGCCGAGCAACCGCAACCCCAGCCACTCGGCCGCCGTCAGCCCGACGTAAATTCCCCACAGCATGCGAGCCGTGGTCGCGAGCCGCGGATGGAGCTTTTCGTCCACCGGCCCGGGGACCTCCGCCCTGAAGAGCTGCATGCCGCCGATGCCGAGCAGCGGCAGGATGGCAATTGTGAAGAGGATGATCCCCATGCCGCCTAGCCACTGGGTGAGTGCCCGCCAGAGCAGCAGCGAGCGCGGCAACGTGGCGGTGTCCACCACCACCGTCGAGCCCGTGGTCGTGAACCCCGACACCGTCTCGAAAAGCGCGTCCACCGGCCCGAGTGTGCCGGCGAGCAGGAACGGGAGCGCACCCACCAGCGAGGCGAGAAGCCAGGCGCCCGTCACCACGAGGAAGCCGTCCTTGGGATGCAGTCGCCGGTCGCGAGTGCGGGTCGCGAGCACGACCCCCAGGCCGAGCAGCGCGGACGTGGCCGCGGAGCCGAGCCACGGGAGCGACGTCTCGCTCCACAGCAGCGCCGCCGGCAAGGGCAGCAGCAGCAAGCCGGCGAGCAGGAGCGAGAACCAGCCCAGCAAGTGAAGGTCGAACCTGGGGTTCACGCCTCAGCTCCCAACGAAGGCATCGAGTTCCCGGGCTCGCTCGGTGGTGCTGATGAGGACTGCGCGGTCCCCTGGCCGGGCGCGGTCGCCGCCGCCCGGCACGATGACCGTGCCGTCGCGCAGCAACGCCGCGACCAGCACGCCGCGGGGAAGCCCGACCTCCCCCAGGGCGCCTGCGGTCAGCCGCGAGTTGGGGCCGAGATCCACCTCCACGAGTTCCACCTCGTCCTCGAGCAGCGCCACCGCGGCGCGGATCCGGCCCCGCCGGACGAACTGGGCGGCCAGGCCCACGGTAAGCAGGCGGGGCGAGATGACGGCGTCGATGCCCATCTCGCCGACCAGCCCGGAGAGAGCCGGATTGTCGACGAGGGCGAAGGTGTGGGCGGCGCCGAGCCGTCGGGCGAGCAGGCAGGCCACCACGTTGAGCTGGTGGTTGTCCGCGCACGCCACGAACGCCGAGGCCTTGCCGACGCCCTCCTCCTCGAGCAGCCCCTGATCGGTCGGCGTGCCGTGCAGGACGATTGCCGAGTCGAGTTCCCCGGCCGCCTCGTGGCACCGCGCCCGATCCTCGTCGATGAGCGCCACCGGGATGCCCGCCTTTTCGAGCCGGGCTGCGACGCCGATGCCGACGCGGGTGGCCCCAGCCACCATGACTCGCCGCTCGGATGCGCGCCGGGTGCCGATCAGCTCCAGGACGTTGTCGAGTTCCGCCGGGCTGATCGAGAAGTACACCAGGTCGCCTTCGCGGAACTCGTCCTCGCCGTGCGGGATGAACCACTGGTCGCGGCGCCGGATGGCGACGGCGAGCACGGAGCGTTCGGGGAAGAGCAGGCGGAGGTGCGACAGCAGCATGCCCGAGAAGGCGCTGTTCCGCCCCATCGGGAAGCCGGCGATGAGCAGCTTGCCGTCCAGGAACGAGGCCACGTCCGCCGCCCCCGGCACCGGCAGCAGCGAGAGAATCTTCTCGACCGCGGCGAGATCCGGGTTGACGCAGAGGTGGTCTCCCGGTAGCTGCCTGGCGATCGCCCGGAAGCTGCGCTCGTGATCGGAGTCGCGAAGGCGTGCCACGACGCGGGGGACATGGAAGATGGCCGAGCCGATGAGCGCCACCACCATGTTGGCCTCGTCCGAGGCGGTGGAGGCGATGAGAACGTCGCAGCCGCCGATCCCGGCCGCCTCGAGGACCTCGACCGTGGTGCCGTTGCCCTGGACCGTCTGGACGTCGAGAGTGTCGGCGAGCTCCGAGAGGCGATCGCGGGAGACCTCGACCACCACCACGTCGTGTCCGTCGGCAGCCAGGCGCGCGGCGAGAGTCGAGCCGACGAGGCCGCCGCCGACGACCACCGCCCTCATGGGACCTCCACCCGCGCGGGGGCGGGTCGCGAAAGGCGCCGGCAGGCTTGCTGGCGGCGAGGGGATCGCATGCGGTCCCCATTGTGCCACGGCCCGGTGGAAGTCGACGCGGCCCCGCCCGCGTTGTACCATGCGCGTGGCCGCAGCACGCCAATCCAGTGTGCCCGGGCAGGTACCACCCCGCCGGGGCCGGCGTCGAGGGAGGGAGCACCATGGACGAGAGGGGGATCCGCATCGAGGTCACGAACGGCGTCGCCACCGTCACCATCGACCGGCAGGAGGCGCTCAACGCACTCAACACCGAGATCGTGGACGGCCTGCATCGGGTCTTCCACGCCCTCGGCAAGGATGAGTCGGTGCGGGCGGTGATCCTGACCGGCGCCGGCAAGGCGTTCGTGGCAGGCGCCGACATCAAGGAGATGGCCGACTTCACTCCTGTCCAGGCGCGGGCGTTTTCGCGCCGCGGCCAGCGAGTGCTCTCCGAGATCGAGGCCTTTCCGCGGCCCGTCATTGCCGCCGTCAACGGCTTCGCGCTCGGCGGCGGGTGCGAGCTGGCCATGGCGTGCGACGTGCGGATCGCCTCGGAGAAGGCCAGGTTCGGCCAGCCCGAGGTGAGCCTCGGGGTGACACCGGGGTTTGGCGGCACCCAGCGGCTGGCGCGGCTGGTCGGGCGCTCGAAGGCCAAGCTGCTGCTCTTCACGGGCGAGGTGATCGGGGCCGAGCGGGCCCTGGCGCTCGGGCTCGTCGACGAGGTGGTGGCGCCCGAGGCGCTCATGGACCGCTGCCGCGACATCGCGTCGGCCATCGCCGGCAAGGGTCCGGTGGCAGTGTCCTACTGTAAGCAGGCGGTCAACGTCGGGGTCGAGACCGATCTCGAGCACGCCCTGGCGTACGAGGCGGAACTCTTCGCCCAGACGTTCGCGACCGCCGACCAGAAGGAAGGGATGCAGGCGTTCGTCGAGAAGCGCCCGGTGCGCTTTTCGGGACGGTGAAGGAGGAGGCAGATGGAGCTTTTCGAGAGACTGCGCAACGTGGCCGTGGTGGGGGCGGCCGGCAAGATGGGCAGCGGCATCTCGCTGCTGCTCGCCGAGCAGATCGCCTTCGCCGCTCTCGAGGACAGGGCCGGCACCCACGTGCTGAACCTCATCGACATTTCCGACGAGGGGCTGCTTGGCCTGCTGCGCTACATCCGGGCGCAGGCGGTCAAGACGGCGGAAAAGCAGATCAACCGCCTGCGCCGCCTGTACGCCGAGCGCGCCGACCTGGTCGAGAACGGCGAGATGGTCGCCGAGTTCGTGCACGAGGTCATGCTGCACATCCGCACCGGCAAGACGCTCGAGCTGGCCAGGGACTCGCACCTCGTCTTCGAGGCGGCGTTCGAAAGGGACGAGCTGAAGATCGACATCTTCCGCAAGCTTGCCGACATGTGCGGCCAGAGCACCTTCTTCCTCACCAACACCTCGGCGATCCCGATCGGGTTCCTGTCCCGGGAGAGCGGGCTCGAAGGCCGGGTCATCGGCTACCACTTCTACAACCCGCCAGCGGTCCAGAAGCTGGTCGAGCTCATCACCCCGGCACACTGCAGCCCGGGACTTGTAGCGCTCGCCTCGGAGCTGGCGACCCGGCTCGGCAAGACCATCGTGCCGGCCAACGACATCGCCGGGTTCATCGGCAACGGCCACTTCATGCGCGACGGCCTGCACGGCCTCGGCGAGGCCGAGCGGCTGGCCGGCGAGATGGGCTTCGTGCAGGCGGTGTGGGCGGTGGACCGCGTGTCGCGCGACTGGTTGCTGCGGCCGATGGGTATCTTCCAGCTCATCGATTACGTGGGCATCGATGTCTTCCAGCTCATCCTCTCCGTCATGCGGCGGCACATCCCGGCCCCCGAGCTCCGTTCCGACCTCATCGACCTCCTCATCGAGCTGGGCGTCAAGGGCGGGCAGACCTCGTCGGGGGCGCAGAAGGACGGGTTCTTCCGTTACGAAAAGGGCCGGCCGGTGGCGGTTTACGACCCCAACCGGCGCGAGTACGTCCCGTGCGAGCCAGAAGGGTGGTGCAGGCAAGTCGAGGAGGCGCTCGGTCCGCACCCCGATCCGTCGGTGAGCTGGAAGGCGCTCGGACGTGATCGCGACAAGGACGCCCGGCTCCGCGCCTTCTTCGCCAGGGTGAAGGAGAGCACCACGCTGGGATGCGACCTGGCCCGCCGCTACGCGGCAGCGAGCCGCGCCGCGGCCGAGCAGCTGGTGGCGATGGGGGTCGCGGCCCGCCCCGAGGACGTCAACAGCGTGCTCACCCTCGGGTTCTTCCACCTCTATGGCCCGATCAACGAGTACCTGTGAGGGGAGGGGAGCGATGAAAGCACTGCGCAAGCCCGTCTATCTCGCCGCCGGCGCCTACACCATGAGCATGGGCACGGGGCGCAAGGAATTCGACCCCAAGAAGGCCCGCCCGGGCCTCGAGCACTACATCGACGAGGCGGTGCGGGCGGTCCTCGCCCAGATCGCCAACCCCGACCTTGTGGACGAGGGTGTGATCGCCAACTTCATGGCGGCGCGCTTCAACCGGCAGGGCAACCTCGCGTCGCTGCTCGCCGCGGCGCATCCGGCGCTGCGCTACAAGCCGATGGTGCGCGTGGAAGGCGCCTGCGGCACCGGGGGGCTGGGGCTCGCCACCGGGATCAAGACCGTGCTCGCCGACATGGCGGACGTCGTGCTGGTGGTCGGCGTCGAGGTGCAGAACACCGTCAAGGCGGTTTACGGCGCCGACATCCTGGCCGGGGCCGGGCACTACGCCAGCCAGCGCAAGGCCGGGCACGCCCACTTCTTCCCCGCTCGCTTTTCGGACCGCGCAGGCGCCTACTTCGCGCGCTACGGCGCCGAGCGGACCCGCCAGGCAATGGCCGCGTGGTACGCCAACGCCATCGCCAACGCGCGGTTGAACCCGCTCGCGCAGGAGTTCCACAACACCGCCCCGGACCTCGTCAAGCTCGGCATGTCGAGGCCCGACCCCGAGAGCTTCACCGAGCACCTCAACTTCTACGACTGCTCGAAGGTTTCCGATGGCGCTGCAGCGGTGCTGGTGTGCTCGGAAGAGGGGCTCGCCAGGCTCGGGCTCGGCCGTGACGCCGCCGTACAGGTGGCCGGCTACGGGCAAGTCGTGGACGACCTGGTGCAGGCGCCGCCCGATCTCACCGCGCTCACCACCAGTCGGAAGGCGGTGGAGCACGCGCTCGGCCAGGCCGGGATCGGCGTCGGCGACGTGGGCGTGTTCGAGGTCCACGACTGCTTCACGATCACCGGCATCCTTGCAGTCGAGGCCCTGGGGCTCGCGCAGCCCGGCGAGGGGCCGGATCTGGTGCTGGGCGGCGGGATCGCCCGCAACGGCGAGCACCCCACCAACACCTCCGGAGGCCTCATCGGCTACGGCCACCCCACCGGTGCTTCCGGCGTGCGCATGGCGGTGGACCTCTGGAAGCAGCTCGTCGGGCGCGCCGAGGGGTTTCAGGTGCCCCTCGCCAGGGAATACGGCCTCATGATCTCGATGGGCGGCGACGACAAGACCGTGGTGGCGGTGGCCCTGCGGAAATAGACCTACCCGGGCGCCCTCGGCCGCGAGGGGTTGTCCAGCCGGATCTCGAGTGCCCGTGGTGCGGGCAGACCGCTGGCCCGTGGCCAAACGGCCGCGGACGGGTTGCCGACGGCCGGCGTTGCACTTACCATCGGTCCATGGTCAAGGTCACGAGCTTGCTGGAAAAGATGGGTCTGGTCTACGGGCGGCAGGAGCGACCCGAGGTGTCGGCAGCCGGCGAGGAACCCGCCATGGGACCGCCGGCGGTTCGCGACGCGGGGGCCGGGGCGCCCCCTCAGGCCGCCCCACCCGAACCCGACGTGAAGCTGGACGAGTCGGCGCTTGGGCAGGCGCCGGCCAGCGACGACTGGACGCTCGAGCAGATCTACGCCAGCGCCGGAGTCCAGCCGCCGGCGCACGGCTTCACCGTCTACCGCCTCATCGAAATGCTCGAAGGGGAGGAGTTTCGCGACCTCGACGGGCCGACGCGCGCCCGGGTGATTGCCGGTGTCCTCAAGCGCCTGCCGGCCGGCGCCGTGGAGGTGGAGGATATCGTGCGCGACGCCGCCGCCCGAGACCGCGCGCTCGACGCGTTCGAGCGCTTCCTGTCCGAGCGCGTGGTGCGCCTCGAGCGCGAAACCGCGGAAAAGAACGCGGCGCTGCAGCAACAAATCGACGAGCTGACGATCGCCAACACGCAGCTCATGGAAGCCAACCGCGCGGCGGTGGCCCAGGAAAGGGCCAGGCTCGATCGGTGGCGGGCGCGCAAGCGGGAGGAGGAGGAGCGCCTGTTTGCCGCCGTCGCTCCCTTCGTCGAGCGCAATCCGGTCACCCGCGACGAACCGCCCGGCCCGGGGTCCCCGAAGTAGCATGCCCCGGCGCGGCGTATTGCTTCGAGGCACCGGGGGCGCGGGCGGTTGCCGAGCGACGGGTCAGCGGGTGCCGGGGTGCTCGCCGAGACCGGGGTGGCCGGGGTTGTCGGCGCGTTTCAGGAGTCTCCGGGGAACCCTGCGGGTCGTTCCAGGTTGAAGCTCGTGTGCCCCGATGTCGACGACGGCCGCGCCGTCGCCATCGCCGTCGGCGACGCGTGCGTTACCGCGCCGATCGGTCGGCATGTCGACGACCGTGGTGTTGCCGGCATCGACGGCCGGAGAATGGGGGAGAAGGCTGCCGTCCGCGTGCAGTTCGGGACTCGAGGTCAGGCTGTGGGCGTCGGCCGAGGCGTGGGTCTGCCACTGCGCGAAGGTGCCTGCCAGGAGCAGCGAGTCGGGGCGCCGGTCGGTGAAGGTGCAGGTGTCGGCGTGGAAGAAAAGGTTGTGGTCCATGCTCGGCATGCCGCTCAGCGCCGAGAGCCCGTCGAGGTCCTGGCTGTAGCGGATGTACACGCAATCCCTCGGCATGCCGCTGGACTGAAAGACGAGGTTGTTGAAAATGCGTGGGTTGAGGGATGGCGGCCGGCCGGCGCCGGGCTCCCAGTCCTGGTACGAGATGCCGAAGTAGATGGGGGCATGGGCCGTCAGTCCTGTGTCGATGAGGGTGTTGTTCAGCACCAGCGCGTCCCTGGCGGCGTAGAGGCCGATGCCCGCGTAGGCCGTGTGGCGGACGAGGTTGTTGCGCACGATGCCGCGTACGCTCTCGTAGTAGTCGGGATTGGCCGTCAGGTCGAAGTACTCGGGGCTGGTGTCGAAACCGACCAGGATGCCGGCTGCACCCGTGCGTTCGATGCAATTGCGCTCGACGACGACGTCGGTGGCGCCGCCCTTGAAGTAGATGCCGGTCGTGGCGGTGTCGTGAATGTAGCTGTCCTGCACCACCATGCGGTCGCCGTTGACGTTGTCGATGCCCTCGGCGTTGGAGCCGTCCCGCACGCCGCTGTTGTAGATCTCGACGCGGCGGAGCGTGACATCGTCGCATCCCGGCGTGATCTTCACCGCGTCGCGGCCGGTGTCGTGGATGACCACGTCCTCGATCAGGATGCGCGAGGCGCCTGTGCGGTCGTCGGGATCGCCCCAGTCCCAGCGGGTCTCGAGCTTGATCCCGTAGTAGTAGCCGCCGATGATCTCGAGGTTTCTCACGTGTGCCCCGTCGCTATCGACGTCCAGGCGCACACACGCGGAGACGCTCTCGACGTCGGTGGGGCACTCCAGCACGGCATGCTCGCCGTCCTCTCCGCGCAGGGTGAGGCCTGGAAGCTGGATCCGAACCTGCTCGCGGTAGCGGTTGTCGGCCACGGACGGCGCCCCGCGCAGGACGATTTCGTCCCCTGCGAGGGCCGAGGACAGTGCGCCCGCCACGGTCCTGAAGGGACGGCCTCGGCTGCCGTCACCGGTGGTGTCGCTGCCTTCGGTCGAGACGTACAGCGTTCGACCTGCAGCGGCAACGGTGGCGGACGGCGCGGAGTCCACACGGCCGGACGTGGCGGCCGGTGCTCCCGCCTTGCCGGCAGCGTGACAGAGCGGCAGCCACGCCAGCACGAGAGGCGCGACGAAGAAGGTTTTGGCGGCAATCACCCGAGGTTCGACTCTGGCCATCGTCTCTTCCTGCCTGTGCGAGCGATCTCTCGCACGAGCGAAGGTAGCGCCGGCCAGAGGTGCGGTCAAGCTGCGAGGGCCTACCTGCTGCGGTCGGGGTAGGGGGCCCTGGTCGGCCTCGCCGGCGGGTGCTTGGCGAGCTCGGCCATGACGAGCTCCACGGCCTTTTCGAGCTGCGGGTCGCCGCCCTTCGCCATGAGGCCGGGGTCGTCGACGACCTCGACGTCGGGCTCCACGCCGTGGCCCTCGATGATCCACTGGCCGTCGGTCGAGTAGATGCCGAACGTCGGGACCGTGACGCTGCCGCCGTCGATGAGCCCTGGCGCGCCGGAGATGCCGATGAGGCCGCCCCACGTGCGCATGCCGACGAGCGGGCCGAGCCCGGCCTGCTTGAAGTAGAAGGGGAAACAGTCGCCGCCAGAGCCGCTCCAGCCGTTGATGAGCATCGCCTTGGGGCCGCTGTGCGCCACCGGCGGCCACTGCCAGTCACGGCCGTCCCGCACGCCCCAGAAGTTGTAGAGCGGGCGGTTGAGTAGCTCGACGAAACGGTCGGGGATCTGGCCGCCGGAGTTGAAACGCTCGTCGATGATCAGGCCTTCCTTGGTGAACTGTCCGCGGAACTGGCGGACCAGCTCGGTCTGACCCTCGATGCCGGTGTCGGGCACGTAAATGTAGCCGATGCGGCCTCCTGACAGCCGCTCCACGCGCTGGCGGTTGGCTTCGATCCATGCGAGGTTGCGCAGGCGGTACTCGTCCTCGAGCGTCTGCACGAGGACCTCGCGGGCGCCCTCGAACGAGGGCTTCGAGTTGACGGTGAGCAGCACGGTTTTGCCCGCCAGTCCGGCGAACGCCGCGTAGGGGTCGCGCGCGGGGTCGAGCGGCCTGCGGTTGACGGCCAGCAGGTAGTCGCCTTCCTTGACTTCGACGCCGGGCTCGGCGAGCGGCGAGCGGCCGTCCACCTCGTAGGGCGCGGCGCGCAGGATGCGGGCGATGCGGTAGGCGCCGTTCTCGAGCGCGAAGTCGACGCCGAGCAGGCCGACGCCGGCCTCGAGGGGCTGCTCGGTGTCGCCGCCCCCACGGTAGGCGTGCGAGGCGTTGAGCTCGCCGATGAGTTCGCCGATGACGAAATTGACGTCCCAGCGGGTGACGCAGTCGTCGAGCAGCTTCCCGTACCGCTCGCGCATCGCGTTCCAGTCGACCCCGTGGAGCTTGGGGTCGTAGAAGTAGTCTCGCTCGAGGCGCCAGGCGTCGGCGAAAATCTGCCGCCACTCGGCCCGCGCGTCGACCGTCATGAGAAGTTCTCCGGTCGGGAGTTTCTTTTCGAGCTTCTGGTCAGGCTTGAGGTCGATCACCGCCCAGTCTTTCTTCAGGCGCACCAGCGCCTTCGTGCCGTCGGCGGTGAGCTCGAAGTGGTCGACGTCGGCGAGGACGGTCTTCTCCTCGCGTTCCTCGAGGTCGAAGTAGACAAGGGGACGGGCCTCGTCGCCGCTGCCGGTGCGCGGCATGCGTCGGTACAGGACCTTCCCGGACACGGCCGCCAGGGTGTCGTAGTTGCCGGGTTTGGGAGGCAGCACGACGAGGCGCTCCTCGAGCCCGGCAAGGTCGATCTCGACGGGTCTGGGTGGCTCGGAGCCACTGCTGTCGGTGTCCTTCTTCCCTGCCTTGGCGTTCTTGCCCCTGGCGTCGGCCCTGTCGTCCTTCTTGTCGTCCTTTTTCTCGCCGCTCTCGACGTCGTTGCGGGGGGCGAGCGGGGAGGGGACATCCCGGCGCAGGGAGATCGCCGCGACTTGCGTGGTGTTGGCGTAAATGAAGGAGTTGTCGAGGTCCGAGTAGCTCGGCGTGAAGCTGCGATTGGTGAGCACGTACAAGTACTTGCCGCCGGGGTCGAAGACCGGGGCGCCGGTCCAGTAGAAGTCCGATGTGACTTGCGTGGTCGTGCCGCTTTTCGTGTCGTGGAGGAACACCGCGGCGTTACGGTTCTCGACCTCCTTGCCGTACGCCAGCCAGCGCGAGTCGGCGGACCAGCTCGGCGCGAACTTCTGGAGGTCCTCCTCGAACCACCACAGCCCCTTGTCGACGACGGTCACCTTGCCGGTGTCGATCTCGCACAGGTTGATGCGCATGGCCTGGTCGACGAAGACCACCCGCCGGGAGTCCGGGGACCAGAACGGACGGTAGCGGAACCCCGGGCCGAGCGTGGTGACCTTGCGGGGCTTCCCGGTGCCGTCCGCGGGGCGCACGTACAGCTCGTACTCGCCGGACTCGTCGGAGAAATACGCGACCGACTTGCCGTCCGGAGACCAGGACGGGTAACGCTCGGCGCTCCCCGAGGTGCGGGTCATGTCGAAGACGACTCCCTTTTCGGCCGGCACGGAAAACAGCTCGCCGCGGGCCTCGAAAACGGCTCGCTTGCCGGAGGGCGAGACGGCGGCGTTCCGGATGAGTCTGGCGGCGTTCACCTCGCGGGGCTTGAGGGTGGCTCTGTCCGTGACGACCTCGACCCGCACCTCGGTGAGTGTTTCGGTCCCGAGTTCCAGCCGCCACAGGCGGCCTCCGGCCTCGAGCACGATGTCGGCCGGGCCGATCGACGGGAAGCGGACATCGTACTCGGTGAAGCGGGTCACCTGCCGCGTCGTCTGCGTCAGCAGGTCGAACGCCCAGATGTTGTTGCGCTTGTGTTCGTCGCGGTCGGAAAGGAAGTAAATCGTGGAGCCATGCCACATCGGGTGGCCGTCGTTGGCGGGCGAGTTCGTCATGTTGCGGGCGTTGCCGGTCTTGAAGTCGAAGAGCCAGAGTTCGGGTGCCCAGCCGCCGCGGTAGCGTTTCCAGGTGCGGAAGTCGCGGCTCTGCGGCATGTAGGCGAGAAACCCCCCGTCCGGGGAGATGGCGCCGAACTCGCCGTACGGCACCGGCAGCCTGGTCGGCAGGCCGCCCGTGCTGCTGACCTTGAAGAGCTGGTTGAAACGGTCCTTGCCGGCCTCGCGCGGCGAGGCGAAGAGGATCGACGCGCCGTCCGGGTACCAGGCGAGCATGCGGTCGGGGTCGGGGTGGTGCGTGATTCGCGTCGGCACGCCGCCGCTTGCGGGCACGACGTAGACATCGAGGTTGCCGTCGTAGTTAGCGCTGAAGGCGAGCTGCGTCCCGTCGGGGGAAAAGCGCGGAAACGACTCCTCCCCGGGCGGCGTCGACAGCCGGTGGGCGATGCCGCCCTCCTTGGGGACCAGCCAGATGTCGCCGGCGTACACGAAGGCGATCTGTGTGGCCGAGACGGCCGGGCAGCGCAGCAGCCGGGCGTCGATCGCAGCGGTGGCCGCCGAGGCCGCCAGCGCGGTGCACAGGGCGAAGACGAGAGTCAGCTTTCGCATGGGATCTCCAACTCCTCCGCGTGAGCATACGTAGAATCGGGACGAGTTGTTCCGACGCGGCCCGGCGCGCGGGCCGCGCTGCCACCGGCCGCCACCCCCGGGCGGGACCCGGCCTATGTCGTCTCCAGCTCGATCGGTGGAAGCGCCCGCCACCGTCGCCGCAGGTCCCAGGTGAGCAGCGCCAGGCCAGCCCAAATGCAGGCGAAGGTCGCGGCGTGGGAGGCGGTGAACGGCTCGCGGTAGAGCAGGACGGCGAGGAGGAACTGGCAGCTCGGCGAGATGTACTGGAACAGGCCGACCGTCGAGAGTGGCAGCCGCCTGGCGCCTTCGGTGAACAGCACGAGCGGCACGGCGGTCACGGGGCCGGCCAGCAGGAGCAAGAGGGTCGCGAACGGGCCGGCGTGGCCGAAGGCGCCGGCCCCGGTGTGCTCCCGGGCGAGCAAGAAAGCGGCAGCGAGCGGCGCCAGCAAGCTCGTCTCGACGAAGAGGCCGACGACGGCATCGGCCGCCACGGTCTTCCGTGCCAGGCCGTACAGCGCGAAGCTCGTGGCGAGGCCGAGAGCGATCCAGGGAAACCGGCCGTAGCCCAGCGTGAGAACGGCGACTCCGACCGCGGCCAGCGCCACCGCGGTCGCTTGCAGGCGGTTGGGGCGTTCCCGGAGCACGGCCACGCCGAGCAGCACGTTGACGAGGGGGTTGATGAAGTACCCGAGGCTGGACTCCATGACGTGGTCGTGGGTCACGGCCCAGATGTACAGGAGCCAGTTGCCGCCGATGAGCGCCGCCGTGCCGGCCAGGACGGCCAGTGTGCAAAGAGAGCGAACGGCGGCGCGAACCACGCCCCAGCGACCACGGAGGGTGATCCAGGTCGCGACCGAGAGCATCCCCCAGAACGTGCGGTGCGCCACCACCTCGAGCGCCGGCACGGCAGCGAGAGGCTTCCAGTAGAGCGGGAAGAGCCCCCACATGAGGAACGCTGCCACGGCGTACGCGGCGCCGGTCCGCTGGACGGAGGGTTCGTTCACGGGTGGGGATGATAGGGCGCTGGGCGGAAGAAGGGGCTGGGGCCGGGAGGCTCGCGGGTCCAGCTCCGCCCGTGCTAGGACTCGTCGTCCCGGCGGGGTTGCGGGCCAGGAACGATGCCGGCGATGTCAGGGTCCTCGCCGGGCTCCAGCGGTCCGCGCGCCTTCTTCTCGGCCCGACGCTGGGCGCGCTCGGCCGCCTTGGCCTGTTGCTTCTCCTGCCTGGCGCGCTCTCGCGCCCGCTTGGCGAACGTTGCTCCCGGGTTCTTGCTCATGACAACCTCCAGAGGTGTCCGGCGGCCTCCCGGGGGACGGGGCCGGTCGGACCACAGACGCGGCACGGACACGACCGCACGGACCGCCTGAGGCGGCCCGTGCGGCCCTACGCCGAGGTGAAACGGTTCGAAAAGGCAGCTCTCGAGGCGCGCTCAGTAGCCGCGGCGCCCGCCGCCGTAGCCGCCGCGGTCACCGCCGTAGCCGCCGCGGCCTTCGCCGCGGTGCCCGCCGCCGAACCCGCCGCCGGAGCCGCGGGGACCGCGGCGCTCGCCGGTACCCTGGGCGCGAGCCTCGTTGACAGCCAGCGCGCGCCCGCCGACCTCACGGCCGTTCATGGCGGCGATGGCGGCCTGCCCCTGAGCGGCGTCGTCGAACTCGACGAACCCGAAGCCGCGGGAGCGCCCGGTCTGGTTGTCGATGATCACCCTGGCCGAGGCCACGGTCCCGAATTCGGCGAAGAGCGCGCTCAGCTCCTCGTCACGGGTGGAGTAGGGAAGGTTGCCGACGTATAGCTTCATCTCTCTCATCTCCTCGCCGGCAACCCTCAAGCCCCCGCGGCCCTCCGCGGCGTACCCCTCCGTGCCCGCCGACTCGACACCGGAGCGTGAAGTCTAGCAGGTCGGTGCCAAAGTCACCATCCTCACGGAGCGGCTTGTCGCGACTCCTTGATAGTGTCCCCTGGTGGACTCGATAGGAATGTCCCCTGGTGTTAGTGCCCGTGGGAGGGCAAAGGATCTTGGGGGACGTGGTGGCGATGAGCAAGAGAGAGCGTGCGCGGTT
>Ga0209506_1002818_pt1 | contig 14805 bp, 12 predicted proteins | sample AD_JPNHG2_MetaG_FD_184409 | JGI IMG/M metagenome (GOLD analysis project Ga0209506, IMG submission 184409) | Active sludge microbial communities of municipal wastewater-treating anaerobic digesters from Japan - AD_JPNHG2_MetaG (SPAdes) (version 2) | ecosystem: Engineered > Bioreactor > Anaerobic...
TGAATCTGCTGCCCTTCGCTGATGCTGAGGTTTCTGGCGTACAGACACATAAGAACTCCCTTTCTCTGCAAAACAGCATGGAATCGGTTCCTTGTGTCTGTCTATATAATAACAGATTGTGCATGGCGCAAGTCGCCAAATCGCAAATATTAAAAATATTTTTTTGAAACGGCACTAGTTCGGTCGTCGGAGTAATGCGTTTGCCGGTTTTTTCCGCGGCACGGAGGGTGTCTCGCCATGTGGCGAAGGCTTCTACGCTACTCCTCAAGAGCTCCGGCTCCTGCAAACCTGCTACCGCTGACGACAGACTCAGCTTACTTATGGTCCACTGGCTGTCAAAACCGTACCCGGCAGCAAGCGCGATTAGACGATTCGTTGCAGGAGCGACAAGCCGTTCTTGTTGGGCTGGCGGATACTCGAATTCTAACAGGAGCCCGCTGCCCAGTAGGAGTTCGGGGTAGTCCACCTCGATTCCCTCGTTGGCCAAAGCACCTTCTAACCGGAAAACCTCTGGAAACTGCTGCTGGAACCATGAACGGTTCTTCTCCACCCACTCTTGGTAATCTATATCCTCCAGACGAACCTCTTCACCGCCGGCCAATAGATCCACCTCGGAGCGGTCCGGGAGTCTTCGGGTGGTTGTGGCGGCGAATGTCTCAGGTTTGGTCTCAAGGGCCCAGTGCGTTAATCTGTATGCATCGCAGGTGACGGGGGCCGACGCCACGAGTGCGCCGGACGTTTGGGTAATTCGGGACAGATAGCCGGCACCTACTTGAACCGTACTTGCCTGGGATTCGAATCGCACTGAGCCTTCGGCAACAATAAGGGTCGTGGCATGATCTGTAACTTGTACATCAAAAGTCGTGCCAGTGATGACCGCCTTGCCATGGGCGGTCGCCACAACAAAGGGATTCCCATCATGCCGAACGTTGGCAAGTATCCGGCCGGCATCGAGTTGCACCATACAGCCCAGCCGGCTGTCCGCCGTCAACGGCCTGACGCGGAGAACTGTACCGCCGGCAAGGACCATCCGGTGCCGCTCATTGAGAAAAAGCGTTCTGCTCTGGCCATCCTCTATGTGGATTTCAGAGTCCGGATTCAAAAAGACCCGCCCTTGATCGGACAACAGCTCAATGCGAATGCCGTCACGCGAGCCTGCTCCAGCCAGGGGAGACCCCCGCTCGGCAGGTGTTTGGCGGCCTGCAAAGAACACAAAAGCAAGCGACAAGACACCGATAAGTATGCAGGCAGCCACAGCAAGCTTTCTGACGCCTGAGAACCAATCCCTCGCAATCAGGTTTCCACACCCTTCCGATTCCCGGATTCGTGCCAGGATATACTGCCAATTGAGGTCCACTCGGTCCCGGCTCAGTATATGGGAAACTTCCGCACCTTCGGATTCCGCTGCCAAGCAGTGGTTTGCCTTCAGAATGCCCAAGACAAGTTTGCTTCGTTCATAGTCGCGTCTGCATGCAACACAATGCTCCAGGTGGCCCGCCACCGCGGTCCGCACTTCCTGAGGCATGCTGGCGTCCTCCTCTATGTGGACCGCAATCCAGCGTTGCACCTCAGTACACGTTAGCTTGTCTTCTGGCCGCTCGTACATTCGCGAGTCTCCGATTCTGCCAAGCGGGCGATTATCGATGTTTTGACCGCTTGGTCTATTTCTTAGTGGCAGAAGCGGCCAAAATAGTAGGTGCCTGTTGCCATATTTTTCAAAAAGAACATAAGTGATTGTTGGGCAAGAACTTACAGGCAAGTCATTCCCTGCGGGAAGCCGGTCGGGCACGGATCACACAGTCTTTCGACTCAGGTTATCAACAAACTAGTCGCGCAAATCGCTCCTTATACGGCGGCAAGAAGGATTGTTGCATTCAGATGTTGCAGTATGAGATCGTTGCGCAGATTTTGGAATACAGCGGATCCTGGCTTCACGCTTGTGGAATTACTGATCGTCATGGCTTTGATAGCAATGGTGGTGGTCACGGCAATTCCCCGCTCAAGTAGAAGCGATGAGCATCTGAATGTAGAGAGCATGGTCCTGAATCTGCGGGAGAACGCACGTTACGCAATCAATCTGGCCTCTGATTCAGGGCGGCCGGTCCGTTTTGTGGTTTGTGACACAAAGAGGTACTACAGCATCGAAATAGCGGCTGATTCCCAAGCGGAAGTCTTTGCCCCTGTCGAAGGTCTGCTGCGGGTCTATCCTGAAGACGTGCTAACTTTACAGACCAACGGCTTCCAAGACCTGGGAGGCAAGCAATGCCTGATCTTCTCGCCGCGTACAGACTGGCCCATAGCCGAGCTTACGATCTTGGGCGCAAACTGTGGCAAGCGGTTGAAGATCCAGGGAATATACAGCGAAGTAGAGGACCTGGAGTTATGATGGCGCCTCACACGTGGTTGAAGCGTGTCCGCCGGCGTGCTTTTTCAATCATTGAGGTGATCGTTGCAATGACGATTCTGGGGATCTCCATGACGGCGATATTTGCGGCAATAGCAACAACGTCAAGGGCCGCGCACCATGCAAGGATGCAAACGGAGGCAGTCCTGCTTGCAGAGTCTTTGCTTACTGAAGCCACGCTCGCCCCAAGTAGATCATACAGCACTCGGGCAGGGGCTCATGAGGCCTTCACCTGGCAAGTACAAACCGGCCAGACTCCCGTTGAGGAACTAGGCTTTGTGAAAGTAACGGTTCATTGGCAAGAACAACAGCGTGATCAGGAATACGAGTTGATCTCATTCGTGCAGATGCAATCATTTGGCCACTGATATGCGGCAAACAAGCAGAGGTTTTACCCTGACAGAGATACTGCTGGCGATGCTCATCGCCAGTATCCTGGTCCTTGGTATCAGTGCCGCCTACCAGCAAGCGCACCGGGTCTGGGTACGCACAGAACAAAATCGGCCCCTCTACGCAGACGCTCGCATGATTGTGGAAACACTCAGAACGGAGTTGTCCTGCCTCTACATGCCGCCTGTCGAAGAAGACCAAGAGAAGGTGTTTGTGCTCGCTACGGAACCTGACGGCAGGATCGAGATGGTGTTTTACACGCAGGCCCCCGGTTACCTTAGCGCCGTCGGAGCCGGACGCATTGCCAAGGTGCGATACTGCTTCGACCGCGATCCACAGACCGGTGAGACAGCATTACTTAGATCCGAGCAGGAGTGTGCGGGCGAGAAGGTGATTGGACAAGAGGTCTCCAGCGTTATGGCTAAACGGCTCGCCAGCTTCAAACTGTGGTCCTATGTTCCTGCGGGAAGCTCAGGCGACGCAGATTGGCGGCAGTCCTATGCGTCTGCAGAACAAGCGCCCAAAGCCATCAGGGTTACGTTCAAATGGGCCGCCGATCAGAGCGTTCCGGACAAAGAATTTACAACTGCAATTGTAGTGCCTTGCCAGGCATCCTTGCAGCACCCTTAGATGACGACATCAAGGTGCCCTTTCACGGGTCTCACCCAATCAACATAAACCACCCTGGAACGCTTTTCTATATGGAAGGGATGCAATTTGCACGTAATGTGCATTCTCCATACGGAATAGCAAAACCCCTGAGTTCATAGTTTGTAGGGAGCCAAGATGCGGCATTCTGCCACACAAAAGGCATTTGTTGTCTTGTCGGTGTTTGGTATCGGTTTGGCCTTCTGGTCCTTCCGCGAGGCGACCTTTGCCGCTGAAGGCGGTTTCGACCCGTTTGCGGGCAACCAGACAACCGGATCGCCTCGAGCAAGCGACATGTCTGAGGCCGGTCCCGTCATTCCCATGATGCAGTTCTCCGATGAGAACATCACCAGTGCCTTCCAGATGATCAGCGATGTTACCGGATGGAGCATATTTCCGACTTCGGACGTCAGCAAAGCCAAGGTGAGCCTTTGGGTCAATAACATCACCGCAGGTGAACTCCTGGAACGTGTCGTCAAGCTTGCCGGCTTCGTGTACCATCGCCAAGGCAACATAATCAGCGTGATGACCTACGATGAGTATATGCAGCATTATGGACTTTCCAAAGAGGTCATTCCGCTTGCATATGCCAACGCTACCTCCGTGGCTGCTGCGATTAAGCCCTTTATGACGAAGGTCGGCAAAAGCGTTGTCCACAATGAAACGCAAACACTCGTACTTTATGAAGTCGAGGCTAACCTTGACACTATTCTGACAATTATCCAGGAATTGGACACCCCAACGGCACAGGTGATTGTCGAAGTCATCACCTTGCAGTACGCCGAATGTGAAAGCCTCGCGGATGTACTCAACAGTATCTTCTCAGACAAGGATACGGGCGCAAAGAACAAAGCAGCGCAAGTTCCTCCAAACGCTTCGCCAAATCCGGTGGCAACAGATGCATCCAAGCCTGACAGTGCCCCAGCAAGCGTGGCGCCCTACGAACCGATGCGCGTGTTTGCCCTTGCCCATGCCAACCAGCTGGCACTTGTCGGAACCGAATCCGACATTGCGAAGGCCAAGGAACTCATCACCGTCATTGACGTGCCAAACGAGAACATGGTCTTGGAGGTTCATCAGCTCGAGTATGCAGATGCCGAAGTCATTGCGGCCACGCTGCAGGAACTCTTCGCCAACAAGCAGGCCGGATCCATTGAGGCCACCCGCCCGGTTGCGGCCCGCACACCTTCCGTGCCAAACTCAACCGAGGGAGCAGTTAACGGCTCCGCTGCCCTGTTATCGCCGGAAACCCGCGTGGACATCCGCGCCGTGGGGCGAACCAATCAGATCATTATCAAGAGTTATCGCGCGGAGATCGAGAAACTGATGGAGTTGGTCAAACGCCTGGACACATTTGTTGAGCCGCTCACACGTAGTTACCGTCTCACCTATATCGACGCGGCTGAGGTCTACAGCGGCATTGAACGCATCGTCAGCGTCTATGGAAGATCTGACGGCTATGGGTCTTCCCGCGCCGGTACGTCAAGAGAAGGCTCGGGCCTTCGAGGTTCCAGGGACAATGGTGTCGTACTTGTCGAAAAGACTAATTCAATCCTTCTCACGGGACCGCCTTCGGTGCACAGGATCATGACGAGTATCGTCGATAGCATCGACCAGGCAAGCACCTATGAAACGGGCCTGATACGTATCTATAAGATTGAGAACGCAGATGTGGAAGAGGTGGCGACAACTGTCCGGGAACTCATACAAGAGGACACCAAAGAGACACGTTCCACAGAAGAGGCCAGGTACGCGGATCAGACGGGTGATCGGGCTGGCCCAGGCCCTGAAGGAATCAGCACAGCTGAGACCGAAGCGTATATTCCGGAGATTGAGGCCCGGGTCTCAATCAACAAATCGACCAACTCCGTTATTGTTCAGGCGACCGCTCGGCAGCATCGCGAGTTGGAGAAACTCATTGCCGAGCTTGACAAGAAACGCAAACAGGTGCTCATCAAGGCGCAGATCGTTGAAGTCACCACCAGCGACGGCCTTGACCTGGGAGTAGAACTGGATTACCTGGCCAATCACGCCCTCGCTTTCACCTCGTTCGGCCTGTCCACATTCGATCCCTCCGCGTGGACCCGGGGCATCACAGTGGGTCCCGGCGGAACGGCTGCCGTCTTCGGTTCAGACGAGGTCGAGGCCATTCTGCACGTCCTCAAGTCCGATGGCAACGCCCGTATCGTATCCATGCCTCAGGTCTTGGTTAATGACAACGCCGTCGGCATTATCAACGGAGTGGCGGAAGTGCCAACCACACAGATTAACGCCAGCGAAACGGTGGCCACCACGTCCTTTAGCGGTTTCGTCCAGGCCGGCACACAGTTCATCATAACGCCCCATATCAGCGAGAGTGACTACCTGAGGGTAGAATATCAGATTGAACTGAACTCGTTTGGGGTCAAGCCCACAGACCCCTCAATCCCGCCGCCCAGGAAGACCACTAACATAAGAAGCGAGGCGACCGTGCCCGACGGCTATACGATTGTCGTAGGCGGGCTTCAAACGATTGATGAAAGCGAGAACGTCGACAAGGTTCCCCTGTTGGGCGACCTCCCCATTGTAGGTTTTGCCTTCAAAAACACAATGATCAAGAAGGATTACAAGACAACATACCTGTTCATAACCCCCACCATCATGCAGGATGAAGATTTCTCCGATCTCCGAAGTTCGACGGAGAAAGCATGGAAACAGGTGCAACCTGGCGCGAAGACCGATCCGTTATTGGAAATACTCACAACTCGGGATGACAAATGATCCATGAACGTTCTGGTGGCCATACCTGTTTACAACGAAATCAAATACGTGGAACGGGTGATTTGTGCCACGCGCAGGTACACCGATCACCTCCTTGTAGTTGATGATGGGAGTACGGACGGCACATCTGCAGTTATTTCTCAGCTGCAGGGCCTGCACGTCATGTCTCATTTGACCAACCTGGGCTATGGCCGCACTCTCATCGATATCTTCAACTATGCCGCCGCCAAACGGTACGCGTGGGTAATCACCATGGACTGTGACCTCCAACACGAACCGTCGTGCCTGCCTGTCTTCTACACGCATATTCAAGACGGCCTTGCTGATGTGTACAGCGGCTCTAGGTATGCCGATGTCGGAGCAAACATACGAGCAGCGCCCTCAGACCGAATGATCATAAACCGCAGGATCACGTCAATACTGAACAGAGAGCTCGGACTACGCCTTACGGACTCTTTTTGTGGCTTTAAGGCTTACAGAGTGGGCAGTCTGAAGAGTCTTTCGTTTTCGGAGAGCGGCTATGGGTTCCCATTGGAGTTCATCATTAAAGCCGTCTGCATGGGCCTGACTATTCACGAGATACCTGTTCCACTCATCTATGTCGATCCGGGGCGTTGCTTCGGTGGACAGCTTGACGATCCTACGGTGCGATTGAAGCACTATATGGAGATCATCGAAAGGGAACTGAGGCAGAATGCCGGTAGAGACGCTAGAAGATCTGCATGTGCCCAGGAATAGGGGAGTCGTGTTTGTCCGCCCCTCCTTGTCTGAGTGGCAGGTGCTAACACGCCGCAATACCGCAGCCTTGAGCACAATCGCATTGCGCAGCGGGGTTCGAACTGAATTGCTCAACGTGGCAGTCTCCTATACGACAGGGGTTCTGAACTGTCCGGCCCAAGTGCACCCTGAAATGATAATTGCCACCGGGCATCAGCCTGTTTGGCAGCATTGCGGGATTTGGGCCAAGAGCCTTGTTGCCAATAGATTTGCGGAGAGCCTGGGCGGACATTGCGTGTTTCTTGTGCTTGATCACGATATCTGCAGCACTGATCTGTTTCTTCCCCCGCAGACTGGAAACCCCCAAGGCACCAGAACCGTGGGACTCGAGTCTCACCCGACAGCAATGCCGGTCGAGTTTCGTTCCACGTGTAAGCCTGTGTCCAGTTTTATTCAAGAAGTGGTCGATGGAAGGCCCGAACAGTTCTGCAGTTCCGTTTGGAACAGGCACATGAGACAGAGCATCCACAGAACACCCGGCGACGACAACGTTTCCGACTCGGTCACATACCTGCACGCTGTACTGAATCGTGCCTCTGGTCTTGACCGCATTCTGTATTTGCCCGTTTCACTGCTGAGCCACAGCACGGGTTTCCTGGATTTTGTAGCGCACATTGTGCAACATGCCCGCGCTTTTGCAGACATGTACAACCATTGCATTGACCGTCAAATTGAGGCCTGGGGCATTAAGCCGAAGGAAACGCTGCGCCAGCTCAAGATCGACGATGACTGCAACCGTGTCGAACTTCCTTTTTGGCTTGTCTCGGCGTGCGGTCACAGATGTTCGTTAAACCTGGTATTCGTTGGCCGTGATCAATGCAAAGTCTTGGCAGACTCGAACGTATTGGCAAGCGTCGATTTGCGGAGTGAAGAAACAGTCAGCCGCCAACTGGAGCGCCTGCTTATTTCCACTCAATATCGTCTGAGACCCAAAGCAGTGACCCTGACCCTGTTCACCCGTCTCTTTCTGGCAGATTGGTTTGTTCATGGAGTTGGCGGGACTTTCTATGAAACCATTACCGACCGGCTCATAGAGGACTACTATGGAATCACAGGTCTTTCTTTTGGTACGGTTACCGCCACTATGACTTTTGCTGAGCAGGACCAAACAGGAAGAGGTCCCGCCAACGTCCCTTCTCGCCGCCAGATGTACTACAACCCAGAGCGGTTTCTACCACCAGAACTATTCGTAGATGAAGAAACCCGAAACTTGGTTTCCAGAAAGCGTGAGTTGATCAAAGAGAGCAGAGATGGCAACCTGTCCAGAACTCGAAGACACCTTGCATGGCAGTCTCTGGGTGATGTGAACCGTCACCTCAGACAAGTTGCAGCTTCGCAGCTGGTTGCTGCGGACATGAAATCACAGACAATTGAGTCGCCGCTGGCGGAGGCTGACACCCTGGCAAGCCGTGAGTACTTCTTCGGCCTGTTCCGCGAAAGCACACTGCAGGAACTCGCTCAAGATATTTCGTTCGAGTCCCGCTAGGCCTCTCATCGTCCACTTGACGGGATGCATATCCTTCTGCTCAGTGTCTGCCACAAGCAATAGCGTGATGAAAAAGCAAACATCAAAGCCGTGCGACGAAGACATCGATTTGATGCGTCGGGCATCCTGGGGCGATCTAACAGCCTTCGAGGCGCTCTATCGCAAGTATTGCCACGCCCTCTCCAGCTATTTGGCCGCCCTGGATGGACACCATAGCAGTCTGGACGACCTCATACAGGAAGTCTTCGTAAGAGCCTGGCACAGCCGGCAGAGGTTCCGGGGCAGGTCGACATTCAAAACGTACCTGTTTGGCATTGCCCGAAATGTTCTGCACGAAGAACACAGACGCCTGTGCAAGGATAGGGTTCGGCGTCAGAAGTTCATTGAGCACAGTATCCAATCAACAGACACCAGGGCGTCAGACGACCTTTGCCGAGATGAGCTGGTGCTGGCCGTGCAAGAGGCTCTAAAGAGATTGACTTTTAAGCAGCGAAAAGCCATTCAGCTCTTCCATATCGAAGGCAAGTCATTGAGAGAGGCCGCAGTTTTGGCCGGTTGTACAATAGAGGCCTTCCAAAAGCGTTTGTTGCATGGCCGCCGACGGCTCTTGGATGTCTTCAAGAGCCTGCAGGATGCCGCCTCTTGAAACTTTCCCTGGACCGCTTATCGGAACCTGAATATCACCGCCAGTTCCAATCGGACCCGAAAACCCGCGTAAGCTTCCATTCAACCGCATTGTCGCGGTGTACCAGTTCAAAGACACCCGCGTCAATATCCCGCACAGGCGAATGAAAGTCGGGCCAAAGCCGGTCAAAAACGTTCATCGCATCTGCTGAACTACCGGCAAAGACGGCGACATACCTTTGGTTGTTCAATGGATTGGGGTAGATAAGCACGAAACCAATGTCCCTGCCCGTGAACCTATGCCCGTCGGCCGAAATAGAATCTGGGGTCATGACGACGGGAAGCTCACTCGCTATCCGTGCAAGCACTTTGTTCATTGCCGCATTACCAAAGAGAACAAGGTTGGAGTCTTTGATTTGTAGTTCGGTAATCCGTGTATCGGGGATCACCGGAAAAGTCACCCGTCCCATCCAGGGGGGACTTGAAAAGGACTCCGCACAGGATCGCGCAGCCTCAACAAGCAACTTGTCTGTGGAGTCGGTCCCGTACACAAGCGTACACGGGCCACGATATATGTCCCAGAGGGGTCCACATCGCCCCGTGTGTTTTCGTGGACCGTCGTGCTCGCGTCTCTTCACGAAATACCCGCTCCGGTCAGGCTTTCCGTCAAAGACCGTCTTGCCGTTTTCGACAATTCGAACGCCTGCCGATACATCCACTGGACAATCGCCAAAGAAGATCGTGTAGTTGGCAACATTGTCCGTTTTGAGTTCCAGTAACGGCCCATTCACCCGAGCATCCACAGTTGCAATCATCCCGAACTCACTCAATTCGCTGAGTTCAAACCAGTAATACCGGCCCGGCTGCTTCGTGCGGCACGATACGTGTTCGGGACGGCTCACCTTCTTCTTGGTAAGCAACCACGCTTCGATATCCGGCCAGTTCACGGCAAAGCTGTGCCCCATACCGGCATGTTCCGTGTACTTCCAGTCAGCCAGCCCCTTGTCCAATGTCTGCTTGTAGACAGCCCGGGAGTAGTCGGCAGACAGAACAGCGTCGTCACTGCCTGCATGGATCCAAAACGGTACATGCATGGCATTTGTCAAGGAATACGAATCGTCGCATCGCCCACAAACCGGAACACAGGCAGCCCAAATGTGGGGGTATCTGAGTCCCAGCCTGAATGTGCCGATTGCGCCCATACTGAAGCCACAGAGGTAGATGCGGTCTTCGTCGATAGCGAGTACCTGCTTGGCAAAGTTAATGCACTCCAATACATCCTCTTCGCCCATGCCGGTATACCAGAGCGAGCCCCGACCGTAGGGACCTATCTGAACCATGGATTCGATGTCCGGTGCAAGAATCGGCCCGTCTCCGAGCCCATGGAGTGTCACAAGCAGCGGCCATTCCTTGTCAGGTGTGTAATTCTCAGGCAGCTTCATAAGCAGTGGCTGCTGACTCCCATCGATCTGACTCCTGAATCGTAGCGAGAGCGGCTTGCCTACAGGTAAGTGCGGCAATTGCCGATTGTCATACCGGCGGGTGTCCAGATTGGCCGCAGCAAGGACAGATATTCCGTTGATGCATACGATTGAAATCAGCAGCCACACGCCTGGTTTTGCTCCTGTGCTCCGCATCCATTCCTCTTCACAAATAGTAGGTAACGATATCCTCGGACGTGTCGGCGATTTTGACCCCCTTGGGCAGTACTGATACGCGTTTGGCCCCCAGACCAGTTGCGATCTCCGACTTGATTGGGTCGCTACTTACACAGGAAAACGAAATATGGTGCACCGCCAAAACGGTCGCATCCTGCAAGGTACGGGATACCAACTCGGCAGCGCTGTTAAGAAAAGCGTCATGCACAAAGAAATCCAGAGCAGCTGTATGCCCTTGCGGCGCCGACCGGGGCCTGATGACATGGGCGATGCCAACAATGCTTTCTCGAGACCCCGACGTCAGTACGTTCATGACGCCACCCCGCCTGGCGATGGAGCGCATCATAGACGGGAAGACTGACAGAAAGACGGTTGGTTCGGAGTACATACTGGAGTATATCCCCGCGGCCAAGTCAAATGTCTTCATCAGACACGGGAAACACGATAGTGCCTGTATCTTCGGGTAATCCCCCCAGGTCGCCGGGCGGATGAAGGCCCTGTAACCTTCATCCAGGAAATAATCCTGCAATGCAGCATCGCCGTCCAGAATATATCGCATGACGATGCCGTGGTATGTCGTGAAGCCGAGCCGACGATACAAACCGACGGCTGGATTTGTTTGAGAAACCCCCAGGTAGAGAGCTTTGCTGCCTAGAGCTTGGAGATAACTCGTAACTTGCTCGATCAACCGTGTACCGACGCCTTTTCCTCGCCGATCCTCCGCAACAGCGACGGGGCCGAGGATCGCAATTCTAGGGTCACTGATGGCATGGAGACAGCCCGCCGCCCCGCAAATCCTTTTTCCGGCCTGGGCCAAAAAGAACGTACAACGCAATGTATCAGAGTATTCGCCCCGTAGTGCCGATCGAAAACTGTAGTCACCGTATTCGAATATGCCAAGCAAGAATGATTCCGCCTGACAGGCAAGTCGACTCTGTAAGGGGGCAACTACTCTTTTGATGGCTAACTGCATATCATATCTGCACGAACTCTACTGAGGTTTCACATGCTGCTTCAGCCAGGCATCCAAGCGGTCGCTTAGCGAAAGCATCTGATCTGTAAAGGCGGATCTGCTGAGTTTCCGCTGCTCGCCCAGATCCTTTGTCAAATCATAGGCGAATGTAACGCCTTCCGCGACCACACATTTATGCTGCAGCGACCGGATGATGTACGCATTGGGTGCCGCCCCCCCGGTGTATTCTGCAAAGACATACTCGTTGACCGCCTGCGAATTGCCCATAAGCAGTGGAACCAAACTCCTGCCTTCGCACTGAGTTGGAATCGGAATCGCCAGATACTCCAGGATTGTGGGCATGACATCGATCTGACTGATTAAAGACTCTATCCTGCCGCATTTCTGAGACAATTTCGGCGCCGAAACCATCACAGGCACATGTAGCAATTCGTCAAAGATTCCATGATGGCTGGTATGACCATGCTCATAGAATTGCTCTCCGTGGTCGCCCATAACAACGACGAGGGAATCCTCCATCAGGCCGCAATCGTCCAGGAAGCTGAGCATCTCGCCAAGATCATCATCGGTCTGCCGCACCTCACCATCGTATAGAGCGACAATATGCCTGATGTCCTCTTCTGCGGGAGGATTGCTGAAAAGCGGTTCCCTGGCGATATTCGTGCCATCGATCGGCCCTTTGTAGTCTGCGTCATATTCGGTGCCGTACGGCTTGGCCGGCACATAGTCCCAATGCGTGTCGTAATAGTGGAGAAACAGAAAGAACGGCCTGTGCCGGTTGCACTGCAGCCAACGGACGGCCGCATCGTTAACAAGAGGGTTGGTCCTGCTTTGGTCAATATTGACCTCTTTGCCACTGAGTTCCAAGCTCTCCAGTATTAAGCGGACACTGAAATCATCGTAGAAGTCAAAACCCTGACCAAAGCCGTGCTCTGTGTCCAGTCGGGGATTGCAGCAGAATGCCGCGCAGTAGTACCCATAGTCCTTGAGGATTTCAGCCAACGTTTGGGGATGGACGGAAAGGTCCTTATCGACGTGTGTCGCACCGTGTCCGCTTGGATACAACCCGGTAAAAACCGTCCCGTGGGCCGGCATCATCCAACTCGAGACGGCATATGCATTGGAAAATAGCAGGTTCTCCTTGGCAAATGCGTCCAAATGCGGCGTGGTATCCCTCTCATAACCAAGGCACCCCACATGATCCGCCCTCAGAGAACTGATCGTAATTAGAATCACGTTGGGGTACGGTCTACCCATGTGTGTCAGCGATGTGCCTGTGGTTTCTGTATCAGGGACGCCAATCGCTATCGAAACACACGACAGAGCTGCCGTAATGACACATCTAAGCGTATAACAGATCATGTGCGCAGATACCTCAAAAAGGCAACCATAGTATCCTGCGGCAGCATCTACAGATTGCCGATCTTCCGCAGTTTCTCAAGCATCCGTCTTGCCTGATCGGCCGCCTTGGTCTCAGGAAATTTTTCGACCAGCTCCTCGAGAACGCCGGTGGCCTTGCTGTAATCCTGCTGCGCAAGGCAGTCCGTTGCCTGCGACAGCAGAATGGGTGCGACCATTGGATCGTCACCATAATCCTTCAACAGTTCATGCTCCAGGGCCGCAACTCTGGCAACCTGATCACGTTTGCGACGGAGGGCCCACCATTTGACGTACATCAGTTTTGGTCTGTAAATCTCGCACCTGTGATCACTTAACGCCGCATCAATGCCGGCCAGAATAGCATCCGTGTTGTTGCTTCTGGAAAGCGCATAGAAGTACAGCCATCCAGCCTTTCCGGATTCGGCGTGGCTTGCGTGCCCCTGATAGATGTCCCGGGCCTGGCCTGCAGCGAGCGCGTGATTTCCGGAATCTAGCCACAGCTGCACTATCTCAAACTTCAAGGCCACAACTTGGTCCCCGTGATCTGGCGGAACGAATTCCAGTGCTTTGGTAAGACATTCGACGGCCACATGCGACAACGGGACGCCACATTTTTGGGAAGCCGAGCGGTAAAAGGCAAGCTCAGAAAACGGACGATCTTCGGTGGCAGCCGACTGCCTTGCAAGTTCCATCGCCTGATAAGGCATCCCGAAGTGCAGAAGACATGAATCCGAACAAAGGTCCAAATGTACGGACCGCTGCATCCAACGCGGAAGCACGTCAGCCTTGACGGGTTGTTTGTCAGATGCGTGCAACAGGGGCAAGACCATGACATAGTCATATGTACCCTTAAAGGCCGGCTCGGCCACGGCAAGGGCCTGCCCGGCTTTGGCCAACGCGGTGCTATAGCCCCGCAGCCTCAGATCATAGTAGGTCGCAAGGAATCTCCTTTCCGCCTGGGTCAGGTTGGGAATCGTGATCGGCTTGGAAAACAACTGCGTAGAAGACTCGTACAGTCGCTTGGCGGGCGCAATCTGCATGGACTTGTTCTGTGAATCAGGTTGCGCGGCAAAGACTTCGTCCGCCATCGCCCGCATCCGTTTACTCGTGGCCTGCTTCAATTGCGACTCCATTTGGCTGGCTAGTGCCTCTGGATTGAAGGACAATCGGCAACCTGTTCCCATTTCAAAAGGCAGAACAGTTCAAGCCACAAGTTCAGAGGTACAAGACTCAGAAGTTGGTGGAATTTCCTGCCATACCGATTCCAAGGCGAAGTCTTCCATAAGTGCCAGTGTAACCAACACTTTCAGTGGAGTTGCAGAATCCCTTGGTGGAGTTGTGAAGGGTGCTGGAAAAACTGTTGAAGGAACGGTTGGTGGCTTGGGGGAGTTCATCGGGGGTACGGTGGGTGGTTTGGGAGATCTACTTAAGGGAACCGTGGATGCCGTGGGACAGTCCACTCACGGAGTTGCGAGAGGTCTTGGACAATTCGTCGAAGACGCTGGAGAGGTTGTGCTTGAAGCTGCCGACGTGGCGGTAAAGGTGGTTTTTGTTGCTGGCGTAGTGTTCCTCTACATAGGGCTTGCTGAATAGATTGTAAGTTGCTGTTTTACAGTGGTATGCGTTTCGGTTATCGTCTGACAGGTGAATGGAATTGGCCGTTGATCGGCAAAAACCCTTGCACTTGGAGACATGGATGTATCGC
>Ga0209506_1002824_pt1 | contig 14786 bp, 9 predicted proteins | sample AD_JPNHG2_MetaG_FD_184409 | JGI IMG/M metagenome (GOLD analysis project Ga0209506, IMG submission 184409) | Active sludge microbial communities of municipal wastewater-treating anaerobic digesters from Japan - AD_JPNHG2_MetaG (SPAdes) (version 2) | ecosystem: Engineered > Bioreactor > Anaerobic >...
GCCCGAGGGAAAAATAATTTATGATTACGCGCGGCGCATGGTTAAACTGCGCGAAGAGGCAAAAGAAAAAATCGACGCGCTGGGAGTCAATACCGGCGGAAATATTTACATCGGCGCCAGTACCATACCGGCCACTTACATTTTGCCGCGTGTATTAAGCGCGCTGCGCAGCAATCACCCGGACATCACCACGTATATCAAAACAGCGGACAGCGAAGATGTCATGAACATGGTTTTGGCGGGTGAAGTGGAAATAGGAATTATTGGCAAAAGCCCTGCAAATAAAAAACTGGAAGCACAGGAACTTTGGAAAGACCGTCTTGTTTTAGCCGTGCCCGGAAATCATGCATGGAGCAAAAAGAAAGCTATCACAATTAAAGATTTGCTGACCGAACCTTTTATCGTCCGGGAAAAAGGCTCGGCAACCAGAGATTTTATGGAAAACTATTTCAAAGAGAAAAAGTCCGTTAACCTCTCACAATTCAATATCTGCGCCGAACTGGGCAGCTCCGAAGCCGTCAAGGAAGCTATCATTGCCGGCCTGGGTGTTTCGATTATTTCCGTTTACGCCATAGAACGAGAACTGCAGCAAGGCATGGTGGCAAAAATTCCCATTCAGGGCTGCCGGATGGAGAGAAACTTTCATTTAATATGCCGGCGCAATTTTGATTTCCGGCCATTTCACAAAACATTTCTCGGTTTTCTTGAAGAGAATAAATATCTCTCCTAAAATTTCCTCTATATTTTTTTGCTTTGTGCGCTCCGAAACTATTGCCTTTTTTTGGCTCACGCACCGTAAGACTGACAATATGTGTTTTTTTATTTGCCTTTCAACACGGGAAAAACGAGTTTACCGCCGTGTTCGCCGATAATCGAAACCAGCGGCAGGCACAGAAAAATCAGCGCCGGCACAATTTTTTCCCAGCCGGTAGGATTCTGCAGAATAGCGGGTTTGATGATCAGCGCCGCAATGATCATGACATCAAAAATCAGAAGCACAACGGAAAAAACAGTTTTACGGATAATTATGGGATTGTGCTTGCCGGAATAATTAACCAGCCAGGCGAGAATTCCCGTGCCGATGGCCGCGGGCAAAGATAATGTTCCCAAAATATAAAGATAGAAAACAGCTTCCAGCAGTCCCCGCGCCGGACCAACCAGATAATACCAGGCCAGAAAAAGCGGCGCGATGATAAAAATCGCCATGGGAAAATGAACAACCATGGGGTGCGGATGGCGTTTGAAAAACGGATGAGCCTCCAAAAAATTTATCAGCCACCCGGGAAGAAACGGCGGCTTATCTTCTGTCTGTTTCGCGAGCGTTCCCTTTGTCTGTATTTTTTCCAAAACGTCCCTGCCGTGCGGCGAGGCAGCTATGGCCTCGGTCAGATCAGCACCCGCCTGATGCCTGTTCATATGCACGCCGTTTTTCCAGAAACGATTGCCGGTCACGGCATATACTTTTCCGTCAACGGCAACCAGCGCCTCGCGGCCTTCTTTGCCGTCGTTTTTCGCCAAACTTTCACGGTCAAAGTCCATTTTGCCCTCCTCCTTGCGCAAGGTAGCTTATTTTACAATATTAAGAGTTTTGTGTCGTGATTTTTTAAAAATACAAAAATCGCCGCCGGAATGTAAAAACCCGACAAAATGAACACGACAAACAAAGCAATCAGCAAATCATGATTATTCTGAATGCCCCGAATGAGATAAGCGACAATCAGTAGAATTCCCGTCAGATTATGCGCGCGGATGGTAAGGAGATTCGCGGGCGCGAGCCTTGACGCATCGCTGATTTTTCTTTTCAAAATTACAGACGCGCGCGCAGACCAGGGCAAAGTGAAAAGCGCCAGATATATCCAGTAACTTGTTAAATGAAAAACCGGGGTGAACAAGATAACCAAGTAAGCGGCAATCATCGCCGCCGCGTAAATCCAAACAGATTTTTTTACTCCTAATAAGACAACAAGGTTGTTTTTGCCTGCCGCCGCGTCATCTTTTCTGTCCGGTATTTCATTGATGACAATCATCGCGAACATCATCAGCCCCAAAGGCAATAAAACCCAAAACGCCTCCCAGGAGAAAGAAACCGTCTGCACCACATAAGCGCCCAGGCCGATGGTAAGACTGAAATTAACTAATTGCGAAATTTCCCCAAAACCGCGGTAGCCGTAGCGTATCGGCGGCGCTGTGTAAAAATAGGAGCTCGCCATCCCGAATAAGCCGAAAGCAAGCACCCACCAGGTTCGCGCCACGCAAAGGTATAGGCCGATAATCATCGTCAGCAAGTAAAAAGATGTAAAAACAAACCGCATATCACTGGGTTTAATTTCCCCCGAGGTTAGAGTGCCGCTGCCGCCCGCATAGGGATTCATCACTTTTTTGTTTTTTTGATCCACAGAGGCGCGATAATCGAAATAGTCATCAGTCATATTGAGAGCGATGTGATTGAGCGTTACCCCCAGCACAACCAGAAAGAAAAACCACCGATAGATGTTGCCCGTTTGCGTCCAGGCCACAGTGCCGCCAAGAATGGCCGGCAGAAAACTGGATGGCACAAAATGATAGCGGAAAGCCCTCCACCAAACCGGCAAAGATATCCGCGTCTGCGACGATTTATGGTGTCCTTTGTTTTCGGGCCGCCTGGTTTTAGTCTGCATTATTATTTTGTTTTAATTGCTTATTGTTAAAACAAATAAAATTTGTATGTCAGAATAGATTCACAACTAAGCTCTTATAAAAGAGCTAACCATCAAGCGGCAAAAAGCCCGTCTTATCCGCGTGTAAACCGACGCTTATATTTTCAGAAAACCTGGTTTACCGTCTTGACAATTCCCGCCTAGCGTATATCTTAATTACCATAATGACATGACAAAAAAATAACAACAACAAATAACTGAAAGGAAAAAAGATGGTAAAATTATACAGGTGCACGATTTGTGGCGACGCGTATATCGGCGAAAATCCACCGGCAAACTGCCCCTTCTGCGGTGCGCATATTGAATATATTAAAGAAGCCAAAGATGCGGTTGTCAGTTTTGATGTGGAGTTAAGCGCGTGTGATAAAGCCAATGCCGAGCACGCCCTGCAGGTAGAGGTAAGCAACGCGACATTTTACGCCTGTGCGGCGGATAAGACTGATAACCCTGAAGGAAAGATTTTATTCAAGGCTCTGGGCAAAGTTGAAGCGGAGCACGCATCCATTTGGAAAAAAATACTCAAGCTGAAATCCGTTCCGCAAGGCAACGAAACCTGCCACTCTCAAAACGTTGAAAATCTGAAAGATTCTCACGCCAGAGAAACCAGGGCAATAGATTTCTACAGAAAGGCCGCTGCCGAAGCGGATAGTTCAAGAATCAAGCAGATATTTGAAGCGCTGGTGGAGGTAGAAACAGACCATCTGCATTTGTCGGAAGAAAGACTAAAATAAAATATATAAATAAGAGGAGAAGATTATGTCAAAAACAGAAGAGGCGTTGAAAGAAGCCTTTGCCGGTGAATCACAGGCGAACCGTAAATATCTGGCTTTCGCGGCCAAGGCTGACCAGGAAGGTTTTCCACGGGCGGCAAAACTTTTTCGTGCAGCCGCGGAGGCGGAGACTGTTCACGCCCACGCTCATTTGAAGGCCTTGAAGGCGATCCGTTCCACTAAAGAAAACCTCCAGGAAGCCGTAGCGGGGGAAACACATGAATTCAAAAGTATGTATCCGGATATGATCGAGGCGGCAAAGGCGGAAGGACACAAGGAAGCACAGTGGTCTTTCACGTTTGCCAATGAAGTGGAAAAAATCCACGCTGGCCTGTATCAGCAGGTTCTCAATGAGCTCGATAGCGTCAAAGAGGTATACAGCTATTACGTGTGCCCTGTTTGCGGCTATACCGCCGAAAAAGAAGCGCCGGAAACCTGCCCTGTGTGCGGCGCCAAAGGTAAAATGTTCAAAAAAGTTGATTAAAGGTTTTCTTATGCAAAGAGTAAATATAACCTTTGACCAGACAAAAAATATCTGAGCAAAGTTTATATTATTAAACCGTTTACAGCGGATGTCGCAAAACGCCGTCACTGTAACCGAAAATCCGATCTTCGGCGTTTTTTTATTTTCCCGGATCTGAAATATTATTTCCGGGAAGCTTTTATCTGGCCTTTTTTCTGTTTTCTGACGCAAAAAAGAGAGGGGTTTGCATCATTCCCTTTACATACTCCTTATTCCTGCCCGTCATTATGAGCCCTTGAAACATCGGTACAGTTTACAATATAAAAAAACATTTCAAAGTTCTACACAAAACAGATCATCAACACTTGAATCATGGAGGTTAAAATTATGTATTATCTTAACTACTATCTTATGATTAAAGATTATATCGAATGTATTACAAAAGAAAATCTTATAAACAAGCTGTAAATAATGCCTGCATAGAAGGGTTTAAACAAATCGGAGACAGCTTAAAAAAATACCAGACAATCTCCGTAGGAAACAACTATTGGCTGAAGCGTTAGTGCTTACTAACGCTTTTAACGTTTATTCTTTAGTAACATTTATTTATGATACAATAAGATCATCCTGTTCTAGTAATACAAAGACAGGCAGCGGTAAGTTTGCCGCTGCCTGTCTTATTTTCTAAAGTCTATCTCATCTTGAGTAGTCCTAATTAGAAAACAGAGGAAACAATCTGGGTTTTATCGGCGGTATGATTTCTCAATATTTAAGTTTTCGCCCAAGAAAAAATACCAAAAAAGAACAAACAAGACATACTCCTGCGAGAGTTATAAGCCCATAGTCGTAACTTCCAGTAGCTGAAACCACACTGCCCACTACAACAGGACCTAATCCGCCACCCAGCATCATTGAAATTCCGAGATAAATACCAATGCCCGTACCTGTCCTTTCACTAGGAACAATCCGCTGAATAAAAGCAATCTCATTGGCATTATACGCAGCGGAAAAAAATATTGTAGCGGCAAAATAAAAAATAATTAATGGAATGGAAAAGGTGGTGGCAGCAAGGCAAATCATTATTCCTGTGCCTAAAAAGGCAATGCAAGACAAATATCCTCTTTTGTTTGTCTTATCTCCAAAGTATGCCCATGAAAGTGCACCAACAATACTAAGAATATACGGCAATGAAGTCGCATATACTAAATGACTGAATGCTAATTTTCGGCCTTCAGTAAAAAATGTCGGCATCCAAGATAACAATCCAAAAGCGATCATGTTGTTCATTATTCCAAGAATGATAACCAACCAGAAAATCTTCTGTTGCCACAGAAATTTAACACTGCTCATGAAACTGAGAGCGGTTTCCTTTTCAGTATCAATTATTCGCCCCTTTTGAATATACGAGATCTCCGACTTAGAAATTTTTGGATGTTCTTCTGGACTTTCATAAACTAATAATTTTAGCAAAGGAAGTGTTATAATCATTCCAACTATTCCAATAACCACAAACATCATTTTCCATCCCACTACTTCACACAAAGGTACAACTATGACGGGTGCTAATATCATGGCCGCAAAAATGCCGCAAAACCAGATGCTGTTAGCCCTGGAACGTTCATTTATTGGAAACCATTTTTCGGTCAGCACACCCATCATCGGACCATGAATTCCAGAAACCAGACCTAGTAAAACACGAATTGCAACAAATGCAGTCAAGATCATACCGAACGGAGCCTGAAGGCAGGTCACAATTGAAAATAGAACAACAATTGTAATTATGCTATTTTTTGCGCCAAATCTCTCACCTATTGGACTCAAAAATATAGTGGCAATGCCGTACCCAATAAAAAACATACTCATCAACATGCCACCATATTTCCCTGTTTCAGCCACTGTCCAACCATAATCCCTGGCAATCATCGGCAGAGCAAATGTTATATTCATGCGATCAAAATAAGATACCATCAGTGAAATCATAAGAACTAACGGTATTTGCCATCTGATTTTGGTCATCTTTTCTTTATCTTGCTCAGATTCTGTTTTTTTTATTGGCATAGAAATTTTGTCTCCTTAAGTATTATATTCATTGATACACTGAGTTCTGGTTGTAAAAAGTTATACAACCGCCTTCAAGAGGGTATGAGGCTTTTGTACTCCAACGTTTTCTGTCATTTTCGTGTCATTTGGAATGACAGAAAACGTTGGTATCCCTTGATTTTCACTTCTGCTGAAATAAAAAATTGTTTAGTTCTTTGTACCGCAAATCTCCCAAAGCAACGTTTTAGACAACTTATCCCTTTTAAAAGGTAAAAGTTAGCTTGTTGATTATAAGGTAATTATCTTCGACATCGTTAGGTGCTCCAGGAGCAACTTTGCCTTTATAGTAATCACCAGTGAAGAAGTAAGCACCACCCAGCATATAGTTGAGATTATTAGTGATTTTGTAAGTCGCAACGACATCAATTTCCCAGCCGTAATCTCTTTCATTAGTCAAATCAGTACCACCAAAACCAGCCAAAGCATCCGGAAGCAGAGAGGCAGGAGCTACAGATGCGTTCCGTACCGCTTTCGCGTAAGAAACAGAACCCATAATATCCAAATTCAAGATAGGCCGCACGCCTGCTCTGATCTGGCCAAACCAAGCATTGTTCATAACGCCACCCATATTAGGCTCTGTGGCTACTAAACCTAAAACACCACCAGGCAGGTAGCCTGGAAGCGTGCCTGCCCAGTAAGCACGCTCCCAGTTGAACATCAGTAAACAAGGATTCCAGTCACGTCCACCGTCAAGTACACCACCCTCTATTTTATCTTTCGTCTCTGGTTTATCACCGTCCATGAAGGCAAAGGTGCCACCAACGTAGAACATATCAAAATCAGCAACTACGTCGACATAAGCCATTAAATTATTTACTTTTACGTCGTTCTTTGGAAGACCCGTTATTGTATCTATTACTCCATTTTCCCATTTGGCTAATTTACCGAAAGCGTAATCAATTTCTGCCTCAACGGACACCGGACCTATTTTTGCTTTCACATAGGGTTCTAAAACAAAGATGTCCGTTTTATAACCATCAGATACCAGCGGTGAAACAGACCATGGTCTGCTGATCGCGCTACGGTGATACACACCCAAAAGACCAGCCTTACCGCTTTTCCAATTGAAGATAAAAAAACCTTGGTATTCGTCCACATCCACATCCGTCTGTGTTCCGTAAGGAGCCATGTTCATAAATGCTTTGCTATTTTCCTCAATCTTAACAACCTGCAAACCGGCAATGAAAGGCATCTTTACAGCCGTCCATGTTATTTTCAGTTCTGGAGCAGCATTGTCAGCGAACACTGTACCCCAAACACCATCTTCCATAACCCCTACCTGCCATAGGCCGATTTTAGAAACATACCAAATGTAAGCCCAGTCAAAAGCAATATTTTCATTTTCTGCCCGTGTTCCAGCAGAATCAACATCATTGGTAATAACCAAAGGAACAGTGCTTCTTGCATGCCCCCAAATTCTCTCCATCGCGTCAAAACGAGTAACCAACCTCAGTGCAGGAGTGGCAATAAAATCCGTCTGAACACGCAGTCTTTGATAATAGAACGCCGTGCTAGGTTTTTCGGCATTTGTCACGAAGGATGTGTTATTTTGGTAAATACCAGCCACATAATAAGAGCCGGTAACTTTTACGTCAGCCGCAAAAACCGGCGTGTCAAAGGTCATGAACAAGCCAAGCGTAAGCAATATTAACCAAAATCTCTTCATTTTTTCCTCCCCTAAAAATCACATTGATCGTTTGAAAATCTTCCTTCAAAAAAATACACTAGTAGCCCTGTCCGTATCTTTATCATTATACTTATTTTCTATTCATACCATTCCCCCTTTCTTTCTTCTCTTTAGTTTGTTTATCTTTTGAGTTACCTACGTCAGCACAATCTGGAGAAAAAAGTTTTGTAGAAATCAGTCCCCATGCATGCAATCATTCTGCAAATCTAAATAACCTGATGCTTTTTAACATTGCATTCAGGTTAGCTTGACATTATCGGCACTAAAGATTTTGTTGGCATTCGCCAGCAAAATCTTTTTATCAACTTTGCCCGTTTGCGTTTTAGGGAGTTCTTTTACGAAAGCGATTTGTTTAGGACATTTATACTTTGGAATATATTTCAAGCATGCTGAAACTATTTCGTCTTGTGTCATGTGGTAACCCGCTTTCAACACGACACAGGCGGCAACCTTTTCACCATACTTCGGATCAGGAATTCCGAATACAGCAACTTCCGATATACCTTTTATTTTGTATAGAGCATTTTCGATTTCAAGCGGGTAAATGTTTTCTCCACCTCTCAAGATCATGTTTTTTTTGCGATCCGTAATAAATAAGTCTCCGTCTTCGTCAAGATATCCAATATCACCAGTATAAAGAAATCCACCTTTAAGAACTTCACTCGTTTCTTTCGGACGATTTAAGTAACCTTTCATAACACCCCATCCGCGTACGGTGATTTCACCCCATTCACCACGAGGTACTTCATTGCCGTTATCATCGACAATGCGGACTTCCATTCCTGGCATAGGCTTGCCGACTGAACCTAGTTTACGTATTCCATTAGGATCTTGACATGAAAGGTCTCCCATTGTTTCCGTCAGGCCATAATCATGAATAAAAATACCACCAAGCCGTTCTTCTACTTCTTTAATCTTATGAGGTGGAAAAGGAGCTGCAGCAACAAACCAGAACCGTACTGAACTGGTATCATAGGTATTCTTACTCGCTTCCTCGAGAATCATTAGAAGCATTGTTGGAACAAGCGGCACCAAACTAATTTTAAATTTTTCTATATCTTGTAATGTCTTAACGGGATCAAACCATCTGTGAAGAACTATTGTTGCTCCATGTTTGCAGTAACTGTACAACCATATGGCCAATCCAAACACATGATTCATGGGAAGTGTGATAAGAACAATACCTCCTTCGACATTAAGGGCCTCGTAAAAAGGACATTCTAAAGATGCGCAAAAGTTATCATGAGTCAACATTACGCCTTTTGGTTTGCCAGTAGTACCCGATGTATACATAATCATCGCGAGATCATCGCCTGCACGGTCCGTGATTAAATTCCCGTCCGCATATTTTTCCACAAGAAATCGGTAGTCGATTAAATCTTCTGCAATAACTCCATCAACACCTATTACAATAATTTTTGCTTTGAGACGGATTGTATTATGAATTTTGTCTAGCAGTTCCTTACTCGTAATAATGTATTTAGCTTCTGAATCTTTTAATATGTATGTAATTTCTGGCTCTGTGAGGGCAAATATAATCGGCAATAATATACCCCCGCAACGTAATACCCCTTCATAAACCGTTAATATTTCCTTACAATTCGGTAAAATTGTTGCAACAATGTCACCTGGCTTAACTCCTATGTCTTTTAGTCCTTCTGCAAATCGCCTTGCTTCGGAACTTATTTCTTCATTAAAAAATGATTTATTTTCAAAAATTAAACCTGTAAACGCCTCTCTTTTTTCCCTATAATTCAAAGCTAGTTTTATAACGTTCATAATTTTCTCCTCCTTTTTCGTCAGCTTTTTCACAACAAATAGCAAATGAAGCAGAAAATACTTTTTGTACGTGTCAATATTTCTGGCCTTAGAGATGAACCTCTTTCTTTAATAAGATATCGTTGATGCTCAATCCTCTGCCACAATATTCCGCATATCTATTTAAAAAACAGCTAGGTTCTATTGCTGATTCAGGTGTTAGCACTCCTTTTGCCGTTATTCGTCCTTCGGCAATCATCATAGTGGCAATAGCAAGAGGGACGCCGGTGCTTCCTGCCATTTGTCCATAAGGAATACGCCTCAGTCCCAATGCACTTCTTTTCTTTGTCCCATTTTTCCACCCACTGATTGTTACGCAAATTGGGGGCAAAACACTCGCTACATCATCGATATTAATTTCAGCATTGGCTTTCTTATCAAGCTGTAGCGCAGCTTTCTCTATTGACAATTCTCCCTTCTTAATTTGCCCAACAAGTGTCCTTAAAAGTTGAATGAATGACTTCCCATAAAACAAAACGTTTGAAACAGAATTTGCTTTAATTGTTCTCGGAAGCGTGACTGGCTCAGGGTGCCCAATGTGATAGGCAAAAGTATCTTTATACCCCGGGAACTTTATTGGCGCCGCATCAGAAAGAGGTTCAATGTTAATGATTTTTCCATCTCTAAAAGTAGGTATGGGTTCAATGCATTCATATAAAAGGTGCACAATTGCAGCATTTTCCTGACTGGGACGCACTACATCAAGATGTTTTTTACTTATATGATGAGGTTGTGGCGGACCTGATACCGCTTTCCCGTTTCCCCATGCTGTAACTATTTCATCTACTTCGTCAAATACAGACGCGCCAAGAACCGCAAGGAGATTAGAAAGACCTGGACTGGCACCAATTCCAGGAATAACCGTAATTCCCGCTTTCCTTGCCGCTTCATCCATGGCCAAAATATTCAGCATGGGTTTCCAATCATCGCATATATCCACACATGACTTTTTTGCCTCAATACATGCTTCGGTGATATAAGGCCCCAACCTGTAATATGGACCAACAGTACTCATTACTAAGTCATGTTGAGCAATCAAATCCACTAACTTACAATGATCGTTAACATCAATCTCGGCTGCTGATACCTTCCCGACTGCGATTAGCTCCACAAACTTTTTTGCCACTTCATAATTCCTATCGGCAACTGTAACAGCATCTATGCTACGAGAATTAATAAGGCTTATAACCGCTGTCCTGCCCATATCACCAGCACCACCTAACGCTAATACTTTCATAATAATCTCCTGTTGATATTTAATGTCTTCTTATCACTACAACTTACATGCCCAAAACTATCTACATACGAATAAAGCGTATATTCATCGATAATAGTTTGAATTTAATTGGAAAATTATTTGTAAAAATCAGATGCAAATAAAATTAAATTGCATTATTGCAAACAGAATGGTACAAATTGTTACAATTTAAAATAAATTGATAACCGAGGTAAAACCATGGACATACATTTTAATAATCCGACACCGGATGATTTAGTTTGGGTAAGAAAATCAAAAAAGTTATTGAATTCATTAAATATTGGCTATCTCCTGCAAGACATGAATGACAATATCTTAGAAGTCAATGAGGCTCTCTTAAAAATCAACGGAATGACACGTGAAGAACTAGTTGGCCATCATGCAAGCGAATTCTATAAAGAAAAAGAATACAAAACTTTAAGGAACGGGGATCTTTTAAAAATGGATTCAGAATATTACCAAGCTGAGTATTTCATCTATCATAAAAACAGAGAAAAAATTCCGGTTTTATTCATCGTTTCAATTAATAAAAACATGTTTGGAGACCCCATATCGGAAAATGTTCTTATCCTAGACATTCGAGAACAAAAACAAATTAGGAAGAAACTGGAAGATGCTAATCAGAAACTGATGCATCTTAATAAAGCCTTGAGGGAAAATCAGGAATTGTTAAAAAATGAAAAAATGAAGCTAGAGGCTATTTTGCTTGGCATTGGTGACTGTGTATCCGTATTTGATATTAATGGCAATCATCTTCTTTCAAACGACCAAGCCAATAAAATTTACAAAAAGCAAAGACCACTTTTACCATTAAATGGTTATCGAGAAAAAACAATCACATTAACTAATGATAATAAGAAAAGACATTTTGAAGCTAGAATTGAAGAGATTAAGGATACAATGGGACAAACATTTGCGTATGTGGAAATTCTGAAAGACATTACCGATCAAACAGAGTTGAAAGCTCGCGAGCAGGAACTATTATCTATCAAGCGTCAGATCGCACAGAAAAAAATGTCATCGAAAATATTAACCATCAGTCCGCCAATGCAGAAATGTATTAATACGGCTTTAATTTGCTCCGAAACTGATTCCAATGTGCTTCTTATGGGTGAAACAGGCGTCGGCAAAAACATGCTTGCAGAATTGATACACAACAACAGTCCTCGAAAAAACAAATCATTCGTGACGGTTAATTGTGGTGCTCTTCCTGGAACCCTTATAGAGTCAGAGTTGTTTGGCCATGTACGCGGTTCATTCAGTGGCGCAATTTCAGACAACATTGGTTTATTCAGAGCAGCAGAAGGAGGAACATTGTTTCTTGATGAAGTAGGGGACATAGATCTCTCACTACAGGTAAAACTTCTTCACGCTATTCAAAAAAAGGAAATACGTCCAATTGGAACTAATAAGACTTATCGCGTTGACGTAAGGCTTATATGCGCCACAAACAAAGATTTAACAAATCTGGTCAAACAAGGTCAGTTTCGTCAGGATTTATATTACCGGATTGCTGTCATCCCTTTACTAATTCCCCCATTACGAGAACGCAAGGAGGATATCCTTATATTAGCCAATCATTTTATTAATCGACACACTAAAAAGAATAAACACCAGAAAATAAAATTGGCTCATAAAACCCAAGAAGTCCTTTTGGATTACTGGTGGCCAGGAAATGTAAGAGAACTAGAAAATGTTATCGAATACGCTATAGCAATGACAAATGATTCATCAATCCTTCCCGAACATCTTCCGATCTATGTTTCGCAGCAGTGGCAATCAAGTTCTCGTATTTCCTACTCGTCAACTATTACAGCCAGTAATAATGATAGCAAGCCTGAAAATCTAATAGAAATAGAAAGGGAGACAATTTTAAATGCCTTGTGGCGCTGTAAATTCAATCAAACACGGGCAGCAAAAGAATTGGGAATTTCAAGAATTACACTCTGGAGAAAATTATCTAAATACGGAGAAATATAATTTGCACACCTGAAAAGTATTTACGTTAACAGTATTTGTCCCGCAGGATTATCTGCTGGTTTTTTCAATTGCTTCCAAATTATACTCTTTAAGTAAAATATTATTTGATAACTGTCCATTGTTGGTTTTTAATATAATTTGTAATTATAGGATAATAATAAAAATAATTTTATCCCAAAAGTTCGAATACCTATAAATCACTTTCCGGAAAAATTAGAAATATTTATTTTTATATTATGAAAGATATGAAAACTTTTTTAATTAACATTCCTTGAAACATCGATACAGTTTTGATACTATCCGCGGCACAAATTTGTTCCTTTGATTGTGACAGGGAAGGGCTTTTTAATGAACTTTTCTCAACGGATTTTTTGCGGCAAATTGTCCTTTGAGCACATCGGTAAAACCGTGCAGCTTTGCGGCTGGGTGGATGCCTACCGCGACCACGGCGGCCTGCTGTTTATTCACCTGCGCGACCGCAGCGGCATCGTGCAGATTGTTTTCAGCCCGGAAACATCTTCCGAAAATATCTGCAAAATGGCGGCAGCACTGCGCACGGAATACTGCATTGCCGTAACAGGCGAGGTCAAAAAAAGATTAGAGGGAACGCAAAACCCCAATATTGAAACAGGCGCGCTGGAAGTATTTGTCCACGAGCTTTCGGTGCTGAGCGAATCAGAAGCTCTGCCGTTTCCGATTTCCGACAAAGCCATGGTCGCGGGCGCGGAAGACGCTTCAGTAGAAAATGTCTCGGAAGATTTGCGCCTGCAGTACCGCTATCTGGATATCCGCAGACCGGCTATGCAGGAAAATCTATTCTTCAGGCACAAAATTTTTCAGTGCGTGCGGGAATTTTTGGACAAGCGCGGTTTTGTGGAAGTGGAAACTCCGATGCTTACCGCCAGCACGCCGGAAGGCGCGCGTGATTATCTGGTGCCCAGCCGTGTGCATCCGGGAAATTTTTACGCCCTGCCCCAATCGCCCCAGCTTTTCAAACAGCTTCTGATGATCGGCGGCCTGGAACGCTACTTCCAGCTGGCGCGCTGTTTCCGTGATGAAGATTTGCGCCCCAACCGTCAGCCGGAATTCACACAGCTCGATATTGAAGCGTCATTTATCGACGAGGAATTCCTCTATGAATTAATTGAAGAACTGACCGTAAAAATGTTTGCCGTGGCGGGCATTGAATTGCCGCGCCCTTTCCCGCGCATGACTTATGCCGAGGCAATGGATTCAACCGGCTCGGATAGGCCGGACCTGCGCTTTGGGCTTCGGTTTGTGGATGTAACGAATGTTTTCGGCAATACCAATTATTCCATATTCAAACAGATTCTGCAGCGCGGCGGCTGTATCAAAGGAATTAACGTCAAGCAGCAATCTGCGAAATTAAGCAAAAACGTTTTGCAAAACGAATACGCCAAGGAAATCGCGCCTTCTTTCGGCGCCAAGGGCATGACCTGGATGCGCGCCGAGGGCGGTAAGCTGGAATCCAACATTGTGCAGTTTTTTTCCGCAGCGGAACTTGATGAATTAAAGAAACGCTTTGAAGTGCAGGACGGCGATGTGCTGATAATGGTGGCTGACCCGTCTGACGCCATTGTAACGCAGGCGCTGGGGCAGTTGCGCCTGCATCTGGCAAATCGCCTGGGATTAATTTATGAAAAAATTTTTTATCCGGTCTGGATCACGCACTTTCCTCTTTTTGAACCCACGGACGAAGGCGGAGTGACATCGAGCCATCATCCCTTTACCGCGCCGGAGCGTGTGGACTTCGATCCGAAAAACGTGGAAGAACTTCTCTCTCTGCGTTCTCGCGCCTACGATCTGGTAATCAACGGAGAGGAACTGGGCGGCGGCAGTATCCGTATCAATAACCGTGAAGTTCAGTGCAAAATCTTTGCCGCGCTGGGCTTAACCCAAGAAGAGATGAAAGAAAAATTCGGCTTTTTCCTGCGCGCGTTTGATTTCGGCGCGCCGCCGCACGGAGGCCTGGCGCTGGGCATGGACCGCGCGG
>Ga0209506_1002825_pt1 | contig 14777 bp, 15 predicted proteins | sample AD_JPNHG2_MetaG_FD_184409 | JGI IMG/M metagenome (GOLD analysis project Ga0209506, IMG submission 184409) | Active sludge microbial communities of municipal wastewater-treating anaerobic digesters from Japan - AD_JPNHG2_MetaG (SPAdes) (version 2) | ecosystem: Engineered > Bioreactor > Anaerobic...
CGGCAACTACCTGCACAAGAAGATCGCAGACGTCACCACTACTCACCTGGAGTTCCCCAGCGGACTCAAGGCCCACGTGTTCGTCTCATGGCTGCACCCGTTCAAGGAGCAGACGCTCGTGGTGGTGGGCGACCGGAAGATGGCCGTGTTCCGTGACACCGCACCCTGGGGAGATAAGCTCCTGCTCTACCCGCACAACATCTCGTGGCACAACGGCGCGCCCGTGCCGGATAAGGGCGAGGCCGTGAGTGTGGAAGTTGATAGGAGCGAGCCGCTGAAGGCCGAGTGCTCACACTTCATCGACTGTGTAATGAACCGCGCGGCCCCTGTCACGGACGCGCAGGAGGGGATCAGGGTGCTCAAGGTCCTCAGGGCCGGCCAGGACTCCCTGTTAACCGGCGGCAAAAAGATTCTCCTTGAAGACATGCTCACAAAGCCTGAGAGCTTCTTTGCCCACGAGACGAGCTTTGTCGATCAGAACGTTAGCATCGGTGAGGACACGAAGATATGGCACTTCAGCCACGTGCTCGAGGGCTCGAAGATCGGCAGCAACTGCAGCATCGGCCAGAACGTGGTGATCGGCCCGGGCGCGGTCATCGGGAACGGCTGCAAGATCCAGAACAACGTCTCGGTGTACAAGGGCGTGACCCTGGAAGACAACGTGTTTTGCGGGCCCTCCATGGTGTTCACCAACGTGTTCAATCCACGGGCGCACATCCCCCGCATGGACGAGATGCGGCCCACGCTGGTGAAGACCGGGGCCACCATCGGCGCCAACGCCACAGTAGTGTGCGGGCACACCATCGGCGCCTATGCCTTCATCGGCGCCGGGGCAGTGCTGACCCGCGGGGCCCCGAGCCACGCCCTCATGGTGGGCAACCCGGCAAAACAGATCGGCTGGGTGTGCGAGTGCGGCAACCGGCTGGACGATGATCTTCGCTGCTCCCATTGCGGCAAGATCTTTGAAAAGCATGCCGAGGGTCTGCGGCTGGTTTCAGGGTAAGAGGAAACAAGAATCAGGTGAAGAAGGAGATTAATTATGACATGCAATGGTGGGGAGAGAATCTACGGTGGAGAGAGAATCTACGACGACGAGATCGACCTGAGGGATCTTTTCTCGGTCATATGGAGGAGAAGGTGGGTTCTTGTCGGTGTCGTGATCGCGAGCATTTTCCTGGCAGCCGGCTGGGCGCTGCTCACCTCGAGCACGTGCACCGAAATGCTTCTCCAGCTCAATTTCTCGGGCATTGACAAGCATGAGTATCCGGACAAAACTTCCTTCGAGATGCACGATCTCATCTCTCAGGATCTCCTGGTCGAGGCAGCGCAGGCCATCGAGCACCCGGAGCGCAGGGCCCTGTTCCTGGAAAATCCCCGCAGCTTCATCTTCGTGGACCCCTTCATCCCGGTCGAGGTCAGGGAAAAGATGAAGGCCATGGAGCGCGAAAAGCAGACATACATCTATCTGCCGAACCAGTTTATTATCCGGTTCGTGGAATCACGCAGCGGAGTGTTCTCTCACGACGAGAGAAAGCGGGTGCTGCTAGCGATGAAGACCGCTTTTGAAGAGAAGTTCATGAAGGATCACGTGTACCGCAATCTCGTGACGGTGAACATGCCGCCCGAGATGCTGGATGCGTATGATTACATGGAGGTGATAGAGGTCTTCAAGACCTCCCTGGCAAGCTACGCGACCTTTCTCAACAATATGATCAAGAGCGCCGGTACCTATCGCTCGCCGCAGACCGGGCTGTCCTTTGTGGATATCCTCGACTCGGTCGAGAACATCCGCAAGATCGACCTCTACGAGGCCAAGTCCATCATCAAGGTCTCGCTCGAGACAAAGCAGAAGGATGCCCTGCTCAAGAAATACCAGTACCGGTTGCTGACGCTCGAGAAGGAGATGCAGAAGAAGCAGCAGGAGGCCGCCAGCGCCAGGGCATTGCTGGACGAAGTCTGGAAGCAGGAAAAGGTGGGTCAACCCCTGGAGATCGGAAAATCGGGCCAGTCTGCCCCGCAGATCGTCATGGACGGGTCGGTGCTGGAGAAGCTCTCGGCAAAGGAATACAAGGCGGCCCTTCTCCAGAGGGTGCTGGATGCGGAGGTAACGGCAAACTCTCTTGCCGTCGACAAGAAGTTTCTCGAGAAGGACATGAGCATTCTCCAGGGCAGGGACCGGCAAGGCGCAGTACCGGGGCTGCCTGTCGAGTTCGTGGAGGCCTCACTCGAAGACATCAGGAAGGGCATCGTCTCTCTTGGCGGCAAGATCAACGAGCTCAGCGCTGAATACCTTGCAAAGAAATACTCGAAGGTAACGAAGGTTCACCGGAGTCCTGTCACCGATACCCAGTATCGCCTGAGTCCCGTGAAGGCCGGCGTCCTGAGCGGTGTGGCAGGCTTGTTTCTCGGCATTTTCATTGTTTTCATGGTAGAGTTTGTGGTCAATATTCGAGCGGGCAGGGGAGATTTGAGGAAAGAGCAGCAGTGATTGCCATGGAGGCCTCATGGCATCGACCACGAGCGAGCGCTGGATTAACAGTGACATAGGAGAGGACTACCCCCTTAATTTCTGGATTACATATTCCCTTTGTTATTATTGGATGAGGTGCGTGGTGAAACACCTTATTTTAATCCCTGATGGGATAAGGAGGAATTCATGGAGAGGGAAGTTCCATGCGGTTGCCACCAGGATGACGAGATCGACCTGTATGACCTGTGGCTTGTTTTGAAAAAAAGGGGGATTATCCTCCTCCTTATTATTGTGGCATGTTTAGCTGCTGGCATCGTCTAGTATCCCTGGCTCCGAAGGTATACCGGGTATCCAATACCCTCACGCTCATCCAGGGGTCTGAGTCTATCAAGCAGAGCGATATCACTGCAGCTATAGACGATCTTAACAGGCTGAAGAATCATCCTGAGGAAATGAACTCGCAATTATTGAGCATGAATGTGGATGATCTGGCAAAAATCAGGTCTATCAAGGCCTCGGAGATCAAAGGATCGAACGTTATACGGGTTGATATCGAAACGCTCGACAACAGCGCAGGTGTCGCGCTTATGGAAGCTTTGCCGGGTTACATCCAGTCAATGCCCAGTATAGCGACCAAGCTGGAAAAGAAAAAGGCTCTCACGAAAAAGAACATAGAGGATCTGAAGGCCATCATCCACAACCCCGTGAAGGACCTGAACTTGCCTTCCAACACGGTTGTACATGTGTCCTTCATGGATTTGTATACGCTGAGAGAGAAGTATAATCAATTACTTATGACGATGGAGAGTATAGAGAGTATAGAGGGAAAACCGCTGGTCTCTTTTGCCTGGAAGACTGAACCACCCTCGAAACCGTTTAAGCCAAATACAAAATTGATTGTTTCATTAAGCCTGGTAATGGGCTGCTTTCTCGGGATTTTTCTCGCATTGTTCCTGGAATGGGCAACCAATGCGCGACGTGTCAGAGGTCTTGAGTGAGGGTACGTTAGTCAAGCGATTTTTTGATTGGAACCGCGCGCTCTTCCATTCATATGCACAGACACGGCATCATCCTTTCTGGATCAATGCAATTGGCACAATCAGGCGTTTTTTAGAGAATGGCGGCAAACAACATGAATACTTCTCGCATGGAAGACCTGCAGAAATAATTTCTTCTGCAGATAGAGCCATTTCTCCTGATAATTTACAGGAAAGTAAAGATAGGCCAAGAAAAGCGCTTTCTGTATGACCAAGCAAGAGTCTCCAGAACAAATACCGGGTGAACAGCCAGCGGTAGCAAGCCCAAAGCGCCGCAAGACCTCTTTTGCCGGCGATGTGCTGAAGCTGGTTACGGGCACGACGTTTGCTCAATTTCTGGTTATACTCGCTGCACCCATACTGACCCGTCTTTATGCCCCGGATGCGTTCGGCGTGCTGGCCCTTTTCGCTTCAATCACCAGCATCCTGGGCGTGATTGCCTGCTTGCGATACGAACTCGCGATCATGCTTCCGGAAAAGGATGAAGAAGCGGCAAACCTGCTTGGCGTAAGTCTGACATTCGTCGTTATTGTTTCTCTGCTTACGGTTCCGTTGGTCTGGTGGGGAAAAGATCCTGTCATCCGTTGGTTGAACGCTCCGGGTCTTGCCTCCTATCTCTGGCTTGTGCCCGTAATGGTCTTCATCCATGGCGTTTTCCTGGCACTCAACTACTGGAATTCTCGTACGAAACACTTCGGCAGGCTGTCGATCGCCAGGGTGACAAGTTCTCTCACAACCACTACCGGCAAACTCGGAGTCGGCTTCATGGGATATGCCACCGCCGGGACCATTATCGGCGCAACGGTTGCAGGGCAGGCTGTCGCGACTTCTGTTCTGGGAGGCCAGATCTGGCGCGATGACAGGAAGATGTTTTTCAAATCAATCCGCTGGAAGGAGATGCGCAAAGGAATCGTTCGCCATAAGAAATTTCCTTTGCTGAGTTCATGGTCCGCTTTTATGAACACGACATCATCTCATTTGCCTCCTTTGATGCTCGCGATGTTTTTTTCTCCTGTGGTAGTTGGTTTTTTTGCCCTAGGACATAGGCTCCTCAGCATGCCTATGAATTTTATAGGCAGCGCAATTGCTCAGGTATTTTACCAACGCGCTTCAGCGGCGAAATACGACGGCACGTATGATTCGATCGTCCGCAATGCCTTTACGAAGCTTTTGACATTGGGCTTGTTCCCCATTCTGCTGGTCATGATTGCAGGAAAGGATCTCTTCTCCTTCTTTTTCGGCAGCCAATGGTCGGAGGCCGGCGTCTACGCTCAAATATTGGCACCGTGGATTATGTTTCAATTCATTAGTTCCCCTATTTCAACGCTCTTCAGCGTCCTGGAAATGCAGGGACAAGGATTGGTGTTTAATTCACTTCTATTGGCGACAAGAATTGCTTCTCTCATGGTGGGGGGCTTGTTAAACAGCATTCTGATAGCATTGATGTTATATTCAATTACGGGTTCAATAATGTATTTCAGTATTTGTATATTTATACTGAAAAAATCGGGGCTGAATTTATCAATGCTGGTTAAAGATATTTTTCCAATATGCATAATTGGCTTCCTTGCCTTGCTGCCAGTCGTCATTATGAAGGGCTTTAACACTCAACCGCTAATTACTGTACTAGGTGGTTTGATTTCCTTATTTTTCTATTACGTCGTTATATATGTCCGTGATAAAGATCTTCAATATCTGGTAGGAAGATTATTTGCTCAGAATTGAAGAGGAAAATGTGTGAACCACTAAAAACTTACATTATATTTTACCTAAGGTTTAGAGTCATGTTTCGTCCGATAAAGTTATTGTTGAAATCAATTTTCAGACCAATGCTTTCAGAGCAGGAATTGCAGGTAATAAAAATCATTGGATTAAAGAAGATAATCCACTACTTACTCTTCCAGCGTATCCTACGCATCAATTCTCATGTTCCTTGGCCAGTACACTGGTCATCGATAGTCAGCTGTCCTGAACGTATAGAACGCAAATACTGGCGGCCTTATCCAGGATACATGCCTGGGCAGTATATACAGGCAAACGGCATTGTATCGGAAAAAACGTGAGGCTGGGCCCTGGCGTCAAGTTGATATCGGCTAACCATGATGTACTGAATTTCGATATCCATACAAAAAATGAACCCATAGAGATAGGTGATAACTGCTGGATATCTGCAAGTGCGGTGATTCTGCCTGGTGTCAAACTCGACAACCATGTCGTGGTTGCGGCTGGGGCCGTAGTTGCAAAGAGTTTTTCCGATATTTGTTTGATCAGAGGTGTACCGGCCCGAGTAATCAAGGAGTTGGATGATTATCGATGTAATGACTGGTGAGCGATGAATTTTATTGAGAAAAACTTTTTAAAAATTCGGAAGGTGATTGCGATTGATGCAGATAGCTTTGCTATGCATGATATACCGCATGCAGGCGTCATAGTCGATGTTCTGTCACCCCATATAATAAGCGAGCAAAAGAAAGAAAAAATTATCAGCTTCCTTTCGAAATACATTGGTAGAAAGAGGGTTCTTTCCCGTTTCGAGAGAAATGATTGGAATGCACATTTTGCTGAGACAAATACAGGCGAGCTTCTTGGTTACTGTTGGACACTTTCTCCACGGTCTTCAGCAGTCTGGCATGATAAGTTCAGGATCAATCCAGATGAAGGGCTGCTGATCAATGTTTTTGTATTACCAGAACATCGTGGTCGTGGTGTGTTTCAGTTAATCATGTCTCATGCATTGAATTACTTATTCATATATGGAAAATGTCATCGTGTTTACGCAATCGTGGAGAAGAATAACAAAGTTTCTATGGCTGCATTTACGAAACTTGGCCTGCGTTGGGTAATGACAAACATCCTGGTGAAGTTCATGGGAAGAAACTTGATGTCAATATATTGGAATAGAAAAAGCCTTTCGGTGTACTGGGTATTTAGGAATGAAAAAGGTTTTAGTTTTTAACTGTCACTATAACGGGCTCAGTATTATCCAAGAGTTGGGCCGGCACAACGTGCCGGTCCTCGCTCTCGACAGTGTTCGCTCGATTGGAACGTACAGCAGCTACGCCCGTTATCATCATTGCCCTGACCCGCATGTGGAAGAGCAGGCCTTTATCGACTATCTGATGCGGTTAGGCGCTAACTTTAATGACAAGCCCGTGCTCTTCCCAACGAACGATCATTGGGCAGTGGCTGTCTCGCGTCATAAGGAAAAGCTGCTGAAATATTACGTTCCCTGTGTGGCTGACTATCCCGTCGTAAAATTGCTTGTTGAAAAACAACGTTTTTATGAATGGGCACTTTCGAGTAATTTACCGGTGCCGCGCAGTTGGCGGAATGGAGATGCAGATGAGATTCCGGAAGCAGCTTTTCCCCTGGTCGCAAAGCCCGAATACCGGCGAGTCTCCAGCAATGATCTGGAGATGGGGAGGCGTGCTAAGATTCTGGACAGGATGCGTCTGACTGTTTTGAGAAACAGGGAAGACCTGGAGAATTTTATCGCCCGCCACAGAGAATTGTTACCCTACTTCCTGTTTCAGGAATATGTCGAGGGAATGTCTGACTCCATGTACACCATCGGCGTCTATGCAGACCGCAAGCACGAGGTGATGGGACTTTTTACTGGTCGAAAGGTCCGCGGCTTCCCTCCTGATGTGGGCGACTGTGTCGTTGGTCAGGTCGAGAGCGTGCCGCCGGAACTGAAAACCCTTGTCAAACAAGTCTGCAGAGAAATCAAATATCATGGGATCGCCGAGTTTGAGTTCAAACGAGATGTAACTACCGGTCAATTTATACTGATTGAAATTAACCCGCGAAGTTGGTCATGGATCGGGATAACACCTGCCTGCGGGGTGAGTCTTCCATGGATGGCCTATGCAGACCTTACCGGCGTCGAACCTGTTGCCTATACGGAATGTAATCTGCCAACAGGAAGTGTTAAGTATGTAAAAGTATTACAAGATATGGAAAACTGTCTATACAGAAACAGATGGTCGGGTTTCCCGGACTGGCACATGTCGTTTTTTCAATGGCTGCAATCATTGAGGGCTGACAGGCTTGTATGCGCAGAATTTATGAAAGATGATTTGCGTATTGGAGTTCATGCGATTTTCTTTTTCCTGAAATCCTTCGTATGGCGGATGATGCGGCGTGGTTAACGATATTGATTTTCAGAAGCTCCTCCAAGGCCGCTATGAAGCCGAGAGTCTTCCCAGGGATTTCTCTCCGGAGCGGATTGTCCCGGATTTTGCATTCAATATCTTGAATCCTCTAGGCTTACTGTACTGGCCGGTGGCGGATGAAGATTATCTGGCCAAGGGGGGCTCCAAGCCAGTCTGGCCGGAGGGCAAGCCTTTTGCTGTCTGTCTGACCCATGACGTAGATCATGTATCGCGCTATTCGTTCCCGCAGGCTGCAAGGATGTTTGCTCGAGATTTGCCAGTATCCAGAGCTCTGCCGAAAAAAGCCCGTGGCCTCATAGGCTTGGGACTTAATGTTGCACAGGCAATCAGGCACGCAAATCAGGATCCATTACACTGCTATGAACGCTGGCTGGAGGCAGAAGCGGCCGTCGGCGCCCGTTCGACGTTTTTCTTCTGGCCAGGCTGGGGCAACGTGGGTAAGCATCATTCCTCGGATTGCACCTATGAGTTGTCTGACCGGGTTGTTTTTGACGGACAAAAATGCACCGTGGCTGAAATGATCCGGGAGATCGACCATCGTGGATGGGAGATCGGACTGCACCCCTCTTGGTATTCTTTTGATGATGTTGATGAAATGAAGCGTCAGAAGGCGGCCCTAGAAAAAGCCTTGGGACGTGAAGTCGTAAGCGTACGACAGCACTTCCTGCATTACGACATTCGTGTCACGCCTCACATTCAAGCCGAAGCCGGGCTGCGTTATGACAGCACCCTCGGATTTAACGATAATGTTGGCTTTCGTTTCGGCACATGTTATCCGTGGCGGCTCTACGATTTGCAGGCCGAAGAAGAGTTGCCGATACTGGAGGTTCCGCTGATCATTCAGGACGGTGCCATGCTTAAGCCCGAAAAGGGCATGCGCTTGGATGGGGAAACAGCCTTCCAGTATGTCGTCCAGCTCACCGAGTCTGTAGAGCGAGTCAGCGGCATTCTGACATTGCTCTGGCATCCCAATTACCAGGACAATCCGATTTGGTGGAATCTCTACATTCGCATCATTTCATATTTAAAAGAGAAAAATGCATGGTTCGGTACGGTGCAGGAAGTGGCGGGAAAGGGCTGCCAAAAAAAGCACCCTTAACGCTTCGTAGAATACAAGCAGGATATATTCCTTGAAGATACTTATCATCACATCGTTTTTCCCTCCGCAGAATTCGATTGCATCTCAACGCCCATACTCCTGGGCCAAGTATTGGTCGAGAGATGGTCACGATGTGACTGTTCTTACAGTACCCAAAAAACCATTACCATCAGACTCCCCACAATCTTTTGAAGGCTTTCAGGTAATGGAGATACCGATACCATTTATGGGTTTTGTGCAAAGAATATTCAGTGATAAAAACACCTCTCTTACTCCAGGATTAGTCGATAGAAGAACACAGAGAAGAACAACAATTAAGAAACGTTTTCGTAGCCAAATCGCTCAGTGGCAGAGGCAGTACGGAATCGCGTATGGTTGTCGAATGCCTGATCCTATGGATTTCTGGTGCGGAACTGCTCTCAAAGCAGTAAGGAACCAACAATGGGATCTGGTAGTCAGTACTGCCTGGCCTTATGGAGTTCATGGTCCGGCGTATCGGATGAAAAAAGCAGGTATTGCAAGACATTGGATTGCCGATTGGCGTGACTTGTGGACAGATAACCATATGTATCCTGGCCTTCCTGTATTGCGTGCATTAGAAAGGATTCTGGAAAGGCGATGGTCTCTGATGGCTGATGCCATCACTACCGTTTCTATGCCGCTAGCCGATGTGCTGCGGGTAAAGTATGGCAGCAAGGTACACGTCATCTATAATGGATTTGATCAAGAAGATTATACAAGTTTGCCTGCTGCAAGGATTTTCCCTAATGACGGTGTGTTTCGCATTGTTTACACCGGTAGCATCTACGCAGGTCAACGAGATCCATCACCTTTGTTCGAGGCAGTGCGTAACCTAAAGATAGAAGGAGAAATCAGCCCAGAACGATTGAAAATCATATTTTGCGGGAATAATGCAGATGTTACAGACCTTGCGCGGATGCACGCAGTAGAAGAATTTGTAGAGTATGCTGGCTTCCTCCCGCGGCAACAGGCATTGCGCATGCAAAGAGATGCTGATGCTTTGCTATTTTTAGAGTTTGAATCTGACAAGATTCAGGGAATTTTAACGGGCAAGTTGTTCGAATACCTGTTTGCAGGGCCACACATTTTAGGGGTGGGCGTTGGTGATAATTCGTCTGCAGGGCAATTGTTCAGAAAGACGGGAAGGGGAGAATGTTTTGGTAATGATGTGAAGAGACTTGCTCGAGAGATTCGATTGAGGATTTCAAATGCTTGCAACCCGGCTCAATTTGCATCAAAAGTGGATTACCCAAGTATTATGGAGTTTTCTAGAGAAGTACAAAGTAAAAAAATGCTTAAAATTCTGTCCTGAAATTGGACGTCGAGTTATCGGAAGAAGGTTGGGCCTTAATCAATTATAAATAATTAGCTAAACACTGATGGGTAGATACCGTGTGGTTATTCAATAGGTATCGTTTCACTTCTTAGCTGTGACATCAATCTCAAAAAACATCTCCCCTGAAAGAATGATAAATTCGCTGAAGCAGGCAGGTATAGAAAGAGTGAGTTTGAGCACAAACCAACTTGCATGGATTGCTACCTTAATTGTCGTGGCATGGTATCCTTTTAATCACATTTATACGTACCATGTCATTACCGGTAATATCCCGAACATAATAGAGGGCGTGCTGGGGCTACTCGTGTTGTCTTTTTCAGCCATATTTGGTGTCTTACTGTTGATCCAACTTTTCCGTAGGAAGCTATCGATCTTATCAATTTTTTTGATAGGTATTTTTACAGGGTTTATTGCTCTTACTGTGTCATGGACAGTGCTACATTATCTGTTCGCGGGAGGTCCCAAGGGCAGCATGCTGGCATTCGAATATTATTCTCGGGTTCTTTTTCTTCATTTATTTCTGTTTTTGGCTGGATATTACATGAGACCCCAAATGTGTAGCACTATCTGGATAGCTTCTTTCAGTGTAATTATTGTTAATTCGATACTTTTTGTTAACAGTAATAATTTGATGATAGACCTCCGTTGCATAGTTGATAAAGCTTATTCCGGAATGTATTTGTCTCTGTCCGATGCTGCTATGTTTACTGGATTTATTGCCTGGTCTGTTGCTAAAAAACCATTTACTAGAGTTGCTTGCCTATGTCTACTGGGTGTTGTCCTGTTTATTATGGGATCACGTGCAAATCTCATTGGTTATCTAATAGTATTGCCAGTCGCCTTATCGTTTACACTTCGTAGATCATCACAGATTGCTTTTTATTCTGTGATGGTTGTAGGAGGTGCAACGGTATTTTTTCTGATGGGCGGATGGGAGATGCTGGCCAGTTCACGCCACGTGCAACTATTCTCCCTATCAGATGACTCATCGTGGATTGCGAGAAATGAAATGCTCTTCACGGGCATGGCCGGTATTGTGCAGAATCCAGTATTCGGTGATTATGCTGGGCAACTTGAGCAGAGAGGGACCTTAGGTTCATACATTCATAATTGGCTGTCCGTGTGGCAGGCATTTGGAATAATCCCATTTGTGCTGTATACCTTTTGGGTAATTTTAGGAATATATCAAGCTGCACGAACGTTTTGGCTTTCCGGACGTCGCGCTACACGTCAGGACCAGCTTATTGCTGTGTTATGCCTGTTGGTTGCAGTACTTGTGTTTAGTGCAAAATCGGTAGGTTGGGTACACATTTCACTGGTTTGGGGAATGCTTACGGCTAAGACTATCGATTCGAGAAGTTCTATTAATTTGAAAGGTTATCAAGAAAGAGTGAATCCCCTGCATCCCCAGAGAAATAGTGGAGTGGGGCCGGATGTGCCAAGTGACAGTTTTTAACCTGAAGCGGTCTTTCATTACTGCTGAAAAGAGAAGGAGATGGTTCTAGCAGGGGGAAAAGCCTCTTATCATTGATCTTGATGAAAAATGAAAAAGCAAGCCCAGATAAACGACTTGTGCCAGATTGCGCGGAAGTATCGAATCCTCGCTGATAGATTTGATCTCGGCATTTCTTCTCGTATAGGCAGGGGTTATGTCCCAAATTGACATTGTTATTGTCAACTGGAATTCTGGTGAACTACTCGCCAATTGCCTGGAATCCATTCGTCGTCACGGCGTTGCTGAAGTTGCTCGGGTGATTGTTGTCGATAATGCCTCATCAGACGCATCTGTTGCTGGTGTTGTTGATCTCTTTGATTTGCCGATCGAGATCATCAAAAATAATGAAAATCAAGGATTTGCCCGAGCATGCAACAAGGGCGCGTCCTTGGGCAAAGCCCCTTACATCCTGTTTCTGAACCCAGATACGGTATTGTTTAAAGAGACACTTTCCAATGCGATCATATTCATGGAGCAGGAGAGCAATCAACAGGTGGGGATCTGTGGAGTACAACTCGTGAATGAGATTGGCGAAGTAAGTCGCACTTGTGCACGTTTTCCTACACCGGGTATATTTTATTCAAAAATGTTCGGTTTAAATCGATTATTCCCAACTCTTTTTCCATCTCATCACATGAAGGAATGGGATCACATGAATAGTCAGAGTGTTGATCAGATAATGGGGGCATTTTTCCTGGTAAGACGGTCCTTATTTGAAGCAATGAATGGTTTTGATGAGCGGTTCTTTGTATATTTCGAAGAAGTGGATTTTTCCCACCGAGCCCGTCAAGCTGGTTGGCGGAGTTATTATCTGGCAGATACGCAGGCATATCACAAGGGGGGAGGGACATCCGAGCAAGTAAAGGCGACTCGAATGTTCTATTCTCTGCGAAGCCGCATCCTTTATGGATATAAGCATTTCAGTTGGTGTTCCGCGACCGCTCTCATGATGGGAACACTCATACTTGAACCTGTTGCTCGTTGTGCATTAGCTATTTTCAACAAGTCTTACCTGCAGGTGAAGGAAACATTCCATGGATACAGCATGCTATGGCGTGCACTGCCGAGGCTGCTTTTCTTTATATTGAATGGAAGCAGACAATGAAAATCCTTCTCCTTTCCCGGTATGGTTCTCTTGGGGCGAGCAGCCGCATGCGCTCGTATCAATACTTGCCTTATTTGGAATCCCAAGGAATTGATATAAAAGTAGCACCACTTTTGAATGACGAGTATGTCAATGGACTCTATTCTGGTAAGGCCAAACCAGTGCTCTCCATTTTGATTTCATACCTGAAGAGGTTTGGAATTGTATTGCATAGTAGATCATTTGATTTGTTGTGGGTAGAGTCTGAGCTTTTCCCATGGATGCCTGCTTTGATGGAAATAATTCTAAATCGGCTCAGTATTCCATATGTTATTGATTATGATGACGCGATTTTTCACCGGTATGATTTGCATCCGAATAGAATTGCAAGGTTTCTGCTTGGGGGAAAAATCCGGAGTGCCATGCGCAATGCAATGGTCGTAGTCGCTGGAAGCATGTATCTGGCGGATTATGCCGTTCGTGCCGGTGCTAGGAGGGTGGAACATATTCCCACAGTTGTAGACTTGGAACGCTATCATATCAAAGAAGGGACGAATGCTCCCGGACTGAATGTCGGGTGGATAGGCACCCCCATGACAGTTAAGTATCTGACTATCGTAAGACCTGCAATGACTCAGTTCTTGAAAAAAGGGGACAGTATGCTATCTCTGATTGGGGCCGGGCATGTTAACTTTGGGGATCTTCCTGTAAAAATAATCCCATGGTCTGAAGATACAGAAGTCGCAGAGGTCCAGAACCTTGATGTAGGGATCATGCCTCTCTCAGACGCCCCGTGGGAACAAGGGAAATGCGGTTACAAACTGATACAATACATGGCATGTGAAAAACCTGTCATTGCTTCTCCTGTCGGTGCAAATATTGAAATTGTTGAAAATGGCGTAAATGGATTTCTAGCCGGGTCGACAGAGGAATGGCTGACAGCTCTGAACATTCTACGCGATAATCCTTGCTTGAGGAAAAAGATGGGAATGGCTGGACGTAAAAAGGTAGAAGAAAAGTATTGTCTTCAAGTTACCGCTCCTAAGCTGATGTCAGTTTTTAAGAATACCATAGAAAAAGAGAATGGGAGGTCTTTTAACAATACCGGCCGCATCAGATCCTGTCAGGAGACTGGCTAGCAGTGAACATATTCATTAATGCATCGATAGTATAATGTCATCATAGGTTGCTTACAGCATGGAATGAACGGGAGGGGTAATATAGTCAATTCAAGGAGTATGAGGGAAATATGAGTTTTTCAGATCATGTGCTGAGCAAGATATTGTGCTTGTCGAGGACGCAATAGCTCTTGAAGGAGATCCATGATCTTATCAGGTGAAAATCATCCTCAGCATGTATCACGCAGATAAATCGGCGGTTTATAACAGTACCTGTTCCCTGGTAATGCCCCTTAAGGTGATGTTAATGCAGCAGTGGTTTGGGGGCCGGAACGATCCTTCAACTGGAGATCCAGATAACGATAGGATATGGCTTGATATGTTTATATGCAAACCCTTTAGGAGCTTATCCCCTGATCACATTGTATTTTGACGGTATTGGAATCGGATAAAAACGAAGGCGATAGAGAGGATTCATGACCAAGCGCTTATCCCAGTTCCGGGCGAAGGGATATTCAATAGATGCGGGTTTGGCAGTGGTTGTTCATCTGGTGCGATCTGCATAGAGTCGTTTGAGCAAGGGCAAGCTTGAACAGATAAACCAGCAGAGACAGCATAAGAAAAAAGCCGGCCAAGACAAGCCAATGAAACTCGGCCGGGATTTGGGATTGGACAGTATGGTGAAAACGAAGAGCCGGTTTATGGGATGAGTGAGCGTGAGTCGATCAGGGGAGACCTTTGCACAATTCCGGCAATGGCAGAGCCTGACAGGGAGCTGATTTTCAGCGATCATATTCAATAATATGATGATAATATTGATGATTCATGGTATACTCCTTCCGAGATGGGATGAATGGGGAGGGGTGATATGGGGTTCAAGGAGTACGAGAGGAACATGAGTTTTCTGGATCTTGAGCTGAGCAAGACCTTGGGGTCTTCACG
>Ga0209506_1002826_pt1 | contig 14771 bp, 12 predicted proteins | sample AD_JPNHG2_MetaG_FD_184409 | JGI IMG/M metagenome (GOLD analysis project Ga0209506, IMG submission 184409) | Active sludge microbial communities of municipal wastewater-treating anaerobic digesters from Japan - AD_JPNHG2_MetaG (SPAdes) (version 2) | ecosystem: Engineered > Bioreactor > Anaerobic...
AAGAAGTCTCGGGCTCGCGAGCGCCACGGCGCTCGTGGTGGCCAACATGATCGGGGCGGGCGTTTTCACCACGAGCGGGTTCCTCATCGCGGACCTCGGCTCGCCGTGGTACGTGCTTCTCGCCTGGGCCGTGGGGGGTCTGCAGGCCGCCCTGGGGGCCCTTTGCTACGGGGCGCTCGCCAGGCGCCTCCCCGAATCGGGCGGCGAGTACCTCTTTCTGTCCCGCACCCTGCACCCGTCGGCGGGGTACGTGGCGGGGTGGCTCTCGCTGCTTGTGGGGTTCTCGGCGCCGCTTGCGGCGGCGGCCTTCGCCTTCGGCACCTACGGAAACCCGTGGTTCGGGGGCGCCCCGCCGGCGCTGGCCGGCTCCATCCTGATCGTCGCCTTCGCCGCAGTGCACGCCGTCGAGGTCCGCCGCGGCGCTCAGGTCCAGAACGGCGCGGTCCTGCTCAAGGTCGCCCTGATCGCCGCGTTTTGCGCCTTTGCCGGCGCAACCATGCCAGCCCCGCCCGCCGAGCCTGCAGGGGCCTTCCACCCGGCGGCCTTCGGGGTCTCGCTGATCTGGATCTCCTTCAGCTACTCCGGGTGGAACGCCGCGGTGTACGTCGGCGGGGAGATCGAGGACCCGGAGCGGACGATCCCCCGCGCCCTGCTCCTCGGCACGGGTCTCGTCGCGGCCCTGTACCTGGCCCTCAATGCCGTCTTCGTCCTTGCCGCCCCGGCGGCGGAGCTGGCGGGCAGGCTCGACGTGGGCCGCATCGCCGCCCGCGCCGTGGGCGGTCCCGTCCTGGAGGAGGCGGTGGCGGGGCTCATCGCGATCGTGCTCGTGAGCAGCGTCTCCTCGCTCGTGATGGCCGGGCCGCGCGTCTACGCGCAGATGGCGGCCGACGGCTACCTGCCCCGGCGGCTGGCCGTCGCGTCGGGGCCTCCCCGGGCGGCCATCGCCCTGCAGGCCGGGCTTGCCCTCGTCTTGCTGTGGAGCGCAACCTTCGAGGCGCTTCTGACCTGGATCGGCTTCACCCTGAGCCTGAGCACGGGGGCGACCGTGGCGGCGCTGCTCCTCCTGCGGAAGCGGGAGGGAAAAACGATGTACATTCCGGGCTACCCCCTGGTCCCGTGGCTCTTTTTGACCGGGGTCGCGGCCATGGCCGTCTTCACCGCGGTGCAGCGGCCGCTGGAGGGCCTCGTGGGGTTCGGAACGATCGCGGCGGGCCTGGCGGCATGGCGGCTTCAGAAGCGGTGAGGGCAGGGAAGAAAAGACGGGACGGGCGAGGCTCAGCGGCCCAGGGGGCCGTTGGCCAGGAGGTGCAGCTGCCAGGAGATGACGCCCGCGAAGAGCAGGGCCGTGCCGGCGAGGATCACCCGGAAGAGCCTGAGGCGGCTGTAGAGGCACATCAGCACGAGCAGGGCGGAGACGCCGACGACCTTCCAGACCCAGAACCGGTCGCCGTAGACGTCGATGGCCGCCCGCACGACGGGGTTGCACTCGGCGCCCCCCGAGGCGAGGATCACCTGCGTGAAGATGGCGTCGAGGATGTTCAGCCCGGCCACGAGGACCACGAGCGAGGCGAGCCCGACGCCGTACTCGAACTGATGCAGATCCTCCCTTGAAGCCCTCATCGCATGCCCCCCGGATATTCCATCGGGCGGCTCGGGATCGAACCTTAGCGTTTTTTTCGGCGCAGAAAGGCCCTGTCCCCCCATTTACAAGTCCCGCGAGAACGGGTACGATGCGTCACTTGCACCCGGAAAGGAACCCCATGAAGGTCGTCGTCGTCGGGGCGGGGTGGGCGGGATGCGCCGCCGCCCTCGCCGCCAGGAAGCAGGGGGCCGAGGTCACCCTCGTCGAGCGCACGGACATGCTCCTGGGCACCGGGCTCGTCGGCGGGATCATGCGCAACAACGGCCGCTTCACCGCCGCCGAGGAGATGCTCGCCCTGGGCGGGGGTGAGCTCTTCGAACTCGCCGACGCCAACTCCCTGCACCGCGACATCGAGTTCCCGGGGCACCCCCACGCCTCCCTCTACAACGTGGCCACCATGGAGCCCATCGTCCGGGCTTTCCTCGAAACGAAGGGCATCGAGGTCCGGCCTGCAACGCGGATCAACGACGCGGAGCTCAAGGACGGCGCCATCACCGCCATCCACGGCAAGGAGGGCGACGAGACGGTGAGCTTCACGGCCGGGGCCTACATCGACGCGACGGGAACGGCGGGCCCCCCCGGCCAGTGCGCAAAGTACGGAAACGGCTGCGTACTCTGCATCCTGCGCTGCCCGGCCTTCGGGGGACGGGTCAGCGTCACGGCGCTCTGCGGCGTCCGTGAGCTCGCGGGCCGCAAGGGGAGCCGGGTCGGCGCCATGAGCGGCTCCTGCAAGCTTCTCAAGGAGTCCCTCTCGCGGGATCTCGTCTCCGAGCTCAACAGCAGGGGGGTCGTCGTCGTCCCCCTTCCCCCCTCCCTGCAGAAGGACGTGCAGAGTTCCATCAAGGCCTGCCAGCAGTACGCCATCCCCGAGTTCCAGGCCAACCTCGTCCTGCTCGACACGGGGCATGCCAAGCTGATGGTCCCCTTCTTCCCGCTCAAGGCACTGAGAAAAATCGGGGGCTTCGAGAACGCGCGCTACGAGGACCCCTACGCCGGAGGCCTGGGGAATTCCATCCGCTACGTGGCGATGTCCCCGCGGGACGACAGCCTGAAGGTGCAGGGGGTCGCCAATCTCTTCTGCGCCGGGGAGAGGGCGGGGCTGCTCGTGGGCCACACGGAGGCGATCGTCACGGGGACGCTGGCCGGCTTCAATGCCGTCCGACACATCCGGGGAGAACAGCCGCTGACCCTGCCCCGCTCTCTTGCCGCGGGCGACGCCATCGGCTTTGTGCGGGAGCAGATGGCCACGGAAGAGGGCCTGGGCTGCAAGTACACCTTCTCGGGGTCCGTGTATTTCGAGCGGATGAAGGAAAAGGGCACCTACACAACCGACCGAAGGACCGTCCGCAAGCGGGTGGAGGCGGCAGGGCTTCTCGGGATATTCAAAGGAGGACCATGACGTGGAACTGACGCCTGCGCACTGGGTTTACGCCTTCTTCATCGTCGCCGTTCTGGCCACCATGGCCCTGCGGCGGGAAACGCCCCTGGTCTGCATCGCGGCTTCCCTCGTGCTGGCCTGGGTCATCACGGGCAGCTTCGTCAAGGCCGTCCAGGCGGTCTTCAATTCCCTGACCGTTGCCTTCTCCGAGCTTCTGGGGATCATCGCCATCATCTCGATCATCGTGGCGATGGCCAGGATGCTCGACGAGACGGGCATCGCGGGGATGATGTTCCGCCCGGTGCAGAGGCTGCTCGTCTCGCCGGAGGTGGCCTTCTGGGTCATGGGGGTCGTCATCATGCTCGTGGCCTGGGTCATCTGGCCGTCGCCGGCGATTGCCCTCGTGGGGGCCCTGCTGCTGCCGGCGGCCATCAAGGCAGGCCTTTCCCCCATCAACGCCGCCATGGCCATCAGCATGTTCGGATACGGCTGCGCACTGACGACGGACTTTGTCATCCAGGGCGCCCCGGGGATCACCGCCAAGACGGCCGGGATCCCCGTTGACTCCGTCATCTGGAAGAGCATCCCCCTGATGCTCGTCTGGGCGGCCATCGCCCTGCCCCTGTCCTTCCGTTCCGTGCGAAAGGACATCCGGGCCAATGCGGGAAAGCCCATCGAGTGGGCCCCCTTCGAGGCCTCCGCCGAGGCCCTGAAAGAGAGGCAGAAATGGACCGCCGCCAATGCGGGCTTCACGAAGATCGCCCTTCCCGTCATCGTGGCCCTCTTCGCCCTCGACGTTGTCGGCATGCTCGTCCTGAAACTGCGGGGGGGCGACGCGACGGCGCTGCTCGGCGGGACCGTCGGGATCGTGATGGTCTTCGTCGCGCTGGGGGCATACGGAAAGGATGGCTTCGAGAAACTCACCGAGCACACCCGGGCGGGGTTCCAGTTCGGCATCCGGATCTTCGCACCGGTCCTGCTCATCGCGGCCTTCTTTTTCATGGGGTCGCCGGGAACGGCCAAGGCGATCTTCGGAGACGGGGCCAAGGGCCTGCTGTTCGACCTGGGCCAGGCCCTGGCCGCTGCCGTGCCCCTGAGCGCCGTGCCGATCGCCGTCATCCAGGCCGTCGTCGGGGGGATCACGGGCCTCGACGGTTCGGGCTTCTCGGGTCTCCCGCTGGTGGGCACCCTCGCCCAGGCCCTGGGCGGGCCGACGAAGCTCGATGTGGCCACACTCGGCGCGCTGGGCCAGTTCTTCGCCGTGGCCGTGGGCGGCGGGACGATCATCCCCTGGGCCGTGATCCCCGCCGCGGCCATCACCGGCTCGGACCCCGTCGAGATCGCCCGGCGCAACCTGTGGCCCGCCATGGCCGGGTTTGTCGGCGTCATCGTCGCGGCGATCTTCATGCTGTGATCCGACCCGGGGGGAGTCCGGGCGTAGGCCGGAATGGCAGGCTTGCGTTCAGCAAGGGGCAGCGGCATGATCAGCGCCGCTGCCCCTTGCTGCGTTCACGCCGCTTCCTTGAGCTTCCTCGCCTGCCAGCGGGACTTGAGGAAGAAGTAGCCGACAATGACAAACGTCGCCAGGGGGGTGAGCCATTCGGGCACATGGTGACCGAAGCCGTGGGCGAGCATCACGCAGCCCAGGACGAAGACGGAGTACATGGCCCCGTTTTTGAGGAAGACGTACTTCTTGATCCGGTCGACGCCGTAGACCGTGAGCTGGCGGACGACGACGGCGCCGATCCCGTTACCCAGCAGGATCAGGGGAACCGCCAGGGTGAAGGCGAATGCCCCCACGACGCCGTCGATGGAGAAGGTCAGGTCGATGACCTCCAGGTAGAGGATCTTCCCGATGTCTGACATGTGGGCCTCGCCGGAGAGGATGCGTGCCTCCTGCTCCTCGGCGTAACGCTTGAAGCCGTGGGTGATGAAGAAGGCCGAGGAGCCCACGACGGCCCCGAAGGCAAGCATCGGGCTCTCGTCGAGGGCAAACCAGACGATGGCCGTGAGGGCGACGGAGACGACGGCGTAGAACCAGGCCCCCTGCCGGGCGAAGATGCGCTCCACGGGGAGGCCGATCTTCTTGGGCTCCAGGAAGATCCAGTGGCAGAAGAGGAATACGAAGAAGACCCCGCCCCCCATGAGGAGGACGGGTGCGCTGTCCTGGATGGCCTTGAGGGCCGCAGGGTCCCCGGTCATGCTCGCCGTGAAGGCATCCCAGGGGCCCAGGCCCGGCGTCATGACCCAGACGATGAGCCAGGGCAGCACGCCCCGGACGACGAAGACGGCGACGAAGATGCCCCACGTGAGAAACCACCGGCGCGCCTTCGGCTGCATGCCCTGAAGGACCTCGGCGTTGATGATGGCGTTGTCGATGCTGGTGATCGACTCGAAGAGGGCAAGCCCCAGGACGATGAGGATCGCGGAGGTGATGTCCATGGCCGTCTCACCCCGCGTGAATCCGATGCTGCGCGGACGCGATTTGCTCCTCGGCCTCGCGGGTCATCCTCTCCAGCAGCTCCGCGCAGGAGGGGATGTCGCGGACGAGCCCGACGGACTGCCCCACCATCATCGGCGCCAGGTCGACATTGCCCGTGTCCCAGGCCTCGCTCACCCGCTTTCCCATGATGAGCGGCAGGATTTCCTCGAAGCCGCCGCCGCGCTTCTCGATGGCCAGGATGGCCTCCACGTTTTTGTTCCTCAGCGCCCGGGCCTGCAGGTGGATGGATTTGCAGATGAGCGTCGTGTCCTGCTCCTGCCGGCGGACGATCTCCCGCTTGATGTTGTCGTGGACCGGACATTCCCGGGTGGCCATGAAGCGGGTGGCCATCATCACCCCCTCGGCACCCAGCATAAGGGCCGCCGCAAGCGAGCGGCCGTCGGCGATCCCCCCGGCGGTGACCACGGGAATCGAGACGGACTCGACAACCCGGGGGGTGAGGACCATGGTCGTCACGTCGTCGTCGAGCGGGTGACCCCCCTCCTCGATGCCCGCCGCGTAAACACCGTCATAGCCCGCCGCCTGAGCGTGCAGGGCATGGCGCACGGATCCCACCTTGTGAAACATCCGGACCCCCGCCTTGCGGAGCATCTGCACGAACTCCGGCCCGCAGGCCTTGTCGATGGGGGCGCCGGAGATCTCCACGCCGGCCACCCGCTCCTCGGCGCAGACGCGGAGGTACATCCTGTGGTGGGCCCCGGTGATCCGCACCGACGGCAGGATCGTGACGTTGACCATGAAGGGTTTTCCCGTGAGCGCCCGGACCTCGGCGATGGCCGCGCGGAAGGCCTCTTCCGTCTCGTAGTTGGCCGCCGTGAGGTTCCCGAGCCCTCCGGCCTCGGAGACGGCCGCGCACAGGGGAGGCTTGCAGAGCCACATCATGGCCCCGCAGACAATCGGATGCCGGATTCCGAACATCTCGGTGATTCGCGTCCTGATCATCGTCCCCCCTTCGAACCGTTTTTCCGCCGGTGCGTCCCGTCCGTCCAACGCGACCTATATACCCTTATCGGGCACCCCGATCAAGGGAAAGGGACGGGGGGACGGAAACGGGAGAGGCAGGTCGGATTCGACCTGCCTCTCCGTTGTTTCGATGTGCTGCGCCGGCGGCTTATTGCTTCCAGGGCGGGGTGATCGCGGTCTTCCCGAGCTGCCGCAGGACCTTCCGTTCCTGCTCCGGGATCAGCCCGGAGCGCATCCGCTCCTTGAGGGCGAAGGCTTTTCTCCAGAGCCGCCCGATCGTGAGGAACACCGCCAGGATGAGAAGCCCCAGCATGAAAAAGGGCTCGGTGCTGAGCTCGCCGTCGATGAGGACCCCGACCCAGAAGAAGAGCAAAGAGCCGGCGGCGATCACGAAACCCCAGGCGCTGAAGGCCAGGATTTCGGAGAGCGTGCAGCGGGGTTCTGCTGTGATTCCGGTTCTCATGGGGTTTTTCCGGGGGCCGGCCGATACCGGCGCCGTCCTTTCTTTCGTGCTGTCCGGCGAGCCTCTTGACGGCCTCGCACCTGTGTTCCGTCCTGCTCTATTGAAAAACCCGTGCCAGGCGACGGGAGGGCGCAGCAAAAAACATGCATCCCGTGAAAATACGGCAGGTTAGGCTCGAGTCCCGCGGCGGCCGGGCGGCCTTCGGGCGGTCGCTCGAAGGCGCGCGGTTGAATGTTCCGTTCAACGCAGGCGAACGAAACGTGGAAAAGGCGCCCGCAAGGACGGCTACTTCCGGCCTGAAGGCCTGCGCGTGCCCGGCGATTTCGCCGCCGCGGTTTTCCGTTTCCCGGGTAAGGACGCCGGGATTCCCTTGCCCAGGCGCTCGTCCCAGTACGCGGGGGTCCGTCTCGCGTCGCGGATGTCATACTCCACGAGGCGGGCAAGCTCCCGGATCCCGTCGCGAAACATGTCCTGGAGGCACTCGGGGATGTGCTCCCTGCGCGTGCGGTGGACGCGGATGCACTCCACGCAGTTGCCGTGACGGTGGCAGCGGACCTGCGTGCAGGGACAATCGTCCACCAGCACCGGCAGGCGTTCGGGGGCGGCGGGCTTCTCGGGGTTTCGCTTCATGGCTCTCTCCGCACGGCAAGCATTCTGCTGAGGGATCCCGGCCCGCTTCCCCCTCTCTTCCCAGGGGAAAGACAGAAGAGATCCCGGATTCGCGTGCCACTTTAAGGGATTTGCCGCCGAAGGACAATCTTTTTCCCGCCCGCTTTACTTTCGGCTTCCCGTTGTTTACAATCCTCCATCCCCGAAACCCGATGGGCCCGATGCGATGAACCGTTGGTTTGCGACCCTTCAGCAGGCGCTGGAAAGGGAGGGAATCCCCGAGGACCGCGAAAAGGCCCCCCTTGTGCCCGTCCAGCATTACGCCGAGTCCCTGGCCGATCTGCGCGACGCGTTGACGCAATGGCATCGGACGGCCCTGCCCGCAGGCGGAAGGTTCCGGGTCTTCGTGGACGGCTCCGCCAAGAAGTGCTCCGAGGGCCCCACGGCGGACATCGACGCCGAGTTCCGCGCCCTGCTGGGCGCGTCGGGGATCCCGTACCACTGGACCGATCTCTCCGAGTCCCTCGCCATGCCCCCCGGGGAGCTCCACGCCTCTCATGACTGCCTGGAGCGGGTCCGCGGGGTCGTGCGGGAAGGCGCCGACGGCGCGGCGGTGGTCCTCGGCTCGGGGAGCATCACGGACCTGGTGAAGCACGCCCTGCAGGCGGAGAACGTGCCCATCCCGCTGGTCTCCATCCCCACGGCCCTGACCGTGACGGCCTTCACCTCGGCCTTCGCCATCATCGATTTCCACGGGGCCAAGCGAACGCTGCAGTCGAGGCCGGTTTCCGCCGCCTTCTGGGTCAAGCCGTTCCTGGAGTGCGCACCGCCCCGGATGTCCCGGGCGGGCTACGGGGATCTCCTGGCCCGTTTCGTCGCCTACGGGGACTGGTTTCTCGGCTACCGGCTCGGGGTCATGGAGCGCTACGACGAGTCGGCCTTCCGCCTCATGGAACCTTTTTCCGGCGGGATCCGGGACGCCGCCGCGGGCTTCGGGCTCGACCGCCTGCCGGAGGATGCAACGGCCTGCACCGCGGCGGCCCTGGCCATGGCGGGGATCTCCATGTCCACGGCGGGGGAGACGACGCCGCTGTCCGGCTTCGAGCACGTCATCAGCCATGCCCTCGATTTCCTGCGGCTCACGGCAAGAAGGGAGCTCGTCTTCCACGGCGAGCAGGTTGCGCTGGGGTCCCTCGTGAGCGCCCGGACGATCGACCGGGTCCTGGCACTGAAGAACCTCCGGGATTGCGACTGGCGGGACGAAAACACCGGTCAGGCCCTGCGGGTGCTGGAAAAAAGACTCGCTGCGGCGCCCCTGCCGGGAGGCGCAGGGGCCTTCAGGGAACAGATGACGGCCGCCCTCGCGGAATTTGCCCGCGAATACGAGAAAAAGGCAGGACGCTGGGCCGCTGCCAGGGCGCGGATCGGTTCTTTCGTAAACGATTGGGACGAAATCCGGCGGGAGCTGGCCCGCCTGACCCTGCGGGCCGCGGAGATGGAGCAGCTCCTCAAGCGATCGGGTCTGCCCTGCCGGCCGGCAGAGACGGTCCCGCCGACAGGACCGGAGGAATTCCGCTGGGCCGTGACGTTTTCACCCTTCGTCCGGTCCCGGATGAACCTCTCCGACATGCTGTTCTGGATGGGCCGGGAGGACCTCGTCGTCCTGCCTTGACAAAACGGCCGAATTGCCCTTATAGAGACGGCGCGGTAGGGCCGGGCGGGGAGCGGCGATCGACCCTTCCTGCGGTCCGGCGAGTTTCGGATCACCGGAATCACCTTTCGACGAACGAACCCGAGGAGGAGGGACTATGAAGCGCATGCGATCGAAATGGACGGTCCTGGCAGCGGGCCTGATCCTGCTGACCGCCGTGACGGCCGGCTCGGCCTTCGCCGCAGAGCCGGTGAAGGGCAAGGTCATGATCTACAGCTCCATCTACCTGCACATCATCGAGCAGCTCAAGCCGGTGCTGAAGAAGACGTTCCCCGAGGTCGACGTCCAGTGGTTCTACGGGGGCTCCGAAAAGGTGATCGCGAAGCTCGTGGCCGAGTTCGACCAGGGGGCGACCATGGCGGATTTGATCATGATCGCGGACCCCGCCTACTACATCACCCTGAAACGGGAGGGCCGGCTCCTGCAGTACAAATCGCCCAACGCAAAATACGTCCTGCCGGCCTGGCTCGACAAGGACGGCTATTACTCCGGCGTGCGGATCAACGTCATCGGCATCGCCTACAACAAGAACATCGTGGCCGCCAAGGACGTGCCGAAGACCTGGTGGGACCTGGCCGACCCCAAGTGGGCGGGCAAGGTCGGCATGCCCAACCCGCTTCTGTCCGGGACGGCCTTTGCGGGGACGTCGGGCCTGGTGCGCTCGCCGAAGCACGGCTGGCCCTTCTTCGAGGCCCTGCGGAAAAACCGCATCGCCTGCGAGCCCGGAAACGGCGCCGTGGAGACGAAGCTCCTCTCCGGCCAGCTCGCCGTGGCCATGCTCCTGGAGGAGAACGTCCTGAAGGCCATCAAGGAGAAGAAGCCCCTGGGGTTCGTCTACCCCTCCGACGGGCCCGTGGTGAACCCCTCGGGCATCGCCATCATGAAGACCACCAAGAACCCCGCGGCGGCCAAGGCGGTATACGATTTCTTCCTCTCCAAGGCCGGCCAGCAGGCCATCCTGGACGGCTGGATGCACTCGGTGCGGCCCGACATGCCCCCGCCGCCCAATGCAACCATGAAGATCACGGAGATCAACAAGTTCGCCCTTCCCATGGACTGGGAGGCCATCAGCCGGGAGCCCGAGAAGGTCAAGGAGCGGTTCGACAAGACGGTTCTCCGGTAGCGTTGCGGTTCCCCGTCCCGCCGGCCCGGCCCCGCCGCGGCCGGCGGGAATTTCCTTTTGCGGAGCGGCCCCGTTCATGTCCACCATCGGCAGGCTCTTGAGCGTACGCAACCTCGTCATCGGCTCCGCCCTGCTGTTCCTGGTCGCCTTCGTCCTGTTCCCCCTGGCCCTGCTCGTCCTGCGAAGCTTCCTCGGGGGAGACGGCGAGGTCAGCCTCGAGAACTACATCGCCGTCTACAGCATGGAACGCAACTGGGACGCCGTGGTGATGACCCTCTGGGTCTGCGGCCTCACCATGTTCTTCTCCATGATCTTCGCCACGGGCCTGGCCTGGCTCGTCGTGCGCAGCAACCTGCCCTACCGGCGCCTGTTCCGGTCGCTGTTCTTCATCCCCTACGTGATCCCGCCCTACGTGGGGGCCATCGCCTGGATCCTCCTGCTCACCCCTGGCGTGGGCTACGTCAACAAGATGCTCGTCGAGCTCTTCGGGGCGGAGATGCCGGGACCCTTCGACATCTACACCGTGCCGGGCCTCGTGTGGGTCATGACCCTGTTCTACTACCCGCTGGCCTTTCTCAACGTGGCCAGCGCCCTGGAGCAGATGGACAACACCCTGGAGGAGGCCGCCCGCATCAGCGGCGCCTCCCCCCTGAGGGTCTTCCGGGACATCACGCTGCCTCTCGTCTCGCCCAGCTTCTTCGCGGGGGGCCTGCTCGTCTTTGCCGCCTCGGCCTCGGCCTTCGGCGTCCCGGCCATGATCGGCATGCCCAGCCGCATCTACGTGCTGTCGACACAGGTGATCCAGTACGTCTACATGGGGACGACCTCGGGCATGCGCGAGGCGACGGCCCTTTCCGTGGTCCTCATGGTCATCGCCGTTCTCACCATGGCCCTCGGCAACCGGCTCCTGAGCCGCAAGCGATACACCCTCGTGGGGGGGAAGAGCTCGCGGGTGCTGCCCGTTTCCCTGGGCCGCTTCCGGATCCCGGCCCTGGTCTTTTCGGCCCTGCTGGGGTTTGTGCTCGTGGTGCTGCCCATCGGGGCCATCGTGGTGACCTCCTTCGTCCGGATCTTCGGGGAACCGATCAGCCTGGAAAACCTGAGCCTGGAGCACTACGGCTACATCCTGACCTTCAAGACGGCCCTCGAGGCCTTCTGGAACAGCCTCTTCATGGGCATCACCGCGGCGACGCTGGCGCTGCTGGTGGCGAGCCTCATCGCCTATTACCGCGTCAAGGCGAAAAGCCCGCTGGCGCGGGCGGCGGATCTCATCGCCACCGTCCCCTACGCGACACCGGGCACGGTCATCGCCCTGGCGCTCATCATCGCCTTCTCGGGGAAATTCGGCCTGAACCTCTACAACACCTTCTCGATCCTGATCGTGGCCTACATCGTGAAGTACCTGGCCTTCTCGGTCCGCACGGTCTGCGCCTCCCTGGAGCAGATCGACCTTTCGCTCGAGGAGGCCGCCCAGATCTCGGGGGCGAGCTGGCTGCAGAGCTTCCGGGACATCATCCTGCCGCTCGTGCGGCCGGGTCTCATCGCGGCGTGGTTCCTCGTGTTCATGACCACGTTCTACGAACTGACGATGAGCATCCTGCTCTACGGACCGAACACGCACAACCTGGGCGTCATCCTCTACGAGATGCAGACCTACTCCAACCAGCAGGCGGCCTCCGTGCTGGCCGTGCTGATCCTCTTGGTGGTCCTCGTGGGGAACGTGCTGGTCTCGAAGATCACGAAGGGGAAGATCACGATCTGATCCGGCGGGGCGCGAAACGGAAGAGCCGCCCCCGGTCGAGGGGATGCGGGGACGGGAGGAAAGAGGATAATCCATGGCGGATGTGAGACTCGAAAACGTATCGAAGAAGTTCGGCAGCGTGGAGGCCGTGGCGGCCTTCAGCGAGACGATCCGGGAAGGGGAGTTCGTCTCCCTCCTGGGCCCCTCGGGCTGCGGGAAGACGACGACGCTGCGCATCATCGCCGGCTTCGAGCGGGCCACCACGGGCCGGGTGTTCATCGGGCAGGAACTCGTGAGCTGCTCCGAGACGAACCTCTACAAGCCGCCCGAGCAGCGCAACATCGGGATGGTGTTCCAGTCCTACGCCGTGTGGCCCCACATGAACGTCTTCGCCAACGTGGGATATCCGCTCAAGGTCCGCGGGATGGACAAGAAGAAGATCCGCGAGAAGGTCGGGCACGTCCTCGAGCTCGTGCACCTCGAGGGCCTCGACAAGCGCCTCCCGAGCCAGCTCTCCGGGGGGCAGCAGCAGCGCGTGGCCCTGGCCCGGGCCCTCGTCGCCGAGCCCGCGCTTCTCCTGCTCGACGAGCCGCTCTCGAACCTCGATGCGAAGCTGCGCGAAAGCATGCGCTTCGAGATCAAGGACGTCCAGCGCCGCCTGGGGATCACGGTCATCTACGTGACCCACGACCAGGCGGAGGCCATGGTCATGTCCGACCGCATCATCGTCATGGACAAGGGGTATGTCCAGCAGACGGGCAGCCCGCGGGAGATCTACGAGTCCCCCGCGAACCGGTTCGTGGCCGACTTCATCGGCCTCATCAACTTCCTGGAGGGAGAGCTCGTTGCCATGGAAGGCCCCGACGGGGTCGTGGCCCTCAACGGCATCCCGGGGCCGGTCCACCTCAAGGGCCGTCTGCACTCGGTCATGAAGGCGGGCGACCGGGTCGTCCTGGCGGCGCGCCCGGAGTCGATCGCGGTCCTGAGCGAACCTGCTCCGGGGGCCGTTCCCGGGCGCCTGATCCGCAAGATCTACCTGGGCAACGAGATGGATTACCGTGTGGCCCTCGGCTCCCTCGAGGTGCGGGCCACGGGACCTGCCGCCTCCGAGGGCATCGCCGAGGGAAGCCCCGTGTGGCTCTCCTTCAACCGGATCGTGGTGATGCCTTTCTAGCCGGTCGGAAAAACCCCCGCGGGATGCTCGGCGCGCCCGCGCCGGGACCCTGCGGGGGTTTTGCGTTCCCGAGGCCGGGCTCAGATCACCTGGCTGATGTGCATGGCCTTGAACTTGCCGCCGCCGGCCTTGGCCGCCTTGGCGAGCTGGATGAGGCACCCCGGGCAGCCGGTGACGACGATGGCCGCGCCCGTCTTCTCGACGTTGGCCCTCTTCTTGTCCAGGATCTTCGAGGCGATGTCGGGATAATCCATGTGAAAGGACCCCGCCCCGCCGCAGCAGACATCGGCGTCCTTCATCTCGACGAAGTTGCCCGCCGCCCTGAGCAGGTCGCGCGGCTGCTTCCGGATCCCCTGGCCCCGGGCCAGGTGGCAGGGGTCGTGGTAGGTGAAAATCGCGTCCACCTTCTGCCGCGGCGTGTAGCCCGTCTTGACCAGGTACTCCGTCAGGTCCATCACCTTGCGGCTGAATGCGGCCGCCCGGTCCTTCCACTGCGGATCGTCGGCGAAGTAGGAGGCGATGTGCTTCAGGGTTCCGCCGCAGCTCGCGCAGTCGGTGACGACGGCATCGGCGTCCTCGTAGATCTCGATGTTCTTCCGGGCCAGCTCCAGGAACTCGTCGCGCAGACCGTGGGCCAGGTGCGGCAGGCCGCAGCACACGTTGTCCTTCACGAGGGGCTTCGTCTGCGCCTTCAGGAGGGTGAGCGTCTCGGCCGCGGCCTCGGGGAACATCATGCGCATGCCGCATCCCTCGAAGTAGGCCACGCGGGTGGACGCCGTGACGGCCGCCCCGGACGGGGGAGCCTTGCCGGCCAGCGCGGCCGGCCCGGCGAAGGCGGCCAGGAAATGGGCGCGCGTATACTCCTCGGGCACCATCCCGTGGGGGAAGACGCTGTTGAGGCCCAGCTTGCGCAGCAGCGCCAGGGATCCCGCCGCGAGCTTCACCATGCCGCGGCTCTTGAGGATGCCGCCCATGGCCCTGTACCTGGTGTTGGCCGCCCCCGTCCGGTCGACGAGGTACTGGCGGATGTGGATCATCGCCTCGTCCGTCGCGATCTTGCTGGGACAGGCGTCGACGCAGGCCCGGCACAGCAGGCAGAAGTTGACCTTGGCCAGCGCCTCCGGCGTGGGTTCGATGCCGCCCTCCGTGAGGGCCCGGGCGATGACATTCTTTCCCCGCGCACCCGATGACTCCACGCTGTTGGCGTCGAACAGCGGACAGACGGGGAGACACGTGCCGCAGCGGTCGCACTGGCTGACGATCTTTTTGGCAGCCTGAAGGTGTTTGTCGTTCGTTTCTTTGCGCATGGTCTTACCGATTCACTCCGTGATTCACCAGATCTTGCCGGGGTTGAGGATGCCCTTCGGGTCGAGGGCCTGCTTGACGGCGGCCAGGGCCTTCACCCCCGCCTCGCCGAGGGCCTTGGCGATGTAGGGCCGCTTGGTGATCCCGATGCCGTGCTCG
>Ga0209506_1002832_pt1 | contig 14753 bp, 11 predicted proteins | sample AD_JPNHG2_MetaG_FD_184409 | JGI IMG/M metagenome (GOLD analysis project Ga0209506, IMG submission 184409) | Active sludge microbial communities of municipal wastewater-treating anaerobic digesters from Japan - AD_JPNHG2_MetaG (SPAdes) (version 2) | ecosystem: Engineered > Bioreactor > Anaerobic...
CCGCGGAGCGGCCGGGAGACCCGTCCCCACGCAGAGCGTAGGGACGAGAAAGGAATGGAGCGTAGGGACGAGAAAGGAATGGAGCGCGGGGACGAGTTGGGAAGGGAGCGCGGGGACGAGTGAGGATGGCCAGGCAGAGGCCGGCATGCGCCGGCGGCGCTCCGCGACCGCAACCCGCCAATCGGCAATCGGAAGTCATGGATAGATCGTGGCGACGACCTTCTGGAGGCGGCGCACCTGGTTGCGCTGGAGGACGATGTCGGGCGCGGCCTCGGCGTTGGTGGAGGCGAGCCGCACGCGGCCGCTGGTCTCGAAGTGGACGAGCTTGAAGTAGCTCTTGCCCTCGGTGGTCTGGCAGATGGCCGGCTCGCCGTTGCGCGGCGTGCGGTCGGGGTCCACCACGATGGTGGTGCCCGGGGGGCACAGGGGCATCATGCTCTGGCCGCTGATGCGCAGGGCATAGGCGTGGGCGCCGGCGCCCGGCCACCGGGGGATGGGGTCCTCGCCGGGCAGGCCGGCGCCGGCGGGCAGGCCGGCGTCGGTGAAGGCGATGTCGGTCTCGCCGGCGGCCACGTAGCCGATGACCGGGATGTCGGGCTGGCGCCGCTCGGGCGCGGGCTGGGCGCCGCGCGGCCGCCCGGCGGCGGCCACCAGGGCGTTGAGCGCGGCGGCCAGGCGCGCCGGGGGCACGCCGGCGAGGAACCGGGCGACCTCGGCGCCCGAGTCGTCCGAGGCCAGCCGCTCGTGGATGCCGCGGAGCAGCTCGTCCTGCTCGAGGAGGGCGGCGACGGCCTCGGGCAGGGGCGCGCCCTCGAGCGTGAAGCTGGCCAGGGTGCCGACGAGGAGCTCGGCCGTGGTGGTGCGCAGGGTGTTCACGGCGCCGTCGAGCTCCTCGATCTTCGAGCGGGTCTCGGAGCGGGCGCGCTCGCGGACCGCCAGGTCCACCAGACGCTGGCGCTCGGCGGGCGCCAGGCCGAGGGCGTCGGCGATCTGCTCCACGCGGCGCTGGGGCGCCGGCTTGGAGTGGCCATGCACGAGCTGGCCGATGTAGCTCTTCGTCACGCCGATGCGGCGGGCGAGCTCCGAGTACTGCACGTTGCGGGCGCGACAGAGGACGTCGAGGTAGTCGCGAAACGTTTCCACAGGGGTCTCCTTTCCAGGTGCCGTTAGGTGAATTATATCGCTTGACGGGCTGGAGTCAAGCAAATCCGCACACGAAACGCGACGGGGGCAGCAGGAGGCAGGACGCGGGGCGCGGAGGCCCCGCCCACAGCGGGACCTCCAGGGGGAACCTCCCGCGGGTTCGCAACCCGCGGGAGGTTGGACGCTCCGGCGTCCGATCCTCTGGAAAAGAGGGAGGGGCCGCGGAGCGGCCAAGAGGCCCGTCCCCACGCAGAGCGTAGGGACGAGAAAGGAATGGAGCGCGGGGACGAGAAAGGAATGGAGCGCGGGGACGAGATGGGAAATCATGCTATCTCGCCCCTTCAGGGCTGGACCCGTGGAGCCCGCTGAACCCAGGGCAACGCCCCCATCTTTGCCCACATTTTCCGGGGGCTTGGACAGGCGGGGACGCCCGGTCCCAGGGCTCCCTTCGGTCGCCCTGGGCTATGGCCCGGTCGCCCGCGTTCGCGGGCTACGAGGCCCTGACATGTGGGCGAAGATCAGGGCGTTGCCCTGGGCTGTCCCATACGAGCCCTTCAGGCTCCAGAGACCATCACCCTGCCTACGACTCCGGCCCGCGCTCCGCCCGAAGCCCGCGCTTGACGCCCGGCGGCGCGATCTGTAACATGAGAGCCCAAGGTCCTCTTCTCGCCCCTGCGCTCCGCGTGGGGGCGATGAGCCGGACGCTCCGGCGTCCCATCCTCTGGGAAGAGGAAGAGGCCGCGGAGCGGCCGAGAGGCCCGTCCCCACGCGGAGCGCGGGGACGAGGAATGAGGATTCTTCTTACTGTGGGCGGGGCCTCCGTGCCCCGCGAGCCCATCGTGGGCGGCGTGTCCCCACGCCGCGTGACGCGGGACGGGGACGTCCCGCCCACAATGTCCCCTGAATCGCGGGGGACAGAGCCCCCGCCCACAGGGACCGTAGTCTTCCCTCTCGCCCCTGCGCTCCGCGTGGGGACGAGTGGGGAATGGGGCGCAGGGACGCGACACAGGACAAGGGCCGGAACCATGAACCGCTCCCGCTGCGAGAAGTGCCGGGCCTGGGTGCCCGCCGAGCGCGTGGAACGCGACGGCAAGGTCTACCTCGCCAAGAGCTGCCCGGCGTGCGGGCCCACCGAGGCCTACATCTCGGCGAGCGCCGAACGCACCCACATCAAGCGCGCCCTGGACCCCGGCTACCCGCACAACGAGAACTGCGAGGCCGATTGCCTGAACTGCACGGTCCACCGGCAGCCGACCTATGCGTTCGTGGACGTGACGAACCGCTGCAACCTCCAGTGCCCGATGTGCGCGGACAGCGTGCCGGGCCACGGCTTCGTCTTCGAGCCGCCCCTCGAGCACCTCGAGAAGGTCTTCCAGCACCTCGCCCAGTTCCAGCCGCCGCCCACGATCGCGCTCTTCGGCGGCGAGCCCACGGTGCGCAAGGACATCGTGGAGATCGTGCGGCTGTCGTCCAAGAAGTACGGCTTCAAGACGCGCCTGCTGACCAACGGCCTGCGGCTGGCCGACGCCGCGTTCACCGAGGCCCTGCTCAAGGCGCGGGCGCACCTGCTGATCTCCTACGACGGCTCGAACCCGCGCACCTACCACGAGCTGCGCAACAACGCCCGGGCCCTCGAGCTCAAGCAGAAGGGCATCGAGAACATCCGGCGGCTCGGCAAGGGCAAGATCAGCTACGTCCACTGCCTGGCCTGGGGCCTCAACGACAAGGCCCTGCCCGAGCTCCTCGAGTTCCTCCACGCCCAGCGCGACCTCCTGCACGGCGTCTACCTCATGCCGCTCACGAAGACCTGGGAGGCCTCGGAGTTCGACTACGAGCCGCCGCGCATGACCACCGAGGACGTCGAGATGCTGCTGGCGGGCTGCTTCCCCGGCTACAGGGTGGAGTTCGTGTCGCTGGGCCTCGGCAGCGAGTTCCGCACCGTGATGACCTATCTCGGCCAGGAGCCGCTGCCCTGGGTCGGCTGCCACCCCAACTGCGAGAGCTTCTACGCCCTGGTCTCCGACGGCACGCGCTACTGGCCCATCGAGCACTACCTCAAGCACGGCTTCCCCGCGCTCATGGGCGCCCTGCTGAGGGCCGAGCGCAAGCTCGCCGCGCGCGACGACGGGCGGCCGCGCGGGCGGCTCGGCCGCTTCTGGCTCCGCCTGCGGGCCATTCCCACCCTCGCGCGCGTGGCCTTCGGCCACGTGCGCCTGGGCCGTCTCTTCAAGGGCAAGAACGCCCTCGCCAAGCTCCTCCACGCCCTGGCCTATCCCTTCGACCTGCTCCTCTTCGCCCGCAAGTCGGCCAACGCCAAGCGGCGGCACCTGAACGTGGACCGCGCCTGCCCGGTGATCATTCTGCCGCTCGAGGACGACTCGGTGGTGGAGACCGAGCGCCTGAGCCGGTGCCCGTGCGTGCACGTCTACTACGATCCGATCAAGGATGCGGTGAACTACGTGCCCGTGTGCTCGTGGCGGATGCACAACCGGCAGATTCTCGGCAGCCTCTCGCGCCACTATGCCGGGCAGACGGCGGCGGCGGCTGGGGGGGTCGAGGCCGGCGTCCCGTAGCCTCGCGCGCCTGCGCTCCCCTTCTTCTCGCCCCTGCGCTCCCCCCTTCCTCTCGCCCCTGCGCTCTGCGTGGGGGCGAAGGCCCGGACGCTCCCGCGTCCAACCTCCCGCGGGTTCGCAACCCGCGGGAGGTTCCCCCTGGAGGCCCCGCTGTGGGCGGGGCCTCCGTGCCCCGCGTCCCGCCGCCTCCTCGCGGGGGACAGAGCCCCCGCCCACAAGCAGAGCCGAAGTCGGGTCGTAAGTGTAGATGCGGCGGGCGCTTGCGTTGGTTGGGCTGGAAAGTGAAAAAAATCCAGCGCTACACTTGACAAGCGTAGAGTTGTGCGGTATACTTGGGGAGACGGGCGAGAAGCGCTGAGGCCTCGCTCGCCCCGCTAACCCACGCGGTGCCCCTGGGCGGGGGCCTCCAAGCCCCCCGCGCCGCGCGGCACCCGTCACAGGCCCCGAGGGCGGGGCCTGGGGAACCACCACAAGGGCCAGCCGCGAGGTCGGCTGTCCCGTCGGTCGCCGGAGCCGGGCCGCAGGAGGGCGGCCGGCTCGCGGATGGAGGGCCGTGGCAAGCGGCACCCGCCACGGCACCCGCAGGCGGCGGCTGACGTGCTCCGATCCTGCCACGTCGTGTTTTCCACTGTTGCATTCCAATCCCGACCTCCCGCGGGTTCCCAACCCGCGGGAGGTTCCCGGCTCCTGCCCGAAGGGGAGGGGGCCGCGGAGCGCCTGGAGGTTGGGCCCGATGTTGCACATTCTCGACCGGCTGGCGGTGCGCGAGGCGGTGCGGCGGCAGCCGCGCCGGCTGAGGGCCGTGTGCTATCTGCTGATGGACGGGTATACGCTGCCGGAGGTGGCGGCGGCCCTGGGCCGCTCCCGGGGCACCGTGCGGTGGCAGATGAGCGAGATTCGCAAGTCGTTCATTCGCATGGGCTTCATGCCCTTCCGGCGCCTCGGGAGGAGGGCCCGGCGAAAAAAGTTGGAAAAATAACCCAACAGATTTGGGGGGGGTTGTCATTGTACTAACGGAGAGGAGCAAGGCCGATGAACGACGAACGCTTCGCGCGGCTGCACGAGCAGTCGCGGCGCATCCTGGCCGGCTTGCAGGCGGTGTGCCGGTTCCCGGCGAGCGACCTGGACGATATGGGCCAGGAGATGGCCGTGGCGCTGGCGGGGCTGGACGACGAGACGGACTCGTATTGTCTGGCGGCCGCGATGTGGGGCGCGCTGGGCTGGCTGCGCCGGACCTACGGGCGGCAGGTGCTCCACGGGGTGCGCCAGGCGCCCGACCTGGTGGGGCTGATTGACAGCGGCCGCTGGCGCTGCGTGTGGTGCTGAAACCAGACACGAAGGGACACGATGGACACGGTGGACGGGGCGGGGCCTTCGCGCCGTCCATCCCGTCCATCGTGTCCCTTCCGGAGGACACGACGATGGCTGAGCGTGCGAAGGGGCGTGGGGCGGGGAGGCGGCTGCCGGAGCGTCGGCGCGAGCTGTGGGGGGAGATTGACCGGCTGGCGGCGCGGGTGGCCCACCTGGAGGCCCAGGCCCGCCTGGTGGAGGGGGGCCAGACCGACGAGAAGCGGCGGTTCGACGCGGAGGGGCGGCTGGCGGGCCGCGAGGAGGTGGTGAAGTTCCAGCCCTCGGCGGCGGTGGGCTACTGGAAGGAGCTGAGCGCGCAGGAGGAGCGGCTGGCGGCGCTGCGCCGGGAGCTGCGCGAGCTGGAGCAGAGCGGGCTGGGGCGCGCGCTGACGGTGGTGGTGCGCCACGAGGGGCCGCCCCCGGGCGCGTGAGCGGGGCGCGAGGCGGAGGTTCCAGGGACTCAAGGGGCACCGAAGGCCATGGACAGGATTCTGTACTTCAATGCCTTGCCGGCCCAGGGCCGTTTCCTGGCGTCGCGGGCGCAGTTCGCCGGGCTGTTCGGCGGCATCGGCTCGGGCAAGAGCACTGCGGGCTGCTTCTGGGCGCTGGTGAAGGCGCTGCGCAACCCGCGGTGCCTGGGCCTGGTGGCGGCGAACAGCTACCGCCAGCTCCACGACGCCACGCTGCGGACCTTCGAGACGCTGCTGCGCCGCTACGGCGTGCCCTACCGCTTCCACGCGGGCGACCTGGCGTTCCGCCTGGGCAACGGGGCCGAGGTGCTCTGCCGGTCGCTGGAGAACTACGATCTGCTGCGCGGCGTGGAGCTGGGCTGGTTCTACCTCGACGAGCTGCGCGACACGCGGTTCGAGGCCTGGTGCGTCGTCAAAGGCCGCCTGCGGAGCCCGAACGTGGATGCGCGCGAGGGGCGCGTGACCAGCTCGCCCAACGGCTTCAACTGGATGCACGACGAGTTCGTGCGCAAGCCGTCCGACCCCGCCACGGCCGCCGAGTATGCGAACCACGAGGCCATCTTCGCCCGCACGGCCGACAACCACCACCTGCCGGGCGACTACGTGGAGGCGCTCCGGGCCAGCTACGACCCGCGCCTGGCGGCCCAGGAGCTCGACGGCCGCTTCGTGAATACCACGGCGGGCCGCCTCTACCACGCCTTCGAGCGCGCCGCGCACGTCAGCCCCGAGGCCGAGTTCGCGCCCGGCCAGCCGCTGCTGTGGGCGCTCGACTTCAACGTCACGCCCATGACCGCCGTGATCGCCCAGATGGACGCGGGGGACGGGGCCGACGGGGGGGACGGGGCGCGTCCCTCGGGCCTTCGGGTGGTGGACGAGATCTGGCTCACGAACGCCGGCACGCAGGCCATGTGCGAGGCGATGGAGGAGTGGCTGAGGAGAAACGAGGTCAGGTGTGAGGTGCTGGGTGTTGGGGGCCCGGACACAGGGCTTGCCCATCGCCCGACGGGCTGCTCCTGGCTTCGTACCCCAACACCTGCCACCCAACACCTGCCACCCGTCTTCGTCTACGGCGACGCGGCGGGCCACGCGCGCTCGACGGCGGGGCGGAGCGACTATGCGATCATCCGCGAGTGCTTCCCCTGGGCGCGGCTGTGCGTGGGCGTGGCCAACCCCGCGCGGCGCGACCGCTACAACGCGGTGAACGCCGCGCTGCGCAACGCCCGGGGCGAGGTGCGGCTGCGCATCCACCCGCGCTGCCGACGGCTGATTGACGACCTCGAACAGGCGGCCTATCAGCCCGACACGGGCCTGCCCGACACGGCGAACCCGCTGCGCGGGCACCTGAGCGACGCGCTGGGCTACCTGGTCGCGCGCGTGATGCCGGCCGGGAGTGCGGCGCTGCGGGTGGGACAATGGTGAAGGGAAGAAGGTGTTGGGTGTCGGGGGTCAGGGGTTGGGGTACAGAACGAGGGAGCTTCGCGGCCCTTGCCCGTACCCCAACACCGGACACCCGGCACCTGACACCTGGCTTCAAGCCGTGGGGAGGAGGGCCAGGTAGGGGCCGTAGCGGAAGCGGCGGTTGCGCTGCTTGCCCGTGGTCTCCTCGAGCAGGCCCCACGCGACGAAGTCGTTGACCAGCGTGTTGGCGGTCTTGAATGTGCACTCGAGCCCATGCTGGACGGCGCTCGGCGTGACGATGGGGTTCATGAAGAGCATGTCGAGGAGCGCGTGGGCCGAGCTTGCCTTGCGGGCCTTGGACGCCACGAGACGGCGGTGCTCCTCGCGGAGGTCGAGAATGGCGCGCGCCGTGCGGGTCGCGCCGTCGGCCACGTCGGCCACGCCGGCCAGGAAGAAGCGGAGCCAGCCCTCCCAATCGCCTTCCACGCGGATCGCGTTCAGGCGGTCGTAGTACTCCTGCCGATGGGCCTTGAGGTAGAGGCTCAGGTAGAGGAGCGGGCGGTGAAGGGCGCCCCGCCAGCACAGGAGAAACGCAATGAGCAGCCGCCCCACGCGGCCATTGCCGTCGAGGAACGGGTGGATGGTCTCGAACTGCGCGTGCGCGAGGCCGGCCTGGACGAGGACGGGCAGCGACTCGTCGTGGAGGAACTTCTCGAGGTCGTCGAGGGCCGGGAGCATGTCGTGGACGGCGGGCGGCACGTAGGCGGCGTTATTCAGCGTGCAGCCGGCGGGGCCGATCCAGTTCTGGGAGCGGCGGAACTCGCCGGGCGTGCGCTCGCTGCCGCGGACGCCTTCGAGCAGGCGGCCGTGGATTTCGCGGATGAGGCGCAGGCTGAGCGGCAGCTCGGCGAGCCGCGCAAGCCCGTGGTTCATCGCCTTCACGTAGTTGACCACCTCGGCCAGGTCGCGGGGGGCGTCGGCTCCCCGGGCGCCCGCTTCGTAGGCCAGCACATCCTCCAGAGTGCTCTGCGTGCCCTCGATCTGGGAACTGAGGACGGCTTCCTGGCGGACATACATGCTGACGAAGAAGTCGGGGTTCGGCAGGATGGAGGCCGCTCCATCGAGGCGTCCCAGGGCGCAATCGGCCGCCGAGAGCAGGCGCAGAAGCATCGCATCCACAGCCACCGGCGGCTCCGGCGGCAGGGGATTCGGCACAAATGCCCTGTACCCTTGAGGTTGCGAGACGTACCGCCCGGCTCGGGTGGAATCGGCCATCGTCGGGGCTCCCTGGAGCGAAGGCAGCTCGCTGATGCTACTGCGCTAACACAACGGGGAGTCTACCACAGCCTAATGTTATTTTCAAGCTCATTGTTCCCATAAGGAGCCTTCCCTGTGAAGCTCACGACCGAGAGCATCTGGGCCGACCTGGCGGCCTGGAAGCGCGAGGCCCGCGCCCTGCACCACGAGCCGTACGCGCTCTACCGCGACTTCTACACGGGCGGCGACCGGCCGCTGGCCTACATCAGGAAGAACTCCCGCGAGAGCGACGAGCACTGGCTCGAGCGCCTCGGGCGCCTGGTGGGGGCCAACTACTGCGCCCCCATCGTCAACAAGCCGGTCCAGGCCGAATACGGCGGCCGCGTGCGCCGCTCCGTGGCCGACCCCGCGCTCCAGGCCCGCCTCGACGCCCTCGCGCGCGCCAACGCCCTCCACACCTTCCAGCTCCAGACCGCACGCCAGCGCGCCATTGACGGCACCGCCATCGTCCAGGTCTTCTGGGACCCGTCCATCATGTCCATTGTGTCCATTGTGGACAGAATGGACAAGATGGACGCGATGGGCGGCGGGGGTGTGCGCCTCAAGCACATCCTGCCCGAGCACTTCTACCCGATCGTGCTGGACGACTGCGCGCGGCTCGACGCGGTGATCATTGACCGGGGCGGGACTGTGGGCGGCGTGTCCCCACGCCGCGTGACGCGGGACGGGGACGTCGCGCCCACAACCGCCGCGCCGCACAGGGTGGAGATCTACACGCCCGACGACATCGCGGTCTACGAGGACGGCGTCCGGGTGAACCCGCCCATGGGCTACGGGGCCCTGCCGTTCGTGGTCTTCAACGGCCGCCGCCTCGTGGGCGAGGTGTTCGGGGCCTCGATGCTGCGCGGCATCGCCGAGCTCAACCACGCCCTCAACGAGTCGCTCAACAACGTGCTCGAAATCCTGCGCTTCCAGGCCTTCAGCCTGCTCGTGATCCAGGGCGGGCTGCACGGCCTGCCGCTCGACGCCGACGGGCGGCCCCGCCTGGCCGTGGGCGAGGCCGGGTTCCTGAACATTGACGCCGAGGGCCGCGTGTACTTCGCCGACCCCAACCCCAAGATCGGCGAGGTGCTGGCCGTGATGGACCGCCTGATCGCGATGATGTACGAGACCGGCTCGATCCCCATGGCCGTGGTGCAGCCCCAGCAGTCGCACGCCGAGAGCGCCGCCGCCCGCCAGGTGCAGTTCATGCCCCTGGTGGACCTCGTGGAGGAGCTGATCACCTTCGACCTCGAGTCGGAGCGCGAGCTGATCGAGAAGGCGCTGCTGGTGGACGCCACCCACCGCGCCGGCCCGGCGGCCCCGGGCGAGGTGCGGCGGCGCCTGGGCCGCGTGGAGGTCGAGTTCCCGCGCCGCTTCCTGCCGGTGGACGAGGCGGCGCGCTTCGAGCTCCTGCGCGCCCGGCGCGAGGCCGGCCTCCTCACCCGCCGCATGATGCTGGCCGCCGAGCACCCCGAGATGAGCGAGAGGGAGCTCGACGGGCTGGAAGCGCAGCTCGAGCGCCAGGCCTGACGCCCTCTCGCCCCTGCGCTCCGCGTGGGGGCGAAGGCCCGGACGCTCCCGCGTCCAACCTCCCGCGGGTGCCCAACCCGCGGGAGGTTTCCCCTGGAGGTCCCCCTGTGGGCGGGGCCTCCGCGCCCCGCGTCCAACTCGAGCCATAACCTCCCGCGGGTTCGCAACCCGCGGGAGGTTTCCCGCCCCGGAAGCAAAGAGGCCGCAGAGCGGCCAGGAGGCCCGTCCCCACGCAGAGCGTAGGGACGAGGAGGAAAATCATACCATACTCGCCCCTGCGCTCCGCGTGGGGGCGAAGGCCCGGACGCTCCCGCGTCCAACCTCCCGCGGGTTCGCAACCCGCGGGAGGTTTCCCGCCCCGGAAGCAAAGAGGCCGCGGAGCGGCCAAGGCCCTCGTCCCCACGCAGAGCGTAGGGACGAGGAAGAAGAGCAGAGCGTAGGGACGAGGAAGGAGATGGGAATGGAGCGCGGGGACGAGAGCAAGCGTCCCCTGGCATCTCCCCGAACCCGAAGGAGTGTGAGCCATGTCGAACGACGCTGCGGTGGACCCGCAGGCTGGAGAGGGCGGGGCCTGCGCGCCCCGCGAGCCCTTCGTGGGCGGCGTGGGGACACGCCGCGCGACGCGGGACGGGGACGTCCCGCCCACAATGTCCCCTGAATCGCGCGGGGCAGAGCCGCCCCGCGCGGGCGCCGAGCCCGAGGCGGCGCTGCCCGAGGCCTGGCGCGCGCACGTGCGCGAGCTGCGCGCCGAGAACGCGCGCCGGCGCAAGGAGGCCCAGGAACTGCGGGCGCAACTGGCCGCGCTGGCCTCGGAGGCCGAGGCGGCCCGCGCGGCCCAGGCGGCCGCCGCCGAGCAGGCGCAGCGCGAGACGGCCCGCCTGGCCGCCGCGCACCGCCGGCTCAAGGACCAGGCCCTCGGGCGCCTCGCCCGCCAGGCCCTCGAGGAGGCCGCCGCCCGGCGGGCCCCCGCGGGCGCCGGCGCCGCGTGCGCGGCCGCGCTGGGCCGGGCCCAGCGCCTGCTCGAACGCGTGGGGGCGCCGGTGAACCCCGAGACCGAGCTGGCGGTGGACGACGAGGGCCAGGTGACCCTCGAGCCCGCCGCCGCCGACCGCCTGCGCGGCCTGGCCGACGAGCTGGTGGACCTGGTGGGCGCGGAGCCGCGCGGCGCCGGCGCGCCGGCCCCGCCCGTGGGCGGCGAGCCGCCCCGCCCCGCACGCCCGGCGAACGGCCCGGCGCCCAACGCCTGGGACCCGGCCCTCCAGCGCACCCCCGCCGCGCGCGTGCGCGCGGCCCGGCTCGAAGCCGCCGCCCTCGACGGGCTGGCGCAGGTGTGAGGCCGACTGCTGACTGCGTGATGATCCCATTCACATGCCACATGGAGTGATGCTCACATGGCAGGACTGACGACGCAACAGAACCTCGAGAGCCTGAGCCAGATTTCGGCCCAGCTCACGCACACGTTCAAGCCCGGCTTCGTGTCGGTGCTCAACGAGGACGCCACGCTGTGGAACCTGCTGCCCAAGCGCCGCTCGCCCGCCGAGGCCGTGCGGGTGAAGTTCCACGTCGGCCGCAACCCGGGCGGCGGGGCGACGACCGAGACGGGCAGCGTGGGCACGGCCGGCTGCCAGGCCTACCAGTCGGCCTACGCCGACTACGCCATCTACACCAAGCCGCTCGAGGTCAGCGACCTCGTGCAGGCCAAGGCGATGGCCAGCGGCCACGGGAACTACGACGCGTGGGCCGACGAGGTGGCCCGCGCGGCGGCCGACATGCGCCGCGACCTCGAGGAGGCCCTCTGGGGCGCCCAGAACGGCAACTCCTCGCTCGGCCTCCAGGACGCCCTCGACGACGGCGACGCCGTGCCCAGCTACCTGGGCCTGGCCCGGGCCGACTACCCGTTCCTCCGGTGCCTCTCGCTCGACGCGGCCAGCGGGGGGAGCCCCGGGCCGCTGTCCTTCGCGCGCCTGCGCGAGCTGGCCCGCCAGGTGCACCACGGCACGGGCGCCGACCTCGTGGGCGACGCCATGACCTTCCGGGCCGCCGACCAGGGCGGCGGGCGCCTGGACGTCCTCCTCACCACGCCCGAGCTCGAGAGCGTCTACGAGGCCCTCGTGACGGCCCACGGCCGCTTCCCCATGCCGCCCGTGGCCAACCGCCGCGTGGACCCCGGCCTCACCGACCTGCTCTACAAGCGCGCCCCGGTGCTCGGCAGCCGCTTCTGCCCCGCCCACACGCTCTACGCGCTCGACCTCTCGACCTGGAGCATCGAGATCCTGCCCCAGGTGCTGGTGGACGAGCGCGGCGCGCGGCAGGAGACCGACTTCGCCCTCATCCTCGAGGGCCGCAGCGGGCAGAAGGTCACCGCCTTCTGGCGCATCTACTTCCAGCTCGTGTGCACCAAGCCCTGGCGCAACGGGCGCATCGTCAACCTCTCGCACGACGAGCCGCAGGGCTAGCCGCGCCCCGGCCCCCCTCCCGCGTCCAACCTCCCGCGGGTTTCCAACCCGCGGGAGGTTCCCCCCGGAGGTCCCCCTGTGGGCGGGGCCTCCGCGCCCCGCGTCTTCCGTTCTCGAACTCGCGGGGGACAGAGCCCCCGCCCACAAGACTGCAACCCCAGCCTCCCGCGGGTTTCCAACCCGCGGGAGGTTCCCCCTGGAGGTCCCGCTGTGGGCGGGGCCTCCGTGCCCCGCGAGCCCATCGTGGGCGGCGTGTCCCCACGCCGCGTGACGCGGGACGGGGACGTCCCGCCCACAATGTCCCCTGAATCGCGGGGGACAGAGCCCCCGCCCACAAGACTGCAACCCCAACCTCCCGCGGGTGCCCAACCCGCGGGAGGTTCCCCCTGGAGGTCCCGCTGTGGGCGGGGCCTCCGCGCCCCGCGTCTTCCGTTCTCGAACTCGCGGGGGACAGAGCCCCCGCCCACAAGACTGCAACCCCAACCTCCCGCGGGTTTCCAACCCGCGGGAGGTTGCCCGGCTCTCTTCGCCCTTGACCGTTCACGGCCGACTCCGGAGGCCCCTTCCATGCTCAGCCGGATCACCTTCGCCGCGCTGCCGGCCCTCGTGCCCCTGGCCGCCACGGCCGCCACCGACGAAAACCCCGTCGTGCGCTGGGGCATCGGCGGCGTGCTCAGCCTCGTGCTCGCCGCCCTGGGCGTCGTGGGCAAGCGCCTGCTCGACGCGCACATCGAGTCCATCCGGAGCCTCGCCGCCTCCAACGAGAAGCACGCGCGGGCCGCCCTGATCATCGCCGGCGAGCTGCGCCAGCGGCCCTGCCTGCGCGAGTCCGAGCGCATCCAGCAGCTCGCCGAGGCCGACACGCAGTGAGCGGGCCGCCGCGGCCCGCGTCCTTTTCTTTCTCGCCCCTGCGCTCCGCGCGGGGGCGAAGGCCCGGACGCTCCGGCGTCCAACCCGAGCCATAACCTCCCGCGGGTTACGAACCCGCGGGAGGTTTCCCCTGGAGGTCCCGCTGTGGGCGGGGCCTCCGCGCCCCGCGTCCAACTCGAGCCATAACCTCCCGCGGGTTACGAACCCGCGGGAGGTTCCCCGCCCCGGAAGAGAAGAGGCCGCGGAGCGGCCAAGGCCCTCGTCCCCACGCAGAGCGCAGGGACGAGGAAGAGATGCAGCGTGCATGCTCGCCCCTGCGCTCCGCGCGGGGGCGAAGGCCCGGACGCTCCGGCGTCCAACCTCCCGCGGGTGCCCAACCCGCGGGAGGTCCCCCCTGGGGGTCCCGCTGTGGGCGGGGCCTCCGCGCCCCGCGTCCAACTCGAGCCATAACCTCCCGCGGGTTACGAACCCGCGGGAGGTTTCCCGCCCCGGAAGAGAAGAGGCCGCGGAGCGGCCAAGGCCCCCGTCCCCACGCAGAGCGCAGGGACGAGAAAGAGATGCAGCGTGCATGCTCGCCCCTGCGCTCCGCGCGGGGGCGAAGGCCCGGACGCTCCGGCGTCCAACCCGAGCCATAACCTCCCGCGGGTTACGAACCCGCGGGAGGTTCCCCCTGGAGGTCCCGCTGTGGGCGGGGCCTCCGCGCCCCGCGTCCAACTCGAGCCATAACCTCCCGCGGGTTACGAACCCGCGGGAGGTTTCCCGCCCCGGAAGAGAAGAGGCCGCGGAGCGGCCAAGAGCCCCGTCCCCACGCAGAGCGTAGGGACGAGAAAGCCCCCGTCCCCACGCAGAGCGTAGGGACGAGAAAGCCCCCGTCCCCACGCAGAGCGCAGGGACGAGGAAGGAATGGAGCGCGGGGTCGCGAAGCGCACGCGGGACGCGTGCGGCTACAGTTCTCGCGCTCAGGAGCGAACGATGCCCCGCTATTACTGTCTCGGCCCGTGGGTGTGGAGGCCCGACTCCGGCGGCGCCTGGCACGCGCCCGACGGCACGGTGGGCGCGGTGGACCTCCGCTCGCTGCCCCAGCAGGCGGCCACCGTGGCGCCCCAGGGCCTCGGCTTCTTCGCCACCGACCGCCCGCTGGGGAGCGACTATGCGCCCTTCGGCTCCCAGCTCGACGCCGCCCTCGCCAGCGCCGAGGCGCAGCGCTGGCGCTCGATGCTCAACCTCAAGCCGCTCGGCGGCTCGACCCTGCTCGATGCCCTGTGGGAGACCCTCACGGTCCAGAGCGACCCCGAGGGCCTCGCCGGCCCGCTGCCGCTCGATTGCACGACGCAGGGCGCCCTGGAGCTGCACCTGGGCGGCCACAGCCTGGTGCGCTCGCGCCGCCTCTCGACGACGCCGAACGACGAGCACTGGAAGCGCCTGCGCAAGATGCTCCAGGGCCTCTACAAGCAGACGCGCCGCGAGGCGCTCGAGGGCCGCCGCGCCCCCAACCTACACCGCAAGCAGATGACGCTGTGGTGCCGCAAGTACGGGGTGGACTACCGCGAGCTCCTCGGCGGCGAGCCCGACGAGCCGCCGCTGCCGCCCGAGACGACGCTCACCGAGAGCTTCAACACGGCCGACGGCGACTCGCTCGGCCCCGACCTCGCGTGGGCCGAGGT
>Ga0209506_1002835_pt1 | contig 14731 bp, 13 predicted proteins | sample AD_JPNHG2_MetaG_FD_184409 | JGI IMG/M metagenome (GOLD analysis project Ga0209506, IMG submission 184409) | Active sludge microbial communities of municipal wastewater-treating anaerobic digesters from Japan - AD_JPNHG2_MetaG (SPAdes) (version 2) | ecosystem: Engineered > Bioreactor > Anaerobic...
ACTGCTTTTTGTGCGCTAGTTAAAATCTAGATTCAAATTGCCGGGGTGGTGGAATAGGTAGACACCAGGGACTTAAAATCCCTTGCTGCGCAAGCGGCGTGCGGGTTCGATGCCCGTCTCCGGCAATATTTAATATTTATTTATATTATAATAAATTTTATAATAAATTCATTTATTGCCTACAATAGGTCTACATTTTTTGGCAAAATGAAAATAAAGCAAGGTAGAAAAGCTATTCTCTCGATGGCTGGAAGAGTGGGCTTCTGTAATAAGGTATCCACCATGTATTCTATGAAATATGTTAAATGAGCATAGATAACAATGCTATAGGAACCAAGTATCCGAACTTCTCAGCTATAGAATATGATCGCTGCGTAATTTATCACAGCTAGGGACTTGCCGTACTGCTTCTGACTTAAACTTTTCTGTATTCTTTGGAACTCCCATTTTCTTTCTCCTTGCTTTAATCTACGAGTATAGCAAGTGTCTATGGTTTTGGGAGAAGTCTGCTCTTGAGATTTGCATTCCCCTTGACTTGCACCTTGAGGAATTCCAAAAGCATGCAGAACATACTACAATCGAACTAAATAGAATGACTAAATATCATGCTTGTTACTATGCTCATGAATTGAGCAAACGACATTCTATAAACGACTCGGAAAAATTAGCTGCTGCCTTAGCAGATGCCAAAGTAGATTTGAACCCTCACCAATTAGATGCTGCCTTATTCGCATTTAAATCGCCGTTGTCAAGAGGTTCGATTTTAGCCGATGAAGTGGGTCTTGGTAAAACGATAGAAGCCGGTTTAGTCATTTCACAAAAATGGGCCGAAAAGAAACGCAGGATTATCATCGTTACCCCTGCCAACCTGCGTAAACAGTGGGCTATGGAAATGATGGAAAAGTTTTACCTTCCAGTTCTTATTCTGGAAACTAAGAACTATAATCTATTGATTAAAGAAGGCAACAAGAATCCTTTACTTTTTAGCGGCTTAATTATTTGTTCATATCAGTTTGTGGCGAAGCATTCTGAACAGATACTCCTTGAGCCATGGGATTTGGCCGTCATTGATGAAGCGCATCGCCTGAGAAATGTGTATAGGACGGACAACAAAATTGCCAGAGCAATTAAAAACGCTCTACTAAGCACACCCAAAATCCTATTGACTGCCACACCCTTACAAAACTCTCTTATGGAACTGTATGGCCTCGTGAGCATCATCGATGACTACGCCTTTGGAGATGAAAAGAGTTTTAAAGCGCAATATACCCGCCTCAATGGCGAAAATACTTATAATGAATTGAAATCGCGTTTAGCGCCTCTCTGTCATCGTACACTCAGGCGCCAAGTACTGGAATATATCCGCTACACAAACCGCATCCCCCTGGCCGAGGATTTTTCCCCAACCGACGATGAAATGGCCTTGTATGATATGGTAAGCGAGTATTTGCAACGCCCCAACCTTTATGCGCTGCCAAATTCACAGCGCCAGCTCATTACGTTGATTCTTCGCAAGTTGTTAGCTTCCTCTACCTTTGCAATTGCCGGTGCCTTAGACAGCCTTATAAAACGCTTAAAAAAAATATTAGTCGAAAGTCGTTTTGAAGGTGAACTGAATGAAATCCAAACGGACTTTGAAGGATACGACAATGAATCGGAAGAGTGGGAAGAAAACGATACAACAGAACAATTAACACTGGAAGACAAGGCAGCTATTGAATCCGAAATCAAAGAATTAGAGATGTTTCGGGACATCGCTGTAAGCATTACCGAAAATGCCAAAGGAAACGCGCTCCTCAGTGCCTTGGAGCAAGGTTTTAAAAAGGCAAGAGAATTAGGTGCCGAAGAAAAGGCGATAGTCTTTACCGAGTCGCGCAGAACCCAGAATTATTTAATTCGTTTACTCTCAGAAAATGGATATCAAGAAAAAATCGTTCTGTTTAATGGGACCAACAGTGACCCTCAATCCAGGGCGATATATAACGAATGGCTTGAAAAGAACAAAGGTTCAGACCGGGTATCTGGTTCCAAGACTGCTGATATGCGCACAGCCTTAGTCGACAAATTCCGAGATTCTGCCCAGATCATGATTGCCACCGAGGCCGGTGCGGAAGGAATTAACCTGCAATTCTGCTCCATAGTGGTCAATTATGACCTACCATGGAACCCCCAGCGGATTGAGCAGCGGATTGGGCGTTGTCATCGGTATGGACAAAAGCACGATGTAGTGGTCATTAACTTTCTTAACCGTAAAAACGCTGCCGATCAGCGGGTGTATGAGCTATTGGATCAGAAATTCAAACTTTTTTCCGGTGTGTTTGGCGCAAGCGACGAAGTGCTGGGTAACATTGAATCGGGAGTGGATTTTGAAAAGCGGATTGCTGCCATATACCAGAATTGCCGGACTACCTCAGAGATCGAGGCGGAATTTGATCGGCTTCAGCAAGAAATGGAAAGTCAAATTTTCGCCACCATGGCCGACACCCGCAAGAAATTACTGGAAAACTTTGACGCCGATGTTCATGACCGCCTGCGAATCAACCTACAAGAAAGCCAGGAGTACTTAAACAAGTACGATTCCATGTTGTGGAAATTAACCCAATATGCCTTGTCGGATAAAGCGACCTTTGATCCAGCGAAACTATCCTTCACACTTCATAAAAAAGAATCTGATTCCATCCCCGCAGGAACCTATACCCTTTCGCGGGGAGTCGTGGCGGGGCACCGTTATCGAATTGGTCACCCGCTGGCTCAGAGAATAATCTCTGATGCCAAACAGTTAACAGAACATGGTCGTAACAAACAGAAGATAGAGCACGAGCTCGTGTTTGATTATTCCAATTGGGGGCAGAAATCGGAAGCTATACGGGCTTTGAAAGGCCAATCCGGGCAGTTGATGCTCTTTTTGCTTTCCGTTAATGGCGCCGATGAGCAGGATCATCTCATTCTATCGGCCTGTACCGATAGAGGAGATGTGATTGATGCAACAACCGCACGCCGATTTTTTGACCTCCCTGCGAATGTTAAACCACTTCCAATTACTCTGGATTGTCGAGACGAACTTCGCGCGGCTACCGAAATGCGTAAAAATGAGCTATTATCCGAAATGGAACGCAGACAGTCTGCCTGGTTTGAAGAAGAAATAGAAAAACTCAACTTTTGGGCCGAGGACAAACGCAAGGGGTTAAAAGCCGAACTTAAAGATTTTGATGAACAGATTTCAGCCTTAAAAAAGGAAGCCCGCCTCGCCGTCAATTTGCCGGATAAACTGGCCATCCAGAAGAAGCTCCGGGACTTAGACCACAAGCGGGACGAAGCGTGGAAAGCCTATGACACTGATGCCAGGCTGATTGAGCAACAGAAAGATGCATTGCTGGATACTGTAGAAGAACGACTCCGGCAGACTATAGAAGAAAAAACAATTTTTGCCATCCGCTGGTCGGTGGTCTAATACGAGGAGAAACATATATGAACGAGCAACCTGAAAAACTTACCGGAACTTCTTTAGATATTACCGCTGAAAACCGCGCGCGGCTCAAAGCCCTCTTCCCCGCCTGTTTTACCGAAACCAAAAACGACAAAGGCGAACTCGTAGAATCCATTGACTTGGAGCGGCTCAAGGCAGAACTGGGCACCTTTAGCGATGTGTTTGAATCCCGCCGCGAACGCTACGGCATGGACTGGCCGGGCAAAAAAGATGCCCTCCGCCTGATTCAAAAACCCAGCCATGCCACGCTCAAACCCTGCCGGGAGGAATCGGTCAACTTTGACAACACCGAAAACCTCTTTATCGAAGGAGACAACTTGGAAGTGCTCAAGCTCCTACAAAAGAGCTACTACGGCAAGATCAAAATGATCTACATTGATCCGCCTTACAACACCGGCAAAGAATTTATTTACCCCGACAACTACACCGAAAGCCTGGAAACCTATCTGGAATACGCGGGCCTCATTGATGGGGAAGGTAAGAAGTTTAGCACCAATACTGCAAATGAAGGCCGCTTCCATACCAAGTGGCTCAATATGATGTATCCGCGTCTCTACTTAGCCAGAAACCTCTTACGGGATGATGGGGTGATCTTTATCAGTATTGATGACAACGAGGTGAGCAATTTACGGAAAATCTGCGATGAGATTTTCGGGGAGGAGAATTTTGTAGGTTGTGCAGGACGGATAACAAAAAAAAGCAATAATAAAGGGGATTTTTGGGCTCCTAATTTTGACTACTTACTCACTTACACAAAAAACATTACATGTGCTGATCCATTTTTTGGTGGTGTTAATGTTGAGGCTTATGATCAGATTGAAAAAGAAGAAGGTCCATATAAAGGTGAAAGATATCAATTAGTCCGATTATATATGTCAACAATCCAAAATAGAAATCCAGAACAAAGATTTTGGATTGATTGTCCTGATGGTTCACGTGTTATCCCGCCAGGAAAAACCTTCCCTCCTGAACGACCAATATTGGGTGATGGTATTTGGAGATGGACAAAGAGTAAATTTGATTCGGAAAGAAATCGAATAGTTATTAAAGCTGTTAGGTCGTCTAACTTAATTACTGATGATGGCAGTCCAGCAAAGTGGAATGTATATACTAAAACTTATCTCAAAGATGTAATTGATAACTCATCTGCAAAGCCAAATAGCTTTATAGAAGATCATATTAATCAAATTGGCTCACATGAGATAAACAGCCTTGGAATACCTTTTGATTATTCAAAGCCGTCAACACTAATAAAGTATTTAATGGATATTTCTAAAGTTGGTGATAATGATATTGTGCTGGATTTTTTTGCAGGCTCTGCAACAACAGCACATGCGGTTCTAGACCTTAACAAGCAGGACGGCGGTAACCGCAAGTTTATTCTAGTCCAGCTCCCCGAACCCTGCACCGAAGACAGCGAAGCTTTTAAGGCCGGTTACAAGAACATCGCCGACATCGGCAAAGAACGCATCCGCCGGGTGATTAAAAACATCAACGAGAAACAAAGTGGCAAGCTTGATCTTGAGCAATCGGCCAATCAAGACCTCGGGTTTAAAGTCTTCAAGCTCGACAAATCGAACTTCCGCCAGTGGCAACCACTTGATTCTTCTACTCCACCGGAAAAAGTGGAGGAAGAACTCTTTAAGCATATCAACCATATTGATGCCAAGGCCAGCCCGGAAGACCTGCTCTACGAAATCCTTTTGAAAGCCGGATTTACACCTACGGAGAAGATAGAGATCAAAACGATTGCCGGCAAAAAAGTATTCTCTGTGAGTGATGGAGCCTTACTGCTCTGCCTTGAAGATGAAGTAACCATGGAACTTATCAACGCTGTTGCTGAACTGGAACCCATGCAATTTATCTGCCTGGATGCGGCTTTTCATGGAAATGACCAGCTCAAAGCCAATGCGGTACAAACCTTTGCCGCCCGCAACATGCAGAAAGAAAAACACAACCAGATTGTCTTTATGACGGTGTAAAGGGGCTATAGGATGAAACTGAAATTTGATTCCGGCCTCGAGTACCAGATCGAAGCCATTAAAAGCGTAACCGACCTCTTTGAAGGTTTGCCCCAACCCTCATCCGATTCTCAGATTGATTTTGGCAACACCAACGGTGATTTCTTTAACGAGCTTGGCATCGGAAATAGTCTCACTCTTTCTCCCGATCAGCTTCTTAAAAACCTTCATGTGGTTCAGTCCCGCAACAATGTTCCCAAGTCACGAAAGCTTATAGAAGAAAGCTACCCCTATAGTTTCCCTAATTTTTCCATTGAAATGGAGACAGGCACCGGTAAAACCTATGTGTATCTGCGCACGATTTTTGAATTGAACCAGCTCTACGGATTCAAGAAGTTTATCATTGTGGTACCCTCCGTCGCCATTCGTGAGGGCGTAACCAGTTCCATCAAACTGATGCGGGATCACTTCAAGGGCTTATACAACAATGTTGCCTTTGATGATTTTATCTATCAGTCCAAGGATTTGAGCCGTGTACGCCAGTTTGCCATGAATAGCGAAGTGCAGATCATGGTGATCAATATACAAGCGTTCCAAAAGGATGCGGGCGAAAATGTGGACTATAACACCTTAACCGAAGAACAAAAGAAAAGGCTCAATGTAATCCACCAAGAACAGGATAAAATGTCGGGCCGCCGCCCGATTGAATACATTCAGGCCACGAATCCCATCCTGATCATTGACGAACCCCAAAGCGTGGATAATACGCCAAAATCGCAAAACGCCATCAGAAACCTGAATCCTTTGTTTTGCCTGCGATACTCGGCTACGCATATTAATCCCTACAATCTGCTCTACCAGCTTGATCCTATCCGGGCTTACGATCTGCGTTTGGTCAAACAGATTGAAGTGGTCGATGCCAGTAACGGCCAGGATTACAACCAGACCTTTGTGCGACTCGATTCTGTCTTTTATCCAGCCGGAGCCAAAACGCCTCAGGCCAAGCTCACTATATTTGAGGATACACCTAACGGTACCAAAGAGAAGCAAATCAAGGTCAAGCATGGCACCGATATTTCAAATCATACCAATCGATCCGGCTATGAAGGATACTTGGTGACTAACATCAACGCAGAACCTGGCAATGAGTATATAGAATTCCAGAACGGCGCGGTCATTAAACTATTCCAGGAATCAGGTGGCATGTCCGATGAACGGATGAAAAGTCAGATCGAACAGACCGTGGAAGCCCACTTTGCCAAGGAAAAGAAACTCAAAGGCAAAGGCATCAAAGTCCTTTCCCTGTTTTTCATTGATCATGTGAAGAGTTACCGCTCCTACGATGATTATGGCAATCCTCAAAAGGAAAAACTGGCACAGTGGTTTGAAGAAGCCTATACCACGATCAGCAATAAGCCCATGTACAAAGGCTTGATTCCGTATTCTGCGGAAGAAGTCCACGATGGGTATTTTTCGGCGGATACAAAAAAGGGCAAGGTTGTGGAACTGCTCGATACGAGCGGGAACACAGCCAAGGATGATGAAGTCTATGAACTCATCATGCGGGATAAAGAACGCCTATTGGATCCGGATGTTCCCTTGCGGTTTATTTTCAGCCACTCAGCCTTAAAAGAAGGGTGGGACAACCCCAATGTTTTTCAGATCTGCACCTTGCGTGAGATGGGAACTGACCGCGAACGCCGCCAGACTATAGGACGTGGGTTGCGCTTGCCGGTCAATAAAGATGGTGACCGAATTTACGACGATCAAATCAATCGCTTGACAGTAATCGCCAATGAAACTTTTGAAAGCTTCGCCAAAGGCTTACAATCCGATATTGAGGCTGCCATTGATCCGAATGGTGGGTTCAAGTTTGGTCGTGTGCCTAAAATTGCTTTTACCCCCTTATTGAATCCCGAAGGCACCGCATATCTTACTCAGGAGGAATCAGAATCGGTATGGGGTATGGTGGCCGAACAGGGAATCATAGACAACTATGGAGATTTTACCGCAAAGTTCCAGCCGGATAGCCCTGACTTTTCACTCAATCTGCGTGAACCGTACGACAAAATTGAAGAGCCAATCATCAATCGTATGCGGAAGTTCCTCCCTCGGGATTTTGTACAGAATGCAAGAGAGCGGCGGACTATTAGGTACAATAAGCGTATAGAACTGAATCCAGACTTTAAAGAACTCTGGAACAAAATAAGCCAGAAAACCAGGTATTCCGTTGAATTTGACACAAAGCAACTCATTGAGCGAGCTTCAGCTAAAATAAAAAACATGGCTGAAATCAAAGCCGTTCAAATTGAAATAACTAAGCGGGACTTGGAAATAACGGAATCTGGTTTAGACGGTGGTCGCATCACCAGTAACCGTACCCACATTGTATCCAACAAACAACCTTTGCCAGACATACTGGCATTCCTTCAACGCGAGACGGAATTGACTAGAGCTACCCTTGTCGAGATTCTAAAAGCTTCAGGTCGCCTGAAAGATTTTACCATCAACCCGCAAGCGTTCATGACGGAAACAGCCAAGCTGATCAACCGCGCCTTGCATGAATTGATTATAGACGGCATCAAGTACGAGCCCATTCCCGGCCAATTCTACGAAATGCGCCTCTTTGAAATTCAGGAAGTAGAAGAATACCTAACAAGACTGTACCAAGTACAAAGCAAAGACAATCGTACTCCATACGACTACATCGCTTACGATAGTGGTACAGAAGAAGAGGTTGCCAAGCTGCTCGATGGCGATGAAAGAGTGAAATTCTTCTGCAAGCTGCCACGGTGGTTCAAGGTTGCCACTCCCTTGGGTGATTACAATCCAGATTGGGCCGTGGTAGTGGAGGATTCTCAAAAACTGTATTTAGTGCGTGAAACCAAATCCACTTTGGACAGAGACAAGCGCCGAGAAAGTGAGAATAAAAAGGTTGATTGCGGGAAAGCTCACTTTAAAGCAATCGGAGTGAACTTTAAAGACGCTGCAACCATCTATGAGGTATTACAACCATAATGAAGACCTGCTTATGCCATCTTAGTTTCGGCAGGAGGGGAAGATACTTATGGTAAGCTCCTATGATGAGCCATGGCACAACGATGTTTCGGTATAATCGAAATCTATTTTGAAATTAGCCAATCCTGTATAGAGCTCTAGCTCTGAGCGCCTTATCGTTTTCAACCACAGAAATCCATCTTTGGTGAAGGAAACCCGCACCCATGCTTCTGGATGAGCGCGCCACTCGTTCCATTCATCAACAGTAAGCTTCTCGATCATAGGCATAATCTGGATCTTATTCTGTGATTCTTCCTCTGCTGCATGCACCATTTCTAGTCGCTCAACTCTCTGTGCTAATTTACGCATAGTTTCGTTCCTTCGTAAGGGCAAGGTTCTTCTCAAGTTCCGCTACCCGCTGCTCGAGCTCTTCGGTTTCTACTTCTTTCAGGTAGCCAAGAAGCACATTCATACCATAGACCATCATTTTGAATTTGCGTTCATCGATGGCACCCCGGTAGTACGCTGCGATAATTCGTGCGAGGCTGCGGCGCGCATTCTTGAGCGAATCCATGGGCAATCGCTGAGGGGGTCCCCCACACGGGGAATCTTCATTATCTACTTGTACATCAATGGTTTTCATACCTAGCACCTCCATAAATAAGGTCAATTAGCAATGAAATTCTTTACGAACACTCTTCAATTAACTACCGGCCATCCTCCCTTCATACATATGAGAACCTTAAGGTAGGTTGTTCTCTAATTCAGGAGTGTCGTTGTTATCTCCAAAGAGATGGGTTGCATGCCCATCATCATTCCCAGTATTCCCACTATTCCCAGTTTTCCCTTCCTCCAATAAAGTGGGAACGGTGGGAATGGTGGGAATGTTGTTCCTTAATGCATATACTCCCGTCCTTTTCAGTTCTAACACTCCCATTTCTGCCATCGCTTGCATTAAATGCCCGACATTCGAGCGATCTTTGCCTAGCATTGCTGCCACTTGTCCCGGTTTTGCAGTGCCACCCAGGTGTCGTATCGTGTCTACAATCTCTCGCCGCTCAGGCGTCAAGCTGGCTTCAACAGGAGAGGCGTCGCTCAGGGAGAATCCAAGGGGGTCGGTATTAAAGCGTAGGGCGAGCTTCTTGCTTTCGATATCATTCCCATCGATGTAGAGTATCGCCTCTCGTTCGCCGCGAGTCCGAATCAGGGTAAAAATGACATCTGCATTTGCTGCAATCCCAACTGAACCGATCACGCCATCGAGATAGTCGGCAGTTTCCGCTTTCCTGCGATGTGTCACTAGCAGGATCATCACGCCCAGATCGTTTGCCAGCTGCCGAAGCGGGCCTAGGACTGAATACACATCCTGATAGCTGTTTGTATCGGCGTCCATCGGCCAGAGCAGTTGCATAACATCAACGATTACCAGCCCATAGCCGTTTTCTTTCACTGCGTCGGCAATGGTCAACAAACCTTCCGCGCCTTGAGTCCATGTATGCGCGAAGTGCAAGTATTCGTTTGCGACAATTCCCATTTTTAAAAGCCGTTGCTGCGTGCGTCGAGGTGAAAGCTCCAGTTCAATGAACAGCGTCTTTGTCAACCTTGTCGGCATACCGAGAAAGACACGGCCTTTTGAAATTGCATCTGCGAGCTGCAAGAGTGCCTGTGTCTTTCCAGCTGCCTTACTCGCGGCCATAATCGCCAATCCGGAATCGGGCAATACAGAATCCCAAAGATATCGTGGTTCAGGAAACTTTTTTTGCATCAATTCCTGACCACTTACAATTTCTATTTTCGCGAGTCGGTTCTGTCGCATATCTTCTTTGCTCTTCTGTTGTTCAATGAAATCTTCATAGTCGTCGCCGATCATATTACCCCCCATTGCGAAGTAGGCTCGCGAGCACTTCCACCTTCGCTTGCCCTTTCTCAGATACCGATGCATCGATATAGAAATGAGCAACGTTACTCCAATCGTAGGCCTCAATAGCAATCGCAGCGCGTTCGAGTGGTTCTAATTCGCGTGGCTTCCCTGCGCTTACTTTTGCACAAAAGGCTTCAGAGAGCATTTGGGCAGTTTCTGGAAGGGTACGGAAGATTGCTGCGAGAATGATCAATTCCTCCTGTTCTAGCTGCCAAATGTCAGTCACTGCTGCAATCTTGGCGAGCTTTTCAATCATCCATGCAGGGAGCTCGCGAAGAGTGTTCATACTTCACCTCCCTGATTGCGATGAGGAACATCATCCTCAATTCTTATTGTATAGGGATTCGTAGGGATGATTAGATCAACTGTAAAAGCACTTTTCGTAGTTCCCATACTACTTCCTCCGAGAATTGAGGATATTAGCTGCGTGTTCAGACAATTCATCCGTAGCGGCAATGCGGCTCTTGCGAATATAGTTTTCTAGCTCACTTGCATCGAAGAGAACCCTGCCATTACGCGGCTTATAGTAAGGAATTGCATGTTCATGAACCAAGCGATACAGATACGACTTACGGAAGTGGAGCATCTCGCATGCTTCATCAATAGATAGAAATTTCGACATAAGAGTTCCTCCAGCAGAGGTCAGGCCGCGCGGTTTTTCCTGCCTTGATTCTGCTAGAAGAGAATATTATATTTCTTTACCTTATTTATAATTCCAAAAATATTACCTTTTTATTATCTTTTCATTACTAAAACATTTTTTCTTCAAACTCATCAAACAGTCTTGCAGTACTGCTCGATAGTAGCCTTTGTATAAGGTTCCCCATTTTTCTTCAAAATATGCCCAATAAATAAAGAAGCGTTATAGTCTAACTTCTGAGAACAGAGAAACTGCAATATCTTTGGAAAACTAACTTGGGCAATATATTGCTGACCATATCTCACCAATAATCCATGTTCTACACATCTAGTGAACTGTACTGGTTCCTGGGGCGTAATAGATTTTTCATTTGATCCTACATCTAGGTTGAGTACTTCAGGATACTTACTCTTCATCTCGAATTCAAGGATATTCCCATCGCCAAAGACCTTCTCCCATTTTTGGTAGGCTTGTTCTAATGCTGTTTCTTCCTGAGATAATCTTGCCCAATCACTCATATCTTGTGGTCTCAATGCATTGAATAGGTCTTGATCAGATGCCTCTTCACTTTTTTTCTCGCTGTAATCTAAAGCCAAATTTTTTTCGTTTTCGATATCTTCTCGAAAAAAGCTTCGCGTCCCCTTCACTATCATTGTATGGTAATCAGGGTCAAACTCTTCAGAGTTGATATTGATATTAGCCTCGGGCCTCTCTTGTTGTAATTTTCGCAAAGACTCTGTATGTTGTGCGGTCATCTTGAAACGCACAACCGCTGCTTTCATCCTTTCTATTTCAGCCAGACGATCCTCTAGTACTTTTTTCTTATATATTTCTCTTGCGCTAATTTCTACTTGATCTACGGGACAATTCAACACTTTCGCTGCAATATCTATGAAGTCTCGTCTACGTTTTTCCTGTTCCTTTCGGATATCAGAGATAAGCTTCTGATAAGCATCTTTGAAATCACTTGGTAGAGAGCATTCTTGATGCAGCAGCTCAAGGATCGCTATAGGTCTAAAATTTGGATCTTCGGGATTGTATTTATAGATCATAGCACTTCTCTCCTTATAATCTGCCTTTGTTTTCCTTATCGAGATCGTATTCGACTTTCTTTCAAGCTCAATTTCAGGTATCGTTCAGTGACGCGTTTTCCTTCTTGCTTCATCCTTAAAGCTATTTATGCTCATTCATAACCCTCTGCTCGCTTCATTGGTATGACTTTGCCTGCTTTTGCTATAAGGTCAATTTCCGGCATGGCGTTGATTGCGGCCTGAACAGAAGCAGAATCCACCTTTAAATAACGCTGAGTGTAGGCTATTGATGTATGTCCTAATAATTTTGATACAGTAGCCAAATCCGCTCCACTTCTCAAGGCAAGAGTTCCAAACGTCCTTCGTGCAACATGCCATGTTAGACGTTTTGAAATATTGGCCTTTTTTGCCCACCTCTGAAGCAAACGATTCGTTGAGCCTTTTTTATCGTGTAGGCAGGGGAAAACCTTTTCATCTTGTTGGTGAAATATCCCGTCATCAATCAACGCCCATGCGGAATCTTTTATCGGAACAACGATAAAACGACGTGTTTTTTTCTGCCGTTTCTTGATTTCGTGAGCACTCCGGTCAATCATTGCCCAGGTTAAGCTTTGTAAATCGCTCACGCGTAAGCCGACAAAACAAGAAAATAAAAATGCCCTCCGAATATCTTCAGGTATCCCTGGTGGTAGTGGTGTAGCGCCCAGAATAGCCACTTCATCCGTGTTAAGGAATTCAGTATCTGGTTCCTGCTCTTTTATTGGCTTCAGGTTACGTGTAAGGCTTCGAGGTAAAAGGTTCTCTCTCAATGCTTGGTTTAAGACCCGACGAAGCGAAGCAAGATATCGCGACTGAGTGTTAGGACCAAGGCTTGATTGTTGAAGTAGAAAATCACGATATCCACCCACCCATTTCTCGCTTATTTCACTGATTGAAATATTCCCAGCATATTCACGAAGATATTTCAAACTTCGAGGGAGTGGATTCTGTGGATCCTGCCCCTCTGCTAATGCTTCAGCATAAGAAATGAGACTCTGGCGTGCTGCTACTAAATCCTGAATATCGTGCTCTCTGCTTACAAGTTGCATTTCTCGTTTTAATCGAATTTTCTCAGCAAGCCGATATACTTCCCTGCGGGCAGCGGGGTCTTTTGGAACGGTGAGTCCAGTCTTCTCCCACACTCGTTTTCCTCCCCAGTAAATATCGATGTAGAGACGCCCTCGATTTTCTCGAATGTATACACCCATATATAAGCCCCTCATTTTATAAGACAATGCACATAACTGCCGGGAACGCGCATTTATTGCCTACAAATAGCATACAATATTACATAAAAAGAAGTAAAGTAGAATAATAAAAAAATTATTACAAACTAATTAATTTATTTTATATAAACAAATAAGTAAAAAATAGTAAAATGAAGAAACCATAAAAAGGGTTCGATGCCCGTCTCCGGCAATTTTTGATTATTTTATGACACTGCTATCGCTAGAAAATAATTTTTGGTTTTAGGATTCTTTTCATCGGATCTCAGTATTTCCCTTCGCTAGATACAATATCGTCCATTCGCCTCAATCTCCGCGAAAGGTCGCGCGCAAGATTCATTATCATCATAGAGAAGGCCTTGAGATCGAGTTTGAAGATATCGTAGAGGACGCGATTAGAGATAGTCACGGTTTCAAGAGCAGTGGTGGCGCGCACAGTGGCGATGCTCGGCATGATATCGAGAAGCTCCATCTCGCCGAAGGTTTGCCCCTCTTTGAGATGAGCTATTACAAGCCCCTTTTTTATTATTTCAACTTCACCGCTCAGAATAAAATAGATCTTATCGTTGGGCTGCCCTTCCACTTGCGGACATTCTCCAGCTTCGAAATGCTCTGTGCCAAGCAGAGGCTTGATCGTTTCGATCTGTTCGGGACTGATGCCCCCAAAAAGCGAGTATTTTTGAAGCTGGTCGACTTCGATCATTTTTGCTTCCTTCAAGATTATTATGCCCTTCTCAACGTTCCCCTGATTCGTAGATCTGTCCGGCTGCCTTGGGTCCTACCGATTTGCCTGCAAAGAATAGAAGGGCGATGATGGTGAGCAAATAGGGCAGAATATAAAAGAATTCTCCTGGGAGCCCTGAAAGCAGCGGAATATCCTTCGCATAAAAAGATAGGGCTGTAGAAAACCCGAAAAAGAATCCGGCGCCGAGCACTCCGAAGGGATTCCATCTACCGAATACCAGCGAAGCAAGGGAAATAAAGCCTGTGCCATGAATAGACACAAGGGTATACTGGATATCCGCCGTCAGCACCATTACGGCTCCGCCGAGTCCACCCAGGGCTCCTGAAACCAGAACGCCGAAATAGCGCATTTTGGAAACATTGATACCCATGCTCGCGGCTGCTTGAGGATGCTCGCCGCAAGCTCTCATGCGAAGGCCGAGTGGTGTCTTGTACACCACAAACCATGTCAGCAGCACCATGGCAATGGCAATGTAAAATGTAGGGTACACCTGATCGAAAAACATCCTCCCAAGCACAGGAATCTTGCTCAATCCTGGGACGCTCAACTTCTTTATGCCATAAGAAAATGCGCGAGTCCTCTGTTGATGGAAAATGATCTGGCAGAGGTAGACCGTAAGCCCTCCGGCTAAAATATTGAGGGCTGTACCTGAAATGACTTGATCGGCCTTGAGATTGATGCTCG
>Ga0209506_1002838_pt1 | contig 14704 bp, 8 predicted proteins | sample AD_JPNHG2_MetaG_FD_184409 | JGI IMG/M metagenome (GOLD analysis project Ga0209506, IMG submission 184409) | Active sludge microbial communities of municipal wastewater-treating anaerobic digesters from Japan - AD_JPNHG2_MetaG (SPAdes) (version 2) | ecosystem: Engineered > Bioreactor > Anaerobic >...
GGTGCCATCGATGGGGTCGATGACCCAGCAACGTCCAGAGCGTGAAACGGGCTGGTGGACATCCGGCCGAGATTGAATCTCCTCGGTTATCACGGCGTCCTGAGGATACAACTTGGCGATGGACGCCAACAGAGCATCCTGGACCGCATGATCGGCGTCGGTCACAGGAGACTTGTCGTGCTTGCGAGTCACGTCAGCCCTCCCGAGCCGTTCCAGGGCAATTCGTGCCGCCGCCTTGATCCAGCCAAAGGACTCCCGTCGCAGTGCTTCGTATTCCTGATTCACGTCAGTAGTCAATATAGTTTCGCCATCGCATGTAATCGTGGAGCCACGAGGACGTAAACGGGCGGTCGGTGGCTCTGACGTCTTCATCGGGCCTGGGCAATCCCCAGAACACGGACAACAACGACACGAACAGGCACAGATAGCACAACCACCGCCCGACTCGCCGCTCCGCCAGCGGCCCGATGCCGGCAGGCAACATCAATAGCCACAACGGGATCATCCAGAACATCCAGCGCGGCCCCTGGCAAACACCCGCATAATTGTGCGTGCGGAATGTATAAAACAAGAGCACCGCAAGGAACAGGAACAACGTTCCGGCGGCCAAAAGCGAGTGTTTCTGGTCGGGTTCTCCAAGGTACATTCCCAGGTTCACGACCAGCAGGATCGCGATGAACGCGAGGAAGCCTCGGCCCCACAGCAGGTCGGCCGCCTGATCAATCGCCGCGACGGGATGGCTCACGGCCGTCTTGATGCATGCCAGGCCGAGCTTGAAGTCCGCCCACCAGCGAGTGAACCGAGAGCCGTCGGCAGAATCGGCAGAAGCGGCCGACACGTCCCCCGCCATGGCGTGCGTTGACGCAACCCGGGCCGCGTCGGGCCTGGGCCACGATAGCGAGGAACCTCCGGCATCGGCTTTCCACAGAATTGCCGCAGCAAGGAAGATCGCCGCCAACACCACTGAGGCAAGGACCGCCCGCCTTGCTCGTATGCCGGCCATGTGCCGTCCGATGCCGATCAGGCTCAGAACGAACAGCGGCGTCAGACTGAAAAAGCCGTGATGCCCCACCAGGAGGTGGAACATGTATTTCTGCTTCGGCTCCTGGAGAAAATCGATGCTCACGCCTCGGGGGGTGTAATAGTTGTTGGGGTGCCAGTAACTGCCATCATAGAAAAAGGGACCGTTCGGCTCGTCGAACCTCATCGGGATGGGCGTTACCGAACCGGTGACCAGGTACGTGGTGTAGAGTGACGCGGCGATGGGAATGAGCATGGCCGGCAGGCCGACGACCAGCGCCCGCCGCGGCTCTTTCCAGAACAGAGCGACAAGAATAGCCAGCGTGAGCAGAGTTGCCGGCAGTTCCAGGCCGTGGCACAGCCCGCCGAACAGCCCGGCGATGAGGAACCAATACCACTCGCGACGGCCATCATACCAGACGCGCAGCATCGCATGCAGGGCAAACATGGCACAGTAAGCGGCAACAATATGGTTGTTTAGAGGTGCGGCATATGAAGTCAGGAAGGTCGCCAAGGCCGCCGCACCCACGCAGAAGTTCTGCACGAAAGGAGAATCCGTCTGCTCGATCACCCGCTGACGAATTACCCAGATCATGATCAGGAACGGGACCAGTTGAACCAGAAGCACCGCGGCACGCATGTAGAACATGGGGTGCTCGCGAAATGTGAACGAGCCGGGCGAGGGCGTCTGGGACGGCTGCGTGCCGGCCGGCTGCGTGGCGGCTCCGGACCGGACCTCCGGCCGCGACCCCGTCAGATACTCATGGACCGAAGGCATGGCCATGATCGGTGAGACGATCTTCTCAAGCCCCATCACCACCCCGGCCACGCAGGTCGACAGCAGCGGAGGCTTGCTGGAATAGAAGTGGTCCTGGCCGTTCTTGTCCTTCACGCTGATCATGTCAACCGTCGAGAAGGGCGGGATGTCCCACACGTGGCGATAGTAGCGGTCGCCAAACTTGCGCATCAACCCCTTGATCCGGGCCTTGTCTTCCGGCGTGCTGTTGGAGTTATGTCTTGCGATGTGTTCATCGGGATCCGAGACACCCCTCTTCGACACACCCTTGATTTCACCCCAATCCGGCAGATATTCATAGGTGCCGTACTCGACCAGGTAAAAGACGGTGTTCCAACGCGAACCATCGTTAACGCAGTGCTCCAGTTTGGTTCGCGTCAATGTCGCAAAGCTAATGACCATCGCCGCCAAGATCATGAAAACAACCGTCACGTCGGTCGGCATGCGGCGCTTCGTGACCCCGGGAAGCGGGACGGGCGGCGTGAACAGGGGTTTCTCCGGGGGGCGGGTGCTGGAATCGACAACGCTGGCACCCGCGGGCGGGGTCTCTCTCAGCAACGGATTGACCGGTCTTGTTGGATCCTGCATACCATCCCTCGCCTTAAGACACGTTCCTGTTCAGCCTTGGGCCGGCTCGGTCTCGGCGCACCAGCCCACTTTCTCAACCACCTCGTACAGACGATCCAAGGGACGCTCTGCTACCACCAGCTCGGCGACCAGTCCGATGGCGATCAAGACCAGCCCAGGCGTCAGGACCAGGAGGAGCCAGGCAAGCATCGCCGTCAAGCCTCTGATCGTTTCAAACGGCCGGCCCAGCCATTCATTCAAGCGGCCGAGTTCCGACGACATCTGCCCGGCGATCACGGCAAGGAGCGGCAACATCGCGCCCAGCAAGACGACGACCACACCTGTGACACCGATAACGTGTTGCGGTCGCCAGCGGTATCGGGTCAGCGTTGTCACGGTGAGCAGATCGAGAAAACCCTTGAAGAAACGCGTCAAACCGTACTTGCCAACACCGCGAGTCCTTGCCCGGTGCAGGGTCGGAATCTCCGTCACTCGATAACCGCGGGCCGCCGAGAACACGGCAATGAAGCGGTGGAACTCGCCATAAAGCCGAAGATCCTTGGCCACTTCGCGCCGCATGACCTTGAACCCGCAGACGTGATCGTGGAGCCGGACGCCGGTCAACCATCCAATCATCTTGTTGAACACCCGAGACGGGTAGACCTTGTGCCACGGGTCGTGGCGGATGCGCTTCCAGCCGCTGACCAGATCGAAGCCTTCGTCCAGCTTGGCGAGCATACGCGGCATTTCCTCCGGGGGATCCTGCATGTCGGCGTCCATCATGAACACCAGGTTGCCGCGGGCGACGGCGAAGCCGGCCATCAGAGCCGCCGCCTTGCCGCAATTGCGACGAAACCGCAGGCCGCCGATCCGCTTGTCGTTGCGAGCAAGCGATACGATCCTCTCCCAGCTCGCATCGCGGCTGCCGTCGTCCACCAGAATAACTTCGACCTCCAGGTCATTCCGGGCGGCCACGTCGCGGATCTCAGCAACAAGCCCATCCAGCGAGTCGACCTCGTCGTACACCGGCACCACGATACTGATCAGACGTGAACCCACCGAACCTCATCCTCGCTCTTGGGCTCGCTTTCGATCACTGAAAAAGACGGCAAACGCCCGCGGAAGGTCCATTCTCCGCCAACGTACACCGGCTGGCAACCAAGCCGGGCGCAGACCTTGCCTCCTCTCAATAGACACGTCGTAACGCGGTTGGTTGCAGGCATTCCGGGCCCTGCCTATGTTATCGGACTGGTTGTGGGGCGGGCCTGTCGGGTGAATCTTCGGCCACGGGGCCGCGAAACAGCAGAAAAAAAGCGAGGATCAGAACGTTATGCTTGGGGAGGTGCTCGGCATGAAAGACGCGCTCGGAATGGCGATATGTGCATCCGTCCTGCTTCCGTTGTCAGTCAACCGCAACGCTGCCGCCGAGTTCATCGATACGCAACCTGATACTTGGGCAGCCGTTGACGGCCTTGGACGTGCGGCCCCGAACCACGACCAAGTCGGCGGCCCTCGTGCCGGCAAGAGCGTGGGTATCTTCTACTTTCTATGGCTTGGGCAACACCGGACCGAGGGGCCGTACGATATCACGCGCATCCTGGCCTCGCAGCCGGACGCCCTCGGGCGGCCGACCACCAACCCGTGGGGCCCTGAGTACCACTTTCACCACTGGGGCGAGCCGCTGTTCGGCTACTACCTCGGCGATGACGCCTGGATCCTCCGCAAACACGCTCAGATGCTCTCCGACGCGCTTGTTGACGTCGCCGTTTTCGACGTGAGCAACCAAGAGACATACCCCAAGGTCTACCGGAAGCTGTGCGAAGTCTGGATGCAGGTCCGCCGGGACGGCGGCAGGACGCCGCAGATCGCTTTTTTTGCGCCGTTTGGAGACGATAGGCGAGTACTGTCGCGCTTGTATGACGACCTGTACAAGAAGGGAGATTACGCCGACCTGTGGTTCCGTTGGAAAGGCAAACCGCTGATACTGGCAAGGAAGGAAAGCGCCCCGCCGGAGATGCAGGAGACTTTTACCTTCCGACCGCATGGGCCCGACTACTTTTCCGGCCCCACCGGCCCCAATCAGTGGCAATGGCTCCAGATCCATCCGCAGGCGCCCTACTACAACGACACAAACGAGGTGGAACAGGTTTCGGTGAGCGTCGCCCAAAACGCCAGCGGCAAGCGGCTCTGCGCCTTCAGCGAACCCAACACCTACGGCCGCAGTTGGCACGATGGCATCAAGGACGAGCGCCCGGACGCCGTGCTGCACGGCCTGAACTTCGCGGAGCAGTGGAAGCGGGCGCTGGAGCTGGACCCGGAGTTCATCTTCATCACCGGTTGGAACGAATGGATTGCGATGCGTCTGCCGGAGTTCAACGGCGTGCGTGAGCCGGTCATGTTTGTTGACCAGTTCACCCAAGAGTACAGCCGGGACATCGAGCCGATGAAAGGTGGGCATTGGGACAACTACTACTACCAGATGGTGAGCGGAATCAGGCGGTTCAAGGGCGTGCGCCCCGCGCCCACAGCTTCCGGGCCAACCACCATTCAGATCGACGGCGACTTCTCGGATTGGGCGGGCGTACAACCCGGGTTCCGCGATGATCGGGGTGACACCATGCACAGGGACCACCCGGGTTATGATGATGCAGGGCGCTATGTCAACAAGACCGGGCGAAACGACTTCGTGCTTTTGAAGGTAGCGGCGGACGACCACGTCGTCTGCTTCTACGCTCGAACCGCTTCGGTAATCACTCCGAGTACCGATCCGAACTGGATGCTGCTCTACATCAACGCCGACAATGATCTTGCGACCGGATGGGAAAGCTACGATTTCCGGGTAAACCGCAGGCTTCGCGGCCAGACGAAATCCGTCCTCGAGAAAGCGGGCACGAACGGCGTCTGGACGGCCATTGACGAAGTCCCCTATCGTGTCAGCGGCAGCGAGCTGGAACTGGCGGTGCCGCGCCGGATTCTGCGGCCCCGGGACGATTCGCCGCTGCGTCTGGGCTTCAAATGGGCCGACAACATGCAGTGTGACAACGACGTCATGGAATTCACCGTCAACGGCGACACCGCCCCCAATGCGAGATTCCAGTACGTCTATGCAATGAAGTGATCGAGGAGCGCGCCGACGGTTGCTCAGCGAGCGCCGCCGCTCCGGCAGCCGGGCTGCACCGGTTGGCACCAAGCCACCTGGAAATCGCCCGCGACCACCGGAACGTCATGTCTGGCCGTGGAAATCACCTTCGCGCGGACGTAGATTTCCTTCCCGGTGAGTTTGTACGATGCGATCGTGCCGGTCTGCTCGCTGAGGACCCGACCGATGTCGTCACTATACCTGCATGTCGGGCCGCGCTTCGGGTCGCTCGGCAGATAAGCCACGGTGTCGTCGTAGCCGGCCAGTGTGCCGATGAACTGAGTCTTGTAGCCCACGCCGGGCCGGGGTTCGATTTCGATGTCCAGCCGGTCGTCGGCAAAGCGGATGTCCTTGAGGATGACACCGGTGGAAGCGTAGAAATCGCCCCGATACATGGCCTCGATGAGGCAATCGGCCGTCAAAGCGGAGGACCGCACCACGACCCAGGCGCGACCTGGACCCGCCCCGCCGGTCGCGACGAAATTGTGGGCATCATCGGTACCCAGTCCGTACATGATCGGCAGGCCGTACTCGGCCAGCCGCTTGGTCAGCACCACGTCCCACATCCGCTCGGTCGACATGTACGTCTCGTCTCCGAGGTTGTTGACCCCAGGATGACCATTCGCAACCTCGAACATCACCGACCCTTCCAGCCTGGCCATCTGGTCGGCACGCAGCGCCCATCCGAAATTGGGATGATTCACGTGAACCAGCATCGGGTGGCACATCTGTGCCTCCTGGGCAAGAACCGCATCGACGTTGTTCTGAAGCGTCACGAAGATATCGCTGCCCCGCTGAGGCGGGATGACCGTCGTAATGCCGACCCCGTTCAGATGAACGGGTTTGCCCTCGGCGCTGTCGCTGATCTCTTCACCTTGGATCAGCAGGAACTGCCCCGGTTCCTCGAATTGAGCCTTGACCTTGTCGAGCGGCGCGCAAAGGTACTCGGTCTGGCCGTCCGCGCCCTGGCGTTTGACCACCTTTGCGTTTCCGAACGTCTCCTCGTAGATCCTCGCGGCTTCGCCTCGTCGCTTGTCCGCCGCAACCCACCTCTCACCCTCGCTGAGCACGTTGTGATCGCTGAGGACCAGGAAGTGGTAGCCGTGGTCTTTGTACCACTTGACCACCGTTTCGGGCGGGCTGTCGCCGTCGCTCCACCACGTGTGGGTGTGGGTATTGCCCTTATACCACTTCGTCACGGTCTGGGGCCCGCAGCCGGTCAACTGCGACCAGATCGCGACCGCGACCCACAACAATATCCTCATTCTGAAGGCGAAACTGCGCATGAGTGACATGCTCCTGATCAAGAAAAAGCGAACCCGGTTAACCGTCCCCAGCGTATCAGATCCGGCCTGCCTCGGCCAGCGACCTTTGGAATTGCCGCTGCTCGACTCCGCGTGTACCCTGAGAGACCATACAGGAATCGGCGCGGTGTGCAGAACAGGATTTTCGGTAAGGAGGACCTAAGGTGATGACCCGCTCATGCTTGTTCCTGTCGGCCGCCGGTGTTCTGCTTGCGAGCGCGTCTGCGTGGGCCGAGACAATCGACCGGCCTCTCATTTTCAGCATCAATCCGGTCGGCAACCGAGAGGCGGTCGGCGCACCACGACAGGGCAGTGACTTCGTCCGCTACGACGAGCTGCTTTTTCAGCGGATCAGTGAGGCGGGCAGCCGGTCGGCCCGCGTGCTGGCGAGCTGGCGGGAAGTTGAGGCCGAAAAGGGCAAGTGGGACTGGTCGAGCCTTGACCGAGAAATTGAGCTTTGCGCCAAATACCACATCGAGCCCGTGGTGCTGATCTGCAACATCCCTGCATGGGTCAGCCCGACCGGCAAGAGCGCTCACAATCATCCACCAAAGGAGGAGCACGCCGCCGACTTCACCGCCTTCATCACCCGCATGGCCGAGCGATACAAGAATCGTGCCAAATACTATGAATTCTGGAACGAGCAGAACGGCTGCAGTTGGATCAACGAGGGGTGCGACAACGCCCGGATGGCCCACACGTATCTGCCGTGGCTGCAACGGTGCTTCAAGGCGATCAAGGCCGTCGACCCCGTCGCCCAAGTGGCCATTGGCGGCCTGGACGACGCCGACGGCCATGCGCCGATCTTCGTTGAGCAGTGCTACCAACTGCGCAGGGACAAATACGACAACGCAAAACTCTGGGATGCCATTGCCGAGCATCCATACGCCAAGCGGCCGACGGAAACTACCGACGAGCTGATTCACAAGCTCGATGCGATTCGGGCCGTCGCGGCCCGGTATGGCGACGCGGGAGTGCCCATCTGGATCACCGAATACGGCTGGAACGTCGCCGAAATGGGCATCGAAGTCCAACAGCACGGCACGGCGGAGTTCCTGAAAGCCTTCAGTCGTTCCGACCAGAAGGATGTTCTCATCGCTCAACAACTGGCCATCGCCGATTTTGAGCCGGTGCACCTCGGCTTCGGCCTCTGCGACCTGAACCTGCGGCCGCGCCCCGCGTTTCAAACCTTCCAGGAGCTGGCCCGGCCAGGCACTCCTCGCCCTGTCACTCTCCGGTTCGTGCTTCAGCCGGACGGCGTCCCGGTGATCAACGGCCTAATCGCTTCGGCCTCAGAACAAGAAGACCCGCCCAGCCTGATCGAGGTCTTCAACGAAGAGGGCAAGCGTGTGATCTCGGAGAAAGGCGACCCCAATATCCTCAGCGTCGCCCTGCCCGGTCTGCCACCCGACACGCCTCTGCTGGCGGTTATCTCATCAATCGTCGGCGAGAAACAGGGTATTCCCATTGCACGTGTGCCGTTCATCGCTCCCAAAGGACTGATTCCGAACGGAGGCTTTGAAAGCTTGTTTCGAGCAGGTATTCCCTGGGCGTGGACCGTCACGGGACCGTCGATTTGCCGTGACGGCGGAGCACTCGGCAAGGAGTACTGCCACGGCGGCGGTCACGCCCTGCTCCTGGCACAGTTGCCGAGTTCGTCCAAGCGAGCTTTTGACGACCGCATCGAAGTCCCCGTCCGGGCGGCGAAAGGTGGAAGGATTCGTGTCCGCTGGTTTGCACGTTACTTCGGACCACAGGATCAGGCGGTGGCGGTCATGATGACGGCTTCTCTGTTCGACCCCGACGAAGAACGTGGGGGGCGTTCCCCGGGCAAACCGATCGGCAAGGAATGGACGGAAGTCGTCCTGGACCTCTCAGCCCCCTGCGACGGCCCGATCCTGTGCCTTCATCTAGCAAGCTCCCGCCTGCCAAAGGATCGTTGGCTGGTGGCCGTTGATGACGTATCCGTGGAGCCGCTGTCGGAATAAGCCGTCTTGCGCCAGCAAAAGGGTTGTTAACAGATAGGCGGTTCCGGGCTAAGATGTGGCTATGCGAACCGAGCCCCAAGCCACAATTCCGACTGAAAAGATGTGCGAGAAAGGCAGTCCGACGCTTAACGGCACGGCGGGTCTCGATCGCCGTGGCGACCTCGACGCTGCCCGACCGCATGCTCGCGGCGGTTTTCACACACATTCCGGCAGCTTTGCCAGCGCCGGCACCGGGTTGACTATTTGTCGGCAAATGGCTGCCGGCGGCATCGTCATGGGAATCTACGGCCTGTGGATCGCCACCGGTCGACTGCCCGACGGGCTTTCCCTCGCTACTCGCGTGGTTTCCTCTTTATGGGCCGTGGCGATCTTCGCGGCGCTGGGCATGTTCACGGGAGCGGCGCTTGCCTCGTTCGGCCTGCTGGCAGTTCGGCCGCTCAGCCAGCAGCGGCGAGTTCGCATCGCGGCGGCTTTGGAGGCAACGATCGTTGTTCCCCTCGTGCTCTGGCTCGTTCTCAATGAGTTCACCTACTCGATGACCTCTCAGGTCATCGGGTTGGCTACTCTGCGAATGATCTGGTCGATTCCGGACGCGATCTTCGAGAATGCGTGGGAAATGGGCGGGCGGTATCTGATCGCCGCCGGTGTGATGACCATTGCGGCCGCGATCGTCGTCTATCGCCTGGTCGCACGATCCATGCTTGTTTATCGGCCGAACACGTCTCAGCATGCGTCGTCGGCAGAGGCCGCGCTGGTCAAGCGGCCCCTGCGGCTGGCGGGGTCGATGTCAGGCGTTTTGGCAGTGGTTACAGGCCTGGTCGTGGTGCAACTTTGCACCCGGCCCAGCGAGGCCCTGACGACCGTCTTCAAGTCGTCGCCGCCGCTGCGGGCCTTCAACGTGGCGAGGCTGGTCATGGGCACGGATCTGCTGGGGCCTGTTCCGACCACCTTCGGCCCGGCCATCATGAGCGAAGCGGAATACCAATCCGCGATGGGCAAGCCGCGCCAACCCGCGCCGAACGTGATCCTGATCTTGCTGGAATCGGTGTCCGCCTCGGCCTTGCACTGTTATGGGTATCCCAAGGCCGACGTCAGCCCCAACATGGACAGGTTGGCTGCTGAAGGCACGCTTTTCGAACACTGTATCTCGCCGGCGTCGTTCTCGACCTACAGCGTGGTTTCGATCATGACGTCGCTGTCGATGCTGCGGGCCTCGGATAACGACCACTTTGGCGATGTGTCATTCCCGTTCCTGGGATTGCCGCGAACGCTGAAGCTTGCCGGATACGAACTGGCGATCTTCAGCAGCGGCAACGAGGCGTTCGATCGCATCAACCACTTCACGCCGCCTTCGGACTATGACACCTACTTCACGCACGATACCTGGGGCCAGGAGAAAGCCGACTGCATGCGCATGGATGACCGGCATGCGGTTGGGCATTTCGAGCAATGGCTTGCAGGCCGCAGCGACCCGCGGCCGTTCTACTGCAGCTTTTATCTGCAATCGACGCACTTCAATTATGAGGTGCCCGAGCCCTGGTTCTCGTACTACCAGCCGGTGCCGCCGCTGTACTCGAACGGCGACGGTATCATCCACATTCCGGCCGACGTCGTTCCCCTTCTCCGGAACCAATACGACAACGCGATGCGATATGGCGACCATTGGGTCGGCCGCATCCGGGAGGTGCTGGCCAAGGCCGGGGCACTGGACAATAGCGTGATCGTGATCGTCGGCGACCACGGTGAGGCGTTCATGCAGCACGGCCTGGCCCGGCATGGGGTGCATCTGTGGGAGGAGATGATCCACGTGCCGCTGATCGTATGGGTTGGCCCTGCTCTACGACAGGCGATGCCGTACGCTTTGTCGTCCCGCGTGTCCGACAGCGTCTCCAGTCTGGATATCGCCCCGACCATCGCGGGCCTGGTGGGAATTCGGCCCCATCCGAGCTGGCAAGGTGTGGACATCCTCGCACCAGGCTACAGCGGGCGCGACCGGCCGATCTTCTCCGTACTGCAGCTCACGCAATGGATGGAATGCGTGACGCTGGACAAATGGAAATACATCTACGACTTGTCCGATTTGAACCGGCTCCTGTTCGATCTGAGGACCGACCCGGGCGAGCAGATCAATCTGCTCACCCAGGAGCCGCAGCGGGCCGCCGCCCTGCACGCGATGCTTGCCGGTTGGCATACGTACCAGGTCTCCTACTACGCTCGTCGCCGATTCGACCAATACGTCGGCCGGTACGAACCGTCGGCAGACCTGATCGCCGCCTTCCACAATCGCACCCCGTGGCCGCGGCCCGGCCCAACGGCTCCCGAAGCCGTCGCCGCTCGCCAATAGAAGCCGTGCGACGGTCTTCGCGCCGCTTCACGACAAGCCTGGTCATCGTTTGTGACTCGATGCGACTTCTGGTAGACTCCCGCGTCATGAGAACGGTTTTGCCTTCAATAGCGGCTATGGGTCTGATCATGTGTGCATCTTGTACGAGCCGGCTCCCGTTAGGGTCGCCTGACAATGTCCTGATCATCGCTCATCGGGGCAATTCGGCTGTTGCACCGGAAAACACGCTTTCCGCGTTTCGCAGCGCCGTAGCGGCAGGAGCGATCTACGTCGAACTGGACGCCCGCCCCTCGGCGGACGGAACACTGTACGTTCTGCACGACGCGACGCTTGACCGCACCACCGACGCCAAGGAGGTGTTCAAGCGGGAGAAGATCAAGATTCGCGAGATACCGGACGCCGCGCTCGACAAGCTCGATGCGGGCCGATGGTTTGACGCCCAGTTTGCCGGCGAGCGCCTGCCGAAGCTGACCGAGGCCCTCGATGTGATCCAGGCCGGCTCGCTGACGCTTCTCGAACACAAGGACGGTCCGGCCGAAGACTATGTCCGCTTGCTACGACAGAAACGGCTCGTCGGCAAGCTGGTCGTGCAGAGCTTCGACTGGGAGTTTCTAAAGCAGATGCACCAACTGGAGCCTCGCCAGGTGCTCGGGGCTCTTGGTGACAAAGAACTGACCGAGGAACGACTTGCCGGCATCGCTGCCGCCGGCGTCCGGATCGTGGGCTGGAAACACACCGACCTGACCGCCCCACTGGTTTGCGACCTGCACGGTCGAGGCTACAGAGTCTGGGCCTGGACAACCAATGAGCCGGCCGACTGGCAAAGGCTTCTTGGCTTCGGCATTGACGGCATCATCACCGACCGTCCCGCCCAACTGGCAGCCTGGCTTGCTCAACAGACCGTCACCTCACACCGCTGAACCGCACCCGGCAAGGGACGATATCCGAGTTGCCGCTGTACGCTGCGGGCCCGCCGAGCATCATCTGCTTTCAGCGACATTCTGAGACTCCGATAGACTGGCCGGTTTGAAATACGTGGTCTTCTTCAGCCGGGTCTTCTCTCCTCCGAGCACGCGCCTGTCCTCTTCACTTGGGTTCTCTTCTCTCCGGGCACACGCCTGTCTTCTTCAGCCGGACCTGCCCGGGAGAACCCAGCCTTGCCGTCGCTCACCGGGGCCTGCTGCGCCTCTCCGCCCCGGCCAGTAAAGCAGCCTGCCCCAACCCTCACCCCATTCTCTGGACGGCTGATTCTCCGCTGTCAGCGGGCGGGCAAAACCGGCCAATCATGGGCGGGTTCGACGAGGCCGCCTCTTGGCTGTTGGCAACCACCGTTTCTTGCCCCAAGTGCCCTCAGCACAAGAGTCTAGGGCATTGAGGTAAGAAGCGGTCAGAGAACCGCACGGCACAGCCGAACCGGCCCGCAGGTGGCCGAATTCAACCCGCACGGCGAGATTTCTGCATTTTCACGCCGCCGCTGACAACGGGGAACGGGGTTGGGGGGATTTGAGATTTGAGGATTTGAGATTTCAGAGGGGGGAGGGGAATGCCGAAATCCGAACGACGAAAGTCGAAATCCTGATGACCAATGTCGAAACCCGAATGACCAATGAAATCCGAATGACCAATGCCCAGATACCAATGACTCATCGATGGCCCGCGTGGGCCGAGGGGCTGCGGTGTGGCGAGCCGGAATATCGATTCTGCGAGGTTGCTTGGCTGCGCAGCATTCGTGATCAATGAATGGCGACGGCGAACCCGTGCCGGCATGGATGACAGGGTCAGGCCTGCGGCAGGTCGGCGCCGTGGTTGGTCGGGGCGACTTGGCGGGGCTGTGACCTGCCCTACCTGCTTCGGGATTCATTTGGAGGCGCATGCCCACGCAAAGCCGTGGGCATGGCACCCGGCGGACCTGCCCTACCTGCTGGTGGAGGATTGCCATAGTCATGGATGCTGAATGCGGAAAGGATTCCGCAGGGGATGCGGCCCGGAAAGGATTCCGGGCCGAGCGGCTCTGACCTGCCCTACCTGCTGGTGGAGGATTGCCATAGTCATGGATGCTGAATGCGGAAAGGATTCCGCAGGGGATGCGGCCCGGAAAGGATTCCGGGCCGAGCGGCTCTGACCTGCCCTACCTGCTCGGTGGGTTCGTTTGGTCGCAGAGAGTTCTTGAGGTGTTGGCTCCTGGCTTTCGGCCGGAGGGGGTTGGTCTTCAGTTTTCAAAGAGCGGGCAGGGGAGCTTTCAGCAATCAGCTCCCAGTCGTCAGTCAGACAAGGGAGAGAACACAGGGGGTGCTCCGCAACGGGCGGGTGGAGCGGAGCGGCGGCGAATTGCGGTTGCGCTTGATGTTGGGTTTGTGTGGCGCGGTGGAGCGGTCAAGGTGGCGGCAGGTCGGCGCCCTGCTTCGTCGGGGCGACTCCGCAGGGCTCTGACCTGCCCTACCTGCTTCGGGATTCATTTGGAGGCGCATGCCCACGCAAAGCCGTGGGCATGGCACCCGACGGACCTGCCCTACCTGCTGGTGGAAGATTGCAATCGTCATGGATGCTGAATGCGGAAAGGATTCCGCGGGGGATGCGGCCCGGAAAGGATTCCGGGCCGAGCGGAGATGGGCCGACGGGGGCGTCGGCCCTACCCCCCGCATGCCTATGCATGGCCGTGGGGATGGCGCCTGGCAACGTCGGCGGTTTCAGGCGGTCGGTTTGACAAAAAGACTCGCCGAGGGAGCTTTTGCGAGCCGGGGGCTAATGGGTGACCCGTTTTCCGGACCCCGGCCCGACGCACGGAGACCGCTACTGTCGCGGCGGTGGCACGTTGCGGGGCGCGATGGCCCAGTCCAGCAGGTCGATCCGCGCCAGGTTGCCCGGTATTCGTTCGTTCCGAGGCGGAATGCGCCGGTACCAGTTGACCAGTTGATCGAGCAGGGCGGAAACGACGGGGCGGTTGGCCGGGTCGTCCGCGATATTGTGCATCTCCTCCGGGTCGGACTCGAGGTCGTACAACCAGACGGCCCTGCCCAGCTTCGGATCGACCGGCTCATAGCCCAACCAGTCAACCTCCTTGGAGTCGGTTCGATAGATCAGCTTGTGTCGATCGGTTCGCACCATCACCTGCTGCGTAGGTTGGTACTCGCTGAAGACCGCATCGCGCACGCCGGCAACATGGCCTTCGAGAATACGCCGCAGCGAAACACCGTGGAGCACGCGATCGGGTGTCGGGGCCGACTCGCTCAGCAGGTTGAGGTAATCGAGTACTGTCGGGACAATATCCACGCCTTCGACCAGGGCCTTGGTTGACATGCCCGGCACGATTCGATCGGGAAGGCTCATGAGCAGGGGAATCCGCACCGCTCGCTCGTAAAAGCAATGCTTCTCAAAACGCCCGTGTTCGCCAAGGTGATAGCCGTTGTCGCCCAGGTAGATGACCAGCGTGTTCTCGGCCAGTTCCAGCTCCTCCAGCGCCGACAGAAGCCGCCCGACGTTGTGATCGAGGTAGCTGACCGCCGTGTAGTAGCTGGCAATGATGCCCTGTTTCTCCTCGCGGGTCAG
>Ga0209506_1002852_pt1 | contig 14648 bp, 10 predicted proteins | sample AD_JPNHG2_MetaG_FD_184409 | JGI IMG/M metagenome (GOLD analysis project Ga0209506, IMG submission 184409) | Active sludge microbial communities of municipal wastewater-treating anaerobic digesters from Japan - AD_JPNHG2_MetaG (SPAdes) (version 2) | ecosystem: Engineered > Bioreactor > Anaerobic...
CATTTTTTATTTTTTTTAATGTCGGCAAATTTTTTTAAACAATTTCTCTCGGTGCGTTGGCTTTGCAAGCTCTTTGACAAAGCTTTGGTTTTAGCGCTGGTACGTGTGGCTTTGGCAATGTGTTTGCAATAAGGTTGGTCTCATATTCAAATGTTTTGAGTTGTGGAAATCCTAAAATTGTCAAACTAGCATCCTCGTTAATTGTTATTTCTGTATAGTTATTATTTTCAATTTGATAGTCTGCGTATCGGTCTGTCAAAAAATGAATTTCTTGATTTGTTGAACCAATCCATTGATGATTCATTGTTCGCTTAGTTTTGTCGTAACGCCCTGTTATGAGAATGTCTAAGTTGTCAAGCAGTGATGACATTTTCTTTTCTATGATTTCTGTCATTTCGTAACCTGTGAAAAGCATAGTGCTAAGTCCGAGCTTTTTGCATTCAACAAGCAATTCATAAATCTCGTCAAATTGATCTAATGGTTCGCCCCCTAATAAAGTTATTCCCTCAATAAGTTCTTTTTCGTTTTTAATTTTGAGTAGTAAATCCTTAACGGATAAAATTATTCTGTCTTCAAAAGCCCACATTTCTTTATTCCAACAACCTTTACAACGAATAGAACAGCCTTGTACCCAGATTACGAATCTGCACCCTGGTCCATAAATAAAACTGTGTTCTTCAAAGTGGGCAATGTTCATTTTGAGTAAGTGTTTCTTACAAGTACTAATTTAATTTTACCTTTTACATTTTCTTCTTTTACTGAATAGCCTTTCTCTTTGGCTCTCGCTATAATTGTTGATTTTTGCTTTTCAATAAAAGCTATACGTTCTTGCTCTAAGCGTCTCTTTTCTTCTTCAAGACGTTTTAATTCTAATTCTTTAAGTTTCTTTTGATAAAGTGATTGGTATTCGTTTTCAACTGTTTTTAGAAATTCGCTTACAGATTTATACTCTTGGTTTTTAATGTTTCCCCAAGGATAACCATTTGGTTGTGTCATGTAGAATGAACCTATTTCTGCGCTTGAATCGTGAAGAAATACATATCGTCCATTGTTCAATGAAAACTTTTGGAAACCGTAATAATCTTTTCGGTCTGTTAAAATATCGTTACCTTGTAATGTAAAATTGCAACCAATATTTTTAAGAGCTTGCAACAACAATTCTTTATTGATGAATGGTGTTGCTGTTTTAACTACTGCACTCATTGTTTTTTATTTTGAATTTTGTTTTGAACTTTTAACTCATTTCCCTGATAAAATTCATCAGTTTTAGTTATTGAATCCAAATCAGCTAATTCGCTTAGAAGTTTTTGCAATTCATCAAGGCACATTTCGCCCTTAATACCTTCAGTTGAAGCATTTATTATCCCATTTTCGTCAATTGTAATAACAATTCTTTGTTCTGCCATAATATTATTGGTTTTTAATTGCACATAAATTAGCTTTTAGTCTCTCCGCTTCTTTCTTACCTAATTCGTATTCTTCCCAAAACTCTATTGCCAAAAAATATTGATTATTTAACTGATACAATTTCCCGACTTTTGGCAGCTTTGGGAACTGATCAGGCAACTGAACTAATTGAGATTTTATGGAATTACTTTGTATTACATTTTTGTCTCCGACAACTTCACTCAACGAAGAGGAACTTGATTGAGAAACTTGTTTATTCTTTTCTTTTTCCTTTCCTCCAATTTGGTTTTTCAAGGAATTGATTTTTTTCTCTATTTCATTTATTTCGCTTTCAGTTTTTGAAATAAAGGTTGTGTTTTGAATCTCCTTTAACTCGTTTAGTTTTTTTTCAGCTTCTTTAGCCTCGTTGGGATTTTTCTTTCTATTCTTCTCACCTGCCAACTGCCCTAAATTATTTTTCTCTTGCCCAAGTTTATTTTTATCAATACCATATTTCAGACAAAACTCTTCAAGAGCCTTATCCATATTAGACTTTTTAATTTCTAATTCCTGCTTCTTTGATTTTAATTCGCTTTCTAGTTCCGAAATCTGAGTTTTTAAACTTTCAATTTCTTCATCAAGTTTTGCTTTACGGTCTTCGGTTTCTATTTCGCCAATTTCTTTTTGAACTTGTGCATTAACTTCATTGATACGATTGATTTTCACTCTTAACTTTGCTTCCGGTAAGTTTGCATAATCGGCTGCTTTTAAATCTTCAATTTCATTTTTCAATGCACCGAAGACATTTTTCTTACCCAAAAAAAAGCGTGAAATAGCTTTCGATAAATTGGCCTCTTTCTTTTCTGCTTCCTGGATTTTATTCAAAATAGAATCCAACGCTTTAACAATTTCTTCTTGTTTTTTCTTCCACCTTTCATAAAGAGCACTTTCGATTGCCTCTTCAGGTAAATAAAATGGAACATTTTGCCATTTGTATTCAATGCTTACAGAAATTCCGTCATCAGTTAAATTTGGTTCTTTATCTTCAAACTCGTTTTTCGGTATCAACTCATCTAAAACAAAATCGCCTAAATCCTTAGTGCTTTTTGATTTTATCTGAATTGGAATTTGTGTCTCCTGCCCGAGATAAATGATTTGTTTTTCAGATAAGTCGATTCGTTTTGATTTTTCTGAGAAATCAAATACGGTTCCGTACACAAAATCTTTTTCAGCAAAAGCGTTAATATCGTGAAAAACGTCAATCGGTTTTGAGGTTACATCATTGTGTTTCCCTTTTTCAATCACTTCCTTTTTGGCGGTTTCCCAAAAATGAAAACAGAAATGACGGAATAATTCTTCTGTTTCTTTGGGTTTCAAACTTTGTGAAATGTGTTGTGTTACAGCTAAACTTTGTTCAGTGAGTTGTCCCGTAAAAAATATTCCTTGTGAGTAGTCCGAATTGGGATTTACCAAAATAAAAGAACCAACGTTTTTCACTTCGTAACGAATCAAACAAATTTCATTCAGCAAATCCAATTCCTGAGAATAGTCATTAACAAGAATGTAAAAACGCACTTTAAAATTTTGAACAATTTCAAAAATCTGTTTTATCAAGTGTTTGTCGGTAAATGATTCAGTTTGTATGCATACTATTCCTTCTTGCACCAACTGTAGTGTTTTTGCAATTTCGTTTTTGTGATTTTGATTTGCTAACGCGTTGTATTTTTGTCGCCAAAAATTCTGCAGTAACTCGTTGCTGTAATCAACAGTTTTTGTTTTCGATATAGGTTGTATTTTATTTGCCATTTTTAACCTCGTTATTAATGAAGTTTAATAAATCTTTATCGAGCATTTCTTTACTGATTGGGGTAAAGACAACGCTTTGTCGGATTGTTCCAACTATGCTTTCGTTAATGTTATAGTCTGAAAATGAAATGTAGTCAATAGAATTGCTAATATTCCAAATGCTCATTTCATTTTGATTTGAAGTAATTAAATATCTGTCGTGTGGTGAACGTCCTTTAAAAATGGTTTTGGAATCCCTCAATTTGATTTCCTTCACGTTCTTTTGAATAAAATCACTTATATTCTCTTTGGATGTTAAATCAGTAATGACAATTTTTTTCGGGCTGTTTATGGCTTTTGCAAGTGCTGAAACAGCTCTTTGCTGATTGTGGTTGTATACGTATCGGTCGTAATACACGAAAACCGAACAGTTTTCTAATCCTAATTTAGCAACAATATCAGCAAACGAAAGCTTGTCGCCTTGCTTTAATTCGACTGGCTTTGCAGATAGTTTAATTTTTGCATTCGGGTTCAAATCAATGGGGGCTTGTAAATGCCAAAACACTTTTTTCGATTCAGTTTTTTCAATATAATCTTTTATCTTGGGAATATCTAAACTAAAAGCCGCTAATGCTTCTTTTTCGTTTAATTCAATAGCTTCTTCATCAAAATCGCTCATGCTAAAATATTCCTTTTTCAATTCTTCATTCAATAACCAATTCCGCCATTTTTTTGCCTCTTCTTTATCGTAAGGCATTAAAGGCAAATTTTGAATTTGAATCTTAAACCCTTCCCATTCACATTCATAATGTTTTTCTTCAAACGTTCTCTTGCTTTCTTCTTTCAATTGGTCAAAACGAATTGAATAACGATTTTTCTCATTATTCCACTCCGGCAAGACATCTGAGATGATTCTTTGAATGTCTTTATCACTCGGAATTGCTTCGCTTTTTATCTTTGTAGGTTTATCTTTATTTCCCAGCTGACCGCTAAATACGTAATACGATTTTTTTAAATTTTCCCAAACCCAGGAAAAGTGAATCTGGTCATTACAGTTTTGAAGATTCCCGTAAATTTCATCTGAAATCAAATTCAACTTTGTGTATTTATTTTCGTCTGTAGGCAAAAGAAAATGCCCTTTTTTGTCAAGGCTAATTTTATTTTGAATTTCATCTTTTGCATTTGGCTGTATTCTTCTGAAAAATAAAATAATGTTTTTAAAGAAAGAATCATTTTGTGTAAACCAAATTTGATACTTACCTTCTTCGGATACAAACATTTTTCCAGTTTCTTTTACTGCATTTCCATGTTTTGTAAGTTGGTATTGTTCATCTAAAACACCAATGTTTTTCAGATAATCCTTAATCCGATTTTCAATAAGCGATTCAAAACGTTTTTCGCCATTGAGATATTCCTGAATGTCTTTACGCAATTCTTCTTTCTGAAAACGTAAATACGCATGTGCAGAATAGAGTTTAATGTTTTTATTTAAAGTTACTTTCATAATCTATGTGTGTTTTTGGCTAATGCTTTTAAATCTTCCGAATTGGATTTTTTAGTGTAATAATCGTAGCTGCCTATAACGACCAGCTGAAACTTTGCTCTTGTTATTGCCACATTCAAACGGTTAGGATTATCCAAAAATCCATCCCGGTTAGTTTGAACCATTGAAAGAAAAACAACATCAGCTTCTTGTCCTTGAAATTTATCTACTGTGTGCAATTTAATATTTATTCTATATTTTCCGCTTGTGATATTAAAATTGGAATAACCATTTTCGTTTTCTGTGAGTTTCTGTAATTCTTCACGTAGCAATGTTTCTTGTCCTCTGTAAAAAGTTAAACATGCAACTGACCATTCTTTGCCTTCGGGTTGGACGTTATTTTTTGCAAACTCTACAAACTCTTTCAGCTCTTTAATCATTACTTTTACTTCATCATGATTTTTCCCTTCAAAGGCATTTCCTTTTACATCAATCCAAATATTACGATATGGATATTTATCAAAATCCCATTGCCTTAAATTTTTAATATGTTTTGGTTTTTCCAGATCTAACAAAGCATTTTCCGATTGATAAAATTGCTCTCTCGGAAACTTTGAAATATCCGGGTGCATACGATGTTGATACCTCAACGTAGTTTTACGATGCGAAATGTCGCATTGATTAAACCCTTCAGAAATAGTTGACTCAAATTTCAATTTTCTGCCCGAAATGCCTTTTACCAAGGATTCCAAAATTGACGGAAACGCCATTGAAGCAATTGTGTTAATTTTTTCTTCAATTTTCTCTTTGTTTAATGATTTTGGAATAAGTTCCTCAATCGCTTTTCCGTAGCTGCCCTTGAGTTTGCTATTATTAGTAAGTCGAATTTGATGTTCTCTATCTATACGCCATGCAATCTCTTCTGCCCAGCTTTTTTCAGCAAAATAAGTATTTACTGACTCAACAATTTCAAAACTGTTTTCAAACTCACGTCCTTTTTCTTTATAATGAAATGAATGTTTTTGCTGATAAACATTATGAACAAATGCGTGTTCGCTTTCTTGCCACTTTTTACTTCTTAAAACTGCGTGGCTTTCCGGTATAAGATGTAAGTTTTTTTCAAGAAGATGATCTTCTATTATAATCATGTCGTACGCCCCTAATTCTATTTTGCTTACATTTTTGATCTTTCGTTTTACAAGCAATTTATTTTTTGCTTCTTCTTGATTGTTGCCAACAACTACACAAATTCCTCTGTTTTTATAGTCCTCATTACGACCATTAAAAAGTTCTAATAAAATATAATTAAGTGTTTCCAATGAAACAGGTAAAACAAATTTATTATGCTTTTCTCGCAAACAATCTTTTATTTTTTGCAAATAGAAAACTGCTTGTTGTAATTCGTTTGAAATTGGCTTGCCGTCAACACTTAATTGTTCAATGTTTGAAACTATTTCTTCTCTATCTGTAAATGGCGAAAGCTGCATTATATCACCTGCTAAAATCCATTTTTTAGCATATAAAGCAGGAACAAGAAATTCTTGAAAAGTAGTTTTACTACTTTCATCAATTATCAAATAATCAAATTCCGGAACGATTGGCTCTGAGCTGGAATACATTAGTCTGCCTTCTTTTTCATCTTTTTTAAGAGTCCCTTTTCGCTGTTTGAATTTTGGGTGTTGCAAGATTCCGATGGTTGTACCACATACCAAATTTGAAATATCGAGCAATAAACTTTCATCAATTGAATTTTCCTCAATTAAATTGTTAATCTGAAATTCCTTAACATTATCGCTAATACGATGTTCATCTCCAATGCGAACAGGTAATATGTGAAATTGTTCCAGCAAAGAAATATTGTTTCGCTTTTCTTTTAACCGTTCTAAAACATTGTCAATAGCAACATGTGTTGAGCCACAAAGTAAAACTCGTTTACCTCGCTTAACTAATTGACAAATCAATTCTAAGATAACAGTAGTTTTTCCCGACCCTGGAGGCCCTTCCAAAATGGCAAAATCTGGAGTATTGATTGCCTGATGAATAAATTGGCGTTGTTCTTTAGTTCCACTTCTTGTTTCGTCTGTAATTACAAACCATTCCTCTATTCTTTCCTTTAATGGAGACGGCCATTTAGTTTTTTCTCTGTTTTCAAAGAGTTTAATGAGTTTGTAGTGCTCACCAACAGGCATTCGCATAAGCGTACTAATGGCTTCAATTTGTTTGCGTAACTGATACGTATTTACTTTTACAGTAAGAATTGAATCTTCAGGCGGAATGCAAAATTGCCAGTATCCTTTATCATTTTTCTTTTTTAAAACAATACGATTCTCTGATTCAATACCAAAACCCAATTGATATTTATTTTTTTGGTCATCTTCAATATCAATTCCATCGTCAAAGAAGTATTTTAATGTCGAGAAACCTGGAATATCATCATCAGCATTGTCGTCTAATTCCAAAAGTTGAATCCAAAAAGCATCTTTGCTGTTTTTTCGAGTGTTCTCTATTTTGAATTTCAATTTATCGCAGATAACAATTTTATTGAAATCATTTATGTCGGAAAGTGTGATGTTCAAATCATTGTTTCTTGTTGCATTTAGTATTTGACCGTTTTCAAACCTCAGATTTTCAAAATCAATAAAACTTGCTAATTTTCGATTTTGAATTTCACTTGCGTTATCATTTGGTTTTTGTCCGTTTTCAGAATAGACAATGTAGCGATTTTGTTCCTCTCTGATAATCGTTCCCTTGGGCTTGCTTGCCGGAATGATTTTATATTCAATTGTTTTTTTGTTCCAAAATAACATTTCGTCTTGTTCGGGAAGAATATCAAAAACAATATTAGAGCCATCGATAGAAACAACTCTGTGGTCGTTAACACTACCTCTGATTACTGTTTCTTTTTTGATATCGTTTGCAATACTCTCATCAATTTGAACAAATGTTTGTTTAGGCACTTCAAATAACTTTCCAATCAAACGCAATTCAGCAATATTTTCCGTTTTTATCTTTTTCCATTTTGCCTTGATATTTTGTTTTTTCTCTAAAGCTGTAATGGCGTTTTGCAAATACATTTCAAAAGGTTCTAACGCTCGTCTTGCGGTATTGATTATCGCAGACGAAACAATTTTGTTTTTTTCAAAATGTAGTTCGTGATCTTTAAGTAAATTGAAATAATAGAACTGCATGTTAAATAAAAGGATTGTTGTAGGATTCTTGTTTCAATTTAGGAACATCTTTGCCGTTGTCATCCAAAGTTTCTGGTTCGTTTGTTGATGCTGGTACGGCCCGGCTTTTTGCCCACAAACGCATCTTGTCAATTGTTTCGTGCATCGTTCGTGAAAGCGGAAATGTTTTTTCGATTGCTGCTAAAATATGTTCATCTGTAACTTCTTTTTCTTCATCATAAGCCTGAAATAATGCTTCTTTTATAACCTCTTCCAATTCTGCACCAGAAAAACCTTTGCTTGCTTTTGCAAGTTTTTTTATGTCAAAATTTTGGGCTTGTCGGTTTTTTTTCTTCAAATGTATTTTAATAATTTCTTCACGTTCTTCTACAGTTGGCAAGTCCACAAAGAAAATTTCATCAACACGCCCTTTACGAAGTAATTCTGGAGGTAATTGCGAAATATCGTTTGCAGTTGCAACCACAAAAACAGGTTTTGTTTTTTCTTGTAACCATGTTAAAAATGTTCCTAAGACTCTTGCGGTTGTTCCTCCGTCAGTACTACCCGAAGATGAAATACCTGACATTCCTTTTTCTATTTCGTCAATCCACAAGATTGAAGGAGCAATTGCTTCAGCAATTTTTAATGCTTCACGGATATTGCTTTCTGATTCACCCACAATCCCACCAAAGATTTTTCCCATATCCAAACGTAATAATGGGAAATGCCACAAATTACCAACCGCTTTAGCCGTTAAACTTTTTCCTGTGCCAGGTATTCCCAACAATAAAATCCCACGCGGATAGGTCAATCCAAAATCCTTAGCACCTTTGTCGAAACCTCTGCCACGTTTGGTTAGCCAATCTTTTAAATTCGCCAACCCCCCAACATCTTTCATTTCTTCCTTCGGATGATAGTATTCGAGATAACCACTTTTTTTAATTACGTTTTCTTTTTCTCGAATTATCAATGGAACTTCTGCTCCGGATAAACTGCCGTTTTCAATATAAGCTAAAGCAAATGCTTTTTCAGCTTCCATAATCGTTAATCCCAGCGCTGATTCAATCAATTCGTGATCAGGATTATCAGCATTGGGAATATTGTATTCTTTACATACTTTTTTATAAATTGCTTTAATATCTTCAAAACATGGATATGGCAATTCTAAAATATGAACATCTTTTTCCAACTCTTTAGGCAATTGCAAAAAGGGTTGTGAGAAAACTAATGTTTTTCCCTTTGAATTCTCAAGTGCGATGTTTCTGAAAGTTCTAATCATTCGCGGCTTGTCCTCTGTCAAATCAGGGTAAAAATCTTCTAATAATAAAATCAAGTTTTCTTTTTCTTTGAAAAAATCAATAACGGTATCAGGAAGTTGTTTTTCTTCGTCTTCAAATTCAAAACTTCGTTTTTCCTTATCCCACTTTTTTAATCCTTCAACTCTGTTCCAAATGAATAAGTCTTTTTCCAATTCATTAGCAGTTCTGACTAACATGCCGTGTATTCTTAGTGATTCGAAACTGATTATTTGTATCAGTTTGACATTCGCTTTGATAAGGTTTTTAAGATCGTTTTCCATGTGTATTTATTTTGGTTTTAATCGTGTGTCAGCTAGATTGCACTCTTTGACAAAGCTTTGGTTGTAGCGCTGGCTTGTGTGGCTTTGGCAATGAGTGCAATGTGGGTCGGCAATTGTTTAAAAAAATGTGCGGTGGGCAAAAAATAAAAAACACCGGGTCGGCTTGGATGTCGGCTTTCTGGTCTTGTAAATATTTCGTTTTTCTGTCCTTTCACAATGGTTTACTTTTCAATTTATCGTTGTCTCTGTCTTTTTTCTACACTTGGCGGTAACTCGTTTATAACCGTACTTTTTGTAAGGTTTATACAAAAATATAATATTTTCATTAATCATCAAATGAACTTTTATTTATTTCATACTACTTTACCTAACACCTGAAATTGTTCGTTAATGATTGAAATTGAGATTAATAGAACGCAGATTTCGCTGATTTATTAGATTTACACTGGTTAAATTAACCAAACACTAAACACAAAAACTAAACACTAAACACCCCTGTACACTGCACACCGCACACGGTACACTATAAATGAGATCCTTCACACCCCGCCAGGGCGGGTCGGGCCACTCAGGATGACAAGCGTTGTAGTTTGCTGTTCTGCTTCGCATAAAGGCTCACGTTTAACGTTTTAGCTCAATCGAGATTCCTCGGCATAGTCTATCCCGATATATCGGGACTCGGAATGACAAATGGTGATATTAGATTTCGTTTAACGGTTCACGGCTCACGTTTAACGTTTTAGCTCAATCGAGATTCCTCGGCATAGTCTATCCCGATATATCGGGACTCGGAATGACAATAGGTAATAATTAGATTCCGTTTAACGGTTCACGGTTAACGATTCATGCACTTCTTCTAACCTCCTCTAACTTCCTGACATTCTCTAAAAAACTCGTTTAACGGCTCACGGCTCACGGTTAACGATTCATGCACTTCCTTTAACCTTCATTTGCCTTTTTCTCCCAAAAAAATTGTAGGTTTGCAGTCGTTTCAAACAGCAACACAATGGCAAAGACAAAACCAAGCATTCCCAAGGGAACTCGCGATTTTGGTCCTGATCAAATGGTTCGGAGGAATTATATTTTCGATACCATTCGTACAGTTTTTAGCAAGTATGGTTATTCGCCAATCGAAACGCCTGCCATGGAGAACCTTTCAACCCTACTTGGCAAGTATGGCGACGAAGGCGACAAGCTTCTTTTCAAAATTCTTAACTCAGGCGATTTTATCGATAAGGTTGAGCCAAGCCTACTGAAACCAGGAAACTCAAATGCCGCATCGCTAGCAATATGCGAAAAGGGTTTGCGTTACGACCTTACTGTTCCTTTTGCCCGATTTGTGGTGCAGTACCAGAACGAGATTACTTTCCCCTTTAAACGATACCAAATACAGCCCGTTTGGCGTGCCGACAGGCCACAAAAGGGTCGTTACCGCGAGTTCTACCAGTGCGATGTTGATGTTATTGGTTCAAACTCGTTGCTTAATGAGGCTGAGCTGGTGCTAATTATCAATGAGGTTTTTGGAAAGCTCAACGTGCGCACCCTGCTCAAGGTAAATAACCGCAAAATACTAAGCGGAATAGCCGAGGTTATTGGTCATGCCGATAAGCTGGTTGATATTACTGTAGCAATTGATAAGATTGAGAAGATAGGTATTGATGCTGTTAACGCCGAATTGCGTGAGCGCGGAATCGATGAGGTTGCCATTCAGAAATTGCAACCCATAATTCAGTTACAGGGCAGCAACGCCCAAAAACTTTCCACCTTACGCAATGTTTTGCAGGGCAGCCCCATAGGCCAGAAGGGAATTGATGAAATGGAGGAGCTTTTCCGATACATTGAGGCTTGGGGGAGCTTATCAACACAGGTGGAACTCGACCTTTCGCTTGCGCGAGGGCTTAACTACTACACCGGTGCCATATTTGAGGTAAAAGCCCAGGATGCTGAGATTGGTAGCATTTGTGGCGGTGGCCGGTACGACGATCTAACCGGTATTTTTGGTTTGCCCAATGTGAGCGGGGTAGGGGTTTCGTTTGGCGCCGACCGCATTTACGATGTAATGCAGCAGTTAAATCTTTTCCCGGAGAGTCTTACCTCCACCACCCAGGTAATGTTTGCAAACTTTGGGACAACTGAGGTTGCATACTGCATGCCTGCAGCCCGTAAGCTCCGCGATGCCGGAATTAGCGTTGAGATTTACCCCGATGCTGCTAAGGTGAAAAAGCAGTTTGAGTATGCAAACAAGCGCAACATTCGCTTTGTGGTAATTGCAGGTGAAACCGAAATTCAAAACCGTCAGTTTTCGGTTAAAAACATGGCAACCGGCAATCAGGTTACCATTCCTTTTGATGGCATTGAAGAACATATCAAGTTGAACCTATAAAAAAACCACCATTAACCATGGCAAAAGTTCATACCATATCGCCCAAGCCCTTAAGCTGGGATGTAATTGAAAATTTGATTGACGAGCCTCATACCCTTGAGCTTTCCGAGGAATCGCGCCAGCTTATAGCCAAGTGCCGCGATTACCTTGACCGTAAGATGGAGAATGAGGAGACCCCTATTTACGGTATTACCACTGGTTTTGGTTCACTATGCAACAAAACCATATCGAAGGATGAACTCTCACAGCTGCAGAAAAATCTTGTTATGTCGCATGCCTGCAGCACAGGCGATATGGTTAAGCCCGAAATTGTAAAGCTGATGCTCTTTCTTAAGGCTCACGCACTATCGTTAGGACATTCGGGTGTTCAGGTTGAAACCGTTCAGCGTATTATCGATTTCTACAATAACGATGTAATTCCCGTTGTTTACGACCGTGGCTCACTAGGAGCATCGGGCGATTTGGCGCCCCTTTCAAACCTGTTCCTGCCGCTAATTGGTATGGGTGAGGTGCATTACGATGGCCAAATAGTTTCGGCTGCCGATGTACTCAAAAAATTTGGCTGGAAGCCCATTGAACTGAAGTCGAAGGAAGGGCTTGCCCTGCTTAATGGTACGCAGTTTATGAGTGCACATGGCGTTTACGCCATGGTTAAGGCTTTTAAGTTGGCCAAGCTAGCCGATATAATAGGCGCAGTTTCACTTGAGGCGTTCGATGGTCGTATTGACCCATTCCATGAAAATATTCAGAATGTTCGGCCGCATCAAGGACAAATTGAAACGGCCCGTGCTTTCCGAAAAATACTTGATGGAAGCGAGCTCATTAAGCGCCCCAAAAAGCACGTTCAGGATCCCTACTCATTCCGGTGTATTCCGCAGGTGCACGGAGCCTCAAAGGATGCCATTAACTATGTGGCAGGAGTATTGCTAACCGAGATAAACTCGGTTACTGATAACCCAACCATTTGGCCCGATGAGGATTTGGTAATTTCGGGTGGTAATTTCCATGGGCAGCCGCTGGCCTTAGCATACGATTTCCTTGCCATTGCCCTTGCAGAGCTTGGCAACATCTCGGAACGCCGAACAGCGCAGCTTATTCTTGGCTTACGCGGTTTACCTGAATTTCTGGTTGCTAATCCCGGACTAAACTCCGGTTTTATGATACCACAGTATGCTGCTGCAGCCATGGTAAGCCAGAACAAGCAGCTTTGTGCTCCCGCATCGGTCGATTCCATTGTTTCCTCAAACGGCCAGGAAGACCATGTTAGCATGGGTGCCAATGCAGCCACAAAGCTGCTTAGGGTGGTCGATAACCTTGAGCGCATACTGGCCATTGAGCTATTCAATGCAGCCCAAGCTCTTGAGTTCCGTAGGCCTGCAAAATCATCGCCTTACATTGAGGAATTTATTGCCAGCTACCGTTCCATAGTAGGTTTTATTGAGCAGGATAGGATAATGTATAAGGAGATGGACAAAACCGTTGAATTCCTCAGACAGGGTAAGTTTCAGCGGGAGTAAATAAGATTTCCTTAAAAAAATAACCGACAGCTGTTTTGGCTGTCGGTTTTTTCTTTAGTTAAGCTATTGTAAAAAAGACTTGGGTTTTAGTTCATCAATTCCTTTCGGTAAGCATCAACCAAAATCTCTTTTAAATCAGGGTAGGGGATTAACAGCTCAATATCGCCGCGAGCAAAGCAAGCTATCTCGTAAACATTGTAATGGAGCAGCAAACCCTTACTGGTTAAACCAAACTCATTGGCAAGAACCAAAGAGCCATCGTCGGCCAACCAGTATTCGGTTTTGTCGGCAGGATTATTCAGGTACTGCACCGTAAAGGCCTTTTGGGCAATGGCTTTGAAGCGGTCCATATCCGTAAACAGGTCGGTCAATTTTAGGATTTTTGATTTTTTTAGGTCGATATTCAGGTAATGGTAACCATACATATCGTGGGCACCGCCAGTGTAACTCGATTGCTCGTAACGGAAAGTAATCAAACGATTTGTACGTAATATTTGTTTAAAATCAACATCAATGTACCACTCAACGCCAGTACCAAATTGTTTCAGGAACTCTACGTAGGAACTGTCGTAGCTTATGGAGTTTTTTACCAGCATATCCTTTAGGTGAGCAAAATCGTTTCTATCAATCTCCTCATCCATGTTTCCTACAAAATCGCTTACAATTAGCTTTTCAATACGGGAGCTACCCTTACCAACGGTAACAGGGAAACGGTAAACAACCCTAAAACACGATGAGTCGGGATGTAGGCAACCGCGTTTGAAAACAACCGAGTCGGCCGAAAAGGTTAAATTGTTGAAACTATTTGCCACAATTTGGGTGTAGGTATAGTAAGCCAGGGCAACAATTGCCACCAGCAGCGCTGAGCGAATCAGGTTCTTACTTTGCATAGCGTTCTTCGATTAGTAACATCAAATATATTGCTATTTATATTGATTTTGATAAAACTGCTTGCTTTTTATTTCCGTTCTGTTTAACTTATGTAACCTATTCAAAGCCATGGTCATGGAAAACTCCGAAAAGCGGTTAACCATAAAAGATTTGGCTGAGGACGACCGTCCACGCGAGAAAATGGAGCGAAAAGGAGCCTCAAGCCTTAGCGATGCGGAACTGATAGCTATTCTGCTCAGAGTTGGTAATGCAAACGAGACCGCAGTTGATGTGGCCCAACGGTTACTGGGGCAGGTAAACAACAGTCTCAACGAACTTGCTCGCCTGAACCTGCATCAGCTTACCAGAATAAAAGGGATTGGCAGAACCAAAGCAATAACCATACTGGCAGCGCTTGAGCTTGGTCGTAGGCGGAATGCTGAGGGGCCAATAAACCGAGAAAGGATTTTTTCGAGCC
>Ga0209506_1002853_pt1 | contig 14648 bp, 12 predicted proteins | sample AD_JPNHG2_MetaG_FD_184409 | JGI IMG/M metagenome (GOLD analysis project Ga0209506, IMG submission 184409) | Active sludge microbial communities of municipal wastewater-treating anaerobic digesters from Japan - AD_JPNHG2_MetaG (SPAdes) (version 2) | ecosystem: Engineered > Bioreactor > Anaerobic...
ATGTCCCTGGGAGGGCAGGGTGTGGTCTCTGTGGTGGCCAACGTTGCACCCAGAAGGACGGTGGCCATGGTGGACGCCATTTTGAAGGGCGACTTCGAGAAGGCCAGGTCCCTGCACTATGAGCTGGCCCCCCTGGTCCGGGCCATGTTCCTGGAAACCAATCCCATTCCCGTAAAGACGGCTCATAAGTATCTGGGCCTGGCCGGCGGACCGCTGAGGCTGCCTCTGGGGGCTATGGCTCCTGAGAAGGAGCAGCTCCTCAGGGATGTACTGGCGAGGCTGGGCGAGAGAGCATGACCCGCATCGCGATCACCGGCGCCCTGGGGCGCATGGGCACCCTGGTCATTCAGGAGGCAGTCAGATCTCCTGATATGCAGATTGTGGCCGGCCTGGATGCCGTGGGAGCCGGAAGGATGCTATCGGCCGGCATTGCCGTAAGGGATGCCTCAGAGCTGCGGGCCGCGCTGCAGGAGAGCCGGCCGGATGTTCTCATCGACTTTACAGTTGCCGATGCTGCTGTAGAGAACGTTTGCACTGCAGCTGAGGTGGGCGTGGACCTGGTGGTGGGGACCACGGGGTTTTCCGCAGACCAGCATTCCAGGATGAGAGAAGCCATTGAGGGCCGGGTTGCCGCGGTGATCACTCCAAACTTCAGCGTGGGGGTAAATGTGTTCTGGAAGCTAGTAGGCCAGGCGGCTGCCGCTCTGCAGGACTATGACATTGAGATCATCGAAGCCCATCACAATCAGAAGAAGGATGCCCCCAGCGGCACGGCTCTGGCTGCTGTGCAGGCCATAAAGCAGGCAGTAGGGGAGAGGGATGTCGTATACGGCCGGCAGGGCGTCATGGCCAGAGGAAATGAGATAGGAGTGCATGCAGTGCGGGCGGGAGATATCGTGGGAGACCATACTGTGCTCTTTGCCGGCCCTGGTGAGAGGCTGGAGATAAAGCATCAGGCCCACAGCCGTGCTGCATTTGCAAGCGGTGCGGTGAGAGCGGCCCGCTGGGTGAGGGGAAAGGAGCCCGGGATCTACAGCATGGCAGATGTCCTGCAGTCGAGATGAACTGGATTGAGGCGAAGAGCCGAATCCTGATCTTCGAGGGGCGAAGGCTGGAGCCGCTCTCCACTGAGAGAAACATGGTGGGCTTTTGCAGCAGATGCGAAGCCGATCTGGAGAGCCTTTCTTATCACGATACAGAAGGCCTGTGGCTGGTCTCAGCCTGCTGCAAAAACGGCCATATGGTGCTCATGCGCTATGACCGGCACTGGAGGTGGCAGGGGGACGATGAGTTGCAGGAGAGGCAGGATCGGGTTGCTGCATCATCGCTGGCTAAAGAGATGCTGGAGGCGGTCTTCACCGCAGCGGAGATCAGGGATCTGCTGGCATGCGAGAGGGGTGAGCCCTATGTTCGCCAGAACATCTACCGGGCCCGGGCCAAGTATGATAGGTTTGAAAAGCTCTTCGGGATAAAACTGGATATTTAATGAGCGGGTAGGGGAGTGGGGGTTAGTAAAAAAGATGAATATACCCGCTCTCGTGCAACAATCGTTCGATGGTATAAATACCTTTCTGAAAATAATTTATATTTGCTTTTTCCCATATGATTTTTGGGCAGCAATCCTGGCTGCGAAGGCCCCTGCCACAAAGCCTGCGTCCACATTGACCACAGCAATCACAGAGCAGGATTGGAGCATGGAGTATAGTGCCGCCAGGCCGCTTCCTCCGAGGCCGTAGCCGGTCGACACGGGCAGGCCGATCACCGGGGCATCAACCAGTCCGGCCACAACGGCCGGAAGGGTCCCCTCCCTGCCAGCCGCCACCACCATGGCATCCACATCCGCCATCCTCTCGAGGCATGGAAAGAGGCGGTGAATGCCTGCCACACCCACATCGTATTCGTACAGGACTGTGCAGCCCATCTCCTCAGCCACCACCCGCGCCTCCTCTGCCACTGGAATGTCGGCAGTTCCCGCCGCCAGTATTCCCACCCGGCCCCTGCCGGACGGCCTCTCCCTGCTTCTCAGCACCACCGTCCGGGCCCGGCGGTTGTGCTCCATCTGGCAGCCCTCGGGGAGGGCGGCTGACTGCAGGGCTTCCATCTGCTCATCGGATATGCGGGTGACTATAACGCTGCCAGCGCCCTGCAGGTGGGCGAGGCATATGGCAGGCAGATCTGCCTTATCCTTTCCCTCGGCCAGGATTGCCTCGGGAATGCCGGTCCTCTCTGCGCGGCAGACGTCGAGCTTGGCCAGGTCCCCTACAGCGGATATCCTCTGGGCCCGGATGCGGCGAACTGCCTCATCCAGATCCATCTCCCCCCGGCGAAAGCTCTGCAATAGCTCGATCAGGCTCTCAGGCACAGACACCCCATCTCACAGACAAAGCATAAAGGGTTTATCCCTGCAAATATATGATATGGCAATGCTTGTCAACCTCGATCTTCACATTCATTCCCGCTACTCCATGGCTGTCTCGGAGGAGATGCTTCTTCCCCAAATAGCCGTCGAGGCGGCTCGCAAAGGCGTGAAGGTCATGGCAACGGGCGACTGCCTGCATCCCCGCTGGCTGGAGGCGGTAAAGAGGCTTCCTGAGAAGGACGGGCTATTCTCCCTGGGCCAGACCCTTTTTATGCTCAGCGTGGAGGTGGAGGACTGCAGGAGAGCCCATCACCTCATATTCCTGCCAGATGTCGCCAAGGCAGAGGAGCTTGCCGCAGGCTTTGCCCCAAGCTGCGCCAGCCTGGACTCGGACGGTCGGCCGCGGCTGCGCCTGACAGGTGCGGAGATCGCCGATATGGTCATTGAGGCCGGTGGGATTGTCGGACCGGCCCATGCCTTTACCCCCTGGACGGGCATGTACGCCATATACAGATCCCTCTCAGATTGCTACCAGGAGCAATCTGGCAAAATCTCCTTTCTGGAGCTGGGCCTCTCTGCGGACACAGATTATGCCGACAGGATAGCCGAGCTGTCTGGCCTCACATTTCTCTCCAACTCCGATGCCCACTCCCCCCGCTCGAACAAGCTTGCCAGGGAGTTCAACCGGATGGAGCTGCACGACCTCTCCTACAGGGAGATCATTATGGCACTGCGGCGCCAGGGAGGGCGGAGGGTGACCATGAACGTGGGATTTTATCCCGAGGAGGGAAAGTACAACCGCACCGCCTGCACCAGGTGCTATGAGCAGTACTCTGCCCCGCGCACGGCCGAGCTGATGGGCTGCTGCCCCTCCTGCGGGGGCAGGATCAAGCTTGGGGTGGCGGATCGCGTGCGGGCTCTGGCAGATCATGAGCGGCCTGTTCACCCCGACCACCGCCCGCCCTACCTGCACATCATCCCCCTGGCAGAGATCATCGCCATGGCCATCGGCCAGAAGAGCGCCATGACAGCCGCAGTGCAGAGGCGCTACAGGGAGCTGACGGAGGCCCGGACGGAGATAGATGTGCTTTTCGAGGCGGACGTTGACGATCTGCGGGCTGAGGTGAGGGTCAAACAGGCCATATCCGACTTCAGGGAAGGCAGGGTGGTGGTGGCTCCTGGCGGCGGGGGCAGGTACGGCTCCATCCAGCTGCCACAGGTGCATGAACATCTCCAAGGGAAGATGGCTGCGGCAGGGCAGTGTTCGGCAAATGGAGGACAGAGATCCCTTTTTGACTTTTAGCTTTAAAGCTGGACGGATCATGAGGCCAGATGGATCATAAGCATGGAGATGAATGAAAATTTAGGGAGAAGGCAGCACGGGTCAGCCGTCCTCAGCCTTGCAGCACTGATGCTTATGCTATCCCTTCTGTGCATGGATCTGATCTACCCATCCCAGGCCAACTTCGGAAGCCTCAAGGTTTCCACAAACTCCACATCATGGTCGATATATCGGCAGAGCCAGAATATGAGCTTTGAATACACCCAACTGGTGGAGGGGGCTGTCTCTGACGTCGACTATCGAGGCCGTACCATCAAGCCCAGCGCCTCCATCTACCAGGATCTCCGGGCTAATGATGTTCGCCTGCGCGCCCGGACGGCTGCACTGCCCGGCAATTACAGCTCCGCGGAGCGCATATCCCTGCAGGCTTACACCCCCGAATCAATTTTTATACACTTGATCAAGGAGGCCGGAAACCCCATATCGGAGATCGATTACTCCGAACAGTGGCCTGTGATCTTCCGGTCTGCCAGATGGATAGACTACGATGGCCGGCAGATCAATGACAGGGAGTATGCAGGGAATAACCTGGATTATGCCGGCAGCAGCTTTCTCTACAGCACCCGCCTGATCAGGGAGAGCAATACGGGCATGATACTGCGAAGGATGAATGCCTCTGTGTCAGTAGCAACCTATACGGTCAATCTCTCACAGATAAATGAATCGATGGTATCGGGACAGTTCATGCCCAGCCGGGAGATGCTCTACCGGCTCAATGCCCGGAGCACCGGCATCGCGGATCTAAGCTACCACATAGCCGGCAGCAGCTATGACTTCGTGCCCGGCACATACCCGGCGATCAGCGAGGATGAGGAGAGGTATGCGGGCAGCTTCAGCATTGAGAGAAGCCTGTATACCAGGTCTGATTATATAAAATTAAATGACACGGATAAAGAGGAAGACCCGTATCCCTGCTGCTTTAGCGGATACAATGATACCGATATGGAGTACCGGATGGGACTGCAGAAGAGCGCAAGGGATGTCTTCGATTGCAGCAGCTTTTCGGGCAAGAAATAATTTGAATTTGCCGACCTCGCCGGCCCCACACCCCTTCCGCAGATCAGAGACAGCCCTGCCGCTTGCCTGTCGATGGCAGCGGGCCGGGGCCTGAAGGCAGATATATCCCTGCCCAAGAGCATGGCTCTCACATTGAGAAGCCTCCTTCTCCTGGGATCGGCCTGCATCCTCCAGACCAAAATATTTTGGCCGAAGCAGTCCGCTTCGAACTGATGCACCATGCCAGTATACTCAATCCTGCATTCCGCACTTTGAGTTCTGGATTTAGTATTTTTGCCGCTATCGATTTAGTTAATTAAATGAAAATATTTTAATTAATTAGGATTTTCTTGCTAGATAATTTTACACTATGTTGGTTTGGATCGATTTTCTCTTGAGGGATAAGATGGCAAAAAGGTCCTCTCAATTGACGCGATATGGCAAGCAAATAAATTATTAATGTATATAAATATTGCAAATTATGATTATATTTAAGAAATCGTTAGCGGGAAAAATACTCAGTTTAGAAAGTTAAAGTGCGGAAGGAGGGATATATGGACGCGCTAAATCCATCTGTCAAAGGAAAGATTATTGTTACGTAGTGTTGCGTCAAGTAAAATTGCATTTGAGGATATTGAGTTCTGAGCGCATTCGGCTGCATTTCAGAGGTCTCTGCCAGGCGCAAGATCGCAGCCGGTGCAGCGATAGCAGCCGGTTAAGGCCGCACTGCCCTCCAGTCCGGACCTCTCCAGCGCAGCCTTCAGATACCATGCAAGCTCCAGCAGCCGCTCCTGAGAGGGCCTTTGCATCTGCGCCTCCCCGGCACGAAGGGGGTGGGGATAGACGGCACGCAGCACAGGCATGACGCCCCTCTCAGTGAGATGGCAGATGCACTCCTTAAGGGAGATGTCCGACTCTCCGAGACCCACGAGAATATTGGTGAAGACCCTGCCCCTGCCGAAGACCTCCACCGCCTCCACCAGCGCGTCCATTATCTCGTCGTAGGATATGCCGGGGCAGACCCTGGCAAAAATCTCCCTGTCAGCACACTCCAGGTTGTACTTGACCTCATCAGCCCCGGCATCCTTGAGGATCCTGTTGACGCCGGGAAAGGGGCTGATCGATATGCCCACCGGCACGCCGAAGCCCCTGAGGCCTCTCACAATGCGGGCCACCCTCTCAGCCTCATGGCGGGGCGAGACCTCCACCCCGCTGGTCAGTGTGATGACCTTGAGGCGGCCGGTTTCAGCCGCTCCCGCCACCATCTGCCGCACAGCCTCATCCGTCTTTATCCCTCCATGCAGTCGAGGGACTGCACAGAACTTGCAGTCGAAGATGCACCTCTCAGAGACAGTGACGTATGCCTGCTCAGGGCAGTGCAGGAGCGGCGGGACCAGCCGTCCCTCCGCCACATCCCTGCCATCCAGCATTAGTGCAACTTTATCGCCGCCAGAAAGCCGCACCAGCTTCAGGGGCGATCTGTCCGCCAGGGAGAGGCGCACAATTCGCGGTCCCGACTGAAAGAATATAGATCCCTCTCCAGCACCCGGCCCGGCTGTGGAAACCGGCCCCTCAGGGAGAGAGGCATCCGCCTGCACAGTTCCTATGGAGAGCAGCAGCGCCTTGGTCTCAAGATCCATGACGAAATCTATGCTCTACTGCCATAAATCTGTGATCCCTGCGCCAGGGGTTCAGCCCTAGGCCACTGTCACCACATTGCTCTGGGCCAGGAGGGGCCGGTTGATGTCGTCTTGGAACATGCGGAAGTCGTACTGACCCGGTGTGGAGGGAAGCTGCCAGGTCATGCTGCCGCAGCTCCGCGCTCCGATGGCCTTCTTTCCAAGGTCGAACTTGTCCGGCCGTGTCATGCCATACATCCCTATCACACCCGTTCCGGAGAGAGGAGCTCCCCAGAAGGTGACTGTGACAACTCCCCCCGGAGAGACGCGGGAGGGCTCGGCGATCACCTTGTGGCCGGAGGTGGCCTTAACCAGCACGGCATTGCTCTGGGCGGCGGGGGCTGATGCCCCGGTAAGAAAGAGCTTGAAGATATAGCTTCCCGGCTGGGATGGCGCAAATGTGACAGATCCCGACTCCCTTCCGGAGAGAGGCTGCCGCTCCACAGCCTGGGAGGAGTTGTCCTTATACATGCCGATCCAGTCGCTCTTTCCTCCGAAGGCCCCACTGAAGCTGACTGTGATCTTCTCGCACGTCAGAACGGAATCGGGTGAAGCCTTCAGGAGAGGCACAGTTACATTGAAGGGCAGGGATAGAATCCTCGATCCATTTGCATCCTGCATGGACAGCTCATAGGAGCCCTCTTTCTCTGGTGCTGCAAGTACTGCATCTCCGGATGTGTTTATGCCCAGATAGATGCTGTTCAGCTCAACTCCACCGCTGGATGGCCCCTCTGTCAGCACCGCCCAGACAGAAAAGACGGGAGCTGTGAAGTTTATGTCCATCCTGCTGCCGGGAAGGTAGCTCTTGCCGAAGAGCTGCATTGCAGCCCCGCCGCTCCCCTCCGCCTTTCCTTCAATCCTGCGGGGGCTGGCCCGAGGATACCTGTCCACGCTGGAGCCTCCTGGGATGGCATGCTCGCTGTCGCAGATCCGGATGCCCTCGCAGCCCTCCTCCGGATCGTTGAAATCGCTGTAGTTGTTGCCAGTTCTGCCGTCATCCCAGTTGTTCTGGCCGTCGTCATAGGCATTCTCCTCGTTGGAGAGATTGTTGCTGTAGATTGTGTTGTTGGTGGATACAGCCTTCTCGGAAGGCATGGCATTGTAAGAGATGACCACTCCCTTTTCCCGGGACTTTGTCTTCTGGGCAGCTTCCAGGAATGAGATATAGATGCCCTTCTCATTTCCTATGAAATCATTTCCGGTGACGATATTGTCCCTGCAGCCGTCCAGATATAACCCGCTTTCACCGCCCGTAGCATAATTGCCCTCTATGAGGTTGCCATCGCTATCCAGCAGGCATATGGCATCGAACCGGCTGGCCAGAAAGGTGTTTTTGTAGATCCGGTTTCTGTCGCTGCCCTGCAGCTTGCAACCATAGCGGTTGTCCCTCACATCGTTGCCGGCAATGAGACAACCGCTGCAGTTTTTAAGCAGCACTCCCTCTTTGCCGTTTCCCTGGATCACATCTCCGGAGATGGTGTTGTTGGCTGCCTCCATGATGAGAATCCCAACGTTTCCGCAGCCGCTGGCCATGCACCCCCGGATGATATTGTCATCCGACTGGACGAGAAATCCAGCGTCTGCAGTCCAGCCGCTGGCGCTGGTTGCCCATAAGCCCTCCACAACCACCCCGTCCGCAGCGATGGTGATGGCAGGTCCGCTCTCAGTCTGAATGTGGGGCAGGCTGCCCTCAGAGGTGATGCCTCTGAGCGTTACCGGCCTGTCCAGGATCAGGCTCTCCCGGTACTCCCCCCCGGAAATCTGCACAGTCTCCCCCTCCGGTGCTGAGTCTATGGCCGCCTGGATGCTCTCTCCAGGCCGCACTGAGATGGCTGCACTCGCGCCTGCCGCGGTGAGGCAGGCGGCTATCAGAAGCGCCATGATTGCAGTTGAGATTTTGATGAGTCTGTCCGGCAGGGGATGCATAGGAGACATAAGATCCCCATCATCCAGAGGAGTATATAAAGAAGGAGGGCCCATCTATTCTCCAAAGGGAATATCAATGGATCCAAACGGGCTTTTCCTCTACTTCGTCTACGCCTTCACCACCATATTCGTCATCGTCAATCCGGTTGAGGCCACGCTGGTCTATGTCACCCTCACCGCCTCCTGCAGCGCAGCGGAGAAGAGCCGCATCAACAGGCGCACCACCACCGTGGCCTTCGCCATAGCCATTCTCTTCGCCCTGGGCGGGGATGCCATTCTGGACATCTTCGGCATAACCGTCGACAGCCTGCGCGTGGCCGGCGGCATACTGCTATTTCTGGTGGCCATAGACATGCTGCGCGGAGTGCGCCAGCAGAAGAAGGTGACCGAGGCAGAGCTGATGGACGCCAATGAAAGGGATGACGTATCCATATTTCCCCTGGCCATACCCCTGCTCACAGGACCTGGGGCCATCACGACTGTGGTTGTGCTGATGGGAGCCGCAGAGACTGTGGGCGAGAAGGCGCTGGTGCTGCTGGCCATTGCTCTCACCTTCCTGGCCACCTTCTTCATACTCAAGTTCTCAGAGTACATCGATCAGGCCCTGGGAATCACCGGAATCATGGTCATGACCAGGATCATGGGGCTGATACTGGGGGCGGTGGCTGTGAACTTCGTGGCCGCTGGCACCTGGAACCTGTACCGCAGCATGGCTCTCTCCGGCACATGACGGAAGGAAGGGATATAGATACGAAGAGCAATGCGGGGATGCATAAAATATAGGTATGTGTATAGGTCCATGAATTCAGCATCTATCGGCCCATTTCGTGCCATTCTCTGCTGCCTTCTCATTTAGAGTCTTTTTTGGTGGGCATAGTCTAACGATATCGTTTGCTTATTAGATGCATGTCAATTTATATTAATCACGCCCGGACTGAATCAGCATCTACCGACCTACTCTCAAGCACCTAAACACATACAAATATAGTATTTTTCTATGAGCAAAAATAGGTCGTGTACTCAGATCATTGACAAGACACCCTGAATGTCATCAGATTATTGTTTCTCGGGCTTGTCGAGCAGTCCCTTCTTGCTTAGCAGCTCTCCGCTCCTGGCATGCGCCCTTCTGGAGACGGAATCATTGGCCTTCTCCATCTCGCGGGACTCGTCTGCCAGGCGTGCCGCAGCGCGCATGACCTCGTGGCCTGCTGCCGCAGCGAGGGCAATGGCAGGAAGCTCTTTGAGGCGGAAGCATGCGGCTGCATCGATGCCGGCCACTGCCTGGGCCATGTAGAGGGCGCCCACTGCCTTGGCCCGGGCGTAGGGATTTGTGAAGTTCATGCGTTCGGCGCACTTCTCAGGTGTGGCCAGGATGGTGGGGAGACTGGGCGCACCTGAGGCGATGCTGGCCATCGCCGAGTCCAGCTCCTCCTGCACCAGGCGTATGGCTCCGCAGGCTGCCAGGACCTTCAGTGCGTCCGAGTTGAAGAGGGCCATCTCAGCAGGGTCGAGGAACTCGCGCTTGGCTCCGATGAGCGGGTCCATGGGCAGGATGATATAGCCGAAGCCCTCTGCTGCCAGGGCGTCGCGGGCCTCCTTCTTGGAGGGGCCGTCGGATATGACTATGGTTGGCGTGCCCCTGAACAGCTCCCGTGCGGCTGCGGGTCCTGGTGTGGCTGCGTTGGGGCTGGAGATGACCACCAGCTGCGGCTGCCAGGCCAGGAGCTCCGCTGCAGCCTCGCCCTCCTTTCTGGTCATCTTGGGGCCGAAGCTGATGATCTTGAATTCGATGTCGGTTCTCTCCGCAATCTCGTCTAAGGAGAGGTCGATAGCCATGGATGTGGCTATGTTTCCGAGCTTGACAAAGCCGATCTTGAACATGCCGACGGCTGGGACGCGTGAAGATAAAAGGATTGCCTCTGCGATGGCTTTGCTTTCAAAAAGAGAGATCTCTGTGGAGCGCATCTTCACTGATGGATTCAGACTCGGCACTTGTAGCCTTGCTATCTGCCGTCCGGGTGAGGGGAAAGAGATCCCGGCCGCCTGGAAAATATCACAGAAATTAGAAGTTAGTATCCCATGCCGCCCTCGCGCGCACACCATGCGTGTCCAGCACTCCTCATGCGCCTCTGTCCCCCGGCGGAACCCGCTGCCGGATATTGCAGCAAATGTCAACCGGAGAACCATTTCAGATGCCTATGCGCTCTTCTGCGCCTCCAGATACAGAGGCAAGCACTCCTCCTCCCGCAGGAAGGAGTCGAGCTTGAGTATGGGAACAATGGGAATCCCTTCGTAAAACAGCACATCCTCTTCAATCAGTGTTACTATCAGCGGCACCACATCATTCTCGCCGGTCGCAGCTCTGTAGAATTCGCACCTCTCTCTGTGCTGCTTCACTGCCTTGAGGAGCGCTGAGAGCCTGTGGCGGCTGCCCGACCACTTCTTGCACTCGGCAAGAAATACCCGCTCGTCCTTTCTGGCAATGACATCATACTGCCTCCGTCTCTTGCCGGATGTTATAACCCGGACCCGCTGGACATCAAAGCCGTTCTCCTGGAATATGAAGGCCGCCAGCCTCTCGAAGTTCTGCCAGACCGCCTCCTCCGAAGCCCTTTGCAGGTCGGCGGCGCTCCTGATCTCCTCGAAGTTCAATGCCACAAGGCTACTCCGGCTGCTGCTGGCTGATGCAGTGCACTGTGCCAAGCCCCTGCACCATCTCCCGGCAGTTGATGCCCACCACCCTCCTCTCCGGAAATGCCTGGCCGATGATCTGCAGGGCCTTTTCGTCGTTCTCATGGCCGAATACCGGCACCAGCACCACATCATTGCCGATATAGAAGTTGGCATAGCTGGCCGGCAGCCTCCGCTCCTCGCCCACCCGGCCGGGCATGGGCAGCTTGATCACGTGCAGTGGCCTGCCGTCCTGGTCCGTCTCGGAGAGAAGCCGCTCGTAGCATCTCTTCAGTGGGAGATAATTCTCATCCTCAGTGTCCTCCTCAAAGGCGCAGAGAACCGTATCGGGAGCGACGAACCTTGCTATGTCGTCCACATGGCCGTCAGTGTCGTCTCCTGCTATGCCCTCCGGCAGCCAGATGATCTTGTCCACGCCCAAATACTCCCGCAGATAGACCTCGATCTCATCTTTGCTGAGCGCAGGATTGCGATTGGGATTGAGCAGGCACTGCTCTGTGGTAAGGAGAGTTCCGCAGCCGTTGACGTCGATCGATCCGCCCTCCAAGACTATGCCGGGCTTGAAGCACTCCATCTTCAGGTCGTCGTTGATCTGACAGGCGATCCTGGCATCGCCCATCAGCTCCGGATACTTCTCCCCCCAGGCGTTGAAGATCCAGTTGACTGCCGCCACCCGCCCCCTGCCGGGCCTGACATCTCGATTGACCACAAAGGTTGGGCCGTAGTCCCTGAACCAAACGTCGGCGTAGCTGATGATGTGAAAGCGAATGCGCTGCAGGTCGACCTTCTCCCGGCGCAGAGCGTCGACCACGGAACTGAGCATGATATCGTCTTTGACCAGCAGGTTGACCTTCTCAGATTTGTGAATGGCCCTGATGATGGAAAGGTATGCCCTCTCCACGGCCTCGATATCGGGAAAGCTGTCCAGGTCGTAAGGCCAGGAGAGCCATATGGCCTCATGCCTCTCCCATTCCGCAGGCATATGGTAGCCCAGGGAACGAGGGGTGTCCTGCAGACACAATTTCCGCTCCGCGGCCCGGCCCCTCCCGGCTGCCACGGCTCGCGTCTTTTGGCTCTCCTCCTCTCTTACCATTTCGATGACCGGCCAGTAGACGTCAGGGCGGCGGCTCCTGAAGAAGCCCCAGCCCTCCCGCACTGCCTCGTTCCTGGCCAGGTCGAGTGTCACCACCAGCACCTCCTGGGAGCTGCCGCTGGCCTCGGCGATGATCCTCCCGAATGAGTCGGAGACGAAGGAACCCCCCCAGAAGATCAGGTCGTCCTCCCGGCCCACCCTGTTGGCCGCAGCCACGCAGACGCTATTGGCGATGGCATGGCCTCGCTGCACCGTCTGCCAGGCGTCGTGCCAGTCCCCCTCCTCCGGCCTCTCCTCTCCCCTGATCCAGCCTATGGCCGTGGGATAGAAGATTATCTGGGCTCCGTCCAGTGCGGCAACGCGGGCGGCCTCAGGAAACCACTGGTCAAAGCAGATGAGTGTGGCAAATCTGGCATAGCGGGTGTTGTAGACCCGTATCTCCTCTCCTGGATCGAAATAGCTCCTCTCGTAGAAGTGGGGGTCGTGTGGAATGTGCACCTTTCTGTATGTGGGCAGCAGGCTGCCGTCTGCGTCGATCACTGCAGCGGAGTTGTAATATCCGGAGACGTCCTTTTCGAATATCGGCACGATTATCACTATCTGCAGCTCCCGGGCGAGGGCAGAGAACGCCTCGGTGGAGGGGCCGGGGATTCTCTCGGCCAGCTCAAATGCCATGGATGCATTTTGTGCGTCTCGATCTCGCTGGGGAAAATAGCGGGTACGATAGAGCTCGGGCAGGCAGACGATTTGAGCGCCTCTGTCTGCAGCCTCCCTGACCAGCTCCAGGGCTCGCTTTAGGTTGAGATCGATATCCTCCGAGATCTGGGTTTGAATCAATGCAATTGTAACAGCCGAAGGTGCTTTTCTTGCAGCCATGAAGCCTATCTCCGCCGGATAAGAGGGATCACGGGTTTAACTAGATGGCGGGATTTAGAAAAGAATCTTTTGCCGAGCCATGCCCCGGCCGTGTATTATCCGGAAGGTTGCTGTGCCGGTTATGGCACGCAACTTTTCTTGCCGGATCTTATTTTCTCACAGGCCCCCAGCCGTATACATGATCACGAAGGCAATCTTTATAGGGAAGAAAATACCAGCAAGCCTGCGGCAGCGCTGATACCCGCGCAGATGAGCGGCCGTAAGGCACGAACTCTCGACCGTTAAGGGTTTAAATCAGATCAGCGCAGTTGGGGGACGGCCAATGAAGCGCCAAGGTGGCGGAGCGGCTACGCAAATGCCTGCAGAGCATTACCACTCCGGTTCGAATCCGGACCTTGGCTTACAATTTTCCGGCAAATATTTCGCAACTGTCATCTCAGCTTTCTCCGGGCCTCTGCCCCCAATCGACCATTCCAAAAAAACGATTATTCATGCGTTTTATACTTTAATAAAATTTTGTAAATATTTTAGGGAAAAGCTTATATTGTCTCAAGTTATTTAGTTACAGTCCTAATTATTCAGGAGGCTTAATCAGTTTTGAGCGAAGTGACAGGCTACGATGCCAGCCAGATTCAGGTTCTGGAGGGCCTTGAGGCGGTCAGGCGCAGGCCTGCCATGTACATAGGCAGCACAGACGCCCTGGGCCTGCACCATCTGGTCTACGAGGTAGTGGACAACAGCGTGGACGAGGCCCTGGGGGGTTACGCGAAGAGAATCGATGTCATCCTCCGTCAGGACGGCAGCGCCTCAGTGTCAGATGACGGCCGCGGCATTCCAGTGGACAGCCATCCCCAATACAGTCGCCCTGCGCTGGAGATAGTGATGACTGTGCTTCATGCCGGAGGCAAGTTCGATCATGCATCCTATAGCGTATCCGGCGGCCTGCACGGAGTGGGCGTATCCGTGGTCAATGCCCTCTCCCTCTGGATGGAGGTGGAGGTGAGACGGAACGGTCAGGTCTACCGGCAGCGCTACGAGCGGGGCAGAATCGCCTCACCTGTGGAGGTGGTGGGCAAGAGCGAGCACACCGGAACTACAGTCACCTTCCAGCCAGATAGCTCCATCTTCGAGGAAACCGAATTCAGCTTCGACACTCTCTCTGCCAGGCTGCGGGAGCTGGCATTCCTAAACCGGGGCCTGGCCATCAGCATAAAAGACGAGCGCTCTGGCAGGGAGAACCATTTCTGCTATGAGGGTGGCATCATCTCCTTCGTCGAGTACCTCAATGCCAATAAGGAGGTTCTGCACAAGCCCCCTCTCTATTTCTCGCGCAGCAAGAACGGAACGCAGGTGGAGGTAGCCCTGCAGTACAACAACTCCTACAATGAGAATGTCTTCTCCTTCGCAAACAACATCAACACCCGCGAGGGCGGAACACATCTCATGGGATTTAGAGCTGCCCTCACCAAGACCGTCAACGAGTATGCGAAGTCCAATAAAATCTTTAAGACCGATTTGAAGCTGGGCGGCGAGGACCTGCGAGAGGGGCTGGTAGCGGTGATCAGCGTCAAGCTGCCAGATCCCCAGTTCGAGGGCCAGACCAAGACCCGCCTCGGCAACAGCTCCATCCGGGGTCTGATAGAGTCCATGGTCTCGGAGGGCCTGGCCGAGTACTTCGAAGAGAAT